>Ga0116144_10002294_pt1 | contig 20840 bp, 15 predicted proteins | sample AD_UKC035_MetaG_FD_89746 | JGI IMG/M metagenome (GOLD analysis project Ga0116144, IMG submission 89746) | Active sludge microbial communities of municipal wastewater-treating anaerobic digesters from USA - AD_UKC035_MetaG | ecosystem: Engineered > Bioreactor > Anaerobic > Digestate | place: USA...
CCCCAGTTCTCTGGACCTTTCATTCCACGGCCGGCTGAAACTACCAGTTCAGCATCCGGTAATGACACTTTATCGCTTGACCTGATCGTCTCTTTCACAACAAGTTTCAGATCATTCGCTTCAACTGTTGCAGCAAAAGGAACTATATTTACCTGATCAGCGTTCTCAACAACCTTGTAAGAATTAGGCATCATACTGATCACTTTAATGTCTGAAAGAATTTCAACAAAGGCGAATGCCTTTCCTGAATAGGCTCCTTTTTTTACGACAAATCCGGAAGTCATTTCCGGTAAGTCAATCACATTTTCTCCTAAGCCCGCATTCAATTTAATAGCTACCCGGGGCGCAATTGCTTTCCCGGAAAAACTTGCCGACATAACGACTACTTTCGAGCCCTCAGCTTTGGCAGCTTGAGTAACAACACTTGTATAAGGCTGCACATTCATAGCTTTCAAATTATCGCCTGAAGCTTTCAACACTTTTGTTGCACCGTATAAACCGGTTTTACTTAACTCATCATCACTCACGTCTCCTATCGAAAGAGCTACCAATGGCAGCTTCATGTGTGCTGCAATTGCCGCTCCGAATGAAAGTACTTCGAATGCTGACTTCTTAAATTTTCCTTCTACGTTTTCTATATATACCAGAACTGACATGCTGTTTAATTTTAGTTCATTGTTATCTACCGGACAAAATAAGCTTAGATGACCTTCTTCTCTTCTCTTAAAATTTCAAATAATTTTCCAGCCTCGTCAACCGGAATAAGTTTTACTGCACTACGCGGAACCGGTTTATCGTATCCCGTAACTTTTGTCAGTTGTGCCACTTCAATAGCTTCAACAACATTCAGGGGTTTGGTTCTTGCAGACATAATTCCACGCATGTTTGGAATTTTCCACTCAGCCATGCCTTCAGAAGCACCGGCTACAAATGGCATGGTTGTTTGTATAATTTCCTTGCCTCCCTCAATTTCATTATCGAGCGTAGCTGTTGCTCCATCAACGACGAGACTTTTAGCAAAAAGTATACATGGAATATCCAACAAAGCAGAAATCATTGCAGGAACTGAAGATCCATTATGATCGCTGGACTCCCGGCCGCACAAGATCATATCAAAAGGATTTTTCTTTACATAATCAGCAATCTGATGAGCTACAAAATATGAATCACGCGGTTGCGCATTAACACGTACAGCGTCATTTGCGCCTATGGCAAGTGCTTTTCTTATCGTAGGTTCAGAACTTGTTTCCCCTATATGAATAACAGTGACTGTTCCGCCGGATGCTGCGGCCAGGTCGACTGCTTTTGATAGAGCAATTTCGTCGTAGGGGTTTAGGATATAAGTAACTCCGGAGCTCACAAACTCCTTTTTATCAGCAGAGAATTCTATTCTGGCCGTTGTGTCGGGAACATGAGAAATGCAAACGAGAATTTTCATTCAGTATTATATTTTATTTGTTCAATTTATCCGTTTAAAAGATCGATTTTCTGCTGCTTCCTGTTGAGTGATCAAAGATCTGGGATTGACATATACTTTTTAAGATGTGTATATTCGTAAAAAAAATCGCTTCTTTTAATTGGCGCGAAGATACATAAATAATTTTGCCCTTGAGAATGGATGATGCTTTAAATACAAGAATTGAAAATCTGAAAAAATATCTTTTAGATGATCCAAACGATAGCTTTCTCAGGTATGCATTGGCTATTGAATTATTTAAAAACAATGAACTACCGGAGTCACAAAGGATTTTCGAAAATTTAATCATTGATAACCCTGAATACCTTGCTACCTATTATCAATACGGAAAATTTTTAGAAGAAATTGAAGACTTTGCAAAAGCGACTATGGTGTATGAGACCGGAATCAAAATAGCAGAAAAACAGAATAACATGCGCACAGTCAAAGAGTTGAAAGAGGCATTGCGTTCAGTCCGTGATCTGGAAGAATGAATGAAATAAGAGCGGATTTTTCTACATTTGCAACCCGGATATTTAGTTGCGATCATTTGGTTTAAGCTATGCATCAAAGGACAATTGCAGACCCTTGGAATTAACAGAATAGAATAGCTATATATGAAAGAATTACAATTCAGAGAAGCTTTACGTGAAGCAATGTCAGAAGAAATGCGTCGTGATGAACGTGTATTTCTCATGGGTGAAGAAGTTGCTGAATACAACGGAGCATACAAGGTAAGTCAGGGTATGCTGGAAGAATTCGGAGCCAAGCGTGTTATAGATACTCCTATTGCTGAATTAGGATTCACCGGTATTGGTGTTGGTGCAGCTATGAATGGTTTGCGTCCGATCATCGAATTCATGACCTTTAATTTTTCACTTGTTGCGATCGATCAGGTCATCAATTCAGCAGCAAAAATGATGAGCATGAGCGGTGGTCAGTATACCGTGCCAATAGTTTTTCGTGGACCGACAGCCTCTGCAGGTATGCTCAGCTCACAACATTCACAGGCATTTGAAAGCTGGTATGCCAATTGCCCGGGATTAAAAGTTGTTATTCCATCAAATCCTGCTGATGCAAAAGGTTTGTTGAAATCATCTATTCGGGATAATGATCCTGTAGTCTTCATGGAAAGCGAACAAATGTATGGGGATAAAGGAATGGTTCCTGAAGGAGAATACCTGATTCCTATTGGCGTTGCCGATGTTGTTCGAAAAGGTACGGATGTGACGATCGTTTCTTTTGGGAAGATGATGAAGATCGCCCGAAAGGCAGCAGAAGAATTGGAAAAGGAGCAAATCAATGCTGAGGTGATTGACCTCCGCAGTGTTCGGCCGATCGATTACAACTGCATTATTCAATCTGTCAAGAAAACGAACCGGCTGGTAATCGTTGAAGAATCCTGGCCATTGGCTGCTATTGCTACCGAAGTAGCTTTCAAAGTACAGAAGGATGCATTTGATTATCTTGACGCTCCTGTCCTGAGAGTAATGGGCGGTGATGTTCCACTTCCTTACGCTCCTACTCTCATTGATGCATTTTTACCTAATCCTGAACGGGTTATCAAAGCTGTCAAGGAGGTCATGTATCTCAATGTTCCCTGATCAATCAGACTGCCAGGTTAAACAATGAATAGAATAAAGTTGTACTGAGTCTTCAAGCCTGCCTCATTTTTTCAATTTATTAGTACATTAAAGTTTATTTACTGTTTTTCAAGGACTTTAGGCAGAAAAGTGTACCTTTGCAGCCTTATTTTAAAAAAGTATAATGTTAACCTTCCCTGAACTTGGGTTGGGCGAAAAAGTGTTAAAGGCCATTGATGCGTTGGGCTTTAAAGAGCCAACTCCCATCCAGCAACAAGCAATTCCCCTCCTTCTTAATGACAAGTCTGATTTTATTGGTCTCGCACAGACCGGCACCGGAAAAACGGCTGCATTCGGACTTCCACTCATTGAAAAAGTAAATTTCAATTCAAATGCAACGCAGGCATTGATCCTTGCTCCAACAAGAGAGCTTTGCGTGCAGATCACTGAAGATCTGCTTAAATATTCCAGATATACACAAGGCGCAAATATTGTTCCTGTATACGGTGGTGCAAGCATCACAACACAGATGAGACAACTTAAAAAGGGTGCACAAATTATCGTGGCTACTCCGGGTCGTCTCATTGATATGATAGGTAAAAAAGCTTTGTCATTGCACACAGTAAGATTTGTTGTGCTTGACGAAGCCGATGAAATGCTCAACATGGGATTCCAGGAGGATATCGATGATATTCTTTCAACTACTCCTGAGCAAAAAAATGTTTGGTTGTTCTCTGCTACTATGCCTTCTGCAGTACGCGCGATATCTTCCAGTTACATGAAGAATCCCGCTGAACTGACCATTGGAACACAGAATAGCGGAGCAGATAATCTTGAACATTATTATTACGTAGTTCACGAACGTGATCGTTACATTGCGTTACGCCGCATTCTCGATTCAACCCCGGAATTATTTGGTGTAATTTTTTGTCGCACTAAACTAGATACCCAGCGAATAGCCGAAAATCTTATCAAAGATGGCTACAACGCAGATGCATTGCACGGTGATCTTAGTCAACAACAAAGAGACAAAGTAATGAACCGCTACAGAAACCGTTCATTGCAGGTACTGGTAGCAACTGATGTTGCGGCACGCGGTATCGATGTAAGAGATATTTCACACGTGATACACCACCACCTGCCTGATGAAATTGAAAACTACACGCATCGTAGCGGTAGAACTGCAAGAGCAGGAAAGTCAGGAATATCTATAGCACTGGTGAACGTAAAGGAAATCTTCAAGATCCGTCAGATAGAAAAAAAGATCAATAAGAAATTTCACTTGGGAAAAATTCCAGATGCTGTTGATATTGGAGAGCAACAATTACTTCACTTCATTCGCAAGATCCATACTGTGGAAGTAAATGAAAAAGCTTTAGCGAAATACCTCGAGCCTGTTTACAAAGAATTTGAAGGACTGACGAAAGAAGAAATCATCAAGCGCATTGTAAGTCTGGAATTCAATCGTTTCCTGAATGATTACAGAAATGCACCTAATCTGAATGTGGATATTGCACATAAAGGAAAGAGTGCAAGTGACCGCCCTAGATTTGGAGCACCACGGATGTTTGTGAATGTTGGTTCTGTTGACGGATTTGACCGGGGAAAATTGCTAGGTTATATTTTAGAGTTAACCGGACTGCAAAAGGATGATATTGGAAAGATCGACATCAAGCCGGTTTATTCTTTTGTAGAAATAGAGAATGAATCCCATATGGAAAAGGCCTTGAAATCCTTTACTGATGAATTTCACAATGGTCGTCCGGTAAGGGTAGAAAAATCAGGTGAGCCTCCAAAGAAAGATTTTTCAAAAAAGGATTTTTCAAAAGGAAATAAATCCTGGTCAAACAAACCTCCGCGCAAAGGAGATTTCAAATCAAGCAGATCTGACAATAAATCCGGACAGAAAAAGAAGAAATACAACTCCGGTTGGTAAACAAAATTTTTCTTCAATCATTCTGTGTAAATAAAAAAGGCAAAAAAATATTTTTGCCTTTTTTATTTGCCTGTTTAGAGCCAAAATTGAAGAATCAATTTGAAAATTTGAGCATAATTTGACTTGTCAGAACTGATGATTTATTAACAGCCACATGGCAATTAGTCATAAAAAACGGATAAATTTATACTGCAGAATAGTTATATTTGTGCGCCGGTGAAACTCTTTAGGCGTCTGCTTGTTAACTCGGCCTCCTCTCACCGGAGATATCTCCAAAAAAATTCAATTAACATATCATACAAATGGCATCGATCAAATTCAGTGGTAATGACGCAACGTTTTACAAAGAATTAAAACTACGCGTTCACAAATACTTTGAGGAGAAAAAAATATCTACTCATGGTGACTACCGAAATATCGTGAAGGCTATCGTTCTTCTCGGTACATTTCTTGGCACATATGTAGTGCTTGCATTCCATCTGCTTCCAGGTGCATGGGCACTTTTACTTTGCGTGCTTTTAGGCGTAGCTACAGCACTGATTGGTTTCAACATCATGCACGATGGTGCACATGGAAGTTTATCAAAAAAACCTGTCGTTAACAGATTAGCCGCACTCACTTTAAACATGCTTGGCGCAAGTTCATTTTTATGGAATATCAAACACAATATTATACATCACACTTTTACAAACGTTGACCATGTAGATGACGATATATTGAATGAACCGTTTTTCAGAATGACTGAAAGCCAAACCCGTCGACCTATACATCGCTTCCAACATTTGTATTTTCCTTTTGCTTATGGATTAATGTATATGTTCTGGATCTTTGTATTGGATTTTAAAAAGTATTTTTCTCGCAGGATCGCAGATCATGGAAACATCAAAATCGGGTTCAAAGATCATTTCGGTTTCTGGCTGACAAAAGTTTTGTACATATTCTTCTATATAGCAGTTCCACTGTTTTTCTATTCAGTGCCTGCACTTATTTTAGGTTACGCAGTTTTTGCCATCACTACAGGAATCATCACAAGCGTTGTATTTCAGTTGGCGCACACAGTTGAAGACACAAGCTTTATAACACCTCCGCCTCAATCAGTACCCATTGAAAGCGACTGGGCTAGTCATCAGGTAAAAACTACAGCAAACTTTGCAACAGGAAGCAAATTGGTGACCTGGCTTACGGGTGGCCTGAACCATCAGGTTGAACACCATCTTTTTCCAAAGATCTCACATGTTCACTACCCGGAACTGAGTTTAATTGTAAGAGACACCTGTAAAGAGTACGGTCTGCCATATCATGAACAAAGTTCATTTGCAAAGGCTGTTGCTTCCCATATCCGATTCCTGTACCGACTCGGAAGAAAGTAAGATTATTAACAATTTATGAGAAATTCTATCACCCTCCGCCAAAAACGGAGGGTTTTTTATTGAAAAATTATCAATTTATAGATTTATTGCTTTTCATACATAAATTGAAATTTTGTAAGATTTCACAAAATTTTTATACTTTTTTTGTGTCATACCCCATCAAAACTACATGACTTGTTGAAAAAATGTAACTTTTTTCTTGACACCCCCCTATAAAATTGCATACATTGCGAAAGTTTTATAATAATATTTATTCCGGACATTCATTTATTTAAACCTCTTATTAAATAAATCATATGAGTACTCTCAGATTTCGTGCCCTCGAAACAGCATTAGACCGCACCCCCGTGCGAATTACTACCCCTTCTGTCAAAATCTCAGATTTTTTTGGCAATAATGTATTTAACAAGGATGCAATGCAAAAGCATTTGCCCCGTGAAGCTTACAAAGCTGTAATGGCAGCGATAGACCATGGTGCACAGATCGACAGAAACATGGCCGACCTGGTAGCCTTAGGAATGAAAGATTGGGCATCGAGCAAAGGATGTTCACATTACACGCATTGGTTCCAGCCCCTTACCGGCCTGACAGCTGAAAAACATGACTCCTTCTTCGAAGTAAGTGATGGAAAAGCCATAGAGCATTTTTCCGGAAATGCGCTTGCACAGCAGGAGCCGGATGCTTCTTCATTCCCAAGTGGAGGTATCAGAAATACGTTTGAAGCAAGAGGTTACACCGCATGGGATCCAAGCTCTCCTGCTTTCATCATGGAAAGCAACAGCGGCAAAACACTTTGTATACCGACAATATTTGTCTCCTATACCGGAGAATCACTAGACCATAAGGCACCTCTGTTAAAAGCATTGAATGAACTTGATAAAGCAGCAGTAGACGTTTGCCAGCTCTTTGACAAAGACGTCACTAAGGTTCATGCTACATTGGGGGTTGAACAGGAATATTTTCTTGTGGATACTGCTCTGCATAATTCTAGACCTGACCTATTGATTACCGGCCGTACCTTATTTGGCCACTCGCCTGCAAAAGGTCAGCAGTTGGAAGACCATTACTTTGGATCTATCCCTGAGAGAGTCTATTCCTTTATGCTCGACTTTGAAACTGAAGCCTATAAACTCGGAATTCCACTGAAGACACGTCACAATGAAGTTGCACCAAGTCAGTTTGAATGTGCGCCAGTCTTTGAAGAAATAAATCTTGCAGTCGATCACAATGCTCTCCTGATGGATTTGATGGATAAGGTAGCCCGACGTCATCATTACAAAGTTCTTCTTCATGAAAAACCCTATGCAGGAATAAATGGCAGTGGCAAACACAATAACTGGAGCCTAAGCACTAACACTGGAAAGAATTTGCTCAGTCCGGGTACTACGCCTAAAAGTAATATGATGTTCCTTGCATTCTTTGTAACTACGATTCGTGCTGTATTCGAACATGCTGATTTGCTTCGTGCAAGCATTGCCTCTGCCAGCAATGATCACAGGTTGGGTGCTAACGAAGCACCGCCTGCCATCATGTCGATATTTCTGGGAGGACAATTATCGCGCATACTCAACGAGTTGGAAGAAATGGTTCCTGATAAAAAGATGACAGCTGATGAAAAGACAGCTCTCAAGCTGAACATAGGAAAAATACCGGAGATCCTTCTCGATAACACTGACAGGAACAGAACTTCTCCATTTGCGTTCACAGGAAATAAATTTGAATTCCGTGCCGTTGGATCCTCTGCGAACTGCTCAAATGCAATGATGGTTCTCAATGCCATCGTTACAAGTCAGCTTCAACATTTCAAAAGGGAAGTTGACTCATTGATGGAAAAAAATCTGAAGAAAGATGAAGCCATACTGAAAGTACTCAGACAATATATTGTAGAATCGAAAGCAATACGATTTGAAGGCAATGGATATTCTGAGGACTGGAAAAAAGAAGCTGCAAAGAGAGGCCTTTCGAATGTTGAAACGACCCCTGCAGCTCTGGATGCTTATGTATCGAAAAAGTCATTGAAGTTATTCTCTGACCTCGACATTTTCAGTCATCGGGAAGTGGAGGCTCGTCATGAGATCATGCTTGAAACCTATAGCAAGAAAATTCAGATCGAAGCACGTGTTATGGGTGATTTGGCAGTTAATCACATCATTCCTGCTGCTTTAAAATATCAGACTATTCTGGCTGCAAATGTCGAGTCACTTACAAGGATTGGAATGAAACAAGACGTATATGCTGTTCAGGTAGAAATGCTGCAAGAAATTTCTGATCACGTTACGACGATCAAAATAAAAGTAGGAGAAATGATCGAGGCACGTAAGAAAGCCAACAAGCTCGACAATCAACGAGACAAGGCTCTTGCATATTGCGACAAAGTTCGATCATTCTTCGATATCATTCGATATCACGTTGATAAACTTGAGATGATCGTGGACGACGAAAGCTGGCCATTGGCGAAATATCGTGAACTGGTTATGGTTCGATAGTATATGATTGAACCGACAAAAAAAAACCATGCAAGAAATTTGCATGGTTTTTTTTTGGTAATATTTTTTTAGAATCTAACTCCTAAGCACAATCCCATAAAGCGAGCTCCATAAAATGGACCTGACAGATCAATTTTTACTGTACTTGAATTTACTGAGGCCTCAACGGTCCAAAGTGGAATTTCAACAGCTTCTATATCTTCTTTCAGATTAGCCTGATCCGTTGGACTCAAAGGTTCAGTAGAATGATCAACACCTGTAAACTCTGAACTCATACCTCCAATGAACGGACCAACGATCCACCAGTCAAGTGTGATGTGCTGTCCAAGCAGCCACTGAATACCTATCATTGCACCTGCTCCGTAGCCATTGAATTTACCATCAACATGAATTTTATGTTCTACACCTGATTCTGACGTATAGGGAAAAATATTTTCCATAGACATATTGGTGTACCTTGCGAAAGTTGCAAGATAAAATCCTTTTGGTGCACCTTTTTTGCTGATGTAAAAACGATACTCAGGTGTTACAGTGAATTTTGTAAATCGAAATGATTTTACGGCCTCTTCTGCCTGTTCATCATCTCCTGCTGCACTTTCAGCTGCTGATGCAAAAGGAAGTTTGACATTTGGTGAAATACCGAAACCGATACCGAAGGATTGATTCGGTCCTGTTACACGCTCATACTGCAATTGATAATGAGCAAAAGCGCCGGAAGTGATGTTTGTTTTGATAACATTTCCACCTGTAATCAGAGATGCTTGCGCAGAGCCGGTCTCACAAAGAATGCTGACACAAGCTCCAACCAGAAATAAGGATAGTAGTTTTTTCATCGTTATATAGATTTGAATATTTTATTCGTGTATGCTTAGGGTATCAAATCTAAAAGAAGATTGTTAATTAAACAAATATATATTGATTTAGAAATTTATGTTAAATCAACAGGAACACTTCAGATATATTAAGGTCAGGCCTCAGGATGCCGGTATAAGCTTTAACACATTTCCGCTACTCTATACATCCCAAAGTCCAAAAAGATAGAAATCAACCTAAATTGAGGCAAAATTTCCTGCTATTATAGTTACAAAGAAAAGCTACAAACGATTTCTCAGGATGCTTTGTTATCCTGAAAATTCTTGTTTTCTTTGCCTGAAAGGGATTCAAATTCCCGTTTTTACTCATAATTTACACCCTACAAATGAGAATATTAACCCGTTTATTGATTGTATCACTCTTCTTACTTAGTTCCGGTAGTCTAAGCGCTCAAAGAACTCCTCTTATACAGGCTGATCTGGCTTTTTCAAAAGGTGATTATTATGATGCAGCGATCCTTTACAAAAAGGCTTACACCAAAGAAAAAAACAAAGTAAAGAAAGCTGAGATCATCTATAAGGTGGCTGAATCATACCGTCTCGTCAATGATTTCAGAAATCAGGAAGTCTGGTATAATAAATCCATCAAGGCAAAATACAAAGATCCTATCGCAATACTTCAGTATGCTGATGCCCTAAAATATAATGGTAAATATGACGAAGCCATCGTTCAGTATACCAATTACCTTAAGGAAGTTCCTTCTGATCCTAGAGGACAAAACGGAATTACTTCCTGCGAGCAGGCACAAAAGTGGCAAGATAAACCAACCAGATATAAGGTTGAAAACGTATCTCCTATTAATACCAAGTATGGAGATTTTGGAGCCTTCTATTCACATAAGGATCGCCGCCATTTAATTTTCACTTCATCAAGACAGGAATCTATCGGTAAAAACAATGATGGCGGTACCGGAGAAAAGTTTCAAGACCTTTTCGAAACCAAAGTAGATAAGAAAGGAAAATGGAGTTCGCCTAAACCTCTCCTCGAGCCTGCTAATTCAAATGCGAATGATGGTAGTGCAACTATGGATATTAAAGGAACCGATATGTATTTCACACGCTGTCCAATGGAAAAGGGCAAAATGGGTGCATGTGAAATCTACTTCACTAAGCGTAAAGGTCAAACCTGGGATGAACCCAAATTAATTCCACTAAATGTTGACAGTTCTACAGTTGGTCAGCCTGCTCTTTCTGCCGACGAGATGACATTATATTTTGTTTCAGACATGGATGGGGGTCAGGGTGGAAAAGACATCTGGAAAACAGAATATGACAAGAAGACAAAAGAATGGGGATCACCGGTGAATCTGGGAAATGTGATAAATACTCCGGAAGATGAAATGTTTCCATATATCACCTCAGATAACACCTTGTATTTTTCAAGCAAAGGAAGAATTGGAATGGGCGGACTCGATATTTTTATGTCGAAGCTGACAGAAAATACCTGGTCAGAACCGGTAAATATGAAGTATCCTATCAATACTTCAGGTGATGATTTTGCTTTCATCATCGATGAAACTACCGGTGATCGCGGTTATCTGAGCTCAAATCGTTCAGGAGGTAAAGGCGGGGATGATATCTATTCATGGGAACTACCACCACTTATTTTTACGATCTCAGGCCGCGTATATGACGCTGATACAAGGGCAAACATAGAAAATGCCAATATTGAAATGTTCGGAAGTGACGGAACATCTATTCCGTTCAAAACTGACAAGACAGGCGCTTACAAGTTCGACTTAAAGCCGGAAACATCATACAAGATTTCGGCAACCATGAATAATTACCTTAATAAATATCTTGAAGTATCAACTGTAGGTCTTGAGCAGAGCAAGGATTTTATTGGTGATTTTGATTTTGCCATGCGCTCCATACTTCGTGCTATCGAATTGCCGGAAATCTATTATGACCTTGGTAAATGGGACCTTCGCAGCGAATCAAAGAAATCACTTGATGATTTATTACAAACATTGAATGAAAATCCTACCATCGTTATCGAAATTGGATCACATACCGACTCACGTCCTATTCCGATGACCAATGACACTCTCTCATCACGCAGGGCACAGTCTGTCGTAAATTACCTTATCAAGAACGGAATTGCTGCAGAAAGACTTACTTACAAAGGATATGCCGCCGAAGAACCACGCAGACTTGAAAGTGACCTTGGCAGTTTCAAGCAAGGAGATGTATTAAACACAGAATTTATCAATGGCCTCAAGACAACAAAATTAAAGGAAGAAGCACATCAGCTGAACCGCCGTACAGAATTCAAAGTGCTTCGTACAAACTATGTTGTGGGACAAGATGCTTCTGAGAATTTAAATTATACACCTTCTGAAAAAACAACAGTCGAAGAAACAGATTCTATTCCGGTTGAAGATATCACCACTCCAACAGAAGTTGAAGTGCAAGAAGCAGCCCCTTCAAAGTCCGGTCCCGGTGAAGTTTACACTTGTCAGAAAAGTGATACTTATGTTAGTATCGCAAAAAATTATGGGATCAGCGTCCGTGATCTTAAGATATTAAATGATCTGCGTTCTGAACAAATTGCTGCCGGAATGCAATTGAAGGTTGATCCTAAAGGTGACTATACAGACTTCGACAAAAAATTCTATACACTTGAAAAAGGTGAAATGACATATAAGGTAGTTGCAAAAAAACTGAACCTTAAAGACTCAGATCTAAAGAAGCTTAATCCCGGTATCACTGAAAGATACTTCCGCATAGGTAAGAAGATTCGAGTAGCTGAGTAGCGATATTCAATGATCAAAAGCGTTCCGCAAACTTTGTGGAACGCTTTTGCTTTTACCATTGTCCGGAATTTTAGTTTTAGATCACTCTACTTAGAAAAAATGTCAAAGGAAAATAAATACGATGCAAGAGGTGTTTCTTCTGCAAAGGAAGATGTACACAGTGCTATCCGTGATCTGGACAAAGGACTATTCCCAAAAGCTTTTTGTAAAATAGTCCCGGATATTCTCGGAGGTGATGAAGATTACTGTGTTGTCATGCACGCTGATGGCGCAGGAACTAAATCTTCACTTGCTTATGCCTACTGGAAAGAGACGGGAGATCTGTCGGTATGGAAAGGTATAGCACAAGATGCTATTATGATGAATGTGGATGATCTTTTATGTGTCGGTATTTCCGAGCACATGCTTTTGTCTTCAACCATTGGCAGAAATAAAAATCTGATCCCTGCAGAAGTTATAAAGGCAGTTATTGAAGGAACAGAAGAAGTATTGCAAGAGCTCAGAAAACATGAAGTAGATATTCATCTCACCGGAGGAGAAACTGCCGATGTGGGTGACCTGGTCCGTACGATCATCGTAGACTCTACGGTTGTAGCCAGAGCAAAACGGAGTGATGTGATCTCTAACCACAAGATCAAAGCCGGAGATGTGATCGTTGGCTTGTCTTCTTCAGGAAAAGCCAGCTATGAAAGTGAATACAATAGCGGGATGGGGAGCAACGGTCTCACCTCTGCAAGACATGATGTTTTTGCTAAAATTACGGGCGAAAAATATCCGGAAACCTATGATAAACTTATTGACGAGAAATTTGTTTATAATGGTTCCCTCAATCTGACTGATGAAATTACGATTCCTGCTCCATGGAATTTATCAATTCCTGCAGCTAAACTCGTGCTCTCCCCTACACGAACCTATGCACCGGTTATGAAAAAGATTTTTGAGAAACATCGTTCCAAAATCCATGGAATGGTTCATTGCAGCGGTGGCGGACAAACAAAAGTTTTGCATTTCACAGATCAGTTACACATTGTTAAGGACAATCTCTTTCCTGTTCCACCATTATTTGAACTTATTCAAAGAGAAAGTAAGACCGATTGGAAAGAAATGTACAAAGTGTTTAATATGGGACATCGCATGGAAATTTACTGTGACAAAACCGATGCTCAGGAATTTATTACAATTTCAAAGCAGTTCAATATTGATGCTCAGATCATAGGTTATTGTGAAGCTTCAAAACAGAACATGCTTACAATTAAAACAGAAAATGGAAACTTTCAGTATCCTGATTAATACGGCAATTCCATTTATTACTCAACCAACAAATGTTACTCGATAAATTAGAAGCAATTAAAAGACGTTTCGAAGACGTAGAAAGAGAACTAAGTGTTCCAACCGTGATGAACGATATGAAGCGTTATGCCCAGTTGAACAGGGATTACAAAGAGCTTCAAAAAATAGTAGACGCATACCATGTCTACAAAAATGTTCGGAGCAATCTTGAAAATGTCAGAAACGTATTACTGACTGAAAAAGACGAAGAATTTCGAGAGCTGGCAAAGATAGAAATGGATGAGCTGGAAGAGAAGAATGAAAAACTGGAAGAAGAAATTCGTTTCCTCCTTGTTCCTGCTGATCCTGAAGACAGCAAGAATGCCATTTTTGAAATTCGTGCAGGTACAGGAGGAGATGAGGCAAGTATCTTTGCAGGTGATCTTTATCGCATGTATGTCAAGTACTGTGAAAGAAATGGATTTAAAATAGATGTTGTTGATATTACTCCGGGTACTGCCGGTGGTTTTAAAGAAATCATTTTTGATGTGATCGGTGATGGCGCCTATGGCACATTGAAGTATGAGTCCGGTGTACACCGTGTTCAACGTGTTCCTCAAACTGAGACACAAGGTCGTGTTCATACCTCTGCTGCAACAGTCATTGTGCTGCCTGAAGCAGATGAATTTGATGTTGATATTAAAACAAATGATATCCGCAAAGACCTTTTCTGTTCATCAGGTCCGGGAGGTCAGTCCGTGAATACCACATATTCTGCTGTACGTCTCACGCATATTCCAACAGGTATTGTAGCTCAATGCCAGGATCAGAAATCCCAGATCAAGAATTACGAGAAGGCTTTGTCCGTACTACGAACAAGGATATACGAACTTGAACTAAACAAAAAGCTGGAAGCAGACGCTAAAAAACGAAAGACAATGGTTTCTTCGGGCGACAGAAGCGCGAAGATACGTACATACAACTATGCACAAAGCCGTATCACGGATCATCGTATTGGTCTAACTATGTACAATCTTGGGACCTTTATGGAAGGAGATATTACAGAAATGATCGAGGCTCTCCAACTTGCTGAAAATGCAGAAAGGATGAAGGAAGGAGTTAGCTGATCAGGCTTTCTGCTTCATCATCCAGGCCGGCTTTGCCAGGGCGACCTTTTTATAGATCTTACAGGATGACTCATGTGCACCGGGCAGATATCCTGAACTCATTAAAAATTCGTTTACGATCTCCCCTCCGGTAAATCTAAATGTCTTCTTGAAAAGAATCACCCACTCATCTTTCTTCAAAGGATGATGGTGATCAAGCCAGGCTTTAAAGGAACCATAGTCCTTTTGCAAGCCAAGAATTGTTTTTGCGTTTTCAATGGCAGCATCAACTTTGAGACGGTTTCTGATGATCCCTGCATCTTTTAATAATCTCGACCTGTCCTTCTCCTTATAAGATGCGACCTTTTTTATAGAGAATTTGTGATATGCTTTCCTGAAATTTTCCTGCTTATTCAAAATTGTCGTCCATGACAGACCGGCTTGATTTATTTCAAAGATAAGTCTCTCAAAAAGCAGATCATCTTCACTAATAGGAAAGCCATACTCATTATCATGATAATGAACATGCACGTTATCACGGTCCATCAGAGCAACTGCCTTACAATAGGTTTTTGGCTTTTCCATCTTGTGAAGATAAAGAATCCGTAATTGACCATTATCAACCTTAAGGACAAAAAAGTCAAAAATAAAGCTTTGATTTTCAACGAAGATGTGAATATAAAACAGTCCCGAATCTTGGCGCTTTAGCAAGAATCCCGTAGGTTTGTTATATGTATACTGAAACGAAGAAAAAGACCGGAAATACTATAGATAAAGACACCCTTCTAAAGGCCTTTGAATTGATGAGCACCGCGCGTGCTATGTCTGACCTCTATGAAGAAAAAGCCCAGATCACACAGAAATACGTTCATGCCACTTCAAGAGGACATGAAGCTATTCAGATTGCTCTGGGATTACAATTACTTCCTCAGGATTTTCTCTCTGCATATTATCGTGATGACAGTATTTTACTGAGCATAGGTATGCAGCCTTATGAATTAATGTTGCAACTACTTGCAAAGCGTGACGATCCATTTTCAGGTGGAAGAACCTATTACTGTCATCCAAGTTTGAATCGCGACGACATGCCGAAGATCCCACATCAAAGTTCTGCAACCGGTATGCAGGCTATACCTACGACAGGTATTGCTATGGGAATCCAATACAAAGAAAAAATTGGGATATCAGAAGACTACGGTTCGGATAAACCGGTAGTAATTTGTTCGCTGGGAGACGGTTCAATTACCGAAGGAGAAGTAGCTGAAGCGTTTCAGATGGCTGTCCTCAAAAAGATGCCTATACTCTATTTCATTCAAGATAATGAATGGGATATCTCTGCACATTCAAAAGAGATCCGTTCAATGGATGCAAACGAATATGCATCAGGATTTAAAGGCATGGAGGTCCGGAGTATTGATGGAACAGATTTTTTTGCAGCTTTTGAAACGATAAGAGAAGTGCTACACCTCATCCGCACAGAACGACGGCCATTTATGATCCATGCTAAAGTTCCATTGTTGGGTCACCATACTTCCGGTGTACGCAAAGAATGGTACCGTCATGATCTGGCCGAGCACGAAAAGCGTGATCCTGTTCCAAGATTTTATAAAACCTTGCTTGATATCGGTTTTTCTGAAAAGGAGTTGAACCCAATTCGCGATAGAGTATCCATCAATGTGCGGGCAGGTTTTGAAAAAGCATTAAAAGCAGAAGACCCCCTTCCTGAAGATCTTTTTAAGCATGACTTTGCCCCTACACCTGTAACAGAAGAAAAAGGTGAGCGTGAACCGAAGGGAAAGGATAAAACAGTAATGGTAGATTGTGCACTATTCGCAGTACAGGAATTAATGACTAAACATAAAGAATGTCTGCTTTATGGTCAGGATGTCGGTGGTAGATTAGGCGGTGTTTTTCGTGAGGCAGCCACGCTTGCACAAAAATTTGGTGATGACCGCGTGTTCAATACACCGATTCAGGAAGCTTTTATAATTGGCAGTACCGTGGGCATGAGTGCTGCAGGTTTAAAACCAATTGTTGAAGTTCAGTTCGCAGATTATATTTGGCCGGGATTGAATCAGTTATTTACCGAGGTGAGCCGTTCCTGCTATTTGAGTAATGGCAAGTGGCCTGTAAGCTGTATCATTCGTGTTCCTATTGGCGCCTATGGTAGTGGCGGCCCTTATCATTCAACAAGTGTGGAGAGTGTCTTGAGTAATATCCGTGGAATTAAGATCGCATACCCCAGCACAGGAGCAGATCTAAAGGGATTACTGAAATCAGCCTATTATGACCCTAACCCGGTTGTGATCTTAGAACATAAAGGATTGTACTGGTCGAAAATAAAAGGTACTGAAGAAGCAAAGACTATCGAACCGGATGAGAACTATATAATTCCCTTCGGCAAAGCGCGTATGGTTCAGGAAGCAGAAGTCGGTAAGGAGTCTACGATGACAGTTATTACTTATGGTATGGGTGTCTATTGGGCAAAGAATGCGGCGAAGAACTTCCCGGGTCGTATCGAAATCCTTGACCTGAGAACAATCTCACCTTTAGACGAACAAGCTATTTTCAAGAGTGTAAAAAAACACAGTCGTTGTCTTGTTGTGACTGAAGAACCGGTGAATAATTCTTTCGGACAAGCAATTGCGGGATTGATTTCTAAGACTTGTTTTGAATCTTTGGATGCACCTGTTGAAATCATCGGCTCAGAAAATCTACCTGCTATCCCATTGAATTCCACGCTTGAATTTACGATGATCCCGAATGCAGAAAAAGTTTCTGCAGTCATTGAAAAGGTCTTGGCTTATTAGAATAATAGATTCCTCAGCGTTTATTCGAACCCATACCTTCCAGTTTAATTTCTGTCTTGATAGCTGTTTCCGTTTCAGGTATCAGGCGCTGACCTACAGGTTCGATCAATTCACGATCGTTTTGTTTCGGGTTTTTTATTCTGGAAGAAACGGGATAGGCATTCATTAATTCTGAAGGATAAGGCTGTAACATTCCGGTAATTTCATTCAGATGTTCAGCTTTCAACCAACGTTGATGATCGCGCTCCTCCAGGATAACAGGCGATCGGTGATGCGGAATCTTTTGAAGCAGCTCATTAGGAGTAGTTGTAATGATTGCAAATGAATTCACGATCTCCCCTGTTGATGGATCCACCCATTTATCGTAGATACCTGCCAATGCAAATGGTCGTCTTTGTTTCAGGTAAACAACATAAGGACGATCGAGACCTTCCTTAGTAGAACCTTCTATAAATGCATCGGCAATGACAAGACAACGCTGAGAGCGTATAGGTTTGCGAAAAGATGGTTTGCTTATTATTCCCTTACCACCGGTATAATTTGGGTCATTTTCCTTGTTCCCGTCACCTTCAGATCTTGCATTGAACAAATACATTTTCTTCTTAGCCCAGGAAGGTGTTAATCCAAATTGAAAAAATTGTAGCTCCTTAGGATTCTCAGAAGTAATAACAGGACCATAAGAACCCGGTCCCAAATTGTAATTAGGAATCATTTTCAAAGGTAATTCAGGTGCTTTAACCTGAAATTTCTTTTCGATGACTTCAACAGAAGAAACTATTACATAACGACCGCACATATTTTAATTTAATTCTATAAATAAAAATCTCCGAAACAAACTATCCTTTCCAATTCTTATAGACGGCAGGCATCTCAGGTCTGCCCTTTGGCACTTCCCGAAGCGGTTCGCAAGGGTGTAATGTTTTGTAAATCTCCGCAGGTAATTTTTGATACAACTCGGTACCCTTGGTCTTCCATGCAATAATTTCATCACCGGCATCCTTAATAATTTTCCCCGGATTACCGACAACAATTTTATTAGCAGGAATTTCCATCCCTTCCGAAATAAAAGTCAGAGCACCGATAATGCAATTCTCACCGATCTTTACATTATCCATAATAACTGCATTCATCCCAACCAAAACATTTTTTCCTATATGCGCACCGTGAATAATTGCACCATGACCAATATGTGCACCCTCTTCCAATACAATGGTAATTCCCGGAAACATGTGAATGGTACAGTTTTCCTGAACGTTACAGCCATCTTCTATGATTATCTGTCCCCAGTCACCACGTATAGCTGCACCCGGACCGATGTAAACATTCTTCCCGATGATCACATTCCCTGTTACCGCAGCCTGCGGATGAACGAAGGAAGATTCATGGATGACCGGTATATAGCCTTGAAATGCGTAGATCATAAGTTCAAGTTATTTAAATAGGATTTAGATCAAGCCCTATTTTTCCTAAAAATACAAAATGTTGTTCAATTTACTTATTCATATTGTATATTAACACTCAAATATTTGTGTTTCACGGATATCCGGTTCATCACGTATGACTTATTAATACTTTCACCGATAAGATTAATTTTATTCGTTATGATGAGTTCAAAAATAACAACCCTGTTTTTACTTTTCTTCTTTGTAACATCATTATGTCATGCTCAAGATGCGATTAGCTTTGACAGTTTACAGTTTCAATATTCTATCCTAACGGAAGATGCGATTTATTTTAATTCAAATAAATTAGTTAAGGCGGATTATAATGGTCAAGTAATTTGGTCCAAGACTGGAACTTTCGTTGGGCAAGCTTTCAAAGTTGAAGAAAACGGTATTTATTCCTTTCAATCTAAGACAATAACAAAACTAGACACTTCCGGGAATTTACTTTGGTCAAAAGAGTTTATTACTCCCATATGCTCTATGATGACTTCACAAAACTATATCACCGATATAGTCGTGAACAAAAACAGAATTTATATACTCACATACCAAAGTCTTCCCGGATATAACTATTTACCTTCATTGATAACACTTGATACAGCCGGAGTCATAATTAATGTTTGGTGTGGCAATAATTATCCAGGTTCTACTTTTACAAAAGGCATCAAAAAACCTGGTGGAGGTGCCTGGTTAGTTAAGGAACATTATGGAGCATTACAAACGTGCGAGACGTTTAATGTAGATACAATGGGAAATATTGTGCTTAGTGCGACAGGCGCTTACTTGCAATCTGAACAAATCACCTTTATTCAATCTGCAATTTTGAATCACAACAACTATCATTCATACTTACTAAATTCATTTTTTCCAGGATATGCTAGAGAACCATTCATAGTTTTTGAAAATGACAATGGAAATAGCTTTTCATTTAAGGGTTACCAAGTACCATCACTAAATTGGGGAATGATGCTTCTGACCGGAACAATTGATCCAAATGAAAATTTATATATTCTTGCATGTACCGATAACGATGAAAGGATACTCTTCAAAACTAATCCTACCGGAGATATATTACTGGCAAAGATATGGCCTCTTTCGTTATTGAATACATATGGACTTAATTTTCCATTGAATGAAAATTATGTACAAATGATTCATAACGGTGACTCCTTATACATTTCAGCAATCATCAACGGGAAAACATCAATCATTGCTTTTGATGATTCTTTAAATACGATTTGCTATCCGGCTGCGCAAAATATAGCAATAACTGATAATCCTGATATGATAACCGGATCGAGTAATTTGTCCTATCCGGTCTTGCAGGTTATAAACACACCAAACATCTTATTAGCAAATGTCCAATCTATAAGTCAACCAAATGCCGTAAATATTTGTTTTCAAAACTCAATAGTTGAAGATGGTTTTGCTAAATATGTGAATGTTTATCCTAATCCCGCAATAGATCAATTGTTTATTCAATGTGAAACCGAAAATATCCATTTCGAATTATTCAATCTAAGCGGTCAGCGAATTAGAATTTCCTCTGAGAAAATGGTTGAGGGTTACAAATTAAAAATAGATGAAATTGAAAGTGGGATGTACATGCTTGTAGTCACTATTGAAGATCATATAATCAGGAAAACAATAATTAAGAGTCAATAACTACAGTTGCTTCTATTGAAATTCATTCTTATGCTTAAAAAATATTTAAACTTTGGTAAGAATAATTCATTATTGAACATTCTCAA
>Ga0116144_10002303_pt1 | contig 20762 bp, 10 predicted proteins | sample AD_UKC035_MetaG_FD_89746 | JGI IMG/M metagenome (GOLD analysis project Ga0116144, IMG submission 89746) | Active sludge microbial communities of municipal wastewater-treating anaerobic digesters from USA - AD_UKC035_MetaG | ecosystem: Engineered > Bioreactor > Anaerobic > Digestate | place: USA...
CAGTGCAATTGGTGGCTTGACGGCTTTAATTTCCGGCAGAGTATAGTTCACTTCTGGCGGTGGCAGCTGACGCAGAATTTCTTCCGGGTCAATTTCTGCCATGACCTGCGACCATGGCAAAAGGAGAACCAGAATCAATATGATGGTTGCTCTACTCAAGCTTTACCTGCGAACTTGTCACGTTCTATGACTGCAAGTTTGTCACAGCGCTCGTTTTCAGGATGCCCGGCATGCCCCTTTATCCAGTTCCAGTTGAGCTTGTGACGGTTAGCCTGTATCAGCAGGCGTTCCCAGAGTTCACGGTTTTTAACCGGCTTTTTGGCGGCTGTTTTCCAGCCATTTTTCTGCCAGGAGTCCAGCCAGCTTTTTAAAAAGGCGTCGGCGATATACTTGCTGTCAGTGAATATCTTAACGTTACAGGGCTCTTTCAGCGATTCAAGCCCCGATATAACGCCCATGAGTTCCATGCGGTTGTTGGTCGTTTCTTTTTCGCCGCCCGACAACTCTTTTTCAATATCTTTGAAACGCAGCAGTGCGCCCCAGCCACCTGGCCCGGGATTGCCGCTGCAGGCACCATCTGAATACAATTCTATCTGCTTTAATTCTTTGTTCATGCTGTTTCTCTGATGACGTCGGGTAACAGCACTTCAAATCTGCTGCCCTGATCAACCTTGCTTTCTACTGATATGCGACCATTCAATTCTTCGGTAAGTTTCTTGACAATGCTTAATCCAAGGCCAGCCCCGCCATATTTCCGGCGATTGCCATGACTGACCTGATAAAATGCATCAAAAATTTTGTCGAGATGTTGTTCTGCAATGCCTATGCCAGTATCTTTCGCTTCGATCAGAAGATCATTTTCACGGCGAATTATCTTGATCGAAATCTCGCCTTCTTTGCAGAATTTTATCGCGTTCATCAGCAAATTCACTACGATATGCTGCACCGAAAGCTTGTCTGTATAGATTTTAAGCTGGCGTTCGGGAATATACAGGCTGAACCTGGCTTTTGAAAACTGCTGCTGCTGCAGTATCAGCGCTTCAATATAATCTGCAAGTTCGGTGAGCTGAAATTTTTCTTTGTGATAGGTGAATTTTCCGCTTTCCAGCTGAGAGAATCGTAAAATGCCGTCGATCATGGTCTGCAGGTGGCCGGCATTGAAAACTATCTGTTCGGCAATTTCCCTTATTTTTTCTTCAGACATGCCGGAGCTGATATCGGGAGGATTGTGTAGAATCTGTCCGTAGCCTCGAATAGCGGTGAGTGGCGTTTTGAGCTCATGACTCATCATGGCCAGAAACTGTGACTTTGTCTTGTTGGCTTCTTCGGCGTTTTCCTTTTCACGTATCAGCGCCTGCTCTGTTTCTTTGCGCAGTCTGACTTCATTTTCGAGCTCACTGATTATTTTCTGTTTCATTTCGGTTTCGGCTTTGGCGCGCAGAAGCTCTTCAAAGGCGCCTTTAATGCGTGATTCCATTTTCTGGTAGACTTCCAGGCCCTGACTGGGCCCGAAAATTTCAATGAGCGGCAGCGACGGCGGCAGTTTGGGATCCTTGAGGTTGAAGATGATACGAATAGTCATCTCTGTGCGGCGAATGCCCATTGCACCGACTATGTAACCCATCGCGATAATTATGTGTACAGGACTTGAAGGAATCTCGTGCGCCGGAACGCTGGTAAACAAACCTGAATATATGGCGCAGCCAAAACTGAGCAGAATCAGACCAACCCCGATCAGTCGGGCAGGATTCTGCAGGCGACCCTGTGCAAAGCGCCATAGATGCAGGCTTAGAGCCGCCAGATAGCCTATGCCGATAGCGTAAATCAGCCCGAAAATAAACTCCTTGATATTATACAGTTCTGGCGACTGATTAAGAATTTTCGGATTCATCGCGATCGGAATTATTATGAAAATCAGAGAAAGGCCGGCGCTGTAAAACAGCGGTTTCTGGCCAAATTTAACCCGGCAGACGCGCCCGAGCAGATATACCCCGGGCATGGCGAAAAGTATGGCAAAAACGAAGAACAGATTGGTAAAGACATTTTGTTTGAAAGGCGAAATGCCGGTCAGCCAGAAGATCGTGTCGAAAAGATTGCCGATCGCGGCACTGCACAGCGAAAGGGTCAGCATCAGCATCGAGTCCTTTGCTATGCTTCGACTGGGAATCAAGTGCCAGCTGTTGACTGCGATCAATGCTGCCGTAATGTTCAAGGCGACAAAGATCGTGTACATTATGCCGGCATGCAGTTGCGATCCGTATTTTATCGAAGCCAGGTGGCAGCCGAGATAGGCTACGGCAAATACGAGCATTGGTGACCATAGCCAGCGGCTTTCTGAGACGGTCAGGCGATGGTTGAGAACCTGATAATCTTCGATTCCAGGGCTTATGCCTTCGTCCAGATGTTCGGTTTCGCGTACATACCGGTCAACCGAGTAAGCGGGAAATTCCTTGCTCATTATTTTGTCGACCAGACCTCATTGTTCAGATAATAACTGGCCAGTTCGCCGCCACCGACAAAGAGTTTGTCACCGGCTGTCGCGGCTCCATGCAGAACTCTGGGCGAGAACTGAGTGGCGCTGCCGGCAGAATTGCCGAGAATCTGCTGCCAGGTTTTTCCATCTGCACTGACCCAGATGTCGTTGTAATAGTTGGCTCCGGCTCTGTAAGGATCATCGCTGGCTCCACCAGTTAACCAGATGCGGTTGTTGAAGAACGCTGCCGCAGCGGCGCATCTGGCCGGAAAGGCGGCCGCGCTGCTTTCGAGTCGCCAGAATTCGCCATCTGCGGTAGACCAGACGTCATTGAGAGCTCCAATATTCGAGTCACTATCTTCGCCATAGCCACCCCATACCCACAGGCGACTGTTGATCACGCCTGAAGCATGCAGTTTTCGCGGGAAAAACGCTACTATGCCTGAGTTCTGCTGCCATGACAGACCGTCGCCTGAGCTCCAGCAATCATCGAGCAGTATCGGGGTGCCACTGATGTTCACTCCTTCACCACCGATCACCCATATCTTGTTGGCGAAGAGTGCCATCGTGTGCCCGTGCCGGGCATAATAATCAGCAGAACTGTTTACTCTTATCCAGTTTCTGCCATCGCTGCTGTTCCATACATCGTCGAACAATCCTGAAACCTCTGAGTAACCGCCGGTTAACCAGATCTTACCGTCATAAACCACGCAGGCGTGGCCGGATCTGGCACCAAATGACGCCGCAGCTGTCTCACGTGTCCAGCTTTTTCCGTCGCTCGAGCTCCAGACGTCGTTAAGATAATCTATGCCGTCAAAGCCGCCGATGACCCAAAGTTTATCGTTAAAACCGATCATGACATGCTCTGATCTCTGTGAAAAAGTTGTGGTCGCTTCGGTATTCGCCTGCTCCAGTGTCCAGATTTTGCCTTCGTCAGCCGCGGTAACGAAATTCCAGCTTACCGCCGCGGCTAGACTGTTGCCAAGGCTGTCGAGTGCTGTTTCGGCAATGCTTATCTGGTAAGTCTGCCCGTAAGCAAGACTGGTCGCCGGTGTAAAGCTCATGATGTTGCCGCTCCAGCTGAAGTTGCCGCTTACGGCAGTGCTGCTCTGTTTAAGCGAAAATGCGGTCTGAGCACTTTCTTTATTCATCGCTTTGGAGAATTCGATTTTTATTACCGACTGCGGCGGAATGCCGGTCGCACCGGCTGCAGGATAACATTTCGCAGTCAATACTGTCGGTCTGGTAACAGTCTTGAATCCGAGCAGATAGCTCTGTGTCATAGTCAGGCCAGACTTGTCGGTTGCCCCTGTGCCGATGGTGATCTGATATGATGTATCGTAGCTCAATGCAGCGCCCATGCCGATAACCATAGTTGTGTCAGAATTTTCCCAGCTGAAAGCCGGTGTCAGAGAGGGGCTGACGCTGACTGCCGCCTGGGTTTTAGCTGTATCCATGGCTTTGCTGAAAACTATTTTCACCTGCTGGCTTACCGGCACGTCAAGAGATCCTGCCACAGGTTGTGTCGAAGATACGGCAGGCGGTGTCACGGCACCCGTCGTAAAGCTGAGAACGTAATCGCTGCCGAGGTTCGTACTATAGATATCAGTAGTTGCCTCGCCGACAGTAATCAGGTATTTCTGGCTTTCCAGCAGATCGGCAGCGGGAACGAGAGTCAGCAGGGTATTGTTTTCACTCCATGTCTGGCTGAAGCTGCCGGGCGATGGCAGCCAGCTCAAGACCAGACTCGAAGGATTCACGCTGTTGTTGAATCTGATGTCGACTGTTGGTCGCAAGGTCAGGTTGGCTGCGTTGTTGACTGGCACCGTCTCGCTTATCTGCAACTGGGCAGCAGTCTTCCATGATATCTGGTAGCTGTTAACCATTTCGAGATTATCTGCAGCTCTGACTGTTGCCGGAATGTTAAGCAGATATGTTGTAGCATGGCCGAGCCTGGCCGAGGGAACGATTCTGAGACGGGTGTTAGCGTCAAGCCACTGAAAGCTCTTTTCGATTGCGGGAGTGATGCTGATTGCACTTTCGACGCTGGCAACATTCATGGCCCGGTCGAAGGTGAGCTCAAAAACACTGTCTGGTGTTATGTTGCTGCTGCCAGATGCGGGATTTATCGTGATTACGCCTGGTTTTGTGTAGGTTGCGGCTGTGAAAGAAACAGCTGCTGGTGCAATTATGGCGTTTCCGTAGATGTCTCTGGTAGTATCGAGCACTCTGAATGAATAGTTGATGCCGCTGGCAAACCCGCTGGCAAAGCTGATTGTGGCCTCTGTTCCGGTGTCGTTCCAGATGGTCGTGTAGCCGCCGGCGACTGCTGGTTCGATTGCAAAGGCAAGTGTCGATTTACTTATCGGCGCTGAGAAACGCAGAAGAATCGGCGCAAAAGGCTCAACCGCAACAGCGTTATCAGCCGGTTCGTAATACACCAGGGTTGTCGGGTCAGGAGTTGGCGGGGCCGCTGTGGTGAATGCAAAGCTGTAGGGCGCTGCCAGCTTGAGACCTGTTTTGTCTGTCGTTTCTGTGCTGAAAGTCAGCTGGTATTCTGTGTCGGCAGTCATCGGGTCAGCAAAATTCACCAGCAGGGTTTTGTCGGTATCCTGCCATGCAAAAACCGGTGTTCCTGCAGGTTGTATCGTCAGTGCTGCCTGGGTTTTCGTTCTATCCATGCTTTTGCTGAAATAAATCGCAATCTGGCTGTCAGCTGCTACTGACGTCGCATTGTTCTCGGGCTGGGTGGCCTGTATCTCAGGCTGTGTAAATGCGCCGGTCGAAAAGCTGAATGTGTAATTCCGGGGCAGGGCGTTGCCATAAATATCGGTAGTCCCGGTAAGGACTGCGATCTGGTAGCTGAGCGATTCCTGCAGGCCTGGCGCGACCGGTGTCAGCAGCAGGGTTCTGTTGCCATCGCTCCATGTCGTGTCGAAGCCGTTGACCGGAGCAGGCTCGAAGCTGACAGCAAGAGTTTCGGTATTGACCGGGTTGTTGAACCTGATTTCGACAGCCTGGCTCAACGGCAGGTTGGCAGCATCGTTTTCTGGTATCGTCTCGCTAACCTGCAGCTGAGCGGCAGTTTTCCAGGATATCTGGTAATCGGCAACCAGTTCGAGATTGTCAGCTGCTTTGGCAGCTGCTGGCAGGCTGAGCAGATATGTCGTAGCATAGGCCAGGCTGGCAGATGGAACTACTCTGAGACGGGTGTCGCCATCGAGCCACTGAAAAGTCTTTTCGATGGCTGGAGTTATGCTGAGGGCAGTTTCGACACTGGCAACATTCATGGCCCGGTCGAAGGTGATCTCAAAATTGGTGCCGGTAGCTATGTCACTGCTGCCGGATGCCGGGCTTATCGTGATGATGCGTGCCTTTGTGTAAGTGGCGGCCGTAAAACTAATTGCAGCCGGAGCGATGATGTTGGCTCCGAATATGTCTTTTGTCGTAGCGAGAACTGTGAACGAATAAGTGACGCCACTGGCAAACCCGCTGTTGAATTTGATGGTAGCCTCGGTGCCGGTGTCGTTCCAGCTGGTGGTGTAATCGCCGGCGATCGCAGGTTCGATTGCAAAGGCGAGGGTTGATTTGTTGATCGGTGCCGAAAATCGCAGCAGGACAGGTGCAAAAGGCTCTACGGCATCTGCATTGTCAGCAGTTGGTTCGTAATATACCAGAGTTGTCGGGTCAGAACTGGCGGCGGCCGTGATGAATGCAAAACTATAGGGCGCGGACAGTTTGAGACCTGTTTTGTCTGTCGTTTCTGTGCTGAAAGTCAGCTGATATTCTGTGTCGGCAGCCATTGGGTCAGCAAAATTGATCAGCAGGGTTTTGTCGGTATCCTGCCATGAAAATACCGGCACAATTGCAGGTTGTATTGTCAGAGCGGCCTGAGTTTTATCTCTGTCCATGCTTTTGCTGAAGTAAATCGCAATCTGGCTGTCAGCTGCAACTGACGTCGCATTGTTCGCGGGCTGGGTGGCCTGTATTTCGGGCTGTGTAAATGCGCCGGTCGAAAAGCTGAATGTGTAATTCTGAGACATGGCGCTGCCATAAATGTCAGTAGTCGCAGCAAGGACGGTGATCTGGTAACTGAGCGATTCCTGCAGGCCTGGTGCAACCGGTGTCAGCAGCAGGGTTTTGTTGCCATCGCTCCATGCCGTTTCGAATCCGTTGGCAGGGGCGGGGTCGAAGCTGACATCGAGAGTTTCGGTATTGACCGGGTTGTTGAACCTGATTTCAATCGTTTGGCTCAAGGGCAGGTTGGCGGCGTTGTTTTCTGGTGTCGTCTCGCTCACCTGCAGCTGGGCAGCCGTCTTCCATGATATCTGGTAACTGGTTATCAGCTCGAGATTGTCGGCTGCTCTGGCTGTTGCCGGTATGTTCAGCAGATATGTCGTAGAATAGTTAAGCCTGGCCGAGGGATCGATTCTGAGTCTGGTGTTGCCGTCGAGCCACTGAAAGCTGTTTTCGATTGCTGGTGTGATGCCGATAGCACTTTCGACACTGGCAAGATTCATGGCGCGATCGAAGGTAAGCTCAAAAACAGTGTCGGGCGTTATGTCGCTGCTGCCAGATGCCGGGCTTATTGAGATTATGCGGGCTTTTTCGTAGGTGGCGGCAGTAAAGGTGATTTCCGCAGGCGTACTTATCGAGTCTCCAAATATGTCTCTGGTAGTATCGAGAACGGTGAATGAGTAGTTAACGCCACTGGCAAATCCGCTGTTGAAATTGATCGTCGCCTCTGTGCCGGCATCGTTCCAGCTGGTGGTGTAGCCGCCGGCGACAGCAGGCTCAACCGTGAAGTCGAGGGTGGACTGGTTTATCGGCGCCGAAAATCGCAGCAGAACAGGCGCAAAAGTTTCGACTGCATCGGCATTGTCAGCAGGTTGGTAATATACCAGGGTAGTCGGGTCAGAACTTGCAGGAGCTGCAGTTGTGAACGCAAAAATATAGGGAACGGCCAGCTTGAGCCCCGTGTTGTCAGCCGCATCTGTGCCTAAAGTCAGCTGGTATGCTGTTCCGGTGGTCAGCGGGGTCGAAAAATTTATCAGCAGGGTTTTGTTGGTGTCCTGCCATGAAAAAACCGGTGTCACCGAAGGTTGTATCGTCAGGGCTGCCTCGGTTTCGGCTTTATCCATACTTTTGTTGAAGTAAATTGCGATCTGAGTGTCTGGCGCAACTGAGGTCGCATTGTTTTGCGGTTCGGTAGCCTGGATTGCGGGCTGCGTAAATGCGCCAGTCGAAAAACCGAGTATGTAATTCTGTGAAAGGCTGTTTCCATATACATCTGCAGTAGCTGCAAGAACTGTGATCTGGTAACTCAGCGATTCCTGCAGGCCAGGCTCGACCGGCGTCAGCAGCAGGGTTTTGTTGCCATCGCTCCAGGTCGTGTCGAATCCGTTTGCTGGGGCCGGGTCGAAGCTGATGGCGAGAGTCCCGGTGTTGACCGGGTTGTTGAATCTTATTTCGACCGCCTGCGTGGTTGCCAGGCCGGCAGCATTATTGGTTGGCAGCGAGCCTGTTACCTGGAGAGCAGCGACCACCCGGTAACTGATGACATAGCTGGTCAGCAGCTGGTTTGCATCGCTGCGGGCGACAGTCACCCGATATTCAGTGCCGGCCTGCAATGTGCCGGCATAAGTTACTGTCAGCTTTGTTGAGTCTTCTGACCAGGTATAAACGGCTCCGGTCAGGGCGGGAGAGAAGCTGATAGCGGCGTCGACTGCAGCTGTGTTCATGGCGTTGTCAAAGGTAAAGACAAACGCAGAGTTCGGCGCGATGTCGATGCTGCCGGATGCCGGGCTGATACCAACCAGGCGGCCGCCCACGTATGCTTCGCTGGTGAAGCTGAAGGTATAAGCTTCTTTTATGGCTTTGCCATAGATGTCGAGAGTGGTCGAGAGAATGTCGAACCGGTAGGGCTGATTGCTGGCATAGCCGCTGCCATATAGAATGCTTACTTCGGTTTTGTTGTCATTCCAGGTTGCGGTGAAATCGCCTGGAATCGTTGGAGTAACGGTAAATTTAAGATTTGCGGCATCCATGGGCTGCGAAAATCTGAGAACGACGGGGGCGTTGAAGGCCACTGCAACAGCATTATTGGCTGGACTGAAGCTCACAAGTTCGGCCGGGTCATTGCTGGCGGTGGTGAAAACAATTTCGCCGTCGGTTATCAGTGCCAGGCCATTCTGGCCAAGAGCTCCATCGCTGAAGATCATGACGTATTCGGTGCTCGGAAGCAGTGGCTGATCCGGCTTGAATGTCATTGCCCGGTCATCCTGCCAGCTGAAAGAACCGCTTATGGTGTTGCCGGCACGATCAGCTACCTTCAGGGCATTCTGAACCGACTCCAGATTCATTTTGCTGTCGAATACAACTTTTATCTCGGTGCTGCTGGCTACGAAGTCTGCGCCGTTGGCTGGCAGAGTATCGCTTATGCGCGGCGACAGTGGCTCATTTTCGTCGACTGCCGGGGCTTTGCTGAAAGTGAGTGTTTCTACAGCACTGTAATCTATGCCGGTTTCACTCGTATAAACAGAGTTCATGGCTAAAAAAGACGGCAACTGCTCAGGGGTTTTGCCTTTGAGTTTGAGCAGAAATGTGTAGGTTGCGTTGTTGCCACTCGCGATCACCTTTGCCAGGCTGGTATTGAGCAGGTCGATCATAACTCTGTCTTCGCTGTCAGATGTGTATGTTCTGCCGCCGGTTGGGGCGTCAGGATCGGTTATGTCGAGGCTGAAGGCGCCATATGTCGACAGCTGCATTTTGAGCTGACTGTTGGCAGGACTGAGATTCAAAGGCTGATTCGATTTAAGGCAGACGCCGACTTCGACGTTTTCTTCGAAAAATCCGGTTGTCGAGGCAATTGCAGCCGATGGCGACGCAGTTATTGTCATGCCCTGCGATAGAGAACCGGTAAATACTTCAGTGTTTTCAACTGCCATCCAGTCAGAGAATCTAAGTGTTTCTACAACTATCTCAGTGCTCGATTCCTGTGGCAGCGGGCTGGCAAATTTCCATTCGCCTGTGCTGTCGCGATATGCTGCCAGACGTGCTTTGCCAGAGTCGGGCTGGCTGACGGTAAATTTGAGTGTGGCCGGCTGACTGAGCGTGGTTATGGCCGGCAGAACATTGATAGAATAGAGTGCACTTATTGGTTTGTATTCCTTAGCCAGATTCTGATCGGTTTTCAACAGAGGGTATCTGGTAATTTCGATTTTCGAGTCGCTTCTGAGAGCTCCGGCCGGAATGCTGAGCCTGAAACCTGAAGTGTTGAAATTGAAAGCCTGAGTTGCATCGATGTTTCGGCTCAGAATCAGTTCGCCGACGAATGATTCTTTGTCTGACGGGTAGTCGCCAAACCAGGGTATTATTCTGCAGCCGCTTGTGATCACAAGTGCCAGAAAAAACAAAAATGCCATGCGGTTACGAAGAAAATTCATGCTCAGCCTCTGTCTCTATTGATACATTCATAATAGAAGAACACTTCGCGCCTGTAAAGCGCGAAAATTCAAACCAATACAGAAGCTGAACAAGTTTTTACAAAATGTAAAATACTTTTTTCTGACAGTCAGCCAGGCTGTGAAGAAGTATTCTGTTTGTGTTCTTTGAGGTGTTCGAGACAGAATGCGGTGCCATGTTCGCCGCATTCTTGGCAGGTGCAGTATCTGAACTGGGTCTCAGGACTGCTTACATCGGTTATGCCGCAGACGCTGCATTTGTGGCGGTATTCTTCGTTTCTTACCGAGGCTTTTTCAAACTCTGCGGCGCGGGCATACTGCCGCCGGTTGTGGCGAATAGCCGCAATAGCGTCACCTGCAAAAAAGAGCAGGTAGTTGCCGACAGTCAAAGCGATGGCTATTTTTAAATAAGCTGGCCCAAGGGCAAAGTTATAAATCATGATTGCGCCTGAGATCATGGCCAGATACTTGATCTTGATTGGCAGAACCATATACAGCAAAAGTTCGTGATCGGGGTATAAGGTGGCAAAACCAAGGTAGAGACTCATATACATGTAATGACTGCCGAGCTGAACTTCTGGCATCATCAACACCACGAGTATATTCGAAACAGCTCCAACTGCATAATAAACGGTCAGTTTGAAGGTTCCCCATTTAGCCTCGAGGCCATCAGCGCACATGACCAGTATCGATAGCTCAAAAATCAGAAAAAGAAAATTTGTGCTGCCTGGAATGAGCAAAAAAGTGAAAATCCGCCAGAGCTGACCGCTCATGATCGCATCGCGATGCAGATAGAGCATATGATACGGCAGCATGCCTGACCGGTCGAGGAAAAACACGAGGAGCATCAGCAGCGAAATGTGCCTGATAAGGCCTTCAAGGCCCCAGTGCCCGTATTTTTTTTCGAGCCGGTCGAGCCAGGTCATTGGTTTTCACCCTCCTGCGAAGTTTCTATTGATTGCGGTTTTTCGCCACCCGCCGCCGAGATTTCCTGCCCGCGCGAAAGTATTATCCCGTGGGGGTTTACGCGGTAGGGTATTATGGTGACATTGATTTTGTCTCCAACTGCATACTCTTTGGAAGCGGCGAATTCAAATTTGATCATGATCTTATGGCTTTCGTGCGCCATTACCATGCTTTCATCAGATACAAGTTTCTCGATGGTGCCCGAGAGAGAGCAGGGGCGGTTCATTCTGAATTTATCTGGTATCGCCACTTTGGTGGGGTTGACCCGCTCGCCTGATCGCCATTCTTGCGAGCTTTTTCCCGGCGGAATATCTGACTGTCCCCGATCTGACAGCAGCATGATCGGCAGCAGGCCAAGGAATATCAGCAAAACGCTGCCTGAAACAAGCATCTGCCAGTTTATCTGCGAAGGTTTGCCTTCTTCTTTGCCGTCTTTGTCTGGTTTGTAGCCAGGCTTCCAGTCTTTGCTGCGGCGGGCAATTTCGCGAACCTTGCTGACAGAGTATGGTTTGTCGGCTTCCTGTGCGGCTGGCGCGGGTTCTGGTTCGCTGACTTCGGGCAGTTGTGCGACAAGGTCGAAAAGGTCGTTGCGGGTCTGAGATATTACCATCGAAACCGCTGGATTGGCGGTTTTGGTGATATTGTCGAGGGCTTTCAATACCGCTTTCGACGGATTGCTCAGCAGTATGCTGGCGATTTGTTTTGCGATTACCGGATGATCTTCGCGGTCAAGCTGATCCATGAGAAGTTTGAAGGTGACATTGAAGGGGCAGATTGCCAGGCAGCTTATTGCATTCGATCGCACTGCCTGTTCTTCTGATTTGAGCAGGCGTTTGAGCGCTTCTATCGATTCTTCCTGTTTGTATTTTATGCCGAATCTGACAGCTCTGATACGCAGGTTCGGATCAGTTTCCTGCAGCATCTGAGAAATTTTTTCTTTGAGAAATTCGGGATCGAGGCGTTCGAGTATTTTGAAGGCAGAAGTTCTGACCTCGATGCTTTCGCAGCCAAACGCCTGTTTTGCAAGATCGATAAGCTTGCCATCAGGGTGTATGCGAAGCAGTGCGTTGAGCGCTTCTGCTCTGATTGTGGGCTCACCGGAAAGCGCTTCCTTCATTATCCATGACTTGTTCGCACTGAATCCCTCTATTTCGAGGTTTCTCAATTTTTGTATGATGCCGGGATCTGCCGTTCTGGCAGTATCTTGTGAGACAGGCTGGTCCGCTGTGCCGGGCGCAGATTCAGATCGATTTTCTGAGGGCGCTTTTTGATCGTCGGCAGCCTTGCGTGTAGAAGCGGGGTCTGGCAGACCGGCGGGAGGAGTTGCCGCTTTGATTGTCAGCTTTCGATTCAGCTGTCTGAAAACTTCTTCGGTCTGCGGGTTCTTGCCGAGTCGCTCGATCAGTTCCTGGACTTTGGGGTGCTGCCTGTTTTTATCAATCCAGCCGATGATACTTGCCTTTTTCTGGTCGTCGGCGAACGAAAGCTGGATTTCGAGATCGAACAGAAAGCTTTGCAGGCGTTGCTGCTTCCAAAGCCGGATCATTGCTTCCGGTGTGGCCTGGTCGGCCGCAAGAAGGCCGGTGGCGGCCAGGGCCTGGCATACCGTTCGGAAGATAAGGGTCAGCATCGGTTTTTGTGCTGCAGCTACGGCATCGATGCAGTCTAGAATGCTCAGTGCCGTGTCGATGTCAGGATTTGAAGCAAGCACGGTCTGGCAGGCTGTCAGCACTTCCTGGTCTTTTTCGTCAGGCAGCATGGAAAGGATGTAGCCTTTGACGCGGTCGAACGGAAAGAGAAATCCGATGCCGATCGCGGCCAGCCGGTTTTCAGGGTTGCGTGACGACAGCAGATCGGAAAAGTGTCTTTCGGCTTCTTCGGGGTCGATCTTGCGCAGGGCGCTTACCGAACGGCTTCTGACCAGTGGTTCGTTGCTTGCGAGCAGATTGGGCAGAACCCTCGGCAGAATCGCCGGGGCAACGCTCTCAGCTGCGTTGATAAAGGGCAGGGCCAGGTTCGAATTGTCTTTGAGCAGGCACTTTTCGATGAATCCTGCGTCGCTGATGCCGCCGTGTCGGCTGAGAAAAGCACCAACAGCCGGCAGGGTTTCGTCGGGGATTTTTTCGGGCGTGGAACGGATGATTTCGAGAAGCTCTTCGGCTTTATCTTTGTGGGCATTCAAAAATATTTCCCGGCTCAAAGTAGTCTCAGGCTTCTGTGACGGAGTTTCTTCGACTGTTGTAACGACAGGCTCATTGCCGGATAGCTGGTTTATATCGATTTTGATGCGCTCGGCAATTTTGCCGGCCGCCTGATTGGCAAAGAATGAAAGTTCGCGGTCTTCGCAGGCAAGAAAAGGCAGCAGCGCTCTGATAGCCTGCTCGCTTTTTCCCGCTCTTGTCAATTTGACAATCGCCTGAATCTTAACGCTGCGTTTGTCTGAGTTGAGTTGCGCGATCAGTTCGTTTTCTTCGCTCATGCCGGTGCCTGTCGTATGACTTGTTCAGCATCCATTCTAATTACAAGCCCGGCTCACTGCAACTAATTTATATTGCAGCTCCTATGGCTGCAGGGTCAGGCGTGGTGCGGTGTAACCACTGCTGTAACCGGCCGGTTGCGCCATGCGGTTCGCCTCGCGGCGCACGATGTGCGGGGTGATGAAGATGATCAGCTCGGTTCTGACTTCGCGCGAGGTGGTTTTCTGAAAAAGCTTGCCGATGCCGGGCAGGTCGCCGAAAAACGGCACTTTGCTCAACGTCGTGCTTTTGTCGGTCTTGATCATGCCGCCGATGACGATGGTGTGGTTGTTTTTGCAGATAACTTGCGTTTTGGCGCTGCGGTTGCTGAGGTTGGGCGTCGAATTGCCGCCGAGTGTGGTAAAACCCAGAACGCTGGAGATTGTTGGCTGGATATCGAGAAATACTTCGTCGTTGCCGGTTACTGATGGCGTGACCAACAGGGTTATGTCGGCGTTCGCCTGCCCGACAGTGCTTGTGACGTTGCCGGCCTGATCGGTAGTTGAGCCTGACACATAGGGAATAGCCTGGCCGACGGTGATGTTTGCCTGGCGATTGTTAAGGGTTGTGATTACGGGATTGCTCAATACCTTGGCAAAGTTTTTGGTCTTGAGCATGGCCAGCAGTGCTCTGAACTGGTTAACGTCGAGGCTGCCGAAGCGGAACACTCCGGTGCCCCCGGCATTGGCTTCTTCTGGAGAAATTGACATGTCGAAGATGTTGTCTGTGCTTCCAGGCACCGGGATCGACTTCTGCCAGTTGACGCCGAGCCTTTCCTCTTCGTTCTTGTCGATTTCATAAATGTGGGCATCGATGGTTACCTGTATTGGCGGCATATCGAGCTTTTCGATGAGCTCTCTGATCCGGTTGAGATTGTTCTGAGTGTCGGTGATGATCATCATGTCCTTGCGCCCGGTGCCTGCGCCGCCAGCGGCTCCTGCCTGTGATGCCTGATTCGAAGAGAATTCCTTGATCTGCACGTCGGGCGAAAGCATTTTGATCGGGTCTGACAATGCTGTTGCATCTGCATAGTTCAGGTAATAGACTTCAGTGACCGGGCGAGAGCTCACGTCGACAGCGGTCTCCTTGATGTCGAGCTGCGGCAGCAGTTCGCTTATTTCAGCCAGCTTGGCCGCAGTATCAGTGATCATCAGCGAATTGGTGCGCATGTCGATTTCGCATTTTCCGCGCGGCGCCGGGCTGATCATGCCGTCTATCGTCGCTTTGAGTGCCGACAGAGATGCGTGTTGGACTCTGAATATGCGGGTCAGGGTGGGGGCGCTGGCTTTGGGAAAAATGCGAAGGATGGTGCCTTCCCAGGCGAATGAGAGGTCGTAAGCGTTCAGCAGGGTGTTGATCGCTTCTTCGATGGTTACGTCGCTGAACAGTATGGTGACTGTTCCGGAGATGCCCTGATTGAACATCAGGTTGATATTTATCAGCTGCAGCAGTGAGCGCAGCGCGTCGGTTACATTGGCTTCACGGAAGTCGAGTGACGTGATTCTGATGTTTTTTTCGCGTGGCAGTTTGAGATAAGATTCAAGCTGTGGATCCTTTTTGGGAGCGCTGACGGCGGCCTCGGCCGGCGCCAGAAGAGGGTTTGGGGTCGCTCCGGTAATCGGTGCCTGTGGCGGCGCGAGCTGGTATCTTGGTTCTGGTGACTGCTCTTTGAGCTTTCTGATCGTCTCAAGGACATCAGGCGACAGCCTGTTTTCGTTTTCGTCCTGCTTTTCAGGCAGTCTTATACGTGTGCCGTTACCCAGGTTAACCCAGCCGGGGCCCTGGTTGCTGCCCTGGTTGTTGTTCAGATTTGGTCCAGATTCACGGATGATAGGATAAAAGGAGTTGGCCGGAGCAGGCTCGCGCGGGTGACTTATGGCGCCTCTGGTGCCGCCTCTTAGTGGTTGCCATGACTGGCCTGCCTGACCGTAAGCTGGCGCCATGCTGGCCAGACAAATTCCGCCCAGCAAGGTATAGCGAAGAAAATTTTCCCGCCGCAGTGCCAATGTTTGCTCCTGACCTGATATGGTTTGAGTTAGTATTCAAATCCCTTATCGGCAGGTTTGTAGAATTAATGAAGTAACCTGTCAGCAATTACCGGTGAAAAGTCTGGTCTGGATCCTGCGACTGCGCCCTCCTACGCTGGCGCTTCGGCGCGACTCGCGCATGACGAATATCACTCATTTCAGTCATTCTGCGCGTAGCGTAGCGAAGTCGCAGAATCCAAATTCTTACGCCTGAATGAAGCTCTCAAAAAGCGGCTCAGTTTTTGTGAAAACTGTCGTCGACCGTGTAGGTGCCGTCTTCGGCAATACTTACATTAACGCCAAATTTAGGGATGAGAAAAGTGTCTGGGCCGCTTTCGAGTGAAACAATCTCTGATTTTATCTCAGAAATTTTTTTATTCTGAAACATTTCTCCCTTGCGGTAAAGACGTGAGTCGATGACTGCGACCAGTTCCTTGCGGGTTTCGATCGTGGCAGTGAACTTGGCGTTCAGCAGCTTGACCGATTTTTTCTCGGTAGGCTGGGCGGCAATTTCTTCTTTTTTCTGGATATCGAGCACAAGCTGCGCGTATGGTGAACGTTCGAAAGGATTTCGTTTCATACTGCGCAACGCCAGCAGGATCGGGTCATCCAGACCAACAGTATCGGTTGCAACGGCGGTTTCAGTTTCTGAACCTTCAGAAGTTTCTGTCTGTTCGTCTGGCGTTTCGCCTTCCTGCTGTGTTTCGCCATCTTCGGGGGCCTTCTGGTCTGAATCGGCAGCTGCACCATCTGTCTCTGATGACTCAGCGTCAGGGTTGTCCTGTAGTTGGAGATCCTGCAGGTTGAGTGCTACACGTTGTCGTGCCGGGCCTGTTTTAGTTTTAGGTCGAATGTTGTTCCATTTGATACCCATGGCGACAGACAAAACTATAAGGCTTAAAAAGAACAGCTTTTTGCCCATTATTCCTGCTCCGTTGTCTGGGCTAAGGCCAGTTCATCGGGAATCAGGATGGTGGTCGGTGTCAGTTCGAGTTCAAAAGTGCCGCTGGCGTTTGGTTTCAGATTTGGCATCGAAAGAAAGGTCAGTTTTTCTTCTTTTTCGATCAATCTAAGAAAAGTTCCGAGTTGTATCAGGTCTCCAGAAAAGCTGAATGTTACGGGAAATTTCTCCGCAGTAACCTCTCCAATCTGAATTGGAGCCAATGGTTGTGGATTTACACTTTTGATCGGTATGCCTGCCAGCGAAGACAGTTCTCTGACGCGCCGCAAAAAAGAGGTCATTTCTGATTTTCTGTAGCAGAGCTTCAGCGATTTTGCAAAAGCGGCCTTTTTGGTTTCGATATCGAGTTTTATGTCTTCGATGTTATCGGCGGCTGCCTGCAGCTTCTTGATGTTGGCTTCAATGCCCTTTATTTTTTTTTCTTCTTTGAGAAGTTCGGTGACTTTCGGCGCATACAGACCTTTATATCCGCCGAAAGCAAGCGCAAGAACTACCACCAGCGGTTGTGCTGCCAGTTTTGGGTCATCTTTGGCTTTTTTGAGCCATTCGCTTAAGCTGAATCCTTCGGCCATGGAATTATCCTATTCGAAAAAATCGCCACCGCCAGAATCAGTGCCAGCTCCTTCATCAGGAGTTGTTTCTTCTGTAGAGATTCCAGCCATTTTTTTCAACGCCTCTACATTAATTTTACCATTTAGTGCGAATCTTATGAAGTAGCGTGTATCATCGATCGGCATTTCGGTAGTTGATTCAAGCGCCGGGGTGTCAAAAACAGTAGATTTGCCAAGAATGTTAAGGTATTCGAAGACTGAGTCTGAGTTGTCGGCATGCCCCTGAAGCTTGAAGGTGGGTGGAGTGATGGTAGTGTTAAAGGTAATTTCGGTAAGAAAAATCTGTGACGGCGTGGCGCTTGCCAGCTCAATGATTATACCCGAATTTATGATTCGCAGTTTGCCCAATTCGCTGCTCAGGCTTTGCAGGCCGCCCAGTCTTGTCTGTTCAGCCAGAAGTGCAGTGATGTCGCCTTGTGAGGCGTTAAGACGCTGCAGATCCTTGGTCATCTTTTTCTGGCTTTCTTTTGAATCGTTTACCTTCTGTCTTATCTTCAATACAGGGTATAGTCCTGCCAGGGCAAGTATGCCGGCCAGCAGGCCAGCCAGGATTCTCAGTTTGGTCTCGTCAAGCTCGAAAAGTTTTGCGGAAAGATTCCCGCCAAATTTGGAGCTGACTCCGGAAATGTTCATGCTCTGAGTTTTGCGATTAGGGAAAAGTATGTCGATGAAGTTGATGATCTCTTTTTCGCCCTGATAGAGGGCGGTGCCGAGAATAGGCGTCAGGGCCGGCGCTTCGAGTTCGCGCTTTTCTTCATCGTATTTGATCTCGCCGATGGTCATTCGCGAAAAAGGCTGGGCAAGCGAGGTCGATACCTCGAGGCTTTCTTCAATGAACTCTTTAAAATTGTTCATGCCAGCTGAGCCGCCGGTTAAAATGATCTTGTCGAGGCCGGTTTCGCCGGTTTGTGAGATGTAAAAGCTTATTGACAGCTGAATATGTTGAAAAATCTTCTCTACTGTTTCAAAAATTTTCTGTGCAGCGAATTTCTCCGCACCCTTCAGGTCTTTTATTTCGTCGGGAGGCATGACGCCAAGTTTGTGTTTTAGTTCGGTGGCTTCGTTGAGGTGCTTGAACGTTATCTGCTGCCCGTCTACTTCGCCGCCGGCATAAATGGCCTCGGTAATGGTTGCACCAGCCATGTTGATGTCACGGAAAAATTGGATCTTGCCGTTTTTGTAGATCATTACCGATGTGGTAGAATTTCCGCAGTGGATGATGCCGACCTTTTTGTCGCCCGAGGCGTATGGAGCCATCTGCTTTTCCAGCGCCAGTTCGAGCGCCTGCGGCATGGTGAGAATGCCTTCGTTGGCAAGTCCTGCGCCTTTGAGGTTGAGGTTGATGTAGTCGATGATGTCTTTTTGCAGGGCTGCAACCATGATCTGGGTGAGGGCCTTTTCGTCGCGCATGGTATCGCCCTGCACGTGGTAACCAAGAACGGCATTGCCCATAGAAAAGGGCATCTGTTTGTTGGCCTCAGCGGTAACCGCGTCGGGCAGTTTTTCTGCTTCGACAACGGGTGGAATCTCGATGCAGCGAATCGTCACTTCGCGGTTTGAAGCAAAGGTGATCGCACGTTTGGTGACAATTTCGTTATCGTAGAGCAGTTCGGTGATATGTGTGGTCAAGAACTGGCGTAGTTCCTTGAGACAGTGCTCGCGCACATCGTCTTTGCTCATGGTTTCGCGCTTTTCGGCGTCGATTTCCTGCTCGTAAGGCGGAATATTCAGTTGTGCCAGGGTTTTGAGCACGAAGCCGCCATTCTCGTTTTTCTGAACATAAGCAAACTTCAGCGAAAACGAGCCGATATCAACGGCTACAAATGATTCAAAACCTTCTGATGCTGCTTGTTCGGCCATCTTTTACATACCTGAAGAACAACTTAAACCAGCACAGGCTGCAACTTTGTGTGTTGCAGCCTGTGCTGAAGGGAGAGCGGAAAAGTCAGAGATCGGACTTCTGCCAATATAAGCTCGCTAACTGCATTCAGTTAAATGTTTTTCTTGTGCGGGCAATACTTATTGCAATATCGTCTTCTTTGCCTGACTCGGTCTTTTCAACGTTAATTGCATCTTCTATCGCGCCGTGTGCCATGTCTGGACCGCTGGACCAGAGGTAGATGTTGTTTTTAGCTTTGTGAGCCTGGTATTTAATTTTGACTCCCCAGGAGTCAAGCATGAAGTCTGACGGGTCGGAATCCATGTATGGACCTTTCCATCTGCGATTGTAGTTCTTGATTCTAAAGTTCGAAGCAGCATCACTACCATTGCCTATTTGTTCATTTACCAGTACATTGACATTCATCGCGTCACCAAGAAGCTTTGCGTCTGCCTCATTGTATGCTTTCGCAACTTGTGAATTGTCTGCACATCCAACGTATGGAAAGCGGCCCACATCACTCTGGTAAGTCAGAAGAGCACTTTTAAGACCTGACAGTTTTGACTTGGTGGCAGATGCGCGGCCCTGGTCTGTTATAGAGCCGATCATAGGACCGGCAACTGATGCCAGAACTGCGATAACGATAATAACTACCATGATTTCCATCAGGGTAAAGCCCGATCTTTTCAATTTCATAAAACCCTCCTCCCGGTTTGCTATGTGCAATATAGTGGGCAACTCGGGAATGTCAAGCCTAAATTTATGGTCACGCGAACTTTAGAAGTGTATAATCATGCCAGTAAAAGTTCAAGGAATTAATTTTTTCATGACTAACTTCAAGTTACGAATAACTATATTGGTTATACTATCGACTGTTTCATTGCTTTGGTTAAGTGCCCATTTATTCGAATTGTATCCGTTGTCAGGGCAGTTCGCTCAACGCGACCCCGATTCCGTTCTTTTTACCCGTCTGCTGGAACAGTCTATACTCAAGGGTCGAGTGCTGGAGCACGACAACTATTCGTGCTATCCATACGAGGTTCGTCATGGCTTTGGCCCATTTTATCTTTGGTTTTTATATCACACTGTAGTAGCATTCTTTTCTTTATTTCCTGATTGTGGGATCGATCCGATAAAAATTGCTGGAATGCTTCCTGTTTTTTTTACCTGGCTTACTGCGGTAATGCTTGTGTACACAGCCAGTCGACTGTCTAAAAGAATGACTTTTTTCATCCTATGCTGCTTTTTCATGTTGCCCTGCGGTGCAGCAAAATTTATCAGCGGCTATTTGTTGCTTGACTATGACTTCCTCATTTCATTTCTGATCTGGGTTTGGATCTGTTCTTACCTCCTATTGTCGGGAACAGGCGATAGGGTCTGGCAATATTCCGGCTGTCTGGCTGCTGTTGCTCTTCCCGCTACATGGACCGGCTCGCCGCTGTTTTTCCTGTTTGCTACTGTATATGGTTTTTATCTGTGGCTGGCTGATCAGGAAGATGCTTTATCTTATCTAGAATTCGCCTTTTCAACAATGTTTACTGCTGCTGCAGTTAATCTGATTATGTGTTTGCGTATCGATATGACAGGTGAGCTGTTTTCTATATCCAAATACAGCTATTTTCAACCATTTTGTATCGCAATTGGAGGTTTAAGTTGCTTTTTACTCTCTAGTCTGAAAACTAAAGGCTATTCGCGGATGATTGGCCTGTTCTGGCTGGCAGGGGCTTGTGCTTTTCTTGCAGTTGTCTTTCAGGAGCAACTGCTGCAGGCTTCCGGGTTTCTTTTTCAGAAAGATCACATTCATAAGACCATCAGCGAAATGCTTCCGTCGCTGGAGCTGCAAAAGCTCGTAAATAATCATGCCAA
>Ga0116144_10002304_pt1 | contig 20762 bp, 20 predicted proteins | sample AD_UKC035_MetaG_FD_89746 | JGI IMG/M metagenome (GOLD analysis project Ga0116144, IMG submission 89746) | Active sludge microbial communities of municipal wastewater-treating anaerobic digesters from USA - AD_UKC035_MetaG | ecosystem: Engineered > Bioreactor > Anaerobic > Digestate | place: USA...
CCTGATGTTTTAATGAACATAAGTTGCCACAACAGGAACTGCAACCGGGGAAGGAGGAATAGTAACATCCTGCGATAAAGTGAGTGTGGTTTCATTTAGTGTTACTATGTTAAAAGTGCCTGATCCAGCCGGAAACAGCCCCGAAGACATTACCAGCTTGGTTTCACTGTCCTGAAAAACCCAGGTAAAACTGTTAGCTGTGGTTGGGCTGCAGACAATGGCTCCTTCTGTAATAGTGCCACCACCCGCAGATGTAAAAGTTACTACATCATCTTTGATGCAGGCAATAGCCGGGTTACTGCTTATATCAGTACCGGAAGCAGTGGCGCTTTGAAACTTCCAGCCGGCTTGTACCAGCAATTCAGTTTTTGTTTTTGCAGGGGGATCATTGTTCTTATCGCAGCCGGATATAAAAGCTGTAGAAATTAATACTGAAATGGCCAATAAAAGCTGTTGTTTTTGCATAAATCGTTGGATTATTTGACTAAAATACTCAATCTTTTTTGGTTTTTATACGGTAAAGTACTCCAAAATAGTGCCGGAATTACGGCCGCTTAAATAACGGCAAATTATTTGCTTACAGCAAGTTCGTATTTTGTGACTCAATTAAATATCCATCATGTTCAAAACCGCCGAAGATATCCGCCAACTGAATGAGAAGATCAGCCACGCCGGACAGTTTACAGACAAATTAAGGGAAGAAATAAGTCATGTCATTATTGGGCAAAGCCATATGCTTGACAGGCTATTGATCGGGTTGCTAAGTAATGGCCATGTGTTGCTGGAAGGCGTACCGGGTCTCGCTAAGACCCTTACCATTAAATCACTGGCACAGGCTATTCATGCCAAATTCAGCCGGATTCAGTTTACTCCTGATCTGCTGCCGGCTGATGTAATTGGTACCATGATATATAACCAGCAGCGAAATGAATTTATAGTACGAAAAGGTCCCATTTTCGCCAATTTTATCCTCGCAGATGAAATAAACAGGGCCCCGGCAAAAGTTCAGAGTGCCTTGTTAGAAGCGATGCAGGAAAGGCAGGTGACCATTGGAGATTCAACCTACAAACTGGATGAGCCATTTTTGGTGCTTGCCACACAAAACCCATTAGAGCAGGAAGGTACTTATCCGCTTCCGGAAGCACAGGTAGACCGGTTTATCATGAAAGTAATAGTGGATTATCCCAAAATGCATGAAGAGCAGCTTGTATTAAGACAGGGTGTACAGGGCAACTTTCCTTCAGTAAAACAAGTTGTATCTGTTCAGGAAGTAATGAATGCAAGGGACCTGACCAAACAAATATATATGGATGAAAAAATAGAGCAATACATCCTTGATATTGTGTTTTCCACAAGGAGGCCCGAAGAATATAAACTGGAAAAGTTGAAACCATTGATATCTTATGGAGCTTCGCCAAGAGGAAGTATAAATCTTGGCCTGGCTTCCAAAGCCCAGGCATTTTTGAATAAAAGGGGATTTGTTATACCTGAGGATGTAAAGAGTATTTGTAAAGATGTACTTCGTCATCGTATTGGCCTCACATATGAAGCAGAGGCGGAGAATGTAAAAGTGGAGGATGTAATTGAAGATGTACTCAGACAAATTAATGTCCCATAATGCTTACCACTACAGAAATAATAAAGAAGGTCCGGGAGCTGGAGATCAAAAGCAAGAAAATCACCACCGATCTGTTTACCGGTGAGTACCACAGTGCTTTTAAAGGCAAGGGTATGTCGTTCAAAGAAGTGAGAGAATATGCTGCTGGTGACGATATTCGTTTTATCGACTGGAATGTGTCAGCACGGTTCGGTCATCCCTTCAGTAAGGTATTCGAGGAAGAAAGAGAGTTAACAGTAATGTTGCTGGTTGATATCAGTAACAGTTCATTATTTGGAACAACGTATGCAAGAAAAAGAGACATTATAACAGAGATAGGGTCGGTGCTTAGCTTTTCAGCTGTAAATAATGCCGATAAGATTGGTGTTGTTTTTTATAGTGATGTTGTGGAAGCCTATATTCCGCCAAAGAAAGGAAGACAACATGCATTATATATTGTAAGAGAGTTATTGAGTAAAGAACCGAAAGGAAAGGGGACAGCTGTTAGTAAGGCGCTTCGTTATTTTAATAACTCCACCAAACAAAAAAGTATTGCTTTTATATTGAGTGATTTCCTGGATGCCGGTTATGAAGATGCATTACGCATAGCCGGAAAGAAGCATGATGTGATAGGTATAAAGCTCTATGATAAAATGGATATGCAGTTGCCCGATGCGGGCCTGTTACAGGTGGAGGATGCAGAGACAGGCAAAACAAAGTGGGTGGACAGCAGTAATTCTTTTGTTCGTTATAGTTATGAGCAGGAATTCTTCAGGGTGACTGAGTATGCCACACAAGTTTTCAAAAAGGCAGGTTGTGATCTGCTGCATGTAATGACAGGTGATGATTATGTAAAAGTGCTGCAACGGTTTTTCCTGAGTCGTAACCGCTGATTCAATGATTAGAATGAGTTGTCAAAGAATAATATTTTCCTTTTTTTTTCTGATTGCAGCAAATACCCTGATTGCTCAATCTGGTACTACTATCAGGGCCTCTGTTGATAAATCCAGGATTTTGATCGGTGAACCCTTGCAGCTTATTGTGGAAGTGCAGGTACCTGATAATGAAGCTATCCGTTTTATTACCATTGATTCTATTGAGCATTTTGAATTGATGGATAAACCGGTAATCGATACAGCCAATACCAGTTCGGGAACTTCTATAAAAGGAATTTATAAGATCACCAGTTTTGATTCAGGGCATTGGGTTATTCCTGCTTTTGTCCTTTCCGGAGCGATCAAAACGGATACTATTCCTGTGGATGTAGTATTTTCTGATTTCAATCCTGAACAAGATTTTCATGATATAAAGGATATTATTGAAGTCACTCCTGCAAAGAAAAAAGAATGGTGGTGGTATGCAGTTGCGGGAGGATTATTGCTTTTACTACTCCTGATCTGGCTGCTTCGCAAAAAGAAACCTCCGGTAGTTACTGCAACCCCGGCTTCAGTAGTCAATCCTTATGAGGAAGCGATGAAAAGCCTGCAGCTGTTAAAAAGTAATACGGCAGATGCCAAACAGTATCATACCAGCCTGGCAGATATTTTCAGGTTATACATATTCAGGAAGAAGGGCATATTGTCATTACAGAAAACAACTGATGACCTGGTAATACAATTAAAAGCACTGGCAATGGAAAAGAAAGAGTATGATCAATTAGTACAGTCGCTCCGGCTGGGGGATTTTGTGAAATTTGCCAAATATATTCCTGCTGAAGAGGATAACAGGTTAGCTTTTGAAGCTGTAAAAAAATCAATTGAAGAAGTAGAAAGGATAAGCTGATGCTATACGAATGGATAAAACATATGGACTTTGCTTACCCTCAACTGTTTTGGTTGTTTATAATATTGCCATTTCTTGTATGGTGGTATGTAAGAAAATACAGCAGCAATCAGCCAACATTTAGAGTTTCCACCATTCATTCTTTTAGTGCTTCATCGTGGAAAAACAGGTTCAGGTACCTGCCTTTTATTTTGCGATTACTGGCATTGAGCTGCCTTATTGTTGCACTGGCAAGGCCGCAAAAAAGAAATGATCAGCAGCGAACAGAAGGGGAGGGTATTGATATAGTACTTTGTATGGATGTGAGCGGTAGTATGGGATCAAGAGATATTTTACCAACCAGAATGGAAGTGGCTAAAGAAGTGGCTGAAGAATTTGTAAGAAGCAGACCCGTAGACAGGATTGGGTTGGTGATTTTTTCCGGGGAGAGTTTTACGCAATGTCCAATTACTACCGACAGAAATACATTGATCACCCAGATACAGACACTGGAAAGCAGGCGACACCTGATTGATGGTACCGTTATTGGAGAAGGCCTGGCCACAGCAGTTGCAAGGCTTTCTAAAAGTGAAGGTAAAAGTAAAGTGATCATCCTGCTTACAGATGGGAAAGAAGATCCGCCGGGAACGAGACTGATCGATCCATTGACGGCACTTGAAATAGCCAAATCGAAGCAGGTAAAAGTATATACCATTGGTATGAGTGCCGCAGCTTCTACGATTGTCGAAAATACAGGAGTTGCGAGGCCAAAGAAAAATCCCCTTACAGATTTTCTCGATGAAGAATTGCTGAATAAAATTGCCAGTGAAACAGGCGGTAAATATTTCAGGGCAAGAGATAAAGACGGGTTGAAAAATGTTTACACCCAGATCGATAAAATGGAAAAGTCAAAAGTTGAGATACAATCTTTCAAACGGTATGAAGAAAAATTCATTCCCTTTGTATTGGCTGCTTTGGCCTTTCTTTTCCTCGAAGTAATATTAAAGTTTACTGTATTCAGAAAATTTCCCTGATTTTTTTATCCAGTATCTTGCAGTTCATGAAAGCGTTAGTGTATAAGTCTACCGGTAGCTGGTATACCCTGAAGGATGAGTCCGGCAGGGTCTGGAATGGCCGGATGAAAGGAGTAATGAAACTCGATGATATTACCAGTACGAATCCGGTAGCTGTTGGTGACTGGATAGAGGCTGAAATAGAAAACGAGGGGAGCAGTACGGTAACTATCAATGAGATACTCGACCGGCATAATTATATCAACCGGCAATCGCCCCGGCATAAACACCAGCATCATATTGTAGCGGCAAATCTTGATCAGTCGTTGCTTGTTGCTACATTAAAAGAACCCAAAACATCGCAGGGTTTTATTGACCGTTTCCTGGTGGCATCAGAAATGTACCATGTACCGGCGATCATTGCTTTTAATAAATCTGATCTATACAGGAATAAGGAGATGGATAAGTATGAGCAATGGAGGGCTATGTATGAAGCGGTTGGTTATAAAGTATTGCTTGTAAGTGCGGAGAAAGAGGAAGGGCTTGAAGAGCTGAAAAAATTACTCAAAGACAAGACCACTCTTATCAGCGGGCATAGCGGGGTGGGGAAATCCTCGTTATTGAATGTACTTTTTCCCGGGATGAACCGGAAAACCCAGGACGTAAGTGGCTGGAGTGGTAAAGGTCAGCATACGACTACATTTGCCGAAATGTTTGACATGCCGTTTGGCGGTAAGATCATTGATACACCCGGTATGAGGGAATTTGGGCTGGTGGATATTTCAAAAGCTGAATTGTCTCATTATTTCCCTGAAATGCGGGACAGGTTAAATGGCTGCCAGTTTAATAATTGCCTGCATATAAATGAACCGGGTTGTGCCATCAAGGAGGCAGTAATAAATGGAGAGATACACGAAGACAGGTATGTGAGTTATGTTGGCATACTTGACTCCATCGAAGAAAAGAGTTATTAAGGTTTAAGCGATATTTCGCTGTTCTTCCTTAAACAATCTTCCTTCCAGTACACCGGCTAATTCTACTACTGCTTTATTGTCTTTATTTACAGCATCACGGGTCTTGGTGGGGAAAAGAGAAATCCCGTTGTAAATATTATAGTGCAAAGTCATATCATGACCCTTAAACCGGAACTCCCAGTTTATGGTATCAAAATCGTCTTCTTTGTTGGAAAATTTTATTTTGAAATCCTGGCTCAAAACATTTGCAATATGATAGAATTGTTTCAAACCGCCGTCATCCGCAATGATGGCTTCTGTACAGCCGAGTGTGGTTCGTAGGGTAAGGCTCATAGTATTAATGTTTAAAGGTTTATATACTACAAGACCGAAAGAGGTGGATTTTAGCTGCACATAACAGTAAATTAACTTCGGAATTTTTTGGCCTTTTTTGCGTTTTTTGTCGCATCAGGATCCCCGCTTAAAATCTTCTCCGCACCTACATTTTTTCCATTGGTGGGACAGCCTGTTTTACGCTTAAACAGGTTGCTGAACATACCGCAGGAAGAAAGCAACATCACAAGGCTCAGTGCTACAGCAAAAAATCGAAGGTTTTTCATTTTTTTCGGTTACTTGAATAACGAAATTAGATAGAAATAATTGCTCCTGCCATAGTAAATCTACCCTCCCGGATAATTACTATTGGCCTTTATTACTACCGGGTTGATTTCTAAACCAATCGGCATAGCGGATATAGTTATTGGCTATGCGATTGATCTCTCCATGTATCAGTTCCTGCGAAATATCTTTTACTTTTTTGGCGGGTACTCCTGCATAAATACTTCCTGCCTCACATATAGTATTCTCTAATACGACCGCCCCGGCTGCGATGATCGTATTGCTATGCACCACACAGTTGTCCATTACGATGGCTCCCATACCCACCAGTACATTATCATGCAGGGTGCAACCGTGTACGATGGCATTATGTCCAATCGAAACATTATTACCGATGGTTGTCCCATATTTCTGAAATGTGCAATGGATACAGGCGCCATCCTGTACATTCACCTTATTACCCATTTTTATAAAATTCACATCTCCCCGGATCACTGTATTGAACCAGGCACTGCAATCATCTCCCATAACTACATTACCAACGATAGTGGCATTAGGAGCGATAAAACAGTTGTTGCCAAATTGCGGGTATTTGTCTTCTACGGGGAGTATTACAGGCATAATATTATTTTTTGTTACCGGCTACATTAATATGGATGATCTTTTCTTGCAACCTCTGTTCATCGTTCAGTTTGCAGTTCGCAAATATCCTTTTTTCTTTCCGACATTTGCCGAATGAACCAGCGGGAACTTTTTTTACGGCATGTGGGCCAGACTTCACCAGCTCCGCTTGCCCTGGAAATAGTAAAAGCAGATTGTGCCACCTTGTATGATGCAGACGGTAAGGAATACATTGATCTCATTGGGGGCATCAGTGTGGCGAATATCGGCCACCGGCATCCAAAAGTGATCGCAGCGATACAGCAGCAACTGGATGCCTATCTCCACATCATGGTATATGGTGAATTTGTGGAAGCCCCGCAGGTGCAGTATGCCAAACTGCTGACAGAGCACCTGCCTTCATCTCTTAACGCTGTATATTTTACCAATTCAGGAGCCGAAGCAGTAGAAGGGGCGATGAAATTAGCCAAGCGGATCACCAACCGAACACAGATCGTTGCGTTCAATCATTCTTACCATGGCAGCACCCAGGGTGCGTTGAGTATTATCGGTGATGAATACTGGCGGAATGCCTTTAGGCCTTTGTTGCCGGATGTATTGCATCTTGCTTACAATAATTTTGATTCACTTAATGAGATATCTGGACAAACTGCCTGTGTGATCGCAGAAACGGTGCAGGCGGAAGCCGGCATCAAAGCCCCGGACACAGCATGGATACAGGCATTGCGGAAAAAATGTACCGATACCGGAACCCTTTTAATACTGGATGAGATACAGTCTGGTTTTGGAAGAACCGGTAAACTTTGGGGCTTTGAGCACTTTGATATCGTACCAGATGTATTGTTATTGGGAAAAGCCTTAGGTGCAGGTATGCCTCTCGGTGCTTTTGTTGCGGATAAAAAACTGATGGATGCTTTTACGGATAACCCGGTGTTGGGGCATATCACTACGTTCGGCGGCCATCCTGTTTCTTGTGCAGCAGGTATGGCAGGTATGAAAGCATTGCTCGAAGAAGGGTGGATTGGCATGGTGAAAAAGAATGAAGAATTGTTTGCCTCACTCTTAGTTCATCCAAAAATTAAGGCCATTCGTTCTTTTGGTTTATGGATGGCAGTAGAGTTTGATTCCTTCGAAACAAATAAAAAAGTGATAGATGCCTGTATTGCTAATGGTGTAGTGACAGACTGGTTTTTGTTTGCTTCCAACTGTCTGCGCATTTCTCCACCATTGATCATTTCGGAACAGCAGACCGAAAAAGCCTGTGCGGTGATTGTGAAGGCTTGTGATTAGCATTTGCCAAAGGCAAAATAATAAGGCTGCGAAACAGGATGTTTGGCTGACCTGAAGCTTGTGAAAGCCTATAATTTTTTCACAGAAAGCCTTTTAATGATTGTTTTTTTTTATCTTGTTAATGTTAACCAAAACTTTAAGTATGAAAAAGCTTTTAACACTACTCACTGCTATTGCATTCGTTTCTTCTTCCTTTGCCATCAGTAATGTGACTGAAGAAAAACCTCAACCGAGGGCTGATAAAATATTTGTCCCGATAGCTAACACGGGATACAAAATTTCATTGATGGAACTTTCAAGAATCAGCATGAAAGACCTTCAGCAACTTACAGGCAGAAAAATGAATCTGGTGGAGAAGATTGCCTTTAAAGATGCACAAAAAACACTTAAGCGTAATATAAACCCTGATGGTACCTTTGATAAACGCTTTGCAAAGAAATTACAAAGGAGAGGGGATGGAGAAGGTTTTCAGGCGGGCGGTTTCTTCCTTGGTCTTTTGCTTGGGTTAATCGGTGTATTGATTGCCTATCTGATAAAAGATGAACAGAAAAGGAATAGAGTAAAGTGGGCTTGGATAGGATGGGGAGTGTGGATAGCAATCTTGCTGATCATTATTGCTTCCGGGGGGAGTTTGGTTTGATCAATAGGATAAATAATTGTAAAAAAAGGCTATTAGAAATAATAGCCTTTTTTTTATTTCACTAGTGTTGTTAATCTGTTATTTCAACAATCAATTCAATCTCCACTGCCATATTCCTTGGCAAGGAACACATGCCTACGGCAGATCTTGCATGTCTCCCTTTTTCTCCAAATATTTCTACCATCAAATCAGAAAAACCATTGATAACTTTTGGGTGATCTTTAAAGTCTGGTTCACAATTCACCATGCCTAGTACTTTTACAATACGTTTTACTTTGTTCACATTACCTAATTCAGCTTTAAGTATAGCAAGCTGATTTATGGCAGTAAGTCTCGCAGCCTGTTGTCCCTGTTCTATTGTCAGATCTTTGCCAACTTTACCTGTAATGAAAATACCTTGTGCATCGGATGGTCCCTTACCAGCAAGAAACAACAAGTTGCCACTCCTAACTACATGCACATAGTTGGCAATGGGTTTGCCAACGGCTGGTAATTCTATTTTCAGTTCCTTAAGTTTTGCTTCCGCATCCTGTGCAAACCCGTTTGCAGATAAACTCAGCAGTAATAGAAAGAAAGCTATCCTCATATGTGTCTATTTGATAAGTGAAAATGTCCAGGCGGCAAGCAAAGCACCTGCTATCGGTCCAACTATTGGTACCAAGCTGTATCCCCAGTCGCTGTCTCTCTTTCCGGGTATGGGTAAAAGAAAATGTGCAATCCTTGGTCCCAGGTCTCTTGCGGGGTTGATGGCATATCCTGTTGGCCCTCCCAGCGATAAACCAATGCCTAATACTAACAAAGCAACAGGAAGTGCATTCAATGTTCCTAATGAGGAAGCAGGATCAGTAAATGCCAATGCGCCAAACATCAATACAAAAGTGCCGATACATTCTGTAGCAAGATTATGGAAAGAGCTGCGGATAGCTGGTGCCGTACAGAAGATCGCCTTTTTTGCATCAGCATCGTCGGACACAGCAAAATGTTTTTGATAGGTAAGCCATGCAAGTACCGAACCAGTAAAAGCTCCGGCCAGCTGTGCTAATATATAAGGAAGAACAAGTAATGTTTTTAATTTTCCGGTAGCTGCCAGTGCAATAGTAACTGCCGGGTTCAGGTGCCCGCTGCCTCCAAACTTCAACGAAGTGTAAACACCCAGGAAAACAGCCATAGCCCACCCAAAGGTGATGACGATCCAGCCGCTGTTCTGGCCATAGGTTTTATTCAATACCACATTGGCTACTACTCCGCCTCCCATGAGGATAAGTAATGCCGTGCCGATGAATTCACCGGTGAAATGGTACCAGAAAGAAAATTCAGGTGTCAATAATTCCATGTTAGTTTATTTAAGTGGCAGGTAATTTTTTGCAATCGCATTAAAGTTATTGATTTGTTCTTTTATCCAGTTCTCATCTTTATTCATTTCTTCGGCTAACATAGTAGCAACTACCGGAGCAATCGTAATAGCAAACCTGGCATCGAGTAACAATTGTCTCGTTCTCCTTGAAAGAAAATCCTCTGTTGTCATGCACATTTCTTCGGTTACAGATTGTTGAACGATAGCTTTAAGTTCATCGTTGCTCAAAGAATTTATATCGGCAGGAATTACCGTTGCACTATAGTCCGCCAGCTTCATGTCTTCAGTAATGCAGTCTTTTTTCTCCAGCCCCGCTTTTTCCATTGCTATGTCTACCACATCTTCTGCCATTTTCCGGTAAGTGGTCCACTTGCCGCCGGTAATAGTTATCATTCCCGAATCAGCAATCGTTATTAAATGGTCTCTTGCCAGCGCTGCTGTTTTTTTAGTTTTCCCTTTTACCAATGGCCTCAACCCGGCAAACATACTTTTTACATCACTACGTTGCGGGTCCTTGGTCAGGTAGCGGCCAATATGTGTAAGTATGAAATCAATTTCTTCTTCAAAAGGAACCGGTTCTGCTGAGATACTATTGACGGGAGTATCTGTGGTGCCTAATACAATCTTATTATGCCAAGGCACTGCAAACAATACCCTGCCATCATCTGTCCTGGGGACCATGATGGCCGTATCACCTGGTAGAAATTCTTTGTCAACCACTAAATGTATTCCCTGGCTGGGACTGATGATACTTTCATGTTTAGGGTCATCCATTTTCATGACAGTATCTGTAAATACACCAGTAGCATTGATCACTACTTTGCTTTTTACTTCCCGCTCTTTACCGGTTTGTGAATCTTTTGCCCAAACACCACAAACTTTCTGCTGCATCTTTAATAAACCGGTAACAGGGAAGTAATTCAGTACCACTGCACCATACTGCACAGCTGTTTGTGCAATGCTGATAGCGAGCCTTGCATCATCAAACTGCCCATCATGGTACACCACTCCCCCGGTAAGCCCTTCCGCATCCAACGTAGGTGCCAATGCCAGCGTTTCTTCTTTTGATAATAATGCTGATGGGCCAAGACCGAGTTTACCAGCCATCCAGTCATAAATCTTAAGCCCGATTCCATAAAAAGGTTTTTCCCACCACTTATAATTGGGAACAATGAATTGCTGGTTATGAACCAGGTGAGGAGCATTTTTCAGCAACAGGCCTCTTTCTTTCAATGCTTCCATCACTAACCTGATATTTCCCTGCTGCAGGTAACGAACGCCGCCATGAACAAGCTTGGTGCTTTTGGAAGAAGTGCCTTTAGCAAAATCATATTGTTCAAAGAGAATTGTCTTTAAACCTCTTGATGCTGCATCCAATGCTGTTCCAAGTCCTGTTGCGCCACCCCCGATGATACAAACATCCCATTCAGTCTGGGATTCGAGTTGCTGTATCATTTTTGTTCTGTTCAAAAATTTTGTTTTTTAGACTCTTTGAAAATCTCTTCTTTACGGGAGATTTAGAAAGGTTTATTATCTGCCCATGTAATCGAAGCCTTAATAGCCCTTTGCCAGCCACTAATTAGCTCATTTCTTTTCTCATCAGGCATTGACGGGGAAAATGATTTGTCTACCTGCCATTGTTGTTGTATTTCTTCAACGTTTTTCCAATAACCAACGGCAAGACCCGCGAGGTATGCAGCACCCAGTGCAGTGGTCTCGGTAATCTTTGGCCGGACGACATTTGTATTAAGTATATCACTTTGAAACTGCATCAGCTGGTTATTGACAGTGGCCCCGCCATCTACTCTTAATTCTTTGATGTGAATACCCGCATCTGCTTCCATAGCCTTTAATACATCAAAGGTTTGGTAGGCAATACTGTCTAAAGCAGCTCTTGCAATATGAGCATTACTGCTACCTCTTGTCAGACCAAAAATGCTGCCTCTCGCATATTGGTTCCAATGAGGTGCTCCCAGGCCTGCAAATGCAGGAACGATATAAACACCATCAGTATCTTTTACTTGTCCGGCCAGTTTTTCCACATCAGCAGATGTGCGGATGATCTTTAATTCATCTCTCAACCATTGCACTACAGCACCCGCAATGAATACACTTCCTTCCAAAGCATATTCAGTTTTCTTGTCAATTTGCCAGGCAATAGTTGTCAGCAAATTGTTTTTGGAAGCAATAGCTTTCACGCCGGTATTCATAAGCATAAAGCAACCGGTTCCATAGGTATTTTTCACCATACCAGGTTGCGTACAAAGTTGCCCGAACAAAGCAGCTTGCTGGTCACCGGCAATACCCGCAATCGGAATTCTTGAATCAGGAATGATATTCCCGGTGACTCCATAGATCTTGCTGCTGGGTTTTACTTGTGGTAACACAGAAGCTGGTATATCAAATATTTTCAACAACTCTTCATCCCATTCCATGGAATGAATATTGTACAGCATGGTCCTTGATGCATTAGATACATCCGTCACATGCACTTCACCATTTGTAAGTTTCCAGGTAAGCCATGAATCAATAGTGCCAAAAGCCAGTTCACCTTTTACAGCTTTTTCTCTTGCGCCGGTTACATTATCCAGTATCCATTTAAGCTTGGTTCCAGAGAAATAGGCATCAATGACAAGCCCTGTCTTCTGTTGAATAGTTGCTGCCAAACCTTCCGATTTTAAGTCATCACAATACGAAGCAGTTCTTCTGTCCTGCCAGACGATAGCATTATAAATAGGCTGACCTGAACTTTTGTCCCAAACCACGGTAGTTTCCCGCTGATTGGTAATGCCAATGCCTGCAATCTGTTTCATATTAATATTGGCTTTGGCAACTGCTTCTGCCATCGTACCGTATTGGGTGCTCCAGATTTCTTCTGCATCATGTTCTACCCAGCCGGGTTGAGGAAATATTTGCCTGAATTCTTTTTGTGCCTGACTGATTATATTCCCCTGTTTATCAAACAAAAGGCTGCGGCTGCTGGTTGTGCCCTGGTCAAGGGCCAGTATGTAATGTAAAGGCATAATAAAAATTATTGAAGTAAGTTAAGTGAAAAACATTTACAATTTTATCTTTACGCAGTAAAACGGCACGGACATATGCCGTTAGTTTTTTTATACTGATAACTAATCATACACTATGAAAATAGTACAAGGCCTCGCTTTAATATTGTCTTTCCTGTTATTTAATACCAATAAAGCTATTTCCCAAAAAACAGATTGGCCCAAGACATTACTCTGGCAAATAAGTGGTAAGGACCTGAAGAAGCCCTCTTTTCTTTTTGGGACCATGCACCTGCAGGATAAAAGGATCTTCAACCTGGGTGATTCTTTCTATCATCATTTCGAGAGAGCCGAAGGATTTGCTATAGAAGTTGATTTTAAGGAATACCTGGACTCTATTTTCACCAAAGCGTTCCAGGTGGTGGAAGAACGGGAATTGGCTGAAGAAGAGGAAAGCATCAAAGATGTGAAAATTGACATCCCGGATACAGCCGTTTTGAATGCACCGGCACCCCCTCCTCCAAAGGAGGTAAGTAAATCCATGAAGAAGTATTTCAGGAAACTACGTAATGAGAGGATAAAAAGATTGTTGGTCTATGGCCAGATGCCTACTATTCTGGATGCTTATTTGTATGGCATGGCCATGAAGCAAGGTAAATGGCTGGGAGCCGTGGAGGAAGTGAAAGATCAGCTGAACATCAGGGATGAATTAGGAAAAGACATTGATGAGGAAGAAGAAATGAAACTGCCAGAGGATAAGATGATGTTTTCATTAGAAAATATGATCAAAATTTACCTGGCGCAGGATATGAACCGTATAGAGGATTACCTGGAAAGGTATGGTTCTGCAAAAGCAAAAACTATTGTATTTAACAATAGAAATCTCAAAATGTCAAGAAGCATTGATAGTTTGAGTCACATAAGAAGTATGTTCTATGCTGTCGGGGCTGCACACCTGCCGGGAGATTCCGGTGTAATAAAATTATTACGAAACAAAGGATATACGGTCACACCTGTTATTTCGGGTAATACAATGGCGGCAGAAAAGTATGCTGAAAAATTGCCCTCGGCTTCCTGGTATGAGGTGGGCCAGGCAGATAGTTTGTATTCTATCGATATGCCGGGTATTCCTTCTGAGTATAATTTATTTGGAGAGTTGGTGAAGATGAAGGTCTTTGTAGATATCACTACCATGACCTATTATATGACCGGGCATACCATTGCACAATATGAAGATGATAAACTGGCTGATGCATTGAAAGAGATGACAAAATCAATGAGCAGAACCGGCAGGCTGGAAAGCACCCGGAAAGTAGACAGGAATGATATAAAAGGTGTGGAAGGTATAGTAACAGCACCATCGGTGAACTTCCGGGTACAGGTATTGAAAAAAGGAAATACAGCTTTCTTCCTGATGATGGGAGGTGATAATAAGAATAAGTTGAATACGTCAGATGCTGATAAATTCTTTTACTCATTCAAAACCGGTAAAACACAAACGGGAACAAAGCATAGCAACTGGAAAGAGTTTTCTCTTCCGGAAAAAGCAGTGTCAGTACTGTTGCCTTCTACACCTAAAAGGAATAAAAGCTTTGAAAAACAGGCAGAGGGATCGGGTTGGACCTTTTCCGTTTTTGACTGCACTGATCTTGCGGCAGGCCTCTATTATCTTTTCCAGGTGCGAGATATTAATGCAGGCCACTTTCTTGATGGCGATTCGTCTTTTTTTGAGTTGTTTAAAGAGAACCTGCTAAAAGATAAAATAACAAAGCTAAGAGAAGAAACAGGGTTACATAATGGATATCCTTCAATGAGATTTGATGCTGAATCGGATGAAGAATCATTATTCTATAAAACAATGAATGTTGTAAGGGGTAACCGGGTATATTCCCTTATGGTATTGGGGCACAAATCACTGAAAGAAGATAGTGGTCCTGATTATTTTTTTAATTCCCTTAAGCTTACCGATTATAAACCTGTTAATTATACGCTGCAATCAGCGGATGATAATACTTTCAGCGGTTGGGCTCCTGCAAAATTTGAGCGGGCAAAAAAGGAAGAAGGAGATGAAGATGACAGTACAAGGGTCCATTATACCAGCTACAACGCAAATGAAGCCATTTCTTATGAAGTTGTAAAAGATAAATTACCTGCATTTTATTGGGCAGAAGCTGACACCAGTTTTTATAAAGCAAAAGCGAATGAAGCAAAAGGATATAGTGATTCTGTTCTTAGTTATATTAACGTAAGAAATGGGAATATAGCAGGAGTAGAGCAGGTAGTGCAATCTCCGGGAAGTAATAACTTAAAGCGAATGAGATATCTCCTTCATGGAGATACATTGTACACCTTAATAACATTTGTGCCTTCCCAGCATGTTAATGATACAAGACATAACGATTTCTTCAGCAGATTCAGCATCAGGAACGATCAGCAGAAACCAACAATTTTTACCAGCAAAGCAAAACAATTGCTCGAAGCGCTTCAGTCCAAAGACTCGGCCACCGCAGAAAATGCAAAGTATATGCTGGACAAAGTGTCTTTTGTAAAGGCGGATCTTCCGGTTTTACACAAGGCTTTCCTGGCGTCTTATCCTGATGATACCTTATACTACGGTTCAGTGAGAAATAAACTGATCAATGTATTCGATGGTTTATCCGATAGCAGCACGATTGATTTTATAAAAGATAATTATGAAAAACTGGGTGACAGGGGAAGTGATAAACTGGCTATGTTGAACCTGTTGGTGGACTATAAGACTACTTACTCTTATGCCACATTAAAAGATCTGTTTGTAAAAAAGACACCAACTAACCTGGGCAACAGAAGTTCTATTGGTTATGGTATTACAGATTCATTGGATCTTGCCAGAATATTATATCCTGATATCCTGGTGTTATTAAAAAATGGTGATTTCTGGGAGGATGTTGCTAATTATACTTCCACCTTACTTGATAGCAATACTGTTGAACCTTCTATAATAAAACCTTATGAAAAGGATATTCTTTTTATTGCAGATACACTACTGGTTGGTCAAACATTGAAAGGAGAGGATATATGGACCTGGCCTTATGAAAGCCTGCTTCATTTGCTGGGCGAACTTAATACAACTGAGTCTAACAAAATGCTACAGAGATATGCTGCTCACCCGGATATTTTTCTAAAGAAAACGGCTGTAACCTGTCTGTTAAAGAATGATCAACAGGTTGATGCCAGGGAAATTGAAAAAGTAGCTGCAGATAAAGAATACAGGCTTGATTTATATGAGGGGCTCAAAAGGATTAAGAAAGAGTCTTTTTTCACATCGAAATACCTGGCACAAAAGTATTTTGCTGAAAGTGAGATGTATCAATTCGGCGATGAAGACTATTCCCCTTCAACGATTGAATACCTTGGAGAAAAAGAAGCCATATTTGACGGTCAAAAGAAACGTTTTTTTCTTTTCAGGTTGGGATTTAATGATGAGGATGGGAAGGAAGAGGAAGCCCATTTGGGTATTGCAGGACCTTATTCGCTGGAGGCAAAGAATTTAGAAACCAATAATGACGGTACAGATATCTATTATGATGAAGAGTTCAGTAAAAAGGCTCTAGATAAGCAATTTAAAGAATTGCTCATAAAAGGGGAGGAGTACATAAAAAAGAAGTCTAAGTAAGCTGAGTACTAAAATGCAAGGCGGAAACTTCCAAAAATACCAAAAGCCCTGTCCTCTTCTTTAGGTAAAGTGGAAGGTAATACCCGCCATATAAAATCTATTCTGAAGACTTTGAAGATATTATCAACACCAGTACCTAATTCGAGGTAAGTTTTTCCATCAAGTGATTGGAAAGTATGACCCTGTTTAAAGTTCAGTGCTTTATTAGCAGTTGATAAACTGCCCCATAGTGTCTTGGCTGTCCAGAATTGGCGCAGACGAAGTTTAGGGAAAAGACGAAAAATACCGTTACCAATATTATGTTCAAAGTTCAGGCCGGCATAACTATCATGAATGAATTCCCACCGGTTCATCATATTGAATGCATACTTATTATAATAGTACAATTCGTTTCCCGGCGCAATATCCAGTAAAGTATAAGGCAGTGTGCCAAATGTTTTTCCGCCAAATATATACCAGGAGATATTACCAAACGGAGGTACTTTAATGTTATCAGAGATACTACCGGAGATCTTTGTATAACTATAACTGCTTTTCAGCACTCCGGGGAAACCCCGGGTAATATTGATCTCACCGATGGGGTATATACTCCCCAGGCTGGTACGATAAAAATGACTTTCCAGGAATCTTTCTAAAAAAGCAAAGCGAAGCCGGAAGGATACTTCAAAAGTAGTAAGAGGATCACCACTGGCAGTTGCCCTGAAAGAGTCAATAGGTACAAGATTCCGGAGGGGTAAAGTGGATTTATGTATAATAGTCAGTTTATTTGACATCCACTTAAATGTTTCTTTGTAAAACTCAAAACGTTTTTCATTTACTTTAATATTTTTAACCGGGATGCCTTTTTTTCTAACTGCCAGGGCGAATATATTATCCTGTGATACTTCGCCATAGTAGTTCTGGCCCCAGTCAAGGTCATTGGTAAAAGAAGCATACAGAAACATACGGGGATCTTTTTTCGGGAGATAAAATATTTCTCCCATCCCTTTTAGTTTTCTGTCGCCAAATCCATAAGCCAGGTAGGTATGCAGCTTGATCTTTTTATCAAAAAGTTTGTTTGTACCAAGGTCAAACCTCATACGGAAACCTTCCCAGCCGTTCGAGGTAATCCAATTCATCCAGGGACCGATTTGGAAATTACCGATGTCTTTATAGCCCGTTCCTATAAATGCCATTGTCTTAGTGAATCGCTGGAAAACCGGAGCATTTGTAAGTGTGTCTATCATTTTAATGATACCACTTTCTGTTTTGCTGAGGGGCTCATGTCTTGCTCCTTCCCAGAATTCTTTTTTTTGCTCAGCTGCGTTTGGAAGAGTAATGATCTCTTCGAGTATTTTATTTTTGTTTAATTCTCTAAGTACGGAAGAATCATTTACTACAATATTCTGATAAGTTGTCGTTTTACGACCAATAAAGCCGGGACGATCTTTACCTATCGGCGACACATCTGCCACAAATTTGTCTTTAGACAGGAACCAGGTAGTGTCATTGATCATTTTGTATTCCTGTATCAGGCTGAGATTCTCTACAAAATTTACATTAGCTTCTTTGCCAAGCCGTAGGTTCATTCGTTGAATAGCGAAAGAGCCAACATGTACCCAGCAATCTCCTTCAAATGTATCTCCGCCTTTTCTTCTCGGAGTGAATACAAGATGGTAGTAGCGGTTGTTGGCAATAACCTGTGTATCTGTTACCCGGTAATTATAATAGTAATCACCATTGTCACTGATCGGGCTTACAAATTGCTTGTCAAAAACAGGGATAAAGTTATTGTACACATTCACCACCTGGTCCATACCTCCCAGCATTTTTAAGGCACTTTCATTTTTTATACCGTTTGTATTAGCAGCTTTGATTATCTCTCTTCTTTTTTTTGGAGATTTCTGATAAAAGTAATCGGAGAGGGCTTCTGCCAGGTAAGTGGGCAGGTATTTTATGCCTTCAGTGGTATCAATATTTTCGTTGATAAGTTCGCTGACAGGTTTTAATGGTTTGAATTTGCCAAATTTTTCAAAATTGATATTTTTCAGATCCAGCTCTAATTTGTTATATAACTCGTAGGAGAAATTATCGAACCGGTAACGATCATTGAATGGCTTGTTTTGGACAATTTTTCGCCACACCAACAGCCCTTTGTTCACTTTTACTTTCAACTGAGCACCTTCGTTGAAAGTGCCTCTCTCCATCATGATATTTGTGTGGATTGAGTCTTTACCAAATACAAGGACTAAACGAAAGGGCTGATAACCCACACAGGAAATTTCGAGTGTATCGGAAGGCCATTTGGCCAGGTAGAAGGAAAAAACACCTGCTGAGTCTGTCCGTTTGCCCACTGTGGTATTCTTAAAACTAACTGATGCAAAAGGTATTGGCTCTTCACTATGTGCATCTTTTACTGTTCCTGTAACCTTTTTGGTTTGGGACAGGACAGGTAATCCCGTGATCAGCAGGACTAAGAGGAGAAGAAGCAGGTTTTGTTTAGGACGGAACATCGATTGGTAAAAATACAACCGGATAATATTTTGCGAATGTTAAATTGTTTGGAAAAGGTACCTTGGCTAAAAAAGTATTTGGAGATATGGATAAGGCTTATTTACTTTGTGATTCAAAGTACTTTTTTATGCATGAGCCAAACCAGCAAACCGATTCTTTACAGGACTTAAAAGACATACGCCGTATTATGGAGCGGTCGAGCCGTTTTATTTCTCTGAGCGGATTAAGCGGGGTAGCTGCGGGAGTATGTGCATTGACAGGAGCATTTATTTCGTATAGCATCCTTGATAATTATTATGGTGATTATAACAGTAGTGGTTTTTTCTCCGGGGATGATTTCAGCCGGTTAAAGATCAAATTGCTGGTTGTTGCTGCATCCGTTTTTGTTGTGGCATTTGCTTCGTCCTATTATTTTACCTGGCGCAAGGCAAACAAACAAGGTTTGCCATTGTGGGATCATACATCAAAACGGCTTGCCTGGAATATGCTGGTACCTTTGGCAACAGGAGGAGCATTTATTGTTGGAATGCTGCGATATGATGTATGGGCATTTGTTGCTCCGGCCAGTTTAATTTTTTATGGGCTGGCACTTGTCAATGCCAGTAAGTATACTTTATCAGAGATAAGGTACCTGGGTTATTGCGAAATTGTATTAGGGTTGATTAACATGTTGTTTATTGGCTACGGCCTGTGGTTTTGGGCCGTTGGTTTTGGTATTTTGCATATAGTCTATGGAATCAGTATGTGGGCAAAATATGAAAGAAAGTAAGAACCGGAGCAGTTCGGTCAGGAGAAAAAATGTATGAAGAATCCTATAACTGGGTTAAATAAAGTTTTTGAAAGCCGCATTCGCCTTGGGGTAATGAGTGTTTTGATGGTGAATGAGGAAGTGAATTTTAATGATCTGAAAGAAATGCTCGAGGTTACAGATGGTAACCTCGCTACGCACCTGGTGAACCTGGAGGAAAATGGGTTTATTAAAGTGCACAAAGGCTTCATTGGTAAAAAGACTAATACCACTTATTCAGTTACCAAGTCAGGAGAAAAGGCATTTACAGATCACATAACAGCATTGGAAAATATGATCAAAGGAGTGAAGTAATTTTTTTTTATACTTTCACTTTGAAATACAAAGTACTTTTCAAAATGAAAAAACAAATAAGAGTAATAAGACGATGGATTATCCTTTTTATAATTATTCTTATCCTGAGCGGAGCTACAGCTATTCCTGCAGAAACAGAACTTTCTTTTGTAACGAGGCTATTTCCCGCCGGCTCAGTTGTGGGTGACTGGCTTGATAAAGTATACCAGGGATTAATGAATACTAATAAAGAGTATCCGTTTCTGGCTTACGGCTACGACTGGCTGGCCTTCGCTCATATTGTTCTGGCTATATTATTTATCGGTCCTTTACAAAACCCGGTTCGAAATAAATGGGTGGTTGAGTTTGGAATGATTGCCTGCCTGCTGATCATTCCTTTTGCCCTTGTTGCTGGTCATTTCAGGGAAATACCCCTCTGGTGGCGACTGATTGATTGTTCTTTTGGTATCATCGGTTTGCTACCTCTTGGGATCTGTCTCAGGAAAATAAATGCTATTGAATCTTCAAACGATCAAACTTATTACTGATGAATTTCTTTCTTCACACTTTTTATACATGGACAGTATCAATACTGCTGTTAGTGATTGGCCTTACTGGTTATACGTTTTTTTCTTCTGCTTTATATGGACAGGCAGGGTGGTTTGCCCCTGATTTATTTTCAAC
>Ga0116144_10002305_pt1 | contig 20751 bp, 19 predicted proteins | sample AD_UKC035_MetaG_FD_89746 | JGI IMG/M metagenome (GOLD analysis project Ga0116144, IMG submission 89746) | Active sludge microbial communities of municipal wastewater-treating anaerobic digesters from USA - AD_UKC035_MetaG | ecosystem: Engineered > Bioreactor > Anaerobic > Digestate | place: USA...
CCCACCTGGGCGGAGCGCGCGGAGCAATCCAAGGATAAAAAACGGGGGACCAGCATCTTTGGTCCCCCCAAGCCTGCCACTTCCAATTGACAGGACGTGCGTTTTTCTTCTGCGATTCACTCGATTTTGCTGGGAACCCTGCTCGGTCCTCTCACACCTTTTCCCATCGCGATCGAACCGCCTACGCCCGTCCTCATCCAAAGTGCGTCCAGAAAAATATTTGCTCCCATCGCATCCGATGCGACCGAGCCAGCGCAGGTCATCCCTACCTCGGCAACCCTCGTGCGCTTGCATGATCAGCAAATCATTGTCTTATCCGATACAGAGCCCAGTCCCGAACGCTTCGCAAACTTGCTTCGCGACCGTGTCACGGGAGACAGCGTCATCATGGCGCCGGAGCTACTCGAATTGCTGCGCAAAGTGACCGCGGATACCCACGAAGCTCGCGTCGAATTCATTTCCGGTTATCGAAGCTGGAAACTCAATGAAATGCTTCGAAAAAAGGGCCGAAATGTCGCTTCTCACAGCCAGCACAGCCTGGGCAAAGCCATGGACTTTCGACTCGAAGGGCTGTCCTCCAAACAGCTCGCGGAAAAAATCGAAAAAATTGGATGGCGTGGCGGTCTGGCTCATTACCCTTCCGATACGGATCGATTCGTTCATGCCGATGTCGGCCCTCATCGTCGCTGGCGAGGACGATGATGTGCGACTCGCATAACCGTACCTGCTCCGGCGTTATCCTCAACATGCATGCTCACGTAACGATTCTCTTGCTCGCGCTTTCCCTATTCGGATGTCGCGAAAGCCCGGTCACCAATCCCGTCTTTTCCACCACGCCTTCGCTCGACCCGCCGGCTGCTTCGGCGCCTGTGTCAAGCGTTCAACCGGAGGACTCTTCGCCACCGGTTCCTCCGCCAGCCCCATTCATGTCCGACAGCGAGTTCGGGGCTTTGATCGGAGCGCTTTCAGAACCAACCGGCGACTTCCCCAGTGACAATTACGTTTCGAACGAAACGTCTTACTTGCACGTCGCACAGGACCTCCATGACGACAAGCTGCGAGGTACCGCCTACGTGGGTGTGGGTCCCGAACAAAACTACACTTACATCGCCCTGATGCAGCCAGCGATGGCATATATCGTCGACATCCGACGCCAAAACATGCTGCAGCATTTGCTGTTTCGAGCGTTGATGGAAGACGCCGATTGCCGGTCGGTATTTTTAGCGCGTCTGACCTGCCGCCCACACCTTTTCATGGATCCGACGCAAAGCAAAACGGCAAGCTTCGACACCATCGCGGATGCGCTCGCGAAAACCGAACCTCCTTCATCGTCGATGCAGCAAGCGCTGATACAAGAATCTCTCGATCGCACGCATCGTCTCATGGAACGGCTGGGTATGACGCTGCACGCAAGTGACAGCGCAAGCCTCCGAAAGATACTTGTGGCGTTTTCGAAAGAAGGGCTCGGCCTTGCTTATTCGATGAAGGGAAGTGGAAGGAAGTATCCATCGATCCGTGAGCTTTTGGCGATGACGAGCGATGACGGCGGCAGCGGTAGTTATCTATCGGATGAGGCTAGTTATTTACGCGTTCGTGACATGGTTCGCGACAATCGCGTGGTGCCGATCGTGGGCGACTTTTCCGGAGCACGCGCGTTGCGGGGCGTGGCCGCGGATATGCGCCAACGAGGCCTGACGTTGGGGGTGCTTTACACATCGAATGTGGAGCAATATTTGTTCGAGGCGGGCAGTTTCGGCCAATTCGTGAGCAACGTGGAGTCTTTTCCGTTGGATTCGTCGAGTCGGTTTCTTCGCGTTTGGTTCGATCAAGGTCGTGCGCATCCTCAGCAACGCAAGGGGCATCGCACCACGAGCCTGCTCATGCCGGTGCAGCCATTTCTCGAGCGCCATCATAAGCGCCCCTTTCCCACCTATTGGCATGTCACGACGACCGTCATGGGCGATGGCGCATCGCCTTGAGCATCTGCCGGATTGAAAAACGATTCGGCGTCATGACATCATCGTCGGTCGCGCGAAAGAGGTGGAAAAGGCATCGAAAAGCGCGAAATACCGCGCGAGCCCAGGAGGGGGTCTACTTGAAAAATCGGACTTCACGCCAGCCTACCCACGAGGGACTCTCAGTGGTCATCACCCTCACCCACCGGGTCGATGCCGTTCCGCTCCACGATAGAAGCTGGTTGCCGTCGGTAACCCCGGCGAGTGTGCCTATGGGGAACCAGGAAGCACCATCGAATGAACCTTCGAGCACGTGAACCGTATTTCCACTCGGGTCTTGAATCGTAAGCAATTCGATGCGTTGCAGAGGATTCGTGTTGCCGAGATCGAAAGCAATCCACTGCGGGGCGTATCCACCCGCATTCCACGACGAATTGTCGTTGCGATCGGTGGCGGCAAAAGGCAGGGACGTGGAATAGGAAGACGAAGCGATCTCGTCGGTGGGAAACACGCGTGACTGTTCGGGATGCAGCAAAGACGCCGCCATCTGGGCCATGCGCTCCTTGATCCACGGCAGATCCTTGGCACCCGTATCGGTGAGGCCATCGCCGTTCAGATCCATCGAAGGCCAATAGAACGGAACGACGGCGATGGTGCGATCGTCGGAAAGGATTTGCGCATGCCAGCGATTCAAGCGTGTGACGATCGTATGCTGCGCGGAGAGGTCCGTGCCGGAGGTTCCCCACAGAAATGCCTCGGGCACGCTTATCATGCGCTGCTGATCCGTCAGCCATGTGCCGAGGGTATCCACATACCAACTCATGCTTTGTCCCCAACAATCGTCCCAAGGACCGTAGCAATCGAAGCCCACCCAATCGAACATGCCGACGTACGAGCTGCCGAGATTTTTTTTCAGAGTGTCGATCGCAAGGATCGTTCCTACGGCTTTGCTGGGAAAGCGTTCACGGATAGCGGTCACGATGTCGACCAGCCAACCTTTCATGGTGTCATTGGATACGCCGTTGAGGTGGGCGTTCCAGTACGGCTCATCAATAGGGTAAAAAGCGGCTACCGTATCGGTGTGACCGTCCTCCACGACTGAGGCGATGGCATCCCAGCGTTCTTTCCAATCGGTTCGCAGCGACAGGCCAGCGGTCCAATCGAAGAGGTGGTCGTGGACGAGAACCACTGCTTTCTGATTCGCTGTTTTGGCGACTGTCAATTTGGGACCGAGGGTGGATAGTCCCGCCCTAATGAACGTGAGATTGGCTCCCGCTTGCGCGGTATCTACACTATAATCACCGCTGCCATGGCCGTCGAAGGCACTGGCGAAGTATCCGAGGTATTCAACGGGACCCGGAGGGCTTGGGGGGGCATCCGGCTCTTGTTCGACATCGTTACCGCCTTCGGTATCGGGCATTTCAGTATCGATGGCAGGCGTATCGGTCAATGCGGAATCGGGCAGCCCGGCATCGTTCGTCGCGGCATCCTTCCCCTCGGAATCTGCTTGTCCAGAATCGTTTGCGGCGGCATCGGTCGCGCTACGATGGCTGTTATCCGAGGGGTTAGAACCGCAGGCGAGCAGGGCCCACAGCCCACCGCAACACATGATTTCGCGACGCCGGAAGGAGAGCATGAGGGGCAGTTGAAACGATTGGCTTTCGCGAGTCAAGACGACCGGTAGTGCGATGGGACGAACGCAAGGTCGAAGCAGCACGACAGCATGACTCGGCCACGAAAGGTCGAGGCTCGAGGGCAATTCGTGAGAAAAGACGGTGTTCAGCGCGTGGATGAGGCGAATCGAGGATACGGTCCCTCCTGCCCGAAACACGCGAAACAATATGTATTCTATATCAATGGGACATGCAAGCCTTCAAAGATGGGACTGCCGACTGCGCAAAGGAAACGCCATCCTTCTTGGAAAGGGCAACGCCTGTCTGCGAGAGGGGATGGCGATAAGCATTTAAAATTAATCCTTCATCGACTTCACGATGCAAGAACAGGTTGCTGAGAGCGGAATTTATTTTTTATCGTATGAGATTCCTCCAAGCCTGTCATGGGCGTGGCTGGCGGGCGCTGGCACTTTTTTGCCGCATTCCCGCAAGGGTCGAGTCGTGGGCAAGTCCGGAGGTAATCTGCGATTGACAGTTCATGGTCCGTCTTGCCGTCAGTCCCCAGCGGTGAGCGGACACGACATTCAGTGATATCTATTTGATTTAACGGATACATTTCATGCTACCGCCGAATGAGTTCCGAGCGCGGGAAGAGCGCCAGTTTTCGAAAATGGATGCCGGGCTGCATGGAAAGATTTACACTATTGGCATGCGTGTGAATCGAGGGAGATGGCATGGGGGGCTTGCGCTTGTTGCCTTGGCCGTGGCGGCTTGTGGCGACGATGGCTCTTCCGTGGACAGTGCAGTCCAGGGCGAGGGCGGACAGGACCAGTTCACGGAAGCCGGCTCAGGCGGCGGTGCGGGTTCGGGAGAATGGGCAGGCGAAGGCGGTTCTGGGGCAGGTGCAAGTGGGTCCAACGCCGGACAGGGCGGCGTGGGTGGAGGGCAAGGAGGGCAATCCGGTACTGCAGGGGATGGCGGCAATGCCCAAGGGTCTTGCACGACCCGCATTACGTACGGTTCTTTCTGGATCCATGACGAGAATCATCCCGAGGATTTTGATGTGACTTCAGGCATCGTGACCTGGGATGGAGCATGCGTTTCCGACGGGGCCAATTCGTACGCCACGCTATCCAACGGATGGAAAGCCCGTTTCCAGGGAAAAGGAACCTGTGTCATCGCCCTGGATTATTCCGAATGCGAGGGTGTTGCCACCACTTGTCAAACCCGCGTGACCTACGGTCCCGCCTGGAAATCAGATCCGAATCACCCTGCTAGCTACGATGATGTGAAAGGAACGCTGGCTTGGAATGGAGTATGTCACGTCGAGGGCTCTTCGTCGTACGCAAGACTATCCAACGGCTGGACTCCCTACTTCAAAGGGAAAAATACTTGTGATCTGGCTTTTCGTTACACGCAATGTGGAGGGCTATACACCAATCCCGTACTGGATGTGAGTTGTCCGGATCCCGGGGTGGTATTCGATGGCACCCAATACGTCATGGCATGCACGGGAGGAAGCAAAAATGCCTTTCCGCTTCGAAGTTCCCCAGACCTGGTGCATTGGAAATCCAAAGGGCATATTTTCCCGGCCGCCTCCAAACCCAAGTGGGCTGTCACCAACTTTTGGGCGCCAGAGATTCACCCGGTCGCCAACGGGTATGTCGCTTATTTTACGGCACAGCATACCAATGGCGCCCGGAGCATCGGTGCCGCGACTGCCCCTTCTGCCCTCGGACCCTTCGAAGACATCGGCAAACCTCTGCTGAACCACGCCTCCAAGATCATCATTGATGCAAACCAATATCAGGACCCGAACGGAAAGCTGTACTTGGTCTGGAAAGAAGTCGTCGGAAACGGAACACCCCAACGACGAGTAACGATTTACGGTCGAGAACTGAAAGCCAACGGCGTCGAATTCGTCGGCACCCGGAAAGAACTGATCACCATGGACAAAGACTGGGAAAAACCTCATGTCGAAGGGCCCTGGCTGATCGACCATGGTAATTGGTATTATCTATTTTATAGTGCCAACGAATTCAGCACGAAAAACTATTGTGTGGGGGTGGCGCGAGCGAAATCTCCCCTTGGTCCGTACAAAAAAGCGGATCAACCGATTCTCCGCAGCGCGGGCAAGTGGGCTGGACCAGGGCACGGAAGTGTAGTGACCACTCCCAAAGGAGAAACCTGGCATATTTACCATTCATGGTATGCGGGCAACGTGGGCAGTGATCCAGGTCGCATCGTTCTTCTCGACCGAGTCTTCTGGCGCGATGGCTGGCCCACGATGTTCGCTGCCCCCTCCGCCGTGTCGTTGCCTCCACCATGATGCCCCTCCGCCTTACACGTCTTTCCCCCGTGCAACGTACTGGCTCTCAGGTACAACTGCCCCTTGCCCATCCGTCCTTTGGCTCCACAACGTCACTCATCACGTAGGTACGTGGACGGACTGGCAAGCACTCCGCGATGGTGTGAGCGTCTCGCGGTTGATTCCAGCCACGACAAGCGTTGGCCGATCCCTCCTCGAGATGCGACCTTGGTCGATGAGCAGGAACGCCTGCCTGCAAGGCGCTGCGCATTCTCCCATGACGACGCACGACAATACCGTTCGTGGTGTGCTCTTCGAACCGATGCTGTCTTGTCAAATCAGCGGTGCGCGCCAGATAGGGCAGTGGACACCCAGCTCTTTGTTTTCCAGGTGAGGTGCTTGATGAAAACGTTATGCTTCCCTTCGAATGTGTTTCTGGGTCTTTTCGCCCTTGGCTGCCTCGTGGTGGGTTGCAGTGATGAAAACAGCAACGAAAACGGTGGCGACCATGCCGAGGAGAAAGCCTGCGACCCTGTCGTCCAGGCGCAAACCACTGTCCATGATGGCACCTCGATAGAAGGCGCAGAGCACTGGACCATCGGTACCCACATCGTGCCAAGGACGATCGCCATCCGATCAGGGGCAACACTAACCATCGACGGCTGCGCCATCGTGCGCATGGGACCTGACGCGGGTTTTGAAATCGCGCCCGACAGCGATGGAAGCATCACCACGCTGGGTACGGCTACCAAGCCTGTCATGGTGATGCGTGATGAGGCCGAAAAACCGTGGGGTCGAGTGCTCGACCGCGGCTCAGGGCAACTATCTTTCAGCCACACCACCCTCGTCGGTGGCGGCGGTGCTCCCGGACCCATCGATACGGTAGATTACGGCGGAGCCACGCTCGTCGTCTGGGGCGATAGCGCCCAATTACCGGAATTGCTCACAGCGGATGGACTCAGCATCATCGATTCGTCAGGCATCGGAATCATGCTGCGCTATGCGCGTTTGACGCCCTCGTCTCGCAATCTAATCGTCAAAGGGTCGAGCGCATACCCCGTGTATGCCAGCATCCGTGTGGCGGGAAGCCTTCCCGTCGACAGTACGCTACAGAGCAACGGAGTCGATGCCGTATTGCTTCAGACCATGGGCCCAGCGATCTACGACGCCGATGCTCCCATCAGCGAGGATGTGGTGCTCAACGACCTTGGTTTGCCCTATCGCGTCGGCCATAGCCTTGGTTCGATCTTGGTGGGAGATGGCAGCGCCGATGGTCCCAGCGCCTCGTTGACGCTGGAGGCGGGCGTCCGATTGGAGTTCAACCGGCAGGGTAGCACGCCAAACCAGTTGGCGGTAAGGGGCCGGCAAGCAGGAAATGGAAGCTACGAGCCGCAAGGCGCCCTGATCGTTAAAGGCCTCCCTTCTAGCCCAGTCGTTTTTACCTCCGCCGAATCCGTTCCGGCGCCCGGCGATTGGATGGGAATCTTCTTCAAGGACGTGGTCGATCCGCGGACGCATATCGAATACGCGGAGATTCGTTATGCCGGCGGCGATAGCGGGGTGGTCGGCGCATGCCCCGCGCTACCTGGTTCCTCGCAGGGTGATGCCGATTGCTCGGTCATCTTCTGGTTGCAGGCGCCACCACCGGCAGGATGCATCAGCCATTCCCTCATCGCTGACGGCCTGGGTTGTGGCCTGTACCGGGGTTGGCATGAAGAGGATATGGATTTGCGCGACTCCAATACCTTCGAACGGCTCACCGGCTGTCAACAATCCGGAGTCCGCCAGGGCGGCACCTGCACGGCTTGTGAGTAACCCCACGCCGCCGCGCATGGTTTTCACACCTTCATGGGAGGTTTTTTCCCACCAGGAGAACGGTCACAACGAGTATCAAGAGCGATGATTCGATACGTTGAGCAGCGGATGGTTCGACAGCGTTGGAGTCACGGAGCCTTGGCGATTCGTTTCTGCCGCAACATATTCTCCGGACGCAACAGATCTTCGAGTTCTTCTTTCGAAATGACGCCTTCCTCGAGGGCCACGGCTGTCACGCTTTTCCCTGTTTTCAACGCTTTATGAGCAATGAGGGAGGCTCGATCATAGCCAAGGACGGGAACGAGCGCGGTCACCAATCCGATACTCATTTCCACGTGCCGACGGCATATATCCTCGTTCGCGGTGATGCCGATGATGCATCGACGAGCGAGGGTGCGGCATGCCTGGGTAAGCATCTCGATGGTTCGATAAAGGGAAAACAGGATGATGGGCTCCATGACATTGAGTTCGAGTTGCCCTGCTTCGGCAGCCATCGAGATGGTGACGTCGTGACCAATGACCTGGAAACAGATCTGGTTGACCACTTCGGGAATGACCGGATTGACCTTTCCCGGCATGATGGATGATCCCGGTTGCATGGGAGGGAGATTGATTTCGTTGAGTCCCGCACGAGGTCCGGACGACAGCAACCTCAAATCATTGCAAGACTTGGATAGCTTGACGGCGAATCGCTTGAGGACCCCGCTGAGCTGTACGAACACTCCCGTATCTTGTGTGGCTTCCACCAAGTTGTAGGCCGTGACGAAAGACAGATGCCCCAACTCGTTGAGGTGTTGTCGGACGATATCCGCGTATCCTTCGGGAGCGTTGATGCCCGTACCGATGGCCGTTGCGCCAAGGTTCATCTCTCGCAGCAGCTTCTTGGCCTCGTGCATGCGAGCGATATCCTCGCCGATGGTGACGGCATGGGTGCCGAACTCTTGCCCCAACGTCATGGGGACAGCGTCTTGAAGCTGTGTTCTGCCCATCTTGATGATGTCCGCGAACTCCACTTCTTTCGATTCGAACGCGGTCTTCAACTCGGCCATCGCCACCGTCAACTCGTCGATCTTCGTGTACAACGCCAAGCGAATCGCTGTCGGATACGCATCGTTGGTGGATTGGGAAAGGTTGACGTGATCGTTGGGATGGCAGTGCGCATAGTCGCCTTTTTCATAGCCAAGGTACTCGAGCGCGAGATTCGCAATCACCTCGTTGGCGTTCATATTCGTCGAGGTCCCCGCGCCTCCTTGGATGACATCGACGACGAATTGATCGTGGTACTTATCACCGATCAGATCATCGCAGGCGCGACAGATGGCCTGTCCGATGTCCTTGGGGAGAATCCCCAGATCCATATTGGCCCGAGCAGCAGCTTTCTTGACGAGCGCCAGGGCGCGAATCAGGTGAGGCAACGTGCCGATGGTCACACCCGTGATGGGAAAGTTCTCCACGGCACGTTGGGTTTGAATTCCATAATACGCATGGGAAGGAATCTCTCGTGACCCTAGGCTATCGTGTTCGATTCGCGTTGCCCCATGCTCGGAAGACTCTTGCATCATATCTGCTCTCCGAAAAAAAAACGCCGATGTGGCATTCGGACCAGGAAAGCCGACACTGCCCAACGCCCCGCATTCGGTCAAGGGTGGGTCGACTCCCATCGAGAGGCATGACAGAGTGCAGTCACGGATGGATCGCGAGAAGGCTCATGCAACACTATTCAAGGTCGCTTTTGGCGCAGCGATCATCGGATGCACCGCGTCCACTCCTCCGCCAGCCATGCCATCCTCATCCGCCGACAAAACGACAACTACTGAAAAAACATCAGGAATTTCTGATGGTGCGCCTTGGATTGGCGGACAGACCACCACCGAAATCGCCGCCCCTTCTTTCGCCATCCTCGATTTCCTTTGCCGCCCAGAAGCCATCTGGCACATCCTGCCTCGCGTCGATTCCGTGGAATCCCTAGGCCAGGACGGCAACGACACGCTGATGCGCATTTCGCATAAGCTCGGAATCTTTCGAGGAGGTTATGTGGTGCGGATCCGTCCCTCGATCGAAAATGATGGGCGCGCTTCGATCACCGTTCGGGTAGACGAACGTTATGACCGCGATGTCGACAAAGCTTCGGCCTTGTTTGTGTTGGAGCCGAATGGAACGAATTCCACACGCCTGCATTACCACGTCCAGGCCATGCTCTACCCAGGCCTGATTCGATGGCTGTTTTCGGGGAAAATCCAATGGGCCTTGATGATCGTTCCTGATCGAATCCGCGCGCATATCGAGCGACAATATTCCCCTCACCCGCCCTGACCACAGCCGAAACGTCAGGTTGTCCCCTTCATTCCGCGTCACTTGACTCGACACGAAACACGAATGGATAGACGATCGAGATCACACCGCTTTTCCAGTCCGGGAAAAACAGACCTCGAATCACGTTCATGACACAAGCCTTCATGACCTCATCGGATAAGGTGGTATTCTCCTCCTGCACGGATGCCACGGTGCCGTCCGCGGCGATTACAAACCGTATCACCAGCTTGCCCTCCAAGGTAGGATTGCTCTTCAGTTGCCCTTCGTAGCACGCCCGCATCTCATTTTTTTTGCCTCGAATCACACGCTGAATCGCTTGTTTGTCGGGCGTAAACGCGATGGTCGAACCGTCCATCCCCACCCCCCGCGATGGGGAATCACCCCACATCGTCCCTTTCGGAGGTGCTGCTCCGTCGCTTCGTTCCTCGTCATCCTCGGAAATGTGATTCGCCTCCTCGTCGGGCCGGGACTTATCCCCCGCCCCGACAACCACGCTGGCGGCAGCGTCGGGTTCTTTGGCCGAATGCGCCCCACATCCCAAGCTTGTCCCCAAAAAGACAATCGATACGATACCCGCAAGAATCGTCTGATTCATGTACGAGCCGTAGCACGCCCACCGCTTCGCGGGCACGGTGAATGGTGACGCTCGAAACTGCAAGCCCATCGTGGCAAGCAGGCTAACAGGGAATCGTGGGAAGCTTTCGCGGAGTCGTGGTCGGCGTTGCAGCCGCGGGTTTTTCTGTTTTTCGCTGAAACGAGATCCCTCGCTGTCGAAGGCCCTCGATCAGATTGTCCAGCGTTTTGGGATGACGCGCGACCGCTTCGGGGAAGTGAATTCCCGGTTCGAGAGGAAGCTGGCGGCGAAGCAGCAAACGAGTCGCAAGCGCGCACGGAAAACCGGTCGTTCGTGCCATCGAGGTCGTCTGCGTTTGCAGATCGAACCGATCGTGCAAGTCATAGGCGAAATAAGCCGACTTTCCTTCGTGTTCGCCTTCCACCTCGATGCGCATCACGGTCACATCGCCTTCTCCCACTGGCATCATCCAGGCCGTCTCGAATAGTTTCAAGGTAAGGTCCAGGGGACGCACATCGACCTGTCCTACGCGCACGGATTGTTTCGCGAAATAGCCCGTGTCGCGAAGCATCCGCATCATCTCCCCATGACCCGGGTAGCGAAGCGTTTTCTCTTTCATATTCGGTACTTGCAGTGTCCACATCAGCGACCGCAACCCATCGCTATTGAAGGCTTCCAAGGTGCCCACGCCTTCGAAGTCCAGAGTCTCGATCTCGGACAACGCCGGACGGGTCACCACCTGGCCGTTTTCGATCAGACGAGCGGGTCGTGTATATTCCTCGATGACATCCGCGGGCGAAAACACGGCGGCATATTGGAAAGGCCAACGACGCACTTGTGGCAAACCGCCGACATAGATCCTCAGATCCCGGGGTTTTTGCATATCGAGAGCGAGGCGCGTGGCGAGGATATTGCTCATCCCAGGGGCAACCCCCATATCGACCAACCCAACCACGCCCTTGTCTCGCGCCGCGGCATCGAGAGGACGCGGGTCCTGCGGCATGAAAGAAATATCCACAAACGGCTTCGATGCCTCGATGACCTGTTCCAGGACTTGGTAACCAAGCCAGCCGGGGACTGCTCCTACCACAGCGTCAGCGTCGCGCACCGCATTGCGCACTTGCTCCGCATCACGAAGATCCGCGTGAAGCGTGGACAACCGCGCCCCATCTTCCCGAGCGATCCGCTGAAGCCGCTGGTGATCGGCATCGACGACCGTAACGTGAATATCATCGTCACGCGCGAGATCTCGAGCCATGACGGAGCCAACGAGTCCTCCACCGAGGACGGTAATTCGGTGCATGAAAACCTCCAAAGGCCGATACGGTACTGGTAACGGATCGACACGAGCAAGGGGGAGATGGGAACAACCGTGCAGATTCGTGTCCCTTGGCGAATAAAGCTCTCGGAAAGCCCCTTGGCTCGAAAAGGGAGGCGAGATTGCCTTGACTCCCGCATCGTCGCTGCGTACTCGGGCAAAGCGGACTCACAGATCCCCAGCGTAGCTTCGATCATGGGTTGCCATGGCGCGCAGCTATCCAGCATTGCTCCAAGGAGTGTTCGATGACGTACGATTTCCTCAAAGACCTCGGGATTGAAGATGTGAACTCTGGAGTCGCCTACGGGCCATTCCTGGACAAGCCAAGCGGCGGAGAACTCGTCAGTGAGTCACCAATCGATGGCAAGCCCATCGCCACGGTGTTGAAAGCATCCTCCAAAGACTACGAGACGGTGATGAACAAGGCGGTCGCGGCGTTCAAGTCGTGGCGCATGGTACCTGGCCCCAAGCGTGCGGAAGTCGTTCGAGCCATTGGCGACGAACTTCGAAAGTACAAAGAACCGCTTGGAAAACTCGTCACCCTCGAGATGGGAAAAATTCTTCCCGAAGGGCTCGGCGAAGTGCAGGAAATGATCGATATGGCGGACTTCGCCGTTGGCCAAGGACGCATGCTTTACGGGCTGACGATGCAAAGTGAGCGCGTCAAACACCGCATGATGGAGCAATGGCATCCTCTCGGCGCGGTTGGCGTGATCAGTGCCTTCAACTTCCCGGTCGCGGTGTATTCATGGAATGCCCTGCTTGCCGCGGTCTGCGGCGACGTCACCGTATGGAAGCCTTCTTCCAATACGCCGTTGACAGCGGTGGCGACGCATCGAATTTTCAATCGCGTGGCAGAGCGTTTCGGCTTTGGCGAAGGGATTTTCAACCTTGTCATCGGAAGCGGTCGCGAAGTGGGGGAAATGATGCTCAAGGACCCGCGGGTTCCGCTGGTCAGTGCTACCGGCAGCACCGATGTGGGACGCAAGGTAGCGGTTCGGGTGGGCGAGCGGCTCGGGCGGACGATTCTCGAACTCGGTGGCAACAACGCGGTGATCGTTCTTGACGATGCTGATTTGGATCTCGTGGTCCCTGCCGTTCTGTTTGGCGCCGTGGGCACCGCCGGACAACGATGCACCTCGACACGCCGCGTACTTCTTCAACAAGGCATCAGCGCGGAGTTCACCCGACGATTGCTCAAGGCTTACGAGCAGGTGCGAATCGGCAATCCCTTGCATGAGGGAACTTTGATGGGCCCGCTCGTGAGCAAGGGAGCCGTTTCGGACATGCAAGCCGGGCTCGCCAAGATCCGCGAACAAGGCGGAGAGGTCATCTACGGCGGCGAGGTTCTTTCCGGCTCCGGCTTCGAAAGCGGCTGCTACGTCAAACCGTGTATCGTGAAGGCCAAGCGCGATATGCCCATCGTCCAAGACGAAATCTTCGCGCCCATCCTGTATCTCATCGAGGTCAAGGACGTGGACGAAGCCATCGACGTGCATAACGACGTTCCGCAAGGCTTGTCTAGTTCGATGTTCACTCTCAATCTCCGACATGCCGAACGATTCCTTTCCCCCGAAGGATCGGATTGCGGCATCGCCAACATCAACATCGGCACATCGGGCGCCGAGATCGGTGGCGCTTTCGGCGGCGAAAAGGATACCGGCGGTGGACGCGAATCCGGAAGCGATTCCTGGAAACAATATATGCGACGCCAGACCAACACCGTGAATTACTCCATCGAATTGCCGCTCGCCCAAGGCATCAAGTTCGGCGACTGATCCCTGCTCGCGCCTGCTTCCAGACCCTAGTTCTTCACGATCATCCTTTCGCGCCATGAACGGTTCTGCCTCTGAATCGCGCCAGGTTTCCGCTTGAAGCCATCGCGCTGGTCACGGATGACGAAAAGCCGCACACTCTTCCCTCTCGGCACCCGTATCCGAATAGAATGAAACCAAAGGAGGCTGCCCCATGGCATTGGACAGCGACGAAACGAATAAGGAATCGAACGACGCTACCGTGGCGTTACTTCGGGAAATACGCGATATTCAAAAGGAATCCCTGGATTGGCAGCGACGTTTCCTATGGATACTGATCCCAATTTTCGCGGTGTTGGTCGTGCAAGCCACGCTGCTGCTCTTCCGATGAGCGGCATTATCCCTTTGGGTTTTCGCGCAAGAGGATGACGTTGGTGTTCGAGCGCGACTCTCCCACACTCGTCACACGAATCGCGGGCTCATCGACCACCGGACATACTTTTTCGCATGCGCCACATCCAATGCACAACATCGGATCGACACGAGGACGCTGAAGTTTCACCGTGGTCATGGCCGGCGGGCTGCCATCATCGCCATGCTTGCTCTCGCGTTTTACGTCTTCGACATCCTCGAGCCAAATCGCTTTCGGCGAGGTAGGGCAGAACTCCTCGCATACGATACAAGGCGTCTGCATGGCCCACGGAAGGCAGCGTCCGAAGTCATAAAACGCCGTTCCGATTTTGATGGGGGGTTGTCCCTGTCCGCGCCTTTCTTGCTCGGTAAAACGTCGAATGGCGCCGGTGGGACATACCTGTCCGCACAACACGCAGGACTCCTCGCAATATCCGATGCGTGGAATGAGCACGGGAGTCCACAAGCCTTCGAGACCAGCCTCGCCCAGGGCGGGATGTAACGCGTTGTTGGGACAGACTTTCATGCATTCGCCACAACGGATGCATCGATCGAGAAATTCCTTTTCCGCGATGGATCCCGGCGGGCGAATCCGTTTGGCATCGAAAGGGATGCTCAACAACCCCGTGGCACGAAGCGTGGGAATCGCAACGAGACCCGCGGCCGTGGATGCCAACGCCGTACGTCGCACGGTATCCGGTTTCGAAATCGTGCTCTCACGCCCTGGCAAAAAGCGAAACTCAATCACATCTTCGGGACATGCGCTCTCGCAATTCAAACACATGTGGCATTCGTCCTGACGCCACTTCACTCCCCCTTGCGGAGAGTCTGCGCCCTGGCAATGCAGCAGGCATAAATTGCAATCGGTGCATTGATCGTGACGCTTGATCATGCCGAACAGCGCGTAGCGAGATAGAAATCCCAACAAGGCGCCGAGCGGACAGAGCACGCGGCACCAGAACCGGGGTATGAATCGGTTCATGAACAGAACAGCGATGAACAGAACCCCGATGATCCATCCGCCGTGATAGAAAAACTGCGAAGGTTGCCACACCACGTTCGCCAGGGCATCGCTCACCCCATCGGCCATGGTGGATAGAGCGCGAACACCAGACTGCTCCAGGCGCTCGTGCGTTTGCCGAGCGATGTACTGTCCCGCCGGCATGAACGAAAGTCCGATCGATCGAACCAGGAGCGAAAACGGATCGAAGATGCCGCCGATCGCGCTTCCGGCCACCGCCGCGGCCATCGATGCCAGCAGCAGATACACCTTCACGCGCTGACGAACCGGAGACGTACGATTGGCTGCAATGCGTTTGCCCCCTTTGCCTCTGCGCGAGGGGAGCAACCACCCAAGGATGTGATTGATCGTGCCCATGGGGCAAATCCATCCACAAAACACGCGGCCAAATACGAGCGTGAGCGCTATCACGACAAGCGACCACAGCAATCCTCGGTACACGGTAAAGGTCGAAAGAAACGTCAAGAGCGCGGCGAATGGATCGAATAAAAAGAACGCTTCGACAGGACCGCGCAACCGTACGGTCGCCTGGGGGTCCGCGGAAAAACTTCCGCGAAAGGTCGTTTCGAACAACAGCACCAAGAAAATCGTGAGAAACAACCCCTGACTGATTCGCCGCGCCCAGCGCAACATAAGGATGACTTTTCGAGCCGGCTTCGGAGGGGAAGAGGGACGTCGTCGTTTGGGCGCCTGCGTCTTTTTGTCCGCCGAAACAGCAGCGCTCTCCGAGAGTTCAGAAGCCTGTCGCAAGTGTACCCGCCCCTTATCGTCGATCGCGATCGGTCGCACATGGGAAGGCTCTTGCTTCTGATCATGGGAAGAGGACCCCATCATGGCGCTCCCTTACACTTCTCGGATCTGAACTTGCTTGAGGTTCATCGTACCGATACCCCTTTGCTGCCCCAGCCGAAGATAGCCGACCCGCTCAGGATTTTCTCCAATTAATTCACACGCATACGTATCTCCCGCAATCTCGTCCAGCGTTGCGATGACCGTGTTCATCTCTCGTGTATCGTCGATGTTGCCGCCTTGCGGCCCATTGCGAACGAGAACACGAACCGCATCGATGATGGTCAACGTCGGGCGGATAAAAGCAGCCAGATCAGCAATGGAAGTGTTGATGTCTTGATGGAGTCGATTGCGTCGGCCTCCGATGAGTCCGTACCAATTTTTCATGCACCCGGTGAAGCGGGCCAGGCTGTGGTGCTTGGCAATCGGTACGTTGATGACCTTGTCCGCATCGATGATCGGCCGAAGCACGGGCCATTCACCCAGCACGGTGCCACCGACGGCCACCGTTCGAAACTGATGTTCGGCGGGGAGCAAGACCTCCGCGCCTGCTTCGTAAGCCGCCTTCCAAATCCCGGACCGTTGAAAGGAACGCTGCACTTCATTGCAGGAGTAATCCGTGACAATCACGTGTTTGGCACCTGCTTCATAACAAGCACGTACCACGGAGGCGACCACCTCGGGATTGGTGTTTGCGGCGTGCATGGGAGAACGGTCCCAGCCCACGTTCGGCTTGATGGTGACCACGTCTCCTTTGGCCACAAACCGACTCATCCCGCCCAACGCATCGATGGCCGCGCGGGTCAACGAATTCGGATCGGTGCCTCGTTTCGCCACGGCCATGGTGGGTAAATCGGTCCGCGGCGGCACACGAAAATCTTTGATCGCATGCCGCTGGCTCGAGGCTTCCCGCGCTTGGCCGTGTCGGTCCCATCGCAACGTGGCCAAGGCTCCGGCGCCCACAGCCACGGCAGCCGTCGCCCCGATGCGCTTCAACGCCTCTCTTCGCGATGGACTTTCCTTCATGGCTTTGTCGTTACGGTTCTTTGTGCGCTCGCGCAAGCCCGGAATGCCTCTTGCGATCGTGGATACGCACCATACACGTCGAGTCCACCAACCGCATGAAACGCTCATCGACTTCCTATCGCATCGCCGTCGCAGCGACGATGTTCGCTCACTCCGCCCACGCCCAAACCGTGCTCTTTGCTTCCACGGGAACACAAGCCGATTGGCAAGCCGCCATCGATATCGTCGAATCACCGGCCGTGATCGTGATCCCCTCTGGCAAATGGCAAATCGTGGAGAGCATCGACCTCACGAAGGACGCAAACACCATCATTGGCGCGGGGATGTATAGAACCAGATTGAGTAGGGATGCTCGCCTGCCAACGCCGACGCCGCCACGCTCACCCAATACCAAGAGCCTTTCTTCCGCTCGAAGGCAAAAAGTTCGGTTCGTCTTTCTTCGTTTGGGGTCACGAGTTGGCAGTCCACCAGCCTCGAAGACCGGAAGGTCGGCATTTCTTTTTCGAACGTATCGGACTTTCGTGTGGACCCTTGCCCCTTCCGTTTCACGGGAAGTGGTGGCGTCAAAGTTGGGGGAAAGTTCCGGGGCGTAATCAACGATTATACATTTCGGGATAGATACGAAGCCAGCATCGGTAATTGTGGCTATGGGGTTTCCGTAGGTGGAACCGTTCCCATGGGAGAAGCCCATGGCAAGGAGCGCGTTACGTATTCCGGCACTACGCCGTGAAACACAACACTGTGTCCCACGCCATCGATACCCACGGCGCGGAATACCCTCCCCGTCGCAAACCCGTCTGCCATCCGTGCTATGATCCGGATCCGGATAATCCGGGAACCGAAGGGGCCATCGTTCGCGACAATGTCATTGACAACCCCGACTGCAGCGGCTCGGCCATTACCCTGCGCGGCGGCAAGGGACTCGTCCAGCACCACACGATCCGCGGTTATTCCAAGGCCATTCAACTCTCGAAACAGACGCCACAGGTAATAGAGCCCATTCCTATCTGGGACGACGACATCATCGATCCCATGCAATGGATCACCGGCGCAGGAAAGCGAATCCCCGCGATAGCTTCGCTGCGCTTGGGGCTCCGCGGCTTCAGGCATGGCTTCAGGCAAGCCCGCAAGCGTACACGACACGTCCGTGGTCTTGGTCATCGACGGCCCTTGTGGCTCGCTCCGACGTTGTTGCCGGCAGCCCTTGTCATCGTTGGACCTGGGCACGACATGCTCACGCCATCGCAGCGCGCTTGACAACACGCCTACGTACCAGACCAACGGGTGACGCGGTGGGGGCACCAGAGACGCTAGATGAGCAAGAAATGGTACTCTTTCCATCAGCAGAGGAGTCCTGCTGCCTCTTGGGTACTTCATCTCGTACGCGCCGCACCCATCGCTTATGAGGCTGAGGCGCGACAAGCCGATAGGATGACGAAGCACGTATCGGCATATATTTCCCAGACTATCGCCGTTGTTGTCCGCGCAAAAGGCCTTGCCTCGTCTCGCGAATCTCGCGTGAATCGAACTCATCGCACCAAAGCACGTCTCTCATCCAAAGGAGGCTCCCCACTTCCAACGAGTTTTTTGAAGATTTCGCCTTGTGGTATCAGCCCCGAGTCGATTCAACGTATCAGCGAGAGTGGGTGTGGTTGAATCTGTTGTTCTTCCGATAGACTGTGAGCAGTTGGCAAAGGTTTTCCGCGAATAGGGGATCCATGATCCAAAGCCCCTTTCCAGATGAGGGTTTGGTCAGGATATCGCTGATGGTGGGATTGTCGAAGAGGCTGTCTGCAAAGCACAGCAAATCAGAGCCATCCCCTCATTTTCGCCGGAGCATTTCCCTTGTTATCGACTGCCGAAAAGTCATACCCATCACCACTCGGCCAGAACCGCTGGGGCAGAAAGAGGTTGATGGGGATTGGAAGCGTTGGTCAATGCGCGCGGCGTCGCCGCAAGTAGGGAGATTAGGAAGAAAAGCGCCGAAAAACTCCATGCACTGCAGGATAACTGCACAGGATTAGGTGCTGAAACGACGGACGCCGATCGGAAATTCCAACGCCTCTCGCAAAACAAATCGAACGTCAACGAGCTCAACCGCCCGTGCGATCATGTAAAGAGCACAAAACCAGCAGTCATCCGTGGTGGCAAAGGGATCTCGAGCCAAACCCATGCGTCGCCGCCTTTACTCGCGGCGAACGCCCCCACTGCCCTGCCCGCCCCGCCCAGCAGCAACGCCTCGAACAAGACCGGATCGAAGCCCAATTGTGGGGCAAAATCGCGTGCGTGAGCGAGCCTTGGGCTCGCGAGAGGCGCAAGAACTGGTGCCCTTTCCATCCGCAGAGGGGTACTGCTGCCCCCTTGGGTATTTCATCCGTTCGCGACCCGCCATGGCTTGTGAGGCCGAGGTCGGGTGAGCCGATGGGATGCTGAAACACGTGTCGTACATACGGTTTCCGGCATCGAGCTATTGAAAAAAGCGTATCCTGACTATTCGCGCTTGCCGAAGGAACTCGCGGTACTGAAAGCGCCCAAACAAGCACTGTATCCGAAAGGGAGCCTCAATCCGGGGGGGATCTTCGACAACGGGTAGGACGGCGAACTGCTACAGAGCAAGCTCGCCATGTTGTCTCGTGACTGCCGTGGTGATGATGGATCTGACGTTTCCTGCGGCGACACCGCTGTCTACTGTCCCGCGTCGGCCGTGTCTTCGAACAGCGGACCGGTGATGGACGTGAGGAGCGCCTCTCGATAGGTCACCCCCCAGGGGAAACCGCTGAGGATGAAGCCGGGGCCGGCGTCGCTGTCCACGATGAGGACCACCGTCGTCTTTTTGTCTGGATAGTACAATGCGTAGGAGTGGTACCCGGGCAGGTCACCGCCGTGTCCCACTGCCGGCCCGCCTCCGTTGGTGATGCTCTCGTCCCAGATTAGGAGACCGGGGCCGGCCTCGAGAGTCTCGCCCGCCTCGACGGTCGCGAACAGCTCCTTGTTCGCCGCCGCCGAGTGGAGCGCGCCAGAGCTGCGGCGCTCCACGAAGTTCGCAAGGTCCTCGGCCGTGGCGAGGTACGAGCCCGCACACCAACTCGCCGAAGGATCCCAGAAGGTCAGCCCGTTCCCTCCGAGAAACGTCCTTCCAAAGGCAACGTCGCCCGATGGCGTTTCCTTACCGAAGAAAAACGTATTCTCCGCGCCTATCGGCTCGAGAATGCGCTGTCGAATCTGCTGCTCCACGGGCTTACCACCAACCTTCTCCGCAATGACGCCCAGGATGACGTAATTCGTATTCGAGTAGCTCCACCCTTCTCCAGGGGGAAATGACACCGGCTTTGAGAACCCTCGATTGATGAGATCTTGCGGCGTGTATTTCTTACCGCTCATCGCCTCCATGCCAAATCCGAAGTAGTCGGCGAGGTAGTCGGCGATCCCGCTCGTGTGGTTCAGCGTCTGACGAACCGTAATGGCGTTGCCGCCAGGCACCTTGTCGATCCATTTCGAGATCGAATCGTCGAGCGACAGCAAACCGTCGTCGGCGAGCATCAAAATGAGCGATGCGACGTACATCTTCGTGTTGCTGGCGATAAGGTGCGGCGTTGTGACTGGATATTTTGACGGACCGCGCGTGAAATACCGCGAGCCACACGCGGGATCTTTTACGAAGGCGACCGCATCGACGTTTTTCGGCGCGTCCTTTTCGAAACGTGCTTGGATCTCCGCCGTCTGCTCCGGATCGCAGAAACCGACCGGCTCTTCATCAGCATCCGTCGTGCCGTCGGCGTCGCCAACGTCGTTGACCGTGCCAGCGTCGTTGGTCGTGCTGCCAGTGTCGTTGGCCGTACCAGCGTCGTTGGTCG
>Ga0116144_10002308_pt1 | contig 20743 bp, 12 predicted proteins | sample AD_UKC035_MetaG_FD_89746 | JGI IMG/M metagenome (GOLD analysis project Ga0116144, IMG submission 89746) | Active sludge microbial communities of municipal wastewater-treating anaerobic digesters from USA - AD_UKC035_MetaG | ecosystem: Engineered > Bioreactor > Anaerobic > Digestate | place: USA...
GGGAGAGGGGGAGAGGGGGAGAGGGGGAGAGGGGGTGAGGTCTTCCACCGTAAAGTCCACGCCCTCAAACGTCAGGGTATCGCCTGCGGCAAAAGCGGTGGCGAGGGCGGCGGCGATTTCAGCGGTGAGGGCGGTGTAGCGCAGGGTGTAGGGCTGTTCCGGCGTGACTTGCCGCTCGCCGCGTCGCCCGCCGATCAACTCCGAGCAGGTGAAGGGACGCGGGGAGTCTTCGGCGTGCAGCCGTTCCGCCAGAGCCGCATCCTGCGCGGCAATGCGCGCCAGCAGAATCGCGTGCGCCGCCCGTCCCAGGCGCGGCGGCAAGGGCGCGGCGTGCGTGGGACGCAGGGTTAAAACCAGACTGAGTAAATCCATAAACACCTCTCTGAAGACTTTAGAACAAAAGTTCACAGAACTGCAAAGCTATGGTTGGGAATGTTAAAGTGCCTTTGTTCGCTTTCAACGCCGTGTGCGGGCGACCTCGCGGATAGCTTGCAGGTTGATGACCTCGGCCACCTCGTAACGCGGCGGCAGGGCGTCTTTCACCGGGCGCAGGCGCGCAATGAGCGGGAAGTAGCCCATCCGCCCGTGCAGTTCGGCCAGCAGCGCGGCAGCGCCGAAGTTCAGCGCGGGCAGGACGATGAGCAAGCTCTCCGTCTGCCATTGCGCCGCAGTCAGGCCAGCGGCTTCTGCCAGCGCCAGCGCGTGTTCTGCGAAAGGCGTGTCCAGGTCAAACTGCGCCGGGATGTCGCGCACGTCCGCAATACCCTGACCGGTAAGGGCTTCCAGTTGCCCGCGCTGGTCGGCGGTCAGGGGGTGGGAGTAGTTGAGGATGAGCATTACGCCCCCTACTGCCATTGAGGGAATTGGGGCGCATCCAGGCGCACGTTTACGGCTTGCAATCCGGCCTGGATAAAATCAGCGGAGGCTTGATACATTTCTAGCCAGCGATCACGCGCTATCGGTGTTTGCCCGTGCGCCAGAATGGACTCATTGCGATAGTTTAGAGCTTGCAATAGCCGTTTGCTGTACTCTTGATACACGTTTCCCAATGGATCGGCCAACTCTGCCAGCAACTCATAATCTTGCCGCAGCCCCAACTTGACCTTGCCTTTTTCGCCCTGCTCGCGTAATGCTTCGTATTTCGCCTGTAAAATCTCCGGTAGCAGTGTCGGATTTAGATTACCGCTAATCAATCTTTCGGGGCGTTGCTCCAAACGTATTTGCGCTAACATTTCCAGGGCGCGATACAATCGCGCCACAGCGTCATCATAACGTCCACGCACAGCCCGGCGTTCAGCATTGCACAATAAATCCAGAACTGGCGCATAACCTGGTTTCGCCCCACTGATCAATTTTAAGAACTTCCAGAGCGTCTCAAATTGCTTCTTGTGAGTTTCTAACAACACACGCGCCTGCGAATGATCGAACCGATCCCAGGCGTCAAAAGCACGGCACAGCCCCACTCTCTCTGTAATCTCGCGTTGTAACTCAGGGGGCAAGAAGACGGCGCGCAGGGTATTTTGTAGGATTTCTGCGGCTGAAGCATACGCGTATCTGTTGAACAAGCGTTGCGCCTCGTCCATCTGTTGACGGGCGCGCACTTCGCCCACATTGACCAATGCGGCCATTTCCGTGCCATTGCGAACTTTGACCAGATCAGCGCGGGTTCCTTTGACCAACGAAAATTCGTAACCAGCTTCCAACGCGGCCAAAGTCAACGCTGCTGTCATCGTCTTTGTCCCGCCCGTATAGTCAGCCAGGAATCGCCAATCGCTGTGGGCTTCCTTCAACTGCATCAGAGCCGAACGCAATTGTGCGTAGCAACCGGACAAATCATCCGGTTCTGGCAATTCCAGAATTTCATACTGCCCTTCGGTCAAACCCGTTTGTGCCAGGATATTGACGCCTTTGGGATCGCCCAACGGCACATCTTTGCCACAGTCTGGGCATTTGGCCTTACGCGGGTCGCCACACGGATTACCTGTCCCATCCACAGTTTTACGACTGCCTCTATCCCCACCACTCACAATGAAATAAACGAAATCCGGTTGGTAGTCACGGATCGCCGTAATGACTGGCGCGCACGAGCCACCGACGGTTAAAGCAAGTAACGTTGACATTTCTCTTCCTTTTGCTTATATAAAATCAAGTCTTTTGTTTACAGGGCAAGCAAGCAGTAATATGTTGGCGCAAGGCGTCAATGCTCTTGTGATCCAGTCGCCCCCCACGATAACCCCACAATTCGATTACATTCACGTCTACTTCACTTGCCACAGCCTTAAATTCACTACGCTTTTCGCCGCCAGTGACAAGAAAACGCGCCGTATAAATACCGGAGAGTTCACGGGCAGCAGCGGTAGTCAGTTGGTCTAAGGCGTGTTTACCGCTACCTTCACCGCCGGTTTTCACTTCAATCAACCCGACTTGGTTTCCACAGCGAATTACCAGATCAATTTCTACTTGATCCTTAAAACCCTGTGGCCTTACCCCGGTCTTGATTTCATCTACCCAACCATCAAGAGCGCGGGCTACAGCGCGTTCAAAGTCGCCGCCCACATTGGCTGATACACCAGTTGTCAGATAACTATGTTCCCAGTGAGCGCGCAAATACTCGTCAAGAGACAGCAAATCAGGCGGTAAAGTCTCACGCTGCTGCAAAACGGGTGTTGCCCCATCAAACCTATAGCGATAAAGAACGCTTTGCAAGTCACGTCCGCGCTCGCCTTCAGTCTGGAAGTAGACAAACGTTTCATTACGCTCGACCGCCAGCGCATAGGCCGCTAACGCCATCAGTTTAGTGCCGCCGGTTAGGTTGAAACTTACTTCTTCCGCTCCCGTTATGCGGGTAGTTATACACTCGCGGGCTTTGAGAAGATCATAAGCGGGAACCTTCACAAACTCGGCGGCACAGTCAGGGAGAAGGCGTGCTACCCGTCGCGCGACTGGTTCTGTCCCACGCGAAACGCTTCCCGTATGCACAAATACCACCCGCTCCGGCTTGAGATGCCGTGCGGGAAGCAGATTGGGGATCGGTTGTTCGCCGACAAGGGTAATGAGGGTAGTTATAGAAAACCTCCATCGAATATATTATTGTGTTACAAAGACCTGACAGGTTTGAGGAAACCCGTCAGGTCTGAATGTTACTCTGATTTTACCATTCTTATCCGCAGCCACCCCATCGGCAGCGCGGGATTACCACCCACCCAGGCCAGATGGCGGGCTTTGGGGAATGCTTGCCCGCGCGTGTAGCCCCGGCTCTTTTTGCCGCCGCCCCGATCCATTTGAAACTCGCGCACCAACGTTTCCAACAGCGGATCATCATTTTCCAGCCCCCCCGTCACCGTTTTAGCGCGCCAGCCGGTCGCAAATCCTACCTGGACTAGAAATTCATTCTTGGGCCACGCGGCGCTGCTGGCTTCTTCCAACAATTTCCCATAGAAGGTTGCTGCCGCGCCATCTTTGCGTTTGGCATGGTAATCATACTCATGCACCAGACGCTTGCGGGCAATATAATGCGCCACTCGGTCAATCGCTGCGAGGCGTTTGGTCAATTCTTCCGACCATTCCAGTTCCCGTTGTCCACACTGTTGTAATAGCCACGTATCTACCCGCAAACCGGCTGTGAAGCGCGTTCCGCGCGCCACTGCTTCGACATCCAACGTCAGGCCAGGCACCATCTGTACTGGTTGCAGCGTTAAAACCGCAGGAGAGAGCGGCGCGCTATCGGCGACCTGCAAGGCGCGTAATATATCGCGGTTAGGATCGCGCCCTAGAATTTCTTTCTCCAGCGCATCATCGGCGGATTTAGCTTCACGCGGGCCGCCAGCCTGTCCAAAATCATCCCGGCGAAAGACCTGTTGATCGGTTAACATTCGCAATAACACAGTCCGTAACGCTCCTTTGAGGCTACTACCAGGAATGTAAGGGCATCCCTGGACATCTTTGATTGCCTCGCGGATTTCGCGCAGCGTTGGTTGGCCTCTCAATGTGTAGCGAAAGTATTGCGGATACCGGGTATAATCGCCCGGTTCTAACAATCTGGCTAATGGCTGATTAAGAAATGTTTGTTGTTGCGTGAGGTCTTCAGGCCAGCGGTCAGCCAGAATGATATCTTCATTGAGTCGGTAAACCAATCCGTTGACTACAGCAAAGTCAAAGTCCTGTTTGAGCGTCACACCATTGCCAATGTGTAACGGCGTCAACACTTCAATGTCTAGCCGATAGTTAATTCCCAGGCGTTCAGCCACAAGACACCTCCTCCGGCAAAGCCGCCGCTGCAATTCCTACGGTAAAAGCGTAACCATACCGGTAAACTTTCTGCTCGTCAAAGGGCCAGGGTGTAGCCGCGTCTTGCCAACCGGATGGTTTTTCGGGCGTGACATCCACCAACTTCCCTACCGCACAGTTACCGACAACGCCGCCTTCGCCGACCAGGCGCGTCGTCTTGCGTCGCCAGGCGTGCTGCGCCGCATCCACACACCAGCCTCCCACACTGACCAGGTTATAGGCGGCGTGGGGTTGCTGCAAAGTCTGCCGGATTTCATCTTTATCACGGGGCGCATAACGGGAAAGCGTTATGGCGTAGTCAGATTTTCCTACGTCGGGCATATCCGCGTCATTGGCGCTCCAATGAAAAGCACCGTGCCCTGTGGAACGCAACCCGCCCAGGCCACTGTCGGCCAACAGCGCCAGGGCGCGCTGCGCGGCAGCCACCAACTCCGTATCCCCGCGTAACGCTAACCAGAAACCAACATTTTCCGCCAATGTCACGCGCCCAATGTGATACAGCATACTCGCGCCCGTGACGCGATCCAGCGTCACGCGCGGCGTATCCCACTGTTTCCACAGCGGTTTCAATCGCCCCTCAGCGTCCAGCCGCAAGTCTACATTGGTTTCTTTTGTGCCTTTGTGTCTCTGCGTCAAATCTTCGGGCGTCACCCACACTCCACCAGGGCCAAAACATCGCGCATCCAATAGCGGATTATCTACTGCATCGCCGCGCACTAAGCGTTCAAACAATCGCTCTGAAACCCACGCGACCTTTTTTAAGTCCTTACCAGCAGTCTCTTTAGCGGTTTCACTGGCGTTGATTTTCACCATTGGACGGGGGAAAAAGCGCAGTACCGCGCGAGGGTTCACTACACCGCCGGCATACAAACATGGAAAAGCCGAGGTCAGGAATAACGGCGGGGGCGATGCGCCTAATCGCGGTAGCCAGCGCGTTAATTCCCCTGTTTGCGCCCAGGTCGCCACTAGGGCCGCAAAGAGCGTGTCTGAGGGGATATACTCTAGCCCTCCCTGCCGTTCAATGCCTACCGGCTCCCCAATGTGAAAACTGCCTTTAGGGGCCAGCGTGATAATGGTCATTTCACGCCTCCCTAAAACTTAAGATTGTCCCGGAGCCACCCCAGGATATTGGTTTTATCTTCCAATAATGAGGCGAGGTTGGTGTATTTTTCTTCATCGGGACGCCAGAGTGGTTGATCATAACCCTTTGCGCTGCTTTTCAACGCCAGGCGCAGTTGCTTGAATTCCACTTTGCCAGAACCACGCGAGCCTTGTCCACCCAGGTAATCATCTTCGACCAATTGCAAGGCCGTTAAGACATCGCCGAACCGGGCGACATCCTCTTTTCCGTAGAAACTGAACACCAGTTCCATAGGGCTAAAAATCGCCCCCGCTGGCACACGTTCCATTTGACGAGGCGTGGCCGCTGAAGTCACGCGATCAATGGCTGCTTCCCATTTAACTTCGGTGAAATCTACAACCGTTTCTGGTAAGCTAACGGCATCTAGTGGAACATCGCGTACCATCAACCGCGCGGGAGCTTTCTTCGCGCTATCGCCCGTGGTGCCATAGAGGGAGCATACCTTACATTCAGAATCCTCACACATGTGAATCCACACTTGCTTGGCAACATCATTAGATTTACCAATCTGAAAATTGGAAGTGACGCCGCTGAGTTTCTCCCACAGCGAGCGCATTTTACCTTTGAGGGACGAGCCAGGAATATAGGGTTGACGATTCACCGGATTGCGCACAATCGGCATGTCCACCCCACCAATCTCCATTGTCTCCTTAGAAGTACCAATGTGCAAGCCGGTCACGGCTTTGATCTCGCCAAGCAACACGACCCGGCCATACAATTGAATCTGACGTCCATTTTTGTCACTCATTGTTCTCTCTCCTATTGTTGCCTGCCGCCAGCCGCGGCGTGATAAGCCAGAATAGCCTCGAAAAACTCCACAAAGCGTTGAAAACGCACAAAACGGGTTTCCTTATCGGTTTCTGCGCCTACAGTGTCAATTGCTTCATCCAAAGCGGCCTTAAGATTCGCGAGGTTTGCCGTGCGTTTGGCCTGATAGGCTATCTTGGGGCGCAATAACATAACTTGCCGAAAAGCAGCCTCCGCATCTGGAGCGTCTTTAGAACGCCAACGCAACTGTAATTGTCGCACTGCTCCGAAGATGTTACGTACCTGATTGGTTGTTACTCTTTCTGCCGCCATTTGTTCGCCAATGGCTTTGGCTGTAACAACGAGCAGTTTAGCGTCATCCTCCGCAACCAATTTGCGTACATCTTCGGTTTTTATCCGAGATACGGGCGTACCTTCAGAAAAACGCGCTCCTCCGCCACGACTGGAGCGATCTCCCCCTGAATATTGTCCTGAGCGACTCATTCTTTACCTCCTGAATTTGATTGTTTACGGGTTAACAATTCCGCCCAGCGTGCCGCAATGCCCAGGCGGAGAATCAATGTGGATTTTTCCTCAAACATTCCCTCTAACCATTTTTCAATTTCCTGCGCCACTTCACGCGCCGTCCCATGCGCCCGCGCGGTTCGATTCAACTGATAAACCGCATGCCAGACCCAGGGGCCATAGAAAAACTTACCCTCTGTCAGTTGCCCATTTTTGACTGCCTCGTCGCGCCCTGCTTGCCATTCCGTATACAGTTGAAGCAGATTTTGCAACAAGGCTTTGGAAACCTTGTCATTTTCTACCCACTCACGTAATGTTTTAGCGAGTGTTTTCACCTGCTCAAACTCATTCCAGGCTAGTGGCGCATCCAAAAAGCAGAGAGCGTTTTTGCTCTCTGTTACTACTTGCCCCTGTACCTCTCGATAGCGTTTACCTTTTGCCTGGCTTTCTGCCTCCCCTGCTTCCTCCGCTGCGCGGTAGAGCGGAAATTTCTCTGCGTGCAATGAAATCCCGCCAGAAAGTGTAACGCGGGGATTATCACAAACATACTCGCCAAACTGCTGTCGTACATTCAGCGCAAACTCCGGTAATGCATCCCACGCCCCTACCACAAACAGGTCGTCGCCGCCAGCATATTGCAGGTACAACTTGTCGGCCCACGGTTTGCCAATAACAGGCAAGTATCCCTCAAAAAACAATCGCAGCGAAAAAGAGAGCGTAGCGACGCGGGAGAGAGTTAGCCTATCTTGTTCTTTCCCATTCACCTGGCGCTTGAATCCCTTGCGGAACAAATCGCCCAAATTATCCACATCCATCCGTAAGACACCCCAGCGCGGAATGCCCGTGCTATCCTCTGCCAATTGATCGAAAGTTTTAATCGCCCCCGCGCTATTGTAAGGGACAAGTTGGGCAAACGGGCGGAACAATCGAGCTATTGCCCCGCAAAAACGCGCCTGGATTTCCGTCTCAAAAGCGGCTATGTGGTTCGTTGCTTTGGTTCCCTGCAATGGATAAAGTCGCACATACTGTGCGTCACGCGAACCGCCCCGCAAATACACTTCTTGTTCTGGTGAAGCATCAGCATTGACCACCCAGGCATTGACGCCAAACTGTTCCAATCCTTGATACCACGTGGAAATGCGGCCACGCGGCGGCGCTGAGACGCCCATAGCTATCACCAAGTGCGTTGCGCGCGCCACTTGACGTCCCAGTTTGGCAAAGGAATCACATAAGCTACATACGCCGCTGGGTTGTAATTTGCTTTCCTCACGCCCGCACACTGGACAGGTTGTGATTGCACCGCCTTCGCCATATCCAATACCAATACTGGTAGACATTTCCTCCGTCGTTAATTCCATAAGCGGGCTTTCTTTGACCCGACGCAAAAGTGGTTCGTGCAAACGTTCCCATACTTTGAAAAATGCATCCATCTTGAACTCACGCGCCTGCACCGGCGTCCAGGCCAAAGCCAATCGTAGATTGCTCTCGTGCGCCGCTAACAGTTTGCCTGAAACCTCAGCTTGCAACTTTGATAGCGCGTCTTGCGCCGATACTTGCACAATCAAATAGAAATTGCCGCCACCCGCGTAGAGTAAATTGGTCAAGGGCAACCCTAAGCGGTCAAGCAGGTATTGAGCCACAGCTTCGGTAAGCAACTGCAAGTATACCGAACGCCCTCGGAGACTTTTGGCGGCGTCTTCCGAAGCGATTGAATACAGAAACTTTTGTACACCTGAGATGTCGCCAGCGACCAGCAATGCCACCGGCTCGCCAGTTTTGTTACCCCTAAATTCATCCTTTCTGGCTTGACACCACTCCGCTTTTTGCCTGTCCGCAGCAAAACATGCCGCCAGAGCCGCCGTCATCCGACTATGATCGTACAAACTGACATCTGGCACACTCTGATAATAAGCGGAAGGCACACACCAAGTATACCTTTGCAGCAAATCCAACAGACTTTCCAGGTACACAGGCAATGAAACACCGGGCAAAGTTTGCGCTTCACGGTATAGGCTTTCCCACAATTCACGATACTCCTGCTGGTGAGCATCAGTCCATTGCAACTCACGTGTGTGGGGGAAAATCATCTCTTGCGTCGGATCAAGCGATTCCAGGGGTAGGTAGCTTTTCTTGCTTTGCAATTCACGTCCCCCTATCCGCGCAAAAATGGATTCCAGATAGGGCACACGATTGTCCTCATCTTCATCCCGTTCACCCGCCGAAAGGTGATCTGCTAATTGCACAATTGCGCCCAACTCATCCTGTGGGCGATGATGATAACCCGCAGCACATCGCAATAGAGAGCGAGTCTCATCGTCCAATACCGTCGGTATCAATTTTGGAATCGTGTCGTATGTCAATAGCGCGTGATAGTACCCAAAATCCCGTTTGGCAGTCTCATTATCAGCGGAGCCTCTCACTCCCGCCCGCTGTGCAAACTTCCCCACATCGTGCAACAACCCCGCCAACGCCGCCAGATACACCCTGTTCTTGTCTTCCTCACCCATAAACACCTCCTGCGAATTGCAAATAGCAAATGGCGAATTGCGAAAACCTAACTCCTAACTCCTAACTCCTAACTCCTAACTCCTACCCCCTGCTTTCCAGTATACCCCCATCCCCCCGCCATTACATCAGAGCTATCCCTGAATTTTCTCAGAGGTTTCTCTGATGCGTTCTCCCTCAAACTGCGCTATACTCAAAATGGCGAATGGCGAGAAACGTTTCGCATTTCGCCATTCGCCATTCGCTATTCACCCATCACCTTCACCCACGTCCTGAACTGCTCTCTCAAAAAATGGTACGTTAAATGCTTGCCTTCCGGCCACGCCCACGCCACCCGGCACTCGGCCAGGATGCGGGTCTTGTAGGTGTCCAGTGTTTTGAGGGTGACGCCCAACGCTTCGGCGGCTTCTTGCGGAGAGACGCCCCCGGCCAACGCCCGCAACGCCGCCCGCTCGCGCTCGGTCAACCGCGCCCACACCGCCGCGCAGCGCGCCGCATCGTCTGGCGGCGTTGGAGCCGTCTGTGTGAAGGCGCGCAGGCCGGGCAGATACGCCCCCCACGGCACCAGCGGCACAGGCAGCAGCGTCACCCCGGCCTCCGGCGGCGCGTGGAGAATTGCGCCCTCGCGGGCTTGGGCGAGGAACTCCGGCGGCGTGTAGAGGTGCCACAGCCGGTCGCGCTCGTCGCAGAGCCAGGCGGCCGCCGTGGTCAACGTCAGGGCTAAGAGGCGCGGCCCCCCGGCGATGCAGACGTGCAGGCGTTGCCCCTCTTGTTTGAGCCGCGCCAGCACTTCCCGGCCCAACGCCCAGGCCGCTTCCGCTTCCGCCGCGTTCCGCAGGGCAGGCAGCGGTTGACCGCCCGCCTGTAGGGGCAAATGCCGCCAGTGCAGGGGATGGCCGTGATAGACGTTTCCGGCAAACTCGCCGCTCAATTGCGCCAGAGCGCGCCGCACGCGGGGGTCTTCAGGGGATAAATGCAGCACCAATACCGAAGTCAGGCGGACGCCCTGCGCCAGCAGCGCATCCACGGCAAATGTCACGACCTGGGCTTGTCCGCCCATCGTGATCAAGGCAGTAGTGGCGACAGTGGATTCAATCATTGCGAATGGCGAATAGCGAATGGCGAGTTAGGAGTGGCGAGTTAGGAGTGGCGAGTTAGGAGTGGCGAGTTAGGAATTAGGAACAAAAGAGTACAGGTTACGGATTACGGATTACGAATTGCGAATTACGAATTACGAGTTTCCAATTTCCAGCTTCCAGCTTCCAGCATAAAAACCGAGGAGTCGCTGAATGCAACAACATTTTGAGTATACAGAGGAACCCGCCGATAGTCAAATTTCCTTCAATCCGCTCCCGGCAGTGGCGATAGGGGGGCCGCCGCATAGCGGCAAGTCCGTGTTGACCTACAGCCTCACCCAGGCTTTGCGCGCCCAAGAAGTAGAGCATTATGTCCTGCGCGCCTATCCGCCGGACGGCGAGGGAGATTGGTTTCTCGCCAGCGAGCCAGAACAGGTGCGCCACCTGCGGGTGAAGGGGGCGCGCAGTGAAGCGTGGCTGCCGCTGCTCAAACGCGACATCGCCCGCCGCCACTTGCCGTTGATTGTGGATATGGGCGGGTTGCCCACGCCAGACCAGGAAACGCTCTTGGATGAATGTACCCACGCCATCCTGCTGACCCCCGACGCCGCCGCGCACGCGGAATGGGCAGACCGTTGCGCCCGGCGCGGGCTGGTAACACTGGCCGATCTGCGCTCTGACCTGCACGGGCAAAACGCGCTCACGGCCTCTAGTCCCTACTTGCAAGGCATCCTGGCGGGATTGGAACGCGGGCAGACCGCCGCAGGCCCCGCGTTCACCGCCCTGGTGGACGCTCTGGCCGCGTTGTTTCGCCCGACCACCGTGGGCTTGCGCCGCTATCACCTGGAACACGCGCCGGTGGAGTTAACGATAGACCTGGAACGGCTGGCGCAGCACTTTCAGCAAGACCCACGCGCCTGGAACCCGGCCTGTCTGCCGGACGTGTTGGACTATCTGCCCACCGGGACGCCGTTGGGCGTGTATGGGCGCGGCCCGAACTGGCTCTATGCCGCCATTGCCGCCGCCGCGCATCCGGCGGAGTTTGTGCTGTTTGACGTGCGGTTGGGATGGACAACGCCGCCGCTGCTGCACGTGGGACAGCTCCCCCCCGCCAGCCCGTTACAGGTCAAACAACAGCCGCAGGACGCCGTGACCCGCCTGGACTTCAGCCTGCCGGACGCCTATTTGGACATCACCGAAGCGGACGCCCTGGTCGTGCCGCCGGTGACAAGCGCCGGGTTGGTACTTGGCGGCAAACTCCCTCAATGGTTGTGGGCGGCGTTGGCGCGGGCGTATCAGCCGCAGTGGTTGGCCGTCTACCAGCCGCAGGCGGGCGGAGCGGTGGTGGTGACGACGCAGACGCCGGACGTGACGCCCGGAACGATTGTGCCCGGATAAGCCGATCAAGACTTTTGTTCCAAAGCGCAGAGGATGCCCTGATGCAGCCATTGCAGGCGTATATCTGAGTCGCCGTTGCGCGGGGGCCTTGTGCCTGTGGCGAGTGGATGTATGATAAGGTTTAGAGGCATTGACTGCACCTTAACATTCTCACAAAGAAGCGATAGAGTGGACATTAGCACGTCCTGGTGAGGGGGAAAGACACAAGAATGGCGATTTTTGCCCACCCCTCCCGCACCCGCCACGCAAGAGGGTGGTCGGTGGGTGGCAACACCGCAAAATGGGAAGTGAATTGCGTCGAAATTGGGGGAATCTGGCCGGAAAGTCACTCTTTTTGGGGGTCAAAAATGGGGGGAAACACCCTTGTTGAAAATGGCTCTCCGAAAAGAGGCACTGCTCGTGAGGGCATTACGACCATAACTTTGTTTATTGAATTGTAACGAGCGAGCCTCCGAAAAGAGGCACTGCTCGTGAGGGCATTACGACTTAAACACAGCCGAAACAAAACCTTCACAAATCAACTCCGAAAAGAGGCACTGCTCGTGAGGGCATTACGACTCATATCCGACGTTGGTCACGATGCCTCCATCAAACTCCGAAAAGAGGCACTGCTCGTGAGGGCATTACGACACCGGCAGTGTTGTGTTCTGGGGAATCCACTCTGACTCCGAAAAGAGGCACTGCTCGTGAGGGCATTACGACTGATCTGGTTCGTCCCAGAGCATCCACTCCAGCACTTTCTCCGAAAAGAGGCACTGCTCGTGAGGGCATTACGACCACCAGAAGTCAAACAATGAACGGTCTTCTTCTCAGCTCCGAAAAGAGGCACTGCTCGTGAGGGCATTACACCCCAACCGGCCCTTTCACCACTTTGGTTCATAATCTCTGAAAGCCTGTCTTGCAACACAAAAGCCCCCGGCGCACTGCCAGGGGCTTTTTGCTTCTCGACAGACAGCCTCACAACTTTCGCCAGCGCCACACAACCGCCGAATTCCGGCAAACCTTACCCACGCAAGCCGCCACACAACGCGGAGACTCTGCGCTTATGTTCATAAATTCTCAGTCCTCATCACTCAGTCCTCAGTCCTCATCACTCAGTCCTCAGTCCTCAGCACTCAGTCCTTCTCTTGACTCCAATTACACTTCACCTTATACTTACCATAGACGTAAAAACTTCAAGCGGCTTTTGAGTTCCTCTCTCGTCCTCATTCCTATCTTTTCAGGAGGCCAAACGATGCAAAAACTTACACGCGCTTTTCTGTTGGGATGGTTGGTTTTGGGATTGGCTGCGCCGGAAATCACCCCCGCGCAGGCGGCGCAGGGCGTCTTCGCCCCCACTGCCACGATTGATGTAGATGAAGTGACCTGCACGCTGAGTGACGCGATCACCGCCGCCAACACCGACACGGCCACCGGCGGCTGCACGGCAGGCAGCGGCGTGGATACGCTGAACTTAACCGCTGACGTGGTACTGACCGCAGTGGACAACACCACCTACGGCGACACCGGCCTGCCAATCATCACCAGTGGGATGATCATTGAGGGCAACGGCCACACCATCAGCCGCCAGAGCGGAGCGCCTAACTTCCGCATCCTGGTCGCCAGCGGAGCCGGTGCGCGAGTGACTTTGAACGACCTCACCCTCACCGGCGGGGCCACGCCGGCCAGTGGCGCCGGGTACATCCGGTATGGCGGCGGCGTCCTGGTGTATAACGGCGCGCTGATGTCGGTCTCCGGCTGCGACATCAGCTACAACTCGGCAATGTGGGGCGGGGGAATGGCGGCAGTGATAGGGTCATCGCTGCTCGTCTCAAACAACACCGTCGTTCACCACAACACCGTGGGGATTGGCGGGTCGGGCGGCGGCCTGCGCGCTGATTCGGGGTCTACCCTGTCGGTGGCGGATAGCACAATCCGTAACAACACCGGCGGGCAGGGCGGCGGGATTGGAGCCACCAGCAACGCCAACGTGACGGTGACGCGCAGCACGCTCCGCGACAACAGCAGCAGTGGCGGCGGCGGTCTCTATGTCGCTTACGCTAAAGCCACGGTGACGGATAGCACCATTTACAGCAACACAGCCAGCCTCTATGACGGCGGGGGAATTCAAATCACCGGCGACACGTCCCAAGTTACGGTGAATCGCAGCGTCATCAGTGCTAACAAAGTCACCGGCGCGGGACTCAATGGCGGCGGCATCGCGGTATCAGGCGCGCCGCTGATTGTGACCGATAGCACGCTGGACAGCAACTCAACCGAATCCCACGGCGGCGGCCTCTATGCCAGCGTCCCGGTAACGATGACGGGCAGCACGGTGAGCAACAACACGGCAGCCAACAAAGGCGGCGGCGGCTATCTCATTGGCGCTTCAGGGCAGATGACGGCCACGAACAGCACAGTGGACGGCAACACGGCGAACGAGGGTGGAGGATTTTATCTTGATGCTGGCCCGACGGTAAGGCTACGCTACAGCACCCTCTCCGGCAACTCGGCCACTTCAAGCGGGGGCGGGGTCTACGTTTTCGGCGCGGAGAGCACGTTGATAGCGCAAAGCAGCATCATTGCTTTGCAGACGCTTGGCGCGGATTGCGTAAACTACAACAATTGGGCAACCCTCACCTCGCAGGGTTACAACATTGAGAGCGCGACGAGTTGCGGGTTCGGCGGCGGGGGCGATCAGCAAAACGTAACCGCCGCAGCCCTGAAGCTCAAGCCGTTAGCCGATACGGGCGGCGCGACCTTGACCCGCGCCCTGGGGTCGGACAGTGTGGCGTTGGAGCAAATTCCTGCCGGAACCAACGATTGCGGCGGCGACATCGGCGGAGACCAACGGGGCATTGCGCGCCCGCAGGATTGGGGCGACGACGAAACGCCCGACCATTGCGACGTGGGCGCGTGGGAAGGCCGTCCGAATCCGCCCAACGCCGTCACGGGCCTGGCCGTAAGTGTAAGCGGCAGGGGAGCAACCTGGGCATTGCTACTGACTCTCGCGGCGGGCCTGTTGGTTATGAAGCAGCGCAGACTCGCGTGAGGCTTCTGGCGGTTCTGAAACATCGGCCCCCCGGCAAACGCCAGGGGGCTTTTTGTTGTCACTCACAACCTTACCCTCTCACACTTTATGTTCATAAGTCCTCAGCTCTCAACACTCAGTCCTCATCACTCACCACTGTTAGCCAGAGCCACGACGCCGGAACAGCAGGCGGCGGTGGGTCATCAGACCGGCGGGCGCGTCTTTCTCTTTCTCAGCACTGACGATTTCTGGCGGGACTATCACGCGATGGTTGCCAGAGGCGTCAAGTTTGTCAGACCGCCCAAAGCAGCCGATTATGGGTGGGGGGCGGTGTTTGAGGACTTGTACGGCAACTTGTGGGACTTGGTGCAGCTAAACACACCATCAGAGACAAAGCCGGGAAGCGCCCTTTTGAGCGACTGAGGCTGGGGCGGCGCGACTCGGCCACGTGAAGTCACAAATTCAAAGGCGGTTAGGGATTTTGTGGTCTTACGCTTTGCCGGGGGCGCAGTCGTGCTAGTTTACCTGAACGCCAGCGCGTTGGTCGTCTGGCCGGGAACCCGGCCTTGAGCGAAATCCCTTTCGCGCTTTACAGGACAATGCTGACCCTGCCGGTGATGGGGCGACTATCCCGATTTTCTCAAAAATAGCGTTTTAAAGCCCGCCTGCGGCGGTTGGGGAAGGGGCGCAGCCTCTTCCCCAAACCCCTTCCCCTTACAGACCTGTATCCCTGCTATTTCAGCGTTTTCCTTCAGAGTAACAGAGATCAGAGAGGATCAGAGGTCAGAGGGAATGGGGGACGCGACTACTCGAAAACCCACAATGTCGTCACGGAGGTTCGGGTCGTTGTCGAGACGGGTCGCACAGCGGACGCTCCCAACAAAATGGGCGAACGCCCCCCCCCCCGCAACACCCGCCACACATTGACATCCGCCGTCAAATCTTCCCGGCCATCTTCTGCTTCATAGGGATATTTGAAATCTGGATTTTGCCATTCACTTCCCCACAAGCTGCGCGTCCACTCCCACACGTTCCCACTCAATTCCGCCACGCCGATTGCGTCAGGTGCAAACCAATCCCGGCAGTGTTCAGGCGCAACGTCCGTAGTTGTTGGGAAAACAGGCGATTCAGGTCGCCCATTGCCAGGGTATGCTGCACGGCGCGATTCAACCGCCCGCTGTAATCCTGCAAGCCCAACACCAGCCCTTGCACAATGTTTTGCCCGTAGCCTCGGAACAGCGTTGAGGGCGAATGGATACCCAGGAGCTTCTTCGCCCACTCCGGCAACTCGCCCATCACGCCGATAAACGCCGCGAGCAGATTGCGCGCCGCCGCCTTAATGCCGTCTATCATCCCTTGAATCAGACCCTCTCCGGCGTCGTACATCGAGGCCGCCCAGGTGGAGACATTGCTCACCAGATGGGTGACGACCCCGGCGATTTTGCTCATAAGCCAGGGGCCGAATCCCATCCCCTCGATAGCGTCCCACTCGGCTTCAAAGCCGCTCTTAATCAGAGTAACGAAGGTTTTGCCGATACCGGCCACACTTGCCAGAGCCTCGCCCGCCCCCTCTGCCAGACTTGCCGCCAGGGTGATGAACTTGCCCTTAATCCACTCAAAGAAATCCCAGGCCGCGTCAATGCCCGCTTTGATTTTGGCGACAAACTGCCCGCCCAACTCCGTTAGCCGCGCAATCCACAGGCCAAACTGCAACACCACGTTGGTAATCCAGGTCTTCACCCGCGTGCGCGTGTCGGAGACCATATCCCAGGCGTTGGCGATAGCGTCTTTCAACTTCTGCACAAACAACGCTCCGGCTTCCCACAGACCGGTGTACCAGTCCGGCGCGTGTTCCGCAAAACCGGCGATAAACCCGACAACGAAGTTCCCCACGAACTCTATCACCGCCGCCATCCACCTCGGCCCCTCGTTGACCAGGGTGGTAAACACCACCTCAATCATCGCCTTAAACCCTTCCCACCAGGACTTGGCGAACTGCGGCCCCTCAGTGCGTAGCCAGTTGTCCACTTTGTAAACCAGCAACACCAGCCCGCCGATCAGCTTCAAGGCCAGCAGCGGCAGTTGAATCACAACGAGGTTAAAGACAAAATAGGCAATCTTCCCGACCACCTCGCCCAACATCTTGCCAATACCCGGCCCGTTCTGTTGCAGCCAGGTCATAAAGTTGCCGACCAGTCCCATCACGCCCGCCCACAACTTGCGGGTAAACACAGGGAGTTGCGCTTTCAACGTGTTCCAGGCCAGCCCTAACAGCGCGCTGATTTGTCCGGGCAGTTTGCCAAAAAACGCCGCGATGCGGGCTTTCAGGGTTTCCGGGTCAAAAAACGCCAGCAGCGCGTCCAAGTCCAGGCCGGTCAGTTGCTCTATCTGCTCTTTCACCGCCGTCACCTTCGCCTCAAACGGCAGACCCACAAACGCTTCAATCTTCTGGAATTGTGAACCAAAGCCCAAAGCCTTCGCCGCTTCGCGCAGTTTGTCTACCAGAGGCAGGCGGATAAACGTTTCGACGCGGTCTAAAAACGCATCGGCTTTCTCTTTGGCTTTGCCAAACTCCTCGCTCACCCCGCGAATAGATAGGCTGACTTGCTCCAAGTCCGCGCCCACGTCGCCTACCTCGCCAAGCCCAGCCATCATATCGGACGTAAAGGGCGCGACGGTGAGACCCGCTGCGCTCGCGTCGCCTTTGAGGGCTTTGTCTAACCCATCGCCAGTAGACTTTCCCACGGACGAACCCGCCTGCGCCATCGCCTTTGCCAGCTTCTCCATTGCGGAGACCATTTGCAGTTGGATGTCCACAGAATCTCTTTGCAGGCCGAGATACTCTTTCTGCCAGTCCAATTCGTCTTTCGCTGCGCCCGCTGCTTTCTGCGCCGCTTTGAGTTTCTGCGCCAGGGCTTGCGGCACGAATCCGGCTCTTTCGGCAGCCGCCGCTTCCTCACTCACTTGGGCGAGGGCATCTTGGGCTTTTTGGAATTGCAATTGCAGGCGCAGATACTTGGTCAGTTCTTCGCCGCCCTCGCCCAGGCGTTCTCCGATGCGGCCCAACACCTCGTCGCTGATTTGCCCGGTCTTGCGATACTCGGCCATCAGCAACGCCACGTCTTCCCGCACGGCCCTAAAAATCTCAGGCGATTCCGCCTCGCTGATAGTTCCGGCCTTCACCGCCTCTTGTAACGCTTGCTGAATCGGCTGTAGACTTTCTTTCAAAAGGCCAAAGTCAGCCGTCTTAAAGCTCTGGACGTAGGTGTTGATTAAGCCCTTGCCCCATTCGAGGATGTGAGACAGCGGCCCTTTCTTGGGCGGAGAGCCGGGTTTGATGAACAGGCCGATGAGATTGCCGAGGAAGGTCATCGCGGATTGCAGCACGCTTTTGGCGGCGGCGATAATGCCGTTGGCGATTTGCACCACCAGATTCCAGCCCCAGGTAATCGCCCCGGCTGCAAATCTGTCCCACGTCATCATCACCCAGGCCAGCGCCGACACGACCGCTTGCCGCAGCGGGTCAAACGCGCCCTCACTGCCGGTCAGTACCCGGCGGATAGTGGCGAGGAGGCTGTAGATGATTTGCCCCGCCGCATTGACCGTATCCCGCAAGTGCGTGACCAGTGGAGACCAGTCAATGGCGGCGATGCGCGCTGAGAGCCAGTCCAGCGCCGGTTTGACGAACTGTAAGACGGCTGCTCCTACCTGCCGCAGCGCGTCTTGGATGACCCACTCCCACCCGGAAACGTCCCGGAACGCATCCTGCAACACGCCCATCACCGCCGTCAGGCCGGGCTTCACCCATTCCACAATGCCGCGCCCTATGCCTATGACGTTAGCAACAAAAGTGGAGAGCTTTGCGCCGATCTTTTCCAGCACGCCGGACTGCATCACAAAGTCGGTCAACACGGCCAGGCCATCGGCCATCACCGCCGTAATCTGGTCAAAGGGTTGTTTGAGCAGGGTGATGTAAGCCGTTTCTTTGAGGTCGCGCAGGGTGGCTTGAATACCTTGAAACGTGCGCGCCATTCGTTGCCCGGCTCCGGCAAAGTTGGTTTCGGCAAAGCGGGAAAAAACGTCCAGCAGGTCATCCATTGTGTACTTGCCCGACGCCAGCCCCGCGTTAAACTGCGCCACACTCACGCCGAGGTCTTTTTGCAGCATATCGGCCACGTTGATACCCCGGCTTTGCAACTGGCGCAGGTCTTGGGTGAGCAGCTTGCCGGTGCTACGCATCTGTCCCATCACCATCCCGATCACCGCCATTTCGTGACCGGATTTGCCCAGGCCCGCCGCCATATCCAACGAGGCTTTGGTCAGCTTCATTGCCTGTTCCGCGTTGAAGCCGTAGGCCATTCCCTGCTGGAACGTTTGCACCACCAGACTGTTTTCAAAAGGGCTTTCCAGGCCCAACAGTTGAATCTCGCGCAGCAGTCCTTTGGCCGCCAGCTTCGCCGTGTCCAGGGCTTCCGTGGCGTTCTCAAATTCACCGGCCTTCACCAGTTCCTGCGCGGCAAGGCTTTCCAGGTTGATGGTGAGACTTTGCGCCGCCGAGAGGGTTTGGACGGCTTCGGCTTTCAGGCCAGTCAGCGCGTTTGCCAGTTTCAACACGCCGTTGGCCGCCAGTCCCGCCACCGGATTGATCGCGCCCAGGACATTTGCCAGTCCTTGCAGTCCGGTGGCTCCCATACTGGCGTTGCTGTAAAACTGCTGCAAAACACCCAAGAAACCGGAGCTACTTTTCGTCGCTGTGGTTTGGGTATGCGTCAACGCGCCGCCTAACTCGCCCAACGCCCCGACCAGATTCGTCAGAGCCTTTTGCGCCTCGGCGGTGGTAGCCGTCACTTTCAGATTGATTTGTTCGTCAGCCATACCTGTCACTGAAACACAAAAAGGGGGGGCTATCGGATATGCGTGTATCCGATAGCCCCCCCAGGTATCGCCGTTGGTCTTAGTATACCCTAAAAAAGTATAAAAAGACAGCGCCAAAGTAAGACCGAATCTTTCACAATCCTAAAAGTTGAGGCAACCGGGCAAGAACCGCCCTTATATCCTCAAGACTTTGGTTCTAAAACTCATACATTGAGAATTGAGGTACTACACGCGCATTACAAGCGTATGTCTCAGAAAAACAACCCATTTTTGAGGGCATTTTTGGGAGTCATACGCTAAGGGTTTAAAAGTGGGGAGATGGGCGGGTTTGGGACTTGTTCTTAGCGGAAATGGGTTTATTATTAGGGTTGTGAGGGCGTTGGGTGGGGGAAAAAGTCGGTTTCAGACCCTCAAAAAAAGTGGGGTCTGAAATGATGCACTGCTCGCAAGGGCATTACGACCGCTTGACCATAGACGGCGGCAGTCACGCCGTCACAGGTCTGAAATGATGCACTGCTCGCAAGGGCATTACGACACATCATTACCGGTTTAGCTAATGGAATTACAAGTGCGTCTGAAATGATGCACTGCTCGCAAGGGCATTACGACTTGTTGATTGCCATTCTGGTAGATATTGGTATAGAAATCTGTCTGAAATGATGCACTGCTCGCAAGGGCATTACGACCCATATCCTTTATAAACATAGCCAGAATCTTCAAGTTTTGGTCTGAAATGATGCACTGCTCGCAAGGGCATTACGACTCCAGCGCGTCTGACCGGGCCACGCATCGGCCAGCATCAGGTCTGAAATGATGCACTGCTCGCAAGGGCATTACGACGCCTCGTGGACGCGCAGGCCCGCGACCTCACGGAAGGAGTCTGAAATGATGCACTGCTCGCAAGGGCATTACGACGCGGTTAGACCGCTACATTATAGACGTGGGCATCAAAGAAGTCTGAAATGATGCACTGCTCGCAAGGGCATTACGACCTTCCCAGTGCCGGGATCACCACTCAAGGCTACTTTCTTGGGTCTGAAATGATGCACTGCTCGCAAGGGAGGGTTGGAGGAGTCACGACTGCTTACGCTGAGATTACGAAAAAGCGTAAGCAGTGAAATGACTCCTTACGATTGGGTTAGTGGGCAAGTCAGGCACAAAGGGACTGCTTACGCTGTA
>Ga0116144_10002310_pt1 | contig 20715 bp, 17 predicted proteins | sample AD_UKC035_MetaG_FD_89746 | JGI IMG/M metagenome (GOLD analysis project Ga0116144, IMG submission 89746) | Active sludge microbial communities of municipal wastewater-treating anaerobic digesters from USA - AD_UKC035_MetaG | ecosystem: Engineered > Bioreactor > Anaerobic > Digestate | place: USA...
CAGGGCTCAAGTGTGCTATACTCCATCCAGATCCTCCTCGGTCTTTTGGCTGTTTGGTCGCAACCAATTTTACCGAAGAGGGTCTTTTTGTCTACCTGTCAAGCTTTCTTGAAAAAGCCATACAGAAATTATGGCAACCACACAAAGTTAATGCAGTTGCAGGTGTGGCTGGCGACCTCGCCAGACCCATCAACTGCCCGGATGCTGATGCGTCCATCCCCAGCCAGGTAAGCCAGGCGGCTGCCATCCGGCGACCAGGCCGGCAGGGTCACCGAACGCGCCCCATCTTCTGCCAGGGTTTGCACCCCACCGCCATCCGCCTGGGCAACAGCCACGATCATACGATCGCCGCCAGGAACCGGGTACGTCAGGGCCAGGCGCGTGCCATCTGCTGACCAGCCAAACGAGTAGATGCTGCCCGCCATCAGGCCACTGGCAAGCGCCGTCTGGCCGCTGCCATCAGCGTTCATCATCATTAAGCTGACATTGTGAGCAGCATCGATGTACTGGTATGCAATCCGCCCACCTTCTGGCGACCAGGGGCTGCCCCCAAAGCGCGTCATGGGGATGGTGGAGTGCGGGTTGCTTTCTCCGGAAACATTGGTTAACGTCTGTTCGCCCTGGCCGCCCAGCCCCAGGGTGAACAAGTTTACCGTTACATAACCGGCATCGGCCCGCCAAAACAGCAGCCGCCCGCCATCCGGCGACCAAACCGGCGAGCCCGTCAATTGACCCGAGGCCAACAACGCGGGCGATTGACCATCGCCGCGGCTTTGATAAAGACCATCCTGGCCTGCAAAAACAACCCATTGTCCATCGGGCGTCCAGGCTACGGCAGACATAGCCAGGCCACTGGCCCACTGTGTGACAGCACTTGAGGCTAGGTCCACCACATACAAGAGCCCGGCTTGCAAATCAGCAGCCGCCAGGCGTTGGCTATCTGGCGACCAGGCCAGGTCATACTGGTAAGCCGCTTCAATCTGCGGCACACCCTGCGCTGGAGGGGCATCGGGCAAGGGGATGATCTTCACCATCTGCACCGGCGACATGCCATCTGCCTGGACGATCATCAACTTGCGCCCCAACAGAAAGGCCAGTAAGTGATGGTCGGGCGAGGGCAGCAGGTTAAAGCGCGCATCGCCGGCCTCTACCACGCTGCCCAACCGCACCCCATCCGGCTGGACGACAACCAGCTCTTTGTTTTGCATGTCATAGAAGGCAATCCGCTCAACCGGCCTGGGTGCAGCGGTGGGCAGCACAGGCTCGGCCCCGGCCTGGGTTGGTTGAGAAGGATCCGACACCTGCGTTTGTCCAACCACTTGGACAACCGGTGTATCCTCCTCCAGGTTAATCCCACCTATCCCCACCGAACAAGCCAATGCCAGGCAGGATAATAAAAGTAAAATGACCAAGAAATGCCAGATTTTTGATTTTTTCATGTCTAATTCAAAGAAAATGGTTGTCCACTGTCTCGGCGGCTGCTATCCAGCATCATGCGCAGCAGTGCGAGTTCACGACGATAGCAGAAACGCAACTCGTCCAGCAGTTCGCTGACATCGTCGATTTCTAGAAAGACCTGTTTTTGATCCACTGGCATCTGCAATGCCATGGCTGCCACGTAAGCCAGGGCGAGCGGATCAGAAGGGAGCTGCGCAATGGCGCTTTCAGGGCTTTCTCCGTTACTCAAAGTACGCACATAACGTTCTAGCCAGGGGCGCAGGCCTTGTGCGGCTTGCGCCAGGGCTTCTGAACTGCCCGAACGGATAGGCAAGAAATCCACATCACCCACCAGGTAAGGCTGGTCATACTTCAAAGAGCGGATGCGGAAACGATCTTGTCCAAGCACCAACAGGTTCATACGCCCTTGCGAGAGCGGCTGGAGCTGGGTGATCTCAGCCGTACACCCAATGGGGTATGGCTCAGCCGCCGGCCCCAGGGCCTCGGCCCCGCGGCGGATCAATACAACGCCAAACGGGCTGCCCGAGGAACGACAGTAAGCAATCATCTTCTTGTAGCGCTCTTCGAAGATGTGCAGGTGCAAGGGCGTATAAGGGAACAACACGGCGTTCAACGGGAAGAGCGGCAGATCAATCATACCGTTCAATTATAACCGAGTATAATCCTGATATCCGCAGAAAGCATCGCTCGTAACTTCTCAAAAAGAAGGAGGCAAAATGACCCTTCCTATCAACAGCTCGCCTTATACCGCCCGCCAGGCCCGGCTGGCAGAAACCCTGCAAGCCGCCCAATTCGAGGCGGCGGTTTTAAACCCCGGACCGAGCCTGGTTTACCTGACTGGTATGCATTTCCACCTATCCGAGCGCCCGGTTGTGATGATCTTCAAGCCTGGGGCTACCCCATGCATTGTGCTGCCAGAGCTCGAAAGCGCGAAACTCAAACACCTGGATTACCCGATCCAGGCTTTTCCTTACACCGAAGCCGTGGAAGATTGGGCGGCTGCCTTTGGCCGCGCCGCCCAGGCAGCCGGAATCGATGGAAAGACGGTTGGGGTTGAGCCGCGCGGGCTGCGCTTTCTAGAGTTCCAATTCCTGACCAACGCCGCCCCCAAAGCTAATTTCGTTTCTGCAGAGGCCAACCTGGCAGCGCTGCGTATGTACAAGGACGCCGGCGAGATCGTGGCTATGCGCAAAGCGGCCGAAATTGCGCAGCGCGCCCTGCAAGCCACTTTGCCGGTAGTCCAGATCGGGGTCAGCGAGCGAGAAATTGCATCTGAGCTCACCTTGCAACTGCTGCGCGCCGGGTCTGACCCCGAGCTGCCCTTTGCGCCCATCATCTCTGGCGGGCCCAACAGCGCAAACCCGCATGCCACACCCAGCAAGCGCGTTTTGCAAGCCGGTGACCTGCTGGTGATTGATTGGGGCGCCAGCTACCAGGGCTACTTCTCAGATATTACCCGCACATTTGCCATTGGCGAAATCGAACCCGAGTATGTGCGCATCGGCCAGTTGGTGCTAGAAGCCAACCTGGCTGGGCGGCGGATTGCCGGGCCAGGTATCGAGGCGGGGCAGGTAGATCAAGCTGCCCGCGCCGTGATCGAACAAGGCGGCTATGGCCCCTATTTCTTCCACCGCACCGGGCACGGCCTGGGGATGGAAGGCCACGAAGAGCCTTACATCCGTTCTGGCAGCACCGTGCTGCTCAAACCCGGCATGACCTTCACCATCGAGCCGGGGATTTACTTGCCAGACCGCAACGGTGTACGCATTGAAGACGATGTTGTGATCACCGAAGACGGCTCTGAAAGCCTGACCAACCTGCATCGCCAGGTCACCCGCCTGGTATAGATCTGGCCGCCGAAGAGAAAATCCATGATCATTCCCACAGCCGAACCTTTCTTCTTCCCTGGCGGGCCAATTGGCTGCCTGCTGGTGCATGGCTTTACCGGATCACCCAAAGAGATGCGCTGGATGGGGGAATATCTCGCCGAGCAAGGTTACACCGTGCTGGGCGTACGCCTCGCCGGGCACGCCACCCAGCCCGATGATATGTTGCATTGTCGATGGCAGGATTGGCTGGCTTCAGTAGAGGATGGCTATCACCTGCTGCGCGGCGCAAGCGAGGAGATTTTTGTGATGGGGCTCTCGATGGGAGGAGTGCTCTCGCTGCTATTTGCCAATCAAAGGCCACTGGCCGGGGTTGTGGCAATGTCGACGCCTTATGCCCTGCCGCCCGATCCCTTGCTGCCTTATCTGCGCTGGCTGCACCGCATCCGGCCGCGCGTAGAAAAAGGTCCCCCAGATTGGCACAATCCAGATGCCGCCCGGGATCATGTAGATTATCCTTATTACCCCACGCGGGCAATTATTGAGTTGAACAAATTGCTGACCGAACTGCGTGCCGCTCTACCCGCAGTGAAAATTCCTGCCTTGCTCATTCATTCACGCGCAGATCATGGTGTGTCGCCCGAAAATATGGAACACATTTACGCTGGCCTGGGCAGCGCCGACAAGCAAATGTTGTGGTTAGAAAACAGCAGTCATGTGATCACGCGCGAGCCAGAACGACTGCTTGCTTTTAACGCCGTCCACCAATTCATACAGAGCCACACGCACAAGAACCCATGAGTCGAGATTTACTCCTGGTAGGTTTGGCCTTGCTGACCTGGGGAATGGGCGAGGGGATGTTTTTATACTTCCAACCCCTGTACCTGCAACAGCTTGGCGCCAGCCCAGCGGTCATTGGTGGCATATTGGGGGCGGTTGGCGCGGCGATGATGATCGCCCACATCCCAGCCGGCTACCTGGCAGACCGGGTTGGGCGGCGCCCGCTGATGTGGCTGTCGTGGATATTGGGTGTAGTCGCGGCGTGGATCATGGCGATGGCGAGCTCTTTGCCCGCTTTTGTGGTCGGGCTGATGCTGTACAGCACCACAGCTTTCGTCATGTCGCCAATGCACAGTTACGTCACCGCAGCGCGCGGCAAGCTGAGCGTAGGGCGAGCATTGACTTTGATCTCGGTTTTTTACAATACCGGGGCAATTGCGGGCCCACTGATCGGAGGCCAGATTGGGGAACGCCTGGGCTTGCAGCAAGTTTACCGGGTATCGGCGGGCATCTTCATCCTCTCAGCCCTGACCATTTTGTTGATCCGGCCACAGCCGCCAGAACATCACGCCGCTGTAAAAACCTCACTGCGGCTAAAGTTTGACCGGCGCTACCTGATTTACCTGGTATTGATCTTCATTGCCACGCTTACCAGCTACTTGCCACAGCCATTGTCCTCAAATTACCTGCAGAATGAACACGGCCTGTCAGTTGAAAACATCGGCCAGCTTGGCATGGTCGCCAGCATCGGGATCGTGCTGCTTAACCTGGTGCTAGGAGGCCTAAAGGCGCGCCACGGATTCTTGCTTGGGCAAGCGGCGGTGGGATTATTTGCCATCCTGATCTGGCAAGGGCAGGGCCTGGCCTGGTATGCAAGTGCCTATTTTCTGCTGGGCGGCTACCGGGTGATACGCTCGTTGGCGGCAGCCCAAACCCGTCACCTGGTTGAACAGTCGCAAATGGGGCTGGCCTACGGGGTTACCGAGACCGTTTCGGGCCTGGCAATGATGCTGGCCCCAATGTTAGCGGGGTTATTGTACGAGAAGAATCCAGAGATGATCTACATCTGGGGGGCGATCCTGATTGGCTTCTCTCTGTTGATCAACCTGCGTTTTTTACCCATTCAAACCGATGCAGAGATATAATTGACCAAGAGCATGCCTTGCATCGTTCTATGACAATTTCGACCGCGACACATTTCTTCCAATAGGAGATTGCCTTGAACATTTTCGAGATCGGCATTTCATTCATCAACTGGCTGCAAAGCCTTGGCCTATGGTTGGCCGGGCCAATGAATTTCATTTCTTTCCTGGGGGTCGAAGAATTCTACCTGCTGCTGGCGCCTGCCATCTTTTGGTGTGTGGATGCCGGGCTGGGCCTGCAGATGGGGCTATTCTTAATGGCCAGCAACGGCCTGAACGCCAGCTTCAAGATGCTTCTCCACGGGCCGCGGCCCTATTGGTACGACCCATCGATTCGCAGTTTAAGCGCCAATGCCGAGAGCTCCTTCGGGGTGCCATCGGGCCACTCGCAGAATGCAGTGGTCATGTGGGGCACGCTGGCCAATTATCTAAAACGGCGTTGGTTCTGGGTTGTGGCAATCTTACTGATCCTATTGATTGGTATCTCGCGCCTGATCCTGGCGGTTCATTTCTTGCACGATGTCTTGATTGGCTGGCTGATCGGTGCGCTGCTGCTGGCGCTCATGCTGTGGCTCAGCAAGCCCATCTCGGCATGGGTGCAGCGCCTGAGCATGCCCCAGCAATACCTGGTTGCCCTGGGGGCATCGCTGGGGCTGATCCTGCTGGCCTGGCTCAGCCGCCTGTACGCATCTGGATTCAGCATTTCAGCCGAATGGGCAGCCAATGCGCTGGCAGCTTTTCCCGATGAGCCAATTGCCCCACTCTCGATGAGCGGGGTGATCTCGCAAGCCGGGGCCTTCTTTGGGCTGGCTGCCGGGGCCATCTACTTGAGGCCGCGCGGCGGCTTTAACACCCAAGGCACCTGGCAGCAATACGCCGGTCGTTATATCATCGGTGTGATCGGCGTACTGGCACTGTGGCGAGGCCTGGCCCTGATCTTCCCTGGCGGCGAGACCCTGCTCGCTTTCATCTTCCGCTATCTGCGCTACGCGCTGGTTGGTGCCTGGATCACAGCCCTGGCGCCGCTGTTGTTCTGGCGTTTGAAGTTAGCCAAAGCCAACTGAGCTTGATTAACAAAAGAAGCGGCGCCCGCGATGGCAAACATCGCCTGGCGCCGCTTCTTTATTTTTTTTGAGCAGAATTACTCTTCCTTGGCCGCCTGTAATTCTTTCTGGCGGGCATCGATCACGGCCTGGGCAATGTGCGCCGGGACCACTTCGTAGTGCGAGAATTCCATTGTGAAGACGCCGCGGCCACCGGTCATCGAGCGCAGGTCGGTGGTGTAGCGCTGGATTTCAGCCAAAGGCACCTGGGCATTGACGATAGAACGGCCCTTCTCGGTATCCATACCCTGGACGCGTGCCCGGCGGGTGTTCAGATCGCCCATGATGTCGCCCATGTTGGCTTCGGGCACCACCACGCGCACGTTCATGATCGGCTCACGCAGCACAGGGCCGGCATCTTTGAATGCCAGTTTGAAGGCCTCACGACCGGCGGTTTCAAAAGCCACCGGTTTCGAGTCCACCGGGTGCTCTTTGCCATCATAGATTGAAACATGCACGTTTTGAACCGGGTACCCGGCAACGACGCCTTCTTTCATGACGTTGCGCACACCCTTTTCAATAGCCGGCATGAAGTTATTCGAGATTGCGCCGCCCACCACGTCGTTGGTGAAGGAGAATTCTTCATCGGCATATGGTTCAATGCGCATGAACACTTCGGCAAATTGGCCGGCGCCGCCGGTCTGCTTCTTGTGGCGGTACTGCGACTGGCCCTTGCCATTGATGGTCTCTTGATACGGCACCTTGGGGATTTCAGTGTTCAGGCTGGTCTGGAACTTGGTCTCAGCCTTGCGCACAGCGACATCAATGTGCTGGTCGCCCATGCCCTGCAGGATCGTCTGGTTGGTGGTGTGTTCCTGGCGCCAAGAAAGGGTCATATCCTCTTCAACCAGGCGGGTGAGGGTGGGGCTCAACTTGGCGGCGTCGCCCTGGGTCTTGGGGCTGATAGCTACGCTGAACAGGGCGTGCGGGTACTGCGGGAGCGGCAGGGTCAGGATGTGGCCCTTCTCGCAGAAGGTATCACCGGTGGAGGTGGAACCGAGCTTCGAGACTGCAGCAATATCGCCAGCATGGACAACCTTAACCCCGATCTGCTCTTTGCCGCGCAGAACGTGCACGGTGCCCAGGCGTTCTTCCACAGATTTGGTCTGGTTCCAAACGCGCGAGTCAGAGCTGATGGAGCCGGCATAAATGCGGAAATAGGTGATTTTACCCACGAAAGGATCGGCGGTGGTCTTCCAAATATATGCAGCCAAGGGATTGCCATCCGATGCGGCCAATTTTTCATCGCCGTCTTTGCCCTGGCCAGTGCGCTCTGGGGCGTTGAGCGGCGAAGGCATCAGGCCAAGAATGGCATCCAGCAGCGGCCCCATGCCGATCTCGGCTGAGCCGGCGGCCACGAATACAGGCGCATAAGAACCCGAGACGACCACCTGCTTCAGGCCGCGCATGATCTCCTCGGCACTCAGCTCCTGGCCTTCCAGGTACTTCTCCAGCAAGGCATCTTCGCCCTCAGCCGCCGCCTCGATCAATTCCATGCGGGCGGCTTCCACATCGCTGGCATATTCGGCCGGGATGTCCTGTGCCTTATCACCAGAGCCGGCATAGGCCTTCATGGTCAAAAGGTCGATAACGCCCTTGAATTCAGCCTTTTCGCCCCAGGGGAGCTGGACCGGCACTAGGCGTATTTCTGAGATCTCCTGAACCGACTCGAGCGCCTTGCGGAAGTTGGCGTTATCGCGGTTCATCTTGTTGATCACCACGAAACGCGGCAGATGGAAGGTATCGCAGTAAGACAAGGCGATCTCGGTACCCACTTCGGCTCCTGAAACCGAGTCCACCAGGATCAAAGCGCCATCTGCCACGCGCAGCGCCGAGATGACTTCTCCGACAAAATCCGTATAACCGGGGGTGTCTAAGAAATTGATCTTGTGATTTTTGTATTCGACCGGGAGCACGGCTGTAGAGAGTGAAATTCCGCGACGAATCTCCTCTTCTTCAAAATCCCCAACCGTCGTCCCATCTTCAATCTTCCCAAGGCGAGTGGTTGCGCCCGTAAAGTGCAGGCAAGCCTCTGCCAGCATCGTCTTGCCGGCGCTGCTGTGAGAAGCCAAAGCAATGTTGCGAATGAACTCAGTAGTATATTCTTTCATCAGGAACCCTTCCTAAGGTATATTAAGTCAGACAAAACTTGATTCTAAAGTATGTCTGCCAACTTGTCAAATCCATTCTGTTTTCAGAAGCGATTCGAGTACAATTAAAAGATGAAAACCCTACCCTACTTCATCGCATCGGCTGCCAGCGCAGCCATCCAATGCCTTTACCAGGCGGTGGTTATGGTCATCTCGGCCGTGGCTTTGCGGTCGTTGTTGGAAAATGCCGACCTGATGGGCGAAGAGTACTTGCCAGCTATCGTTGGAGGAAGTGTCTCGTTAAGCTGTGTTGGGATCGTCGGAGGCATCATCGTGCACATCGGCAGCGGGCTGCTGTATGCCTTCTTACACCGCAGAGAGGGCAGTCTATCCACCCAAGACGGGGCTATCGGCGGGGCTGCATCAGCCGGCACCGCCGCATGGATCGCTGGTTTGTTCAGCGTCATGACGTCGATCATCTTCAGCAGCGTCATCATGCGAGGAACAGGCGCGCCGGGCGATATAAACGGCTTGCCATTTATGGCGATCAACGCTGTTTCCAGTTCATCCAAGGGGTTACTCGGCGGCTGTTTCAATGCCCTCCTGGCAGCGGCTTTAGGTGCCCTGGGTGGCATCCTGGCGAGCATGTTCAACCACAATTGATCCTTCGCTCATGAGCCTGCTTTTCATATTCGTAGATGGGGTCGGGTTGGGCACAGATGACCCGGCAGTCAATCCCTTTGCCCAGGCATCCTTACCTAATCTGCACGCCCTGCTGGGGGGCCAACGCATGTTGGCTGGTAACAATGGTTCTGACCGCCCGGTTGTAGAAACCGGGCGTGCCAGCCTGATCGCCTTGGACGCCTGCCTGGGCGTAGAAGGGCTACCCCAATCAGCCACCGGCCAGGCGGCGCTGTTAACCGGAACCAACGTGCCTGCCAGGCTGGGATATCACGACGGCCCCAAGCCAAACCCGGAAGTTGCCGAGATATTAAAGGGTGGAAATCTCTTTTCTACACTATTGGAGGCTGGGTTAAAGGTGGGAATGCTGAACGCCTTTCCGCCAGGCTATTTTCACGGTCTCGCTTCTGGCCGCCGCCTGCCGGGCGCCATCGCCATGGCCGCGCTCCAAGCCGGGCTGAACCTGAAGACCCAAGAGGATCTCTATTGCGGCCAGGCACTCTCAGCCGATTTCACCGGCCAGGGTTGGCGCGATCACCTGGGGCTGCACGATACCCCGGTCATCGCTCCAGAAAAGGCCGGAGAACGCCTGGCCGAGCTGGCCCGCCAGCATGATTTCGCAATCTTTGAGTTTTGGCTGAGCGATATTGCAGGACATCACCAGAATATGCCAGAAGCCTGCGCCCTGCTAGAAACATTTGACCGCGTACTGGGCGGGCTGCTGCCGGCATGGCAGGACGATAAGGGCTTGATCATACTTACGTCTGACCACGGCAATTTGGAAGATTTGAGCACTCGCCGCCACACCACCAACCCGGTGCCCTTGCTGTTAGCAGGTTCGCCAGCTCTGCGAAAGCAGTTTGGCCCGCGCGGGCGCGACCTGCCCTCGATCGCTCCCGCGATCGAGGGTTATTTCCAGGCACATTAGATGAAACAACTAGATACTGGGCGAAGCTACCCAATCAGGCCCAACTGTTTGCCAACCTGCTCAAAAGTCGCTAACACTTTATGCAGTTGTTCATCGGTATGGATTGCCATGTAACTGGTACGAAGCAGTTGGTGACCTTCTGGCACAGCCGGCGAAACGACCATATTCACATAAACACCGCTGTCAAACAGGGTCTTCCAGATCAAGGCCGCCCGCATATCATCGCCAATGATGATCGGCACAACCGGCGTGACAGACTTTCCGGTGTCAAAACCCAGGTCATGGTAACCCTGGCGCATGAAATCGCCGATCTCATTCACGCGCCGCACGCGCTCTGGTTCATCCCGCATGACCTGCAGGGCCGCCAGGGCAGCCGCGGCGTTGGCGGGAGGAATGCTGGCGCTAAAAATCAAAGCCCGGGCATGGTGTTTAATGTAGTGGATCACATCTTCATCCCCGGCGATAAAACCGCCCAGCGAAGCCAGCGACTTGCTGAAAGTACCCATTACCAGGTCAACATCATCCTCCAGGCTAAAGTGCGTGGCGGTACCGCGCCCCCTCCCAAGATGCCCAATGCATGGGCGTCATCTACCATCAGCCGAGCGCCATAATGTTTGCAGATCGGCACAATCTCGGGCAAGGGCGCAATATCGCCCTCCATGCTGAACAAGCCATCTACCACCACCAATTTTCCAACATCATCGGGCAGCTTTTCGAGCACGCGCTCCAAGTCCTTTACATCGTTGTGTCGAAACCGCTTAACCTGCCCCCACCCCAACCGTGCGCCATCCACAATGCTGGCATGATCATCGCGGTCCAAGATCACCACGTCGCGCCGCCCAATCAGTGCGCTGATCGTGCCCAGGTTGGCCTGCATGCCGGTTGAGAACACCAGCGCGGCGGGCTTCTTGACCCAGTCTGCAAGCTGGCGCTCGAGCTCTTCATGCATCTCAAGCGTACCATTCAAAAAACGCGAGCCGGTACAGCTTGTGCCGTAACGTTCAATCGCATCGAGCGCAGCCTGCCTGACTTTTGGATGGACGGTCAAGCCAAGGTAGTTGTTTGAACCGCACATAATGAGCCGGCGGCCCTGGTAGATCGCCTCGCTGCCTTCATTACCACTCATTGCGATGAAATAAGGATAAAGCCCGGTCGCCATCACTTCTTTAGCATAGGTGTAACTGGTGCATTTTTCAAAGAGATCCATGGTTATCGTTTCCTTTCAGTCTGTTCGAGCGCCTTTTTGCGGTGAACGCCGGCTACAATTTGATCCTGGTATAAATCAAATATGCCGCTCAACCAATAGAGCAGCTTGCCTTCGAAGTTGGGCAAGATCATGTACTGGCCGCGGGTAATGCCGCGCAAAAGTATCTTGGCAAACGCTTCTGTGGTCATCAAACCGCTGCCCCCAGAAACGGCCTTTGTTTCAGGAGGCTTGAACTGATTCTCATAGGCCAATTGAGGGGTATCGGTATCCGCAGGATATGCGAGCGAAACTCCAATCCCGTGCAGTTTCAATTCTGCACGCAGGGCATCGCTGAAGCCGCGCACCGCAAACTTTGAAGCGCCATAGGCCGTATACCCAAAAACGCCCACCAACCCAGCCAAAGAGGCTATATTGACCAGGTAACCCGAGCCACGCATCAGCATCCCCGGTAAGACAGCCTTGACGGTGTGCAGTGTGCCGAAGTAATTCACCTCCATCATCTGGCGGAAGACATCCAACTCAAGCTCTTGCACATAACCCGGGCGGGCCACCCCGGCACAATTAATCACCAGGTCGGGTATGCCGATCTTCTCAATCTTTGCCACGGCAGCAGCCGTTTGTGTAGCATCGGTCACATCCACCGAGAGGGCGTCAAAACGCTGGCCTGGCGACTGCCGGAGAGAGGCCAGGTCTGCCAGCGCGGATTGCAGCAGTTCCGCCCGGCGCGCCAAAAGCCACACGTCCATCCCGCGCTCAGCCAATAGCCGGGCCACTGCCAGCCCAATCCCGCTGGAGCCGCCCGTAACCAACGCCAACCTGCCCGGTTCTACACTTGCCTTAATACGCATGCACGCTCCTCAGAATGCACCCAATTATGACACAAAACTACAAAACCAATATATCAAATTTCTCCAAAAAGAACCCCAAAATTGGAACTTTCGGGTTATGATTGCAGTCAATTGCCTGGGCTTTGCCTCAGGCCCTAACCGATAAACATGCCAACCCTTGCCGAACGTCTCAAATCCTTAGGCGTAAAAACTGGCGCCCAGGATTTACCCCCGCCTAAGAAAAGCCAGGCCCACCCAATTGAAGAGGTGATGCCAGGTCGTTTTGCGCCGACGCCCGATGGAGCCGCCTACATTGTTGAGACAGCGTATGACGATGGCTACCAACATGGGCGGTATGGCCTGCAGCCCAAAACTGCGCTCGACACCATTGCCGAATGGTCTGGGGAAGCACAGGTAGCTCAATTGCCGCACCAGGCATTTGCTTTCTTGGATACCGAAACCTCTGGGCTGGCAGGCGGCAGCGGCACGTATGCATTCTTGGTTGGGATTGGAAAATTCTCGGAGTCGGGGTTTTCCCTGGCCCAGTTCTTCTTGCGCGACCCGCTCGAAGAAAGCGCCCTTTTGCTGGCAGTGGAAGAATTCATAGCCCCGTGCCAGGCCATGGTCACCTTCAACGGGAAATCCTTCGATATCCCGCTGCTCAATGCCCGGTATACCATGCAAGGGTGGCAGTCCCCCTTTCGCAGCCTGGCGCACGTGGACCTCTTGCATTTAGCACGCCGACTATGGCGCGACCGCCTGCCCAGCCGCACCCTATCGAGCCTTGAAGCGCAGATCCTAGGCACGGAACGCTCAGACGAAGAGATCCCCGGGTGGATGATCCCGCAAATGTATTTCGATTACCTGCGCGATGGCGATGCCCGGCCCATGAAGCGCGTCTTCTATCACAACGCCATGGACGTGCTATCGATGGCGGCCCTGCTGAACCATACAGCGCAAATGCTTGAGGCGCCGTTCGATTTCCAGGCGGTTCATTGTATCGAGCAGGCCGCCATTGCCCGCCTGAACGAGGCCTTGGGGCACCCTGATGAAGCAGTGCAATTGTACGAACGCAGCTTGCAGGGCGACCTGCCCCAAGAACTTCTTAACGATACACTAGAACGCCTGGCCCTGCTGCACAAACGCCAGGGGCATTTTCCGCTGGCCCTTCCATTATGGGAGCGCGCGGCGCAAGAGGGGCAGCTATTCGCCTTTGAAGAATTGGCCAAGTATTACGAACACCATGCCCGCGACCTGGGCCAGGCTTTGCATTGGACCAATGCGGCACTGGCGCACCTGGACGGGCCCGGAACGGGCCGTCTCGAGCGCCTACAGAACCAGCCCGAGTTTTTGCACCGCCAAGAACGCCTGCTGCGCAAACAGGAGGCACTCAAAAGTTGTTCGGCCAATGGTTCAGAAAATCGGGTATGATTAAGGGAATTGATCGCTGACCCTTCTACGGTCAACCGTCTGAGGCTTGCATGAAAAAACGTCTTATCAAACCCTGGCCTTTTCTTTTGATTTTGCTCATCATCGTCAGTCTGCTGGTTGAAGCCCAGCCGGCCCAGGCCAGCCAACAACCCGGCATCACCATGACCGTTGAAGCAGGCTTCGATGGCAATTATAAAGAAGGCTGCTGGATCCCGATCCGGGTGGTCATCGAGAACAATGGGCCAAGCGTCGATGCGCAGGTGGAGACCAGCATCGAAGCGATGGCCGGTAACCGCATCACTTATGCTTATCCGGTCGAACTGCCTTCACAATCGCGCAAAGAAGTGTTCTTGCACGTTTACCCAGATGGCTACCTCACCCAATTGACGATCACGCTCATGTCGGGCAAGGACCAGCTTGCATCGGCGATTGCTCCCCTTACCAGCCTGACAGCAAACGACCTGTTATTTGGCGTGGTTGCATCCAGCACATCGCCCTATAACGTGCTCTCTGAGCTTGACCCCAGCCAAGGGGCTGCCACTGTGGCCGAACTTGCGGTTGCCAACCTACCCGATCGCGTCCAGGCCTGGCAAGCCCTGGATGTGCTGGTGATTGCCGATGTAGACAGCGGCACCCTGAGCACCAACCAACGCCAGGCCCTGGCAGCCTGGGTTGCCAACGGAGGCCAATTGTTGGTGGCGGGCGGGCCCGGCTGGCAAAAGACGGCAGCGGGGCTTTCTGACCTGCTACCGCTGATCCCCACCGGCACACAGAATCTGTCAGGCCTGGGGGCACTGCAAGCTTATAGCGTTGAACCGATGGAGGATGCCGGCCAGATCGTGGCGGCTAGCGGTTCATTGACTGCCCAGGCTGAGGTCTTGGTTGCGCAAGATGGCCTGCCTTTGGTAGTCCGACGCCTGCTTGGCCAGGGACAGGTTATTTACCTGTCGGCAGACCCTGGGCTGAAGCCGCTCAAAAACTGGGATGGAATGAGCTCCTTTTACCAGGACCTGTTTTCGGCGATGCCCGATCAACCCGGCTGGGCCAACGGCTTTATCAACTGGTCAACGGCTGAGGAAGCCTCCAACAGTTTACCGGGCCTGGCATTACCTTCGCTGGTCTTGATCTGCTGTTTCTTGGGTGTGTATGTGCTGGTGCTGGGGCCGATCAATTACCTGGTGCTGCGTTACTTGAAACGGGCTGAACTGGCCTGGGTCAGCATTCCCGTTCTGGTCGTGTTCTTCAGCGGGCTGGCTTTCTTGATCGGCAGCCTGTCGCGCGGCAACCAGCCGGTGATCAACCAGATGGCGGTGGTACAAGTTTGGCCAGACGCCCCACAGGCCATTGTGCACGGGCTGGCGGGGGTTTATTCTCCCCGCCGGGGGACTTACGAGGCCAGGATCAACGGCCAATACCTGGCTTCATCCATACCATCCAGCTACACCATGGCCGACCGCAGCGGCACGTTTCTGCAAAGCGAACAACAGATCCTGATGCCTGATTTTCGCATTGACGTGGGCGGGATCAGGGCGCTCATGATGGAGGGCAGCATCCCGGCCCCGGCCTTCGCCAATGGCCTGGCATTGACCATCGATGAGCACGGTGTGGTGCTAAACGGCATCATCACCAACCATAGTGACCTGGAACTCAAAGACGCCGTGCTCATGTACCCGGGCGGCAGCCTGGCGATTGGCGAATTTGGGCCAGGGGACAGTTACGAAGTCAATTTACCGCTGGTGAAATCACAACTGGTGGGGGCGCCGACCTTGGCCACGATCATGCCATCGCTGGGTATTTATACGACCACACCGTATTACTCGTATTATGGATATGACGATACGCTGACCGATATCGTGGGAACGAGCTCGTATTACGATGATTATTCAGCATATCAACGATATCTCTTGACCAGTGCCGTACTGAGCACTTACAGCGACACGAATGGGCGCGGAGGCGGCATTTACTTGAGCGGCTGGAACGACAAATCGCCGCTCGAGGTGGGCATTGTCAACCGTTCCGTCCGTACCAGCGATACAACGTTATACCTGGTTTCGTTGATGCCGCGTCTCGATCTCGCCGGCGATACCTTGCGCCTTTCGCCAGGGATGTTCACCTGGCGCCCGCTGGGCAATACAGACACTGGACAGGCGAACCCTTATAACGGCTATCTGTATCAGGGCTATTCATCCAGCATCCAATACGCCCTCAGTATGCCGGTCCATTACAGCCGTGTCCGTTCGCTGATAATCAACCTGGGGAGCCCTTCTGGCACCACTGGCAGCCCCACTGAGGCTGAATTCCAGTTATGGGATTACACGACCGAACAATGGGTTGATCTTTCTGACCCGGGCTGGGGCAGCCACCAGATCGAAAACCCAGAACGATATGTCAGTCCCAGTGGTGCCATCCAACTCTCTATTTCAAACCCCAACTTACAGTGGATCGATTTCAACGTGTGTGATTTCACACTAGAAGTGGAGCCCTAGGAACCGGCCATGCCAGCGATTATCGAAATCCAAGACCTGGTCAAATCATACAATGGGCGCCTGGCCGTTGATCATCTGAATTTAGCGGTTGAAGAGGGCGCAATCTTTGGCTTCGTCGGCCCCAACGGCGCCGGAAAAACTACCACCATCCGGGTGATGTGCACCTTGCTGTGCGCTACGCAAGGGGATATCTGCGTAGCCGGGCACTCGGTGCGCAAAGAACCACGCCTGGTGCGCAGGGCAATTGGCTACATGCCCGATTTCTTTGGCGTGTACAACGATATGCTGGTGTGGGAATACCTGGATTTCTTTGGCGCTTGTTACGAAATCCCCGGCCCCAAGCGGACCGGGTTGGTGAAAGACCTGCTGGCCCTGGTAGACCTGACCCACCGCTACAATGATCCGGTTGAGGGGTTGTCGCGCGGCATGAAACAACGTCTCAGCCTGGCGCGCACCCTGATCCACGATCCACAGGTGTTGATCCTGGACGAGCCGGCTTCAGGACTAGACCCACGGGCGCGGGTTGAGATCCGCGAACTGCTGGTCGAGCTGGCCCGCATGGGCAAAACAATTTTCTTCTCCACGCACATCCTGGCTGATGTGGCCGAAATTTGCAGCCAGGTGGGCATCATTGAGGCGGGCAAGCTGGTGGCTTGCGGCCCGCTGGAAGAACTTCAACAGCATCTCATGCCTCACCGCCAAATCCAGGTGACAGTATTGGGGCAAGCAGAGCAAGCCTCAGAAATTCTCAAGAACACGCCCGGGGTGGCCAATCTCAACCAAATGCCTGGGAACCAAAACGGCGGGCGCATCCGTCTAGAGGTTGAATTCTTGGGCGAAGACGCGGCGCTGACTGCTATGCTATCGAACCTGGTGCAACAAGGCATCCCAGTCGTTCATTTCAGTGAAGACAGCCGCGACCTGGAAGAAGTGTTCATGCGCGCCACCAAAGGCATGGTCACATGAGCAGAAGCTACTGCGATCAGAACCCATTGAAAGAGAAGCCACGATGACCGAAGCCGTGCCTGCATCCTCTAAATCTGTTAAGCCGCGCCACTCTTGGAGCGAACGCCTGCGCGAGAACCCGGTGGTGCTGAAAGAACTGCGCTCGCGCATGCGCGGCGGACGGGCTTTCATCCTGATCACCTTATACTTGATCGTCTTAGGCAGCCTGGTAGGAACGATCTTCATGGCATTTGCCGGTGCCAGCAACACGCCCGGCAGCCTGAACATCAGCCAGGGATTGGGGAAGGCCGTTTTTGGGACGGTAGTGGGGCTGGAACTGACCATGATCTGCTTTATCGCCCCTGCCCTGACAGCCGGATCAATTGCCGCTGAACGCGAGCGCCAGACCTATGATCTGCTGCGCACCACCCTGCTTTCGGCACGCTCGTTGGTAGTGGGCAAGCTGGGTTCGGCCCTGTCCTTCTTGATCCTGCTGTTGATCGTGGCATTCCCACTGCAAGGGCTGGCCTACTTGCTAGGGGGCGTGGCCTTCGAAGAAGTGGTCATATCCTTCTTGATGCTGGTGATCACAGCAATTGCCTTCAGCGCAATAGGACTGTTCGTGTCCAGCTTTGCCAAAAGCGTTTTGGTTTCAACCGTGGTCAGCTACTTGATCGCCAACCTGGTTGTCTTTGGCATTCCGGTCTTCATTTACATGTCACTTGGCATTGCCGCCGGACTGATCTTCGGCTCAAGCAATCTAACCCTCAACCCGACCCAAGAGTTGATCATCCAGATCGTTGGTCTCGTTATCGGTTGGTTTTTCGTAGCCATCAACCCCATCGCCACCGCCATCGCCACCGAATTGATCTTGATCGAGGAACAAAGCGCATTATTTGTCAGCTTGCCGCTCCCATATGGCGGGATCAATATTCCTGTGATTTCACCCTGGATCGGGTATGTGCTGCTGTATTTGATCTTCAGCCTATTCTTGATCTGGGCGGCAATACGGTTCGTAAAACGTACTGAGTCATAAACCGATATGGATAAACAGCCAGGGATGCTCAAAGAATTGACCGGCCACTTGCAGCGATGGCTGCGCTGGTTCAGGTTGCAGCGCGCCGTAAGATGGGGCGGCTATGGGCTGATCTTTGGCCTGGGGCTCTCGCTGGGGGCAGCCCTGGCGATCTTGCTGCAAGCAGGGCTGCTGAAAAACGAGTTCATCCTGGTAACCATTGGATCTGGGCTATTCGGAACGATCGGGGGCGCATTGGCGAGCTTCTTGTGGCCGATCCAACGCCTGGAAGCGGCTTACTACTTCGACCGCATCTTTAAACTGCGCGAGCGCGTTAGCACCGCGCTTGAGCTTGCCGAAGGCCGCCTGCCCCACCCCCCATCCCCCGAGCTGGCCCAACAGCAGTTGGCCGATGCCCTGGATTCTGCCCGCCAGGTCAACGCCCGCCGCAGCCTGCCCGCCAAGCTGGACCGCTTTCAGCTTGTGTTGGCTGTGCTGCTGGTGGCCGTGGTGGCCCTGGTTATTCTGCGCGGCGAGAAGCTCTTCCAGGCGGCACAACAGCAGCGCGCCACACAGCAGGCGATTGCTCAACAGATCGCAGAGATCGAAGCGCTGCAATCTGAGATCGAGCAGAACGATCAGCTTACCCCCGAACAGAAAGAACAACTCCTTCAGCCCCTGGACCAGGCAGTCCAAGACCTGCAAAATGCAGAAACCACCGAACAGGCTGTGTCGATTTTAACCCAGGCCGAACAACAGCTTGAAGCGCTTGAGAATTCGCAGGCGCAACAGCAAGCCCAGGCGCTGCAGGGTGCGGGCAGCAGCCTGAGCCAACAAGAAGGCAGCCCCCTGCAGGAATTTGGCCAAGACCTGGCGGATGGCGATTACCTGGGAGCGGCAGAGGAATTATCAACTATCGACCCGGCTGCGCTGTCTCCTGAAGAAGCGCAGCAGTTGGCCGACCAGCTCTCTGAAGCTGCCCAGGCGCTTGAATCGACCAACCCGGACCTGGCCGAGCAAATGCAGGCCGCCGCCGATGCGTTGGCGCAAGGCAACACCCAGGCTGCCCAAGAAGCGCTCCAGCAGGCCTCTCAACAGGTAGCCCAGGCCGGGCAGGAAATTGCACAGTCGCTGGCTGCCAGCCAGGCCGCCAGCCAGGTAGCCCAAGGCCAACAGCAGATCATCCAGGGCGGCCAATCGAGCAGCGGGCAACAAGGACAAGGCCAGGGTCAAGGACAGGGCCAGGGTCAAGGACAGGGCCAGGGTCAAGGACAGGGCCAGGGTCAAGGACAGGGCCAGGGTCAAGGACAGGGCCAAGGTCAAGGACAGGGCCAGGGTCAAGGACAAGGCCAGGGTCAAGGACAGGGCCAAGGTCAAGGACAGGGCCAAGGCTCAGGCAGCGGTGCCGGGACAGGCAGCGGCGCAGGCTCTGAAGCAGGCGACTCGCCCATTGGACAGAATAATGGCCCTGGTGACGGCGGCGAGACCACCTACGAACAGATCTATGCCCCAACCCGCCTGGGCGGCGAAGATGGAAGCCAGGTTACCCTGCCCGAAAGCGGGCAGCCCGGCGACCAGGTCACCGGCGAAGGCGCAACACAACCCGGCCAACCGGGTGTCAGCACAGTGCCCTACGTGGAGGTGTATGCATCGTATGCCGAGGCATACCGCCGGGCAATCGACAGCGGGCAGGTGCCCATCTCTTTTCGCAACCTGGTACGCGACTATTTCAGTTCACTAGAACCTTAAGGATACCGCATGAGCACAGAGATTTCCGTCAACGAGTTCCGTCAGCGCGCCCTGAATATTGAGGCCGAAGTAGGCAAAGTCATCGTCGGACAAAACGACGTGGTACGGCATGTACTGGTCAGCATCCTGGCTGGCGGGCATGTGCTGTTAGAGGGCGTGCCCGGCCTGGGCAAGACCATGCTCATCCGGACCTTGGGCCAGGTGCTGGACCTGAAATTCTCGCGCATCCAGTTCACGCCCGACCTGATGCCAGCCGACATCACCGGCACCGAGATCCTGGCCGATCACGACGGGCAGCGAGAATTTCGTTTTCAACCAGGGCCAGTCTTTGCGAACCTGGTGCTGGCCGATGAGATCAACCGCGCCACCCCCAAGACGCAATCGGCGATGCTTGAAGCCATGCAAGAGCATTCGGTGACGGTAGCCGATAAAACCTACCAGCTCGAAGAACCTTTCTTTGTCCTCGCAACGCAAAACCCACTGGAAATGGAAGGTACTTACCCCCTGCCAGAAGCCCAGCTAGACCGTTTCTTTTTCAAAGTAAACGTGCCCTTCCCCAGCGCAGCAGAATTGGTCGAGATATTAGACCGGACGACCACCAGCAGCAGCCCGGCGGCAGCAAAAGCCGCCAGTGGGGCCGACATCGTGGCTATGCGCAACCTGGCCCGTTCTGTCCCCATCCCTTCTCACGTCAACGAGTATGCTGCCCGCCTGAATGTAGCCACCCACCCCAACAGCCCACAGGCACCTGCATTGGTCAAAAAATTCGTGCGCTATGGGGCTTCACCGCGCGGCGGGCAGGCCCTCATCCTGGGCGCAAAGGTCACTGCTTTGTTAGCAGGCCGCTTTAACGTGGCTTTTGAAGATGTGCAAGCCATTGCACCCGCAGCCCTTCGTCACCGTCTGCTGCTCAATTTTGAAGGTCTGGCGGAAGGGATTAACACCGATGCGGTGATCAGCGAACTGCTGAAAACAATCTCAGCATGATCTTTGATGAGACTACCCTCCGCAAGCTTAACCAGCTTGCGCTTGTCGCCAGCAAAGTAC
>Ga0116144_10002314_pt1 | contig 20704 bp, 13 predicted proteins | sample AD_UKC035_MetaG_FD_89746 | JGI IMG/M metagenome (GOLD analysis project Ga0116144, IMG submission 89746) | Active sludge microbial communities of municipal wastewater-treating anaerobic digesters from USA - AD_UKC035_MetaG | ecosystem: Engineered > Bioreactor > Anaerobic > Digestate | place: USA...
AACCCAATGCACATTACCTAAGGTGTCCATTTTTATAATTTGGTGCGGAGCCTCAAAATTATGTTTTAAGTAATGTGCTTTTATATATAAAAATCCATTCGGATGCATCAACACATCCGAAAAGGCAACATTAGGTACAGAATCGTTTATGTAGAGATAGTTTCGGGCAAAATAATTTTGTGCCCAAATGCTACCCGTCATTAAAACGCCTATTGCTATGCAGATTAATTTTTTAACCAAGGATTAGATCAGTTTATTTATTATTCACCCTCTTTTCCAACTCCATAGAGCAGATTGTACTTTATATAACTAAAACTACAAAATATTAATCAAGCTTGTATTAATCTTATATAAAAAAAGCCCCCTTCTTAGAAGAGGGCTTTTATGATGAGAAAGGAAGGGCTACCTCAATAAAGTAACTCGTCCAAGTTTTTCAATTTTATCGCCATTGGTACCCGTTAGTTCTACAATATAAACATACACGCCTTCGGGTGCGGTAGAACTATTAAAAGAACCATCCCAACCTTCTTGAGGATTGGTGGTTGCAAAAACCATTTCACCCCAACGATTAAACACTTTGAAAGAATATCGATCGGTATCGATAAAAATACTGAAAGGATAAAACACCGGATTCTTTCCTCCAGGAGTAAACGCATTCGGTGAAGTAAGATGCGGTGCTTGTATAGGACAGGTTTCGTTAGATACCGACATCTCTTGATATCCGTATTTATTACCTGCTCCTTCAAAGGCTTCCACATAGTAGCAGAAATATCCATCGCCAGTATAATATTGGGCTATATTATCCAGATAGCTTGTTACACCTGCAGGTAAATTAGCTATCAACACATAAGGACCCAAATTGTCTTTACCAATTTTTCTGTACAACTTATAGTGATCAACTTCGGCATCCCACTTTTCGTAATCGTTCCACATAATTTCATTCACCAAATTGTCGTGAGGCGTAGCTACTGCTAATATGGTTCGTCCAAAATTCTCGCTTGTCAATACATCCATATTACAGTTCGATACGCTGATTACTCTGTAATAATAACTGACATCTTCTGTTTGTGCAGTAGAGTCAACAAAAGTGATGAGGGTATTCAATGTATCGTAACTTAACTTAATGGTAAAATAAGGACCTGCCTCTTTTAAGGCACGTTGCAACTTATAGTAACTCACATCGGCAATGGTATCTACATGGCATTTCACTTCCACTAGTCCGGGACTTAATACGCTAGCTGTAGTTACGTAAGAATACTCCGGTAGTTTTAGAATATCAGCAAACTCACACGTTTCATTTGAACTCGAAGTGCGACTTGCGTCAACACCCACGGCCTGAACATAATAACAATAGTCAGCATATTGTGTCAATCCGGTATGACTAAAGCTATTCACCAAAGGACCAACTGAGCCCACTAAATTAACCGGCCCACCATTTTCAGTTGCATAAATATTATATCCGGCCACACCGCCTTGCATATTCTGATAGAGATTCCACTTAAGATCAATTGCCGCTCTACACTTATCCAAGCGTGAGGTTAAGTAGATGGTATGATGTGCAGTACCTAATGGACTCAGGTTGCCACAACTATCGTAGGCTGCCAATGCATACAACTCAGAAACATTATTGGCATTGGATGCGCTGTTCAACAAGTAAAGATCGTTTATCGAATAGGTTGCCCCTATCGAATCCCATGAAGCCCCATTAAACAGATAAACAATATATCCTTGTGTATCGAACGATGGATTACTAAACCAACTGATGGATGTTTCTCCGTTTAATGGATTTACCGATACGGTATCTATTAAAGGTGAAACCGGAGGAATAAGATCTGCAAACAAATCTGTATCGATGGTAGAGTTAGAAATACATCCCGACTGATCGGCTACCGAAACATAATACGCAACTGAATCGCTACATATAGTGATGGTGTCGATTGAACTCAACAAAGTGGTGGTTTCATACAATGTCCATCCACCGCCAGGCATCTTTTTATAAACTTCATAGTTTCCGCTTGATGTCGGCAAATTAGGCGTAGCAATATGATTCCAGCTAATGTTGGCTACCCCATTTCCTATGTTCGTTACATTTACGTTAATGGTTCTAACGGTAGTGCTTGGATCGGAGTAAACGATACCGCAGCCGCTACGCGTTTCTACATAATAATAAGCTGCACCGGCATAAGCATTAACCGAGCTATGGGTATAGCTGCTGGTATTGTAATTGAAAATACTATCGATAACAGTGTATGGCCCTGCAGCATTATTGGCATAATAAACATGATAGGAATTGAACGACAATGCCGTGTCAATAGGAACAATCCAAGACAAGGTAACGGTTCCATCGGCATTCACATTAACGCAGCGTGGTTCAGGTGCAGCAGGTTTAGTATAATCGATAAACTGATCGCCATTCACATTCGAAATCGATCTGCAACCTAATGCATCGGCAATTTCAATTCTATAATTCACCCATTGGTCGCACAACTGAATCGAATCGATATCGTTTAAGCTTTGTGTATTATCTACCAAACTCCAGCTACCGCTTGGATATTCACGATATACATTGTACCAGCCTGAACTGCTTGGAAGCAAAGGATTGCTTATGGCATTCCACGAAAGGTTTGCAGAACCATTTCCATTGTAAGCAACAGTTACAAATATGGTTTGAAGAGTAGTGCTTGGAGCAGAATATTGTACCCCGCATCCTGAACGTGTTTCTAAATAATAAAAGGCAGTGGCTGCATTGGCATTCACTGTTGCATGGGTATAAGAAGTGGTTGCATAGTTGAAGATAGAATCTACTACACTAAAACTTCCGGGTAAACCGCTGGCACTATAATATACGTGATACGAATTGTAACGCTGTGCAGTATCCGTTGGAGGTATCCAGGTTAATGTAACCGTACCACTTGGATTAACGGCTACACAACGAAAATCAGGAGCGGCCGGAATTGTATTATCAACAAACACACCTCCATTCACATTCGATCGGGAAACACATCCCGAAGCATCATCAATATCAATTCTATAATTAATCTGATCAATACAAACCGAAACGGTATCATTATAACTTAACGATGGTGTGTTGGCGATCAAACTCCAGGTTCCTGCCGGCAATTCGCGATACACTTTGTAAATGCCTGTTGAACTCGGTGGGTTTGGAATTGAAATAGCATTCCAACTTAGATTGGCTATGCTGCTTCCTGCACCGGCAACGGTCAAATAAATTGACTGTAGTGTACGTGAAGGTGGTGAATATTGTACCCCGCAACCGGAACGTGTTTCAACATAATAATACGCGCTTGCTGCATTTGCATTTACTCCCGTATGGGTATAAGAAGTGGTAGCGTAACTAAATATCGAATCTACCACAACAAAGCTTCCAGCCAATCCACTTGGGCTATAATACACATGATAGGAGTTGTAACGCTGAGCGGTATCGCTTGGTGGAATCCAGGTTAATGTAACCGTTCCAGTGGCGTTTACTGCAATACATCTCAAATCTGGTGCAGCCGGAATGGTATTGTCAACAAATGTATTTCCATTGATGTTTGAAATGGACTTACATCCGGATGCATCTGCAATCTCAATGCGATAATTAATATTATCGATACAAACATTAACGGTGTCTAATGCATTCAATGCGGTAGTGGTTTTCAATAAACTCCAAACACCAGCCGGATATTCTTTATAGATCTGATAGTTACCTGTAGAACTGGGTAAGTTAGGAGTTGCAATAGCATTCCAGCTTAAATTGGCAATAGAAGTATTGGCTCCGCCTACGGTTAAATAAATACTTTGCAGCGAAGTTGATGGTGCAGAATATTGCACTCCGCAACCGCTGCGAGTTTGCACATAATAATATTGCGATGCCGCATTAGCATTCACCGCCATATGCGTATAGCTGGTGGTGGCATAATTAAACAATGAATCGATCAGTGTATAACTTCCGGCCACACCGGTAGTGCTATGCCATACATGATAAGAATTAAAATCCATGGCTGTATCTGTTGGCGGAATCCAATTCAATGTTATACTTCCACTCGGATTAACTGCGATACATCTCAATGATGGAGGATCAGGAATGCTGTTGTCAATGAATCGCTGACCGGCAACATTAGAAACATTATCACATCCCGAAGCATCTCGCATTTGTATTCGATAATTCACTGAGTCGTTACACAATGAAATCGGATCTGTATAGGTAAGTGTTTGAACAGAGTCTAATAACGACCAAGTGCCTAAAGGATACTCTTTATAAATTCTGTACCATCCGGAGTGTGATGCTAAAAGAGGTATTCGAGGATGGTTCCAATTCAAGCTGGCATTTCCGGCTACATTATTAACGGTTAAGAAGATAGAACGCAATGTGTCGGAAGGATCGCTGAATAAATTGGCACAACTTTCTCGCGTTTTAATACTGTAATAGACAGAAGCATTGTTACCTCCGGCTCCACTGTGCACATATGTGTTTGAGAAATAATTTGTAACACTATCGATCAGCACATAAGGGCCGGCAAGTGCAGGAGCGGTATAAATATAATAGCCTGAAAATCCATAACCGGTATCAACAGGTGCAACCCAATTTAAGGTAATGTTACCATTGCTAGCCACCGACAAACATCTCAATTCGGGTGGATCGGGCAAAGGCACTACTCCAAAGAAATTGCTATTTACATTCGACCATGAAGTACAACCGATTGAATCTTCAATCGCAATTCGGTAGAATACAGAGTCGCCACATAAGAATGTTAAATCATCAACAAATTGGGTAGTATCATGTAGCGTACTATCGATCAACACCCAAGGATTACTCAATCCCAATCTCCGATAAATTTTGTAATGCCTAGAACTACTGCTCAATAGCGGGTCGCGAAGCGGATTCCATGAAAGGTCGGCATAGCCGGGCGTTGTATTTCCTACAGTAAGATAAATGGATGAGATCGTATCGGTTTTTCCCGTTTCTCTATTTCCTTCACAACCAAAGCTGGTGTAGGTATAATAATAGTTTTGTCCATTGTTTCCATTTGCTCCCGTATGCGTATATGAAGTAACAGTTACATCTTTCACAGAATCGATCAAAGCATAAGGTCCTGCAGGATTGGTGGCATGATAGATATAGTATCCGTGAAAAGATACCATCGTATCCATTTTCACATCTTTATCCTTGGTATGTTCCCAACTGAGCGTAATATTACCGTTCGCACTATCGACCGATGCACAACGCACCAAAGAAGAATCGATTTGCGGAGGAGCTAAAACTACAATTGTTACCGTATTGAATTTAATTCCTGGCGCAGGACAAAAGTCGTCTTGAGCTCTTAACAAGAAAGTAAATGTATTGCTGAGATTAACGCATCCTATAGCTGAACCCAAGTGATCACAAGTTGTCTTCCATCCAAAATTAAGTCCGGCACCGATCAACTGATTTAGAATCGGTAGTGCGGGACTTGTAATTGCGCAAGGCGGTATAAGACAACCTGCGTTTGGATTTGAAAATCCTGCTCCAAACTGCGAACCTGTTCCAAGAATCGACACCTTTTGAGGGGTAAATCCGGGAGCCGGTTGAAAGTCAAAATCGGTTGCCGACATAAAGAAACTTACTGAATCGCCTGCAGTAATTGTATCGCTATACACATTCCACAGGAGCGTATTCGGATCTTGGAATGGTGCAGTAACGATTGGCGGGAAGTTGGTCGTACCCATGGCAGTAGGTGGACAATTTCCAAGCAGTGTAATTTGTATTTCCCTAAATATCTCGGCTACTTTTATACCGCACTTGTAAGCGGTTACTTTAGTTACGGTTACAAAATTACCAGCAGTAAAACTGGTATAGGTAACTTCTCCAGTATTTGGATTCATTACGGCCGCCACATTTGAAGGGTTTTGCGCAGGACTTGGAAGAGGGCTATTGAAACTGTATCCGGCTGCAAAAGGCACAGGGTTCGGAACAGGAAGGACATCATCTAATGGAGTATCCCAACTGTACACTAATGAATCGAGTTCAGGGTCGTAAGCATTATGGTTGTAAGTGAATGGGAAGCCTGTACATAAAATGGTATTTGGTTTTTCAGAAAACTGTGGTGAAGAATCAAAGCAAGGATTGGTGTTGGTTCCATTATATGGATACATTTTAGCTCGCAAAAGAAAAGAACCAAAGTTTGCCAAATTAGTTATGGCTCCGTTTCTACAACACGATGACCAAGAAAACATCCATCCGGTTGCGGGAGGCACACCTGTTATCGTGATCGGATTGGATCGCCAAATTCCTTCTTCAACTGTTCCTGGGCCTCCGGCAGCACAATTGTTAGTAGGTTGGCAATAGGTAATATCGTTGGTAGAGATGTGATTCAAGGTAATGGAAAACAAACTCGGATGCCCGGTAACATCAAGTGTTTGAGCACCTGATGGCATAGGGATACCATTACAATCTCGATACAGAATTAATGTAAATACATATTGCCCATTTGGTTGACAGGTCCAGGTAATCTCACCACCCATTAAATGGGAGGCCTTTGTTGGCTTTAGGCTAAGCAACAAAAAAAAGATAAGGAGAAAGGTAGATGTCTTTTTCCACATGATTTTCAAAGGTTTATGGCTAATCAAAGATAGTATATTATCAAAAACAATTCCAATATTAGCTTATCCGGCTACAATTTTTGTCAACAAATCTGGGGAAAGGTATTTTTTTGCCACTTCGTTCAACTCTTCAGCACTGCAATTCATCATTCTATCGTATTGATTTTCAAAGTATTTTGTATCCAATTGATCTAGAATTTGACCTCTATACAAACGCATGGTTTTGAACACAGTATCGGATTGTGTGAGATAAATCCCCGACAAATAGTTTTTAGCTCTTCGTAATTCTTCCACATCAATCCGTTCGCTTCTCAATTGTTCCATTTGAACGGAGATTTCTTGCAAAGTCGCTTCCACATTTTTTTGATCCAACTCCGCCTGAATCGCCATATAGCTGAAGGACCCAATGGTTCGGACAAATGCCTGAATGCCATAGGTGTATCCCTTTTCTTCTCTAACTACTTTCATCAGTCGCGATCCGAAATACCCTCCAAGAATTGTTATCAATAGGAATGCGCTGGTATATTCCTGGCTAGCTCTTGACATCCAAGGTAGCCCACAAACGATGGACGATTGTACTTTGCTACTTTCCATAGCAATTTGCTTGAATACCGGTGTTGGTTCCACTGCATTCTCATCCAATGGAGAATCGTTTTGAACTTTTGCTGAAGCATCACTTAATTCATAATCAAGTAGGGCTGCAATAATTTCTTTATTTAAATCTCCCGCTGCAAAAATTTGCAATGGAGCATTCAAATACCTTTCCTCAAAGAACGAAATCAGGTGTTCATGGCTGATGTCTAAATAATCCTTTTCGATTTCTATATATCCCAATGACGAATGTGCACCAAACAACTCCTTTTTGAAGTTCTTCCATGCAACACTCGACACTTTACTATTACTCAGTCGATACGACTGCAAAAATTGCTGTCTCTTTAAAGACAATCGATCTTCAGGAAAGGTTGCATTGAGTAACATTTTTTTTAAAAATCGAAGCAGTTCATTTGCATGTTTGCTCAAGCAAAACAACTTTAGATAAACAAAGCGCTCTGAGTTCTCTTTCTCCAGAGAAGCCCCAAAGGATTCAATATAATCGGCAATGGTATCGTAGTTCAAATCGCGACTTCCTTCATCCAACATTGAAGAGGAAAATACGGATGATAGTTTTTGATCTTCATATAACACTCCTGCACGAAATGCAAAACAAATGCTACAGATGGGTATGGAATGATCTTCAACATAATGCAATGGCATTCCGTTTTTTGAATGCTGAGTTTGTAAAGGCCTAAGTGAAATGGAATCGGCTGTTAGTAGTGAAGGAATAGTGGTGGACATCACATTAGTAATCTTTTATTCATGTGATTTATAGTGTATCGTATTGCAGCGTTTTTCGTCAAATACATTTTGAGCACTAGTCAATACTTCATCATGCGAAACATTTTTAAGCTTTTGAAGTCCATGCTGCAAGGTACTGTAATCATCCAAAAGACCGGCAATAGAAAGTTTCAAAGCAATATGATTGTTGTCGCTCATATCAAAACAAAAATCGGTCTCGCATTGATTGATCACTTTTTCCATTTCCGATTTCGAAAAGCTTCCTTGCTGTATGTCCTTTATAAATTGTTCGACTTCATTTTCAGCATCATCAAACGAAATGCCTTTTTGCAATGTAGCACTGATGACTAATAAATCGGGGTCGAGCTCTCCGGTTGAAAATACTCCTGCATTGAGAAAAACTTTTTTCTTATCAATCAAAGCATTTTTTATCCGACTTGATTTACCACCCGACAGCAGTAAAGACAACATCTTTAATGCGTGATAGTCCTTACCCTTTCTGCCGCTCGATTTGTATGCTTTGATGAGCACATCGGAAGGAACCTCTTTTTCAATTACTTTCAATCGGCCTTCTTCTTGCAAAGGCTCTTGTATATATACTCCTTTATTGATGTGGCCCGATGCTATTGGACCAAACCATTTTTCGCAAAATGTTTTTGCATCCGAAGCAGATATATTCCCACTCAAACCCAATATGGCATTGGCAGGATGATAATATGCTTTATAAAAACTATTGGATGAATTCATATCTATATTCTCGATATGCTCAATACTTTTACCAATAGTTTGCCACTGATACGGGTGCTTTTTAAACGAGAGTTTTCTCAATTCACTCCACAGATCTCCATAAGGCTGATTGATGTATCGCTGTTTAAATTCTTCGATGACTACTTTCTTTTGAGTTTCTAACTTTTCCTGATGAATATCTAAATGCATCATTCGATCGGACTCGAGCCAAAAAGCAGTTTCAATATTTTCGTAAGGAAGAGTGATGTAATAGTTTGTATAGTCATTGCAGGTAAACGCATTGTGACTAGCGCCTGCCAACTGCAAACGATGATCAAAATCTCTCACCTCTTTTGTGCCTTCAAACATCATATGTTCAAAGAAATGTGCTAAGCCGGTTTGATCAGGATTTTCATCTCGTGCTCCAACATTATACAACAAATTAAAAGTTACTAAATTGGATTGCCTATTGGGGTGAACCAAGACTTTCAATCCATTGTTGAGTGTAAAGGTACTGTACTCAATCATTGGGCATGAACTTTTGTTGTACCAATTCCATTCTGGCTAACTCGTATTCATTCAGCAATTCACTCATCAAATCCTTCACCGACAACGTTTCGTTTATATTAGCAGCCACCTGTCCAATTTCTAATTCTCCTTCATCCATGTCTCCTTCAAACATTCCTTTTTTTGCTCTGGCTCTTCCAAGAATTTCTTTTAACTCCTCTTTTGATGCCCCTTTTGATTCCGCTTCGTTCACCATTTGATAAAATTTATTCTTGATCAAACGCACGGGAGTGAGTTGCTTCAAAGTCAAAACCGTGTCTCCTTCTTTGGCTTCTATCACTTTGTTTTTGAATGATGGATGAGCACTTGATTCATTTGTTGCTACAAATCGACTTCCAATCTGTACCCCTTCAGCGCCTAAAGCCATAGCCGCCAACATTGCTCTACCACTTCCTATTCCACCGGCAGCAATTAATGGTAGCTGACATGCTTTTCGGATAACAGGTATCAAACATAAGGTGGTGGTTTCTTCACGTCCGTTGTGCCCTCCGGCTTCAAAACCTTCGGCCACAATTGCATCAACTCCACTTTGCTCGGCTTTAATGGCAAATTTTGTATTAGCAATTACATGCACAACTTTGATACCTTCCTTTTTAAAATGTTGTGTCCATGTGGCCGGATTACCTGCACTGGTAAATACAATGGGGACTTTCTCTTCGATAATAGTTTTTACATGAGCTTCAATATCGGGATACAGCAAAGGAATATTTACTGCAAATGGGAGATTTGGTATAGCCGCTTTACATTTCTTTATATGCTCGCGCAAAACATCCGGATACATACTCCCTGCCCCAATAATGCCTAAGCCACCATTTAAACTAACCGCTGATGCCAAACGCCATCCACTGCACCAAATCATTCCGGCTTGTATGATTGGGAATTGAATTTTGAATAATCGGCAAACTCTATTTTCTGAACTCATTTGTTAAAACCATAAAACTATTCCACTGAATATACTCCAAATGCGCGCCTGCCGTTCACGAATCAGATAATATCGATGATACGGTTGATCAATTCGTTTTGCGGCAACTCCACTTGCATTTATCCCCGCACAAGATGCTAAAAAAAGTGCTCTCCATAAATGTTCTTCCTGACTGATAAACAAAATATTTTCTGCTCGATGATTTCTTTTTATATAGAATATGCTGCTAAAAGTGGAAGATGAAGTAGAATCACGTAAGATCCTATTCCTTGGTATTCCTTTGCTGAGTAAAGTATCCATCATGGTTTTTGTTTCGGTGTAAATAGCATTTCGATCAGAGCCACTAAGCAATAATTTTACATTCGGATATTTTTTGTGCAGTTCCAATGCTTTCTCAATTCTGAATTCAAAAGACTGATTGGGTCGTGAACCTATTTCACTTCTACCTGCACCAAACAAAACCAATAAGTCGGGTTGAATTGTAGTTTGGGTTGAATTAATCTTTACTGAATAGTGTTGTGGAATGTACAATTCGGTGATGTACCACATGACACCAAGAATTAGAATAATAAAAGAAAATAATGTTCTCAAAGGCTAAAAATTAAATTGTAGGTGTTGTTTTTAGTTTGACAAATGGTTAATTCCTATTTTTATGCACTGCAATTTATGAAAGTAATTATTCCCGTTGCCGGTATTGGCAGCAAACTTCGTCCACATACGCATACACAACCCAAAGCTTTGGTTCCGGTGGCGGGTACTCCCATATTGGGACATATAGTAAACTATCTATATTCCAATGGCCTCAACGATTTTGTTTTTGTGATTGGGTATTTGGGAGAGAAAATCGAACAATATATCAGTGAGAACTTTTCTCACATCAATAGTAGTTTTGTTTTGCAAGAACCTCGCGAAGGACTAGGTCATGCGGTTTGGTTGGCTCGGCATCAAATTAAAGAAAACGAAGAAATCATCATTTATCTTGGCGATACCATCCTCGATTTTGATTTAAAAGAATTTTTAAGCCTTACGAATTCAGTTGTTGGCGTAAAAAAAGTAGACGACCCCAGAAACTATGGAGTAGTTGAACTCAATGCCGAAGGACTAATTACACGCTTGGAGGAAAAGCCTTCTATCCCTAAATCAAATCTAGCACTAGCCGGAATATACCGTTTCAAAGAATCGTCTTTATTGATGGAGTGTTTAAGCGAAATGATAAAAAGCAAGAAAGAGGCAAAAGCAGAGTATCACTTAACCGATGGGATAATGATGGCCATTAATCGTGGTGTAAAAATTACTACCATACCGGTTGGCAATTGGTTCGATTGTGGCAATAAGGAATCGCTGTTGGAAACCAATGCCACTTTGCTTAAAAGAAACAGTGAAATCAATAAGACTTTATTTCATTACGAGAATACCATCATCATAGAACCCGTTCAGATACACGAATCGGCTGAAATAAGAAATTCGATCATTGGACCCAACGTGAGCATTGGCGAAAAAACAATGATCAACAACAGTATTGTAAGCGAATCCATTATAGGCGCGTACTCGCAGTTGGAAACCGCTGTTATTCACAAAAGTGTTATCGGTAACGATTCGTATTTGAAAGGCTTAAGCCAAAGTTTGAATTTAGGTGATAGTACAGAAATAGATTTTTCATAAAACAAACATATGATTCAAAAGGACACGATAATTTTTGATTTAATTAAGAAAGAAGAAAAACGTCAGAAGCACGGCATTGAATTAATTGCCAGTGAAAACTTTGTTTCTACTCAAGTGATGAAAGCAATGGGAAGTGTAATGACCAACAAATATGCAGAAGGACTTCCCGGTAAAAGATATTATGGAGGCTGCGAAATTGTTGATCAGAGTGAGCAACTTGCCATTGATCGAGTTAAAACTTTGTTTGGTGCTGAGTGGGCCAATGTTCAACCGCACTCAGGTGCTCAAGCCAATGCTGCCGTTATGTTAGCTTGTCTTAAACCCGGAGATAAAATATTGGGATTCGATTTGTCGCATGGTGGACATCTTACTCATGGGTCGCCTGTAAACTTTAGCGGAAAATTATACCAAGCTTCCTTTTATGGTGTTGAAAAAGAAACCGGTCGAATCAATTATAAAAAATTAGAAGAGACGGCTGTAAAAGAGAAACCGAAAATGATCATATGTGGTGCATCCTCTTACAGTCGCGATTGGGATTACAAAAAACTGAGACAAATAGCAGATAAAGTGAAAGCAATACTTTTGGCGGACATTTCGCATCCAAGCGGATTGATCGCCAAAGGAATATTAAATGATCCTCTTCCCCATTGTCATATCGTAACAAGCACCACGCACAAAACTTTGCGTGGCCCAAGGGGTGGAATCATCTTGATTGGAAAAGACATGCCCAATCCATTAGGTATAAAAACAGCCAAAGGAGAATTACGATCTTTAAGTTCTATTTTAGATTCTGGAGTTTTTCCCGGAACACAAGGCGGTCCACTCGAACATGTTATTGCCGCAAAAGCGGTTGCATTTCATGAAGCACTTTCGGATGATTATTTTAAATACACTTTACAAATCATTAAGAATGCCAAAGCATTGGCACAATCACTGCTCGATCTAAAATACAAAATCATCTCTGATGGCACCGACAATCATTTAATGTTGATTGATTTAAGAAACAAAAACATCAGCGGAAAAGAAGCGGAGCAAGCCTTGGTTCAAGCAGATATAACCGTAAATAAAAACATGGTACCATTTGATGACAAGTCACCTATGGTTACTTCAGGAATTCGATTGGGAACGGCTGCCATCACTACCCGTGGATTAAAAGAAAAGGACATGAAAAAGATTGCGGTACTTCTTGATCGCGTAATTTGCTATCACAATAATACAACCAACCTGAAACAAGTAAAGAAAGAAGTAAATGCGATGATGAAAGAGTATCCTCTGTTTAAAAACGACATTAAATAATTAAGGCGCAAATGAAAATTAATACCGGTACCCTAGCTGTTTCCATTGCCGTTGTCATTGGAGCATATTTTTTATCGCAAGCCATAGCTCACCGCTATACATCAAATGATGTAATCAGTGTTACGGGATTAGGTCAGCAGGATTTTGAATCCGATCTTATTGTATGGGGTGGACGTTTTTCACAAACCCATCCGGAACTTAAATCGGCTTACAACCTTTTAGAAAAAGACCGAAAAGTTATACTTCAATACTTAACGAGCAAAGGCTTGAAGGCAGAAGAGATCATTTTTTCTTCTGTAGATATTTTCAATCGCACGCAAGCCAAATACGACAATGGGAAATATACAGGAGAAGAATTTGTGGGACACGAACTTACGCAACGGGTTCAGGTAGAATCGAAGAATGTAAGCTTAACCGAAACCATTTCTAGAGAGATAACCGAATTGATCAATCAAGGAATTCCATTTATGAGCGATCAACCCGAATATTATTATACTAAACTGGCTGATCTTAAGGTAAGTCTTATTTCAAAGGCAACAGAAGATGCACAAGTTCGATCGCAGATGATAGCCGAAAATGCACAATCAAAACTCGGAAAACTAAAAGCCGCTCGGATGGGTGTGTTTCAGATTACAGGTCAAAATTCAAATGAAGAGTTTTCTTGGGGTGGTGTTTTCAATACCAGTTCAAAAAATAAAACTGCAGTAATTACAGTGAAGCTGGATTACTTTATTAAATAATGAACAACATGAAAAAGTTTTGGATGTTGATTTTTTTGTTGGCAATGGCCAATGCGCAACTGATGGCACAGCCTTCGTTTATCAGTGATAGTTTGGACACCTATGTTAAAAGAGAGATGCAACGGTGGCAAGTACCCGGCCTTGCTGTAGCAATTGTAAAAGATGGTAAAATAATTCTTGAAAAAGGATATGGAGTTTGCGATGTTAAAACACAAGAACCGGTAAACGAACATACTTTGTTTATGGTAGCCAGCAACTCAAAAGCTTTTACAGGAACGGCATTGGCTAATCTTGCCTTTCAAAAAAGATTATCGCTCAATGATCCCATCGTTAAACTTTTGCCTTATTTCAAAATGAAGGACGACTATTTGACAACTAATATCACTATAGAAGATATGCTTTCTCATCGGATTGGTTTTGAAACTTTTCAAAGCGACTTTTTAAATTGGGATTGCATCAAAAGCAGAAAGGATTTGATTTCCAATATGAGAAATTCTGATCCTATCTATGACTTTAGAACAAAATATGGCTATTGTAACGTTTGCTTTTTAAGTGCAGGCGAAGTGATTCCGGCTGTTACAGATACCACATGGGACGATTACCTAATGCATCATTTTTTCAAACCCCTTGAAATGAATCGAACTTCGAGCACACATGCAGAGTTGATAAAATCAGAGAACAAAGCACAGCCTTATACCATTGTTGACCATCAATTGTATCTTTTAAAATATGCCAACATTGATAATATTGGACCGGCTGCTTCGCTCAATTCATCGGTTCACGATTTGAGTCATTGGTTGATGATGCAATTAGACTATGGAAAGTTTAATGGGAAAGAAATATTTCCCAAAGAAGTCATTGCCGATACATGGAAAAGTCGAACCATTGTTCAAGATCGAAATGGTAAAGATGGACGTAATTTTATGACCTATGGTTTAGGTTGGTTTATGTACGACTTGCATGGCAAGAGAATAATTACACACGATGGAGGAGCCAATGGATTTGTAACAACTACCTGTTTTGTTCCATCTGAAAAATTAGGCGTTATAGTGCTAACCAACAGCGATGCCAACAGTTTGTATTCAACTCTACGCAATCAAATCGTGAATGCTTATCTTGAAACACCTTATGAAAACTATAGCGAAAATGCTTACAAGCGCTATACAGAAAACATTACTAAACATGCCGAAGAAATTAAAGCGCTAAAAGATGAAAGTGCCGCCATTAAAAAATGGGAAATCCAAGCAAGTGATTTTGTAGGTGCATATCATAATGAAGTATATGGCTCAATGACCATAAAACAAACCGGTAAAAAGCTGATCGCATATTTTGAAAATCATCCTTCTTTGAGTGCTGAACTAACGCCTTTGAAGGATCAGAAACTTTTAGCCATTTATAATGACCCTACTTATGGGGTACAGGTATTCGATATCCTTCTTGATGCGCAAAAGAAAGTGGAATCGCTTACGGTGAGGGTGAATGATTTCATAGAATTTTTGCCCTACTCTTTTAAAAAGAAATAAAAAAGAAGGGTCGGAACTTTGTTCCGACCCGGGGTAAGCGAACCATGAAGGTTAACAACATGTCCGCGTTGGGGGCATTGGAAAAACTATTTGAATTCGTTTGGTTTAGAGTTATGACACATGGAATTTTAAAAAGTCACAAAGGATAAATAAATATGAATTTATATTCGATCATTACCTTTGTGCATGTAGCAGCCGGCTTCATAGGATTGCTGAGTGGCCTCATCGCCATGCTGGCAAAAAAAGGAAACAAAGCCCATAATATATCCGGTTTGACCTATTACTATAGTATGCTCATTTCCTCTTTGCTTGCCATAGGTATGACGCTCATTAAACTCAATGTTTTCTTATTGCTCATCGGTATTTTTTCCCTGTATATGATCTGTACTGCCAAGTTTGCTATAGAACATTGGCAAGCCAAAAGCGAAAAAAAACCTTCGGCATTCAAAATCCACTTTGCGAATGCCGTAATACTCACCGGTTTAATCATGATGGGAGTAGCTGTTTACCTATTTATACAATCTAACGGTATTGGATTCATATTTATCACTTTTGGAATCATTACTGCTTGGATGGGGCTTGAAGACCGAATTTGGTACAACAAAGAAGAAGCCTCGAAAGTGAAAAACAAAAAATGGCTCATCATGCACTTGGGACGGATGGGCGGCTCCTATATTGCAGCCACCACCGCCTTTTTAGTAAATAATATTAGTTTTGATCCTCAATTTGTTGTTTGGCTTGCCCCTACTGCTGTTGGAACAATTTTGATAACAAGAGCTGCCAATCAATGGAATAAAAAATTGAACCTGAAATAAAAACAATAAAACATACTGCTCTTAAAAGCGTTGCATATACATTGAAAAATTTAATCACTTACTTTCTAATCTTTTTGTTTCAATTGAACCTTGCTGTGGCTCAAAGCGGAGGATTGGGGGTATATCGTTTTTTAGAACTTTCTCCATCGGCTCACATCAGTGCAGTGGGTTCAAAAAATTTGGCAACACGTAGTAATGATTTAAGTTTCTCCTTGCAAAACCCTTCTTTATTAAACTCTGAACATCATACCCATCTTTCACTCAATGCCGTTTCATACTTTGCCGGAATCAAAAGCGGTCAATTGCAATATGCACATCATTTTCAAAAACTTGGTACTATTGGAGTTGGAATACAATATTTAAGCTATGGCCGTTTTGATGCGACCGATGTGTTGGGAAACATCAATGGAGAATTCAGCGCTGGAGATCTGGCTTTAACAACTTCTTTATCAAAACCACTCGACAGTTTATTTTCAATTGGAGCCAATGTTAAATTCATTTACTCTCAATTAGAAGAGTATCAATCCGTAGGTATAGCTAGCGATTTAGGTGTATCTTATTGGAACCATCAAAAACAATTGGGTTTGGCTTTGGTGCTTAGAAATTTCGGCTCACAACTTAAGCCTTACCGAGCGGGAGAATTTGAACCCATCCGTTCCTCCTTTGATTTGGGTTTCAGTAAAAAACTGCTCAATGCACCCTTTCGTTTTAATGTAAGCTATATCGATATACTCAATTTCGATCTGACTTATATTGATCCTAGCTTGGAAACCATAGACCCATTGACTGGAGAAGAAATTGATCGCTCTTTTAATTTTTTTGAAAAGACACAGCGTCATTTTGTACTTGGTTTAGAAGTGTTGTTGTCGGAAAATTTTTATTTGGGAGCCGGATATGATTTTAAAAAAAGAGCCGAACTTCAGTTGGAAAGCAAACGTTCGGGAGTGGGCATCAGCTATGGCTTTGGGTTTAAAATTTCAAAATTTAATTTTTCTTATTCGCGATCCATTATGCATTTGGCTGCAGCATCCAATCACATCAGTATTGGTACCTCTTTGCAGCGCTTCAAATAGCAAACAAATACCCGATTTTTTAAACTACTTTTGCAGCATATCATTGATCACATGATTATTGCAATTGATGGATATTCTTCTTGTGGAAAAAGTACAGTTGCTAAATCGGTAGCCAAAAAACTCGGTTTTCGATATATCGATTCGGGTGCTATGTATCGTGCGGTTACCTATTATTTTTTGCAGTCCAATATCCCGATTGTAATTGATGAAAATGGAGCGGGTTTACCCGATTACAAACGAATACTCAGTAGCATTCAACTCGAATTTAGAATTAATGCCGAGCATCAATCATCTGAACTTTTTATGAACGATAAAAATGTTGAGCACGACATTCGTAAAATGGAAGTGTCCGAACAAGTCAGTCATGTGAGCAGGATTGGTATTGTACGAGAAACTTTGGTCAACATGCAGCGTTCGTATGGACAGCACCACGATTTAGTTATGGATGGCCGAGACATTGGCACCACGGTATTTCCTGAGGCTGAAGTGAAAGTTTTTATGACGGCCGACTTAAGAATTAGAGCTGAGAGACGATACCTTGAATTGAAAATGAATGGAATTGATATCAACTATGATGCGGTATTGGAAAACATCAGAAGTCGTGACGATGAAGACTCCATGCGCAGCATAAGCCCATTAACCAAAGCTAAAGATGCCATCGTATTGGATAATTCTGATATGAATTTCGAAGAACAGCTTAACTTTGTATTACAATTGGTGGAGACCGTGAAAAGTAAAATTTGAGTTGAACAAAAAAACTACTTTAGTGTTAAATTAAGTATGAGTTTAAAAGTAACCATAGATCAAGATTCGGGGTTTTGTTTTGGAGTGGTGTATGCCATACAAATGGCCGAAGATGAGTTAGATCGCAATGGCACGCTCTATTGTTTGGGCGATATTGTGCACAATAATATGGAGGTTGACCGATTGGCGTCTAAAGGCTTAAAAGTCATTAGTCATGAACAATTGAAAGAACTCAAAGATTGCAAGGTGCTCATACGTGCACATGGTGAACCCCCTGAAACTTACAAAATAGCTTTAGAGAATGGAATTGAATTAATTGACGCCAGTTGCCCCGTAGTATTGAAATTGCAGAACCGAGTAAAGAATAGCTTCAATGGCATTGAAGACAGTCCCGGTCAATTGGTTATTTATGGCGAAGAGGGACATGCCGAAGTGAAAGGTTTAATCGGTCAAACTAAAGGAAACGCCATTCTTATCAGACATGAAGAAGATTTAGAGAAAATAGACTTTACTCAACCCATTCATCTTTTTTCTCAAACCACTAAAAGCACTGCAGGATTTTATAAAATGAAAGATCTGATCAGTACTAAAATCAAAGAAACATTGGGCGAAGAAGCAGAAAAAGAATTTCAAGCCAATGATACTATTTGTCGTCAGGTTTCAAATCGCGAACCACATTTGAGAAAATTTGCCAAAGAACACGACATGATTCTATTTGTCAGCGGCAAGAAAAGTTCTAATGGAAAAGCTTTGTTCAGTGTGGTGAAGCAGGAAAATGAAAAAACGTATTTTATTTCAGAAAAAGCCGAAATAAATCCTGAATGGCTGAAGGATGTTGAGCGCATTGGCGTATGCGGGGCCACTTCCACTCCGATGTGGCTAATGGAAGAAATTTCCGATCATTTGATGGCTCCTACTGGCACAGAACAGTAGATTGTATAGGGTTTAAAATGTAAAATATTCATTTACAATAGTTTACGTAAAGAGCTTTGTATTAAAATACTTCTAAAATTAGTTTCTCTAATCAGATAAAATTTGATAAATTTGCGCTCCCTTTTGTGGGGAGAATATCTTAATTATAAACCTTATAATGATTAACAACGAAAACGAAGTTCAAAACGAAGAAGTAGTATCGACTGAAACGCAGAGCAATGAAGCTACTGCAGCAACAGAAGTAACCGCAGAATTTGATTGGGACAACAACGGAAAACTTTCAAATCAATATTCGAGCAGCGAACGCGGCCGAATGGAAGAAATGTATGACAACACATTCAACAAAGTGATGGAACACGAAATTGTGGAAGGTGTCGTAATCAGTCTTACCGAGAAAGATGCGGTGGTTGATATTGGATTTAAATCTGATGGATTGGTTCCCTTATCGGAATTTAAATACGACCCAACTTTAAAGGTGGGACAGAAATACGAAGTGTTTGTTGAAACCCGAGAAGATAAAAACGGGCAATTGATTTTATCACATCGCAAAGCTCGTGCTTTCAAATCGTGGGAAAGAGTAAACAATGCATTTGACAATAATGAAATCATTCAAGGCTTTGTAAAATGCCGTACTAAAGGTGGTTTGATTGTAGATGTATTTGGAATCGAAGCATTCTTGCCCGGTTCACAGATTGATGTTAAACCCATTCGCGACTACGATATTTTTGTTGAAAAGACTATGGAATTCAAAGTAGTGAAAATCAATCACGAATTTAAAAACGTGGTCGTTTCTCACAAAGTTCTTATCGAAGAAGAACTCGAATCTCAGAAGTCGGAAATTATGGCCAAACTTGAAGTAGGTCAGGTATTGGAAGGAACCGTTAAAAACATCACATCTTATGGTGTGTTTATGGATCTTGGAGGAGTTGACGGCTTATTGCACATTACCGATATCAGTTGGGGACGCATCAATCATCCGGAAGAAGTATTGCAATTGGATCAGAAGATCAATGTAGTAATTCTTGATTTTGATGATGAGAAAAAGCGTATCTCTCTTGGATTGAAACAATTGACCGCTCAACCTTGGGATTCACTTGATCCGAATTTAAAAGTTGAAGATAAAATAAAAGGTAAAGTTGTGGTATTGGCCGACTATGGTGCCTTTATCGAAATTATACCTGGCGTAGAAGGTTTATTACACGTTTCTGAAATGTCATGGTCGCAGCACTTACGCAGTCCGCAAGACTTTATGAAAGTAGGCGATGAAATTGAAGCCGTAGTGTTGACCCTCGATCGCGAAGAGCATAAAATGTCTTTAGGCGTGAAGCAACTTTCGCCCGATCCTTGGGTGGCTATTGAAGCAAAATATCCTACCGGTAGTAAGCATAGCGCTAAAGTGAGAAACTTTACACACTTCGGAATTTTTGCCGAATTGGAAGAAGGAATTGATGGTTTAATTCACATCTCTGATTTGAGTTGGGTAAAGAAAATCAAACATCCTTCAGAATTCACTAAAGTGGGCGAAGCTATCGAAGTAGTGGTATTGGAGTTGGATAAAGAAAATCGCAAACTAAGCTTGGGTCACAAACAATTACAAGACAATCCTTGGGACACTTACGAAACCGTATTCACTATTGGCAGCGTACATCAAGGAACCGTTGGTAAAGTAACCGACAAAGGGGCCGTAATTACATTGCCTTATAATGTTGAAGCCTATGCTCCATTCCGTCATTTGATAAAGGCAAACAATGCTCCTGCAAAAACGGATGATGTATTGGACTTTAAA
>Ga0116144_10002320_pt1 | contig 20669 bp, 16 predicted proteins | sample AD_UKC035_MetaG_FD_89746 | JGI IMG/M metagenome (GOLD analysis project Ga0116144, IMG submission 89746) | Active sludge microbial communities of municipal wastewater-treating anaerobic digesters from USA - AD_UKC035_MetaG | ecosystem: Engineered > Bioreactor > Anaerobic > Digestate | place: USA...
CGCATCAACGATCACCACTTCCACCATTCGAACCTCCTGCGTTTCCCTTAATTACCATTCTACCATCACTGGAAAATCCGATTGACCCTGATGAGAACAATACCGTCGTGGAAACCCTGAGACTGGATAAAGATCGCCTTGATTTATAATTACCTCAGAGGATCACATGACGCTGCGGCTAATCGCCCCACCCTCCACGCCCCAGGCAGACAGGCGCGTGCCTTTCAATACCACGCTGCTGTTCCTCTGCTGCCTGCTGGCAGGTTGCTTTTTGAGCGCCTGCTCCGGCGGTCAGGGCAAGGCCTCAACCAGCCAGACTTACAAGGTCGCGCCGGCGTTCAGGGAGTTCTATCATTCCCTGGGCGGGAACGAAGTGCTCGGCGCGGCAATCTCCCAACCCTTTGATTTTGACCAGTATGAGTGCCAGTACACGGTCAACGTTCTCATGTGCCAGAACCCGCTGCTCAGTGCTGAAGAGCGTTTTTTCCTTTTTCCCCTGGGCGCGGTGATTAAGTTGCCGGGTGCCAGTGAAACTCAGCCCGATCAAAATGCTGGAGAAGCACAGGGGGAGTTAAGCGTCTACGAGGAATTCATCCCGTTCCTCCAACAATTTTCAGCCGCACATTTCGCTGGTGACCCTATCAGCCCGCCCAGCATCAACTACGCTCAACAGCGCATTGAACAATACTTTGAAAACGTCGGTTTGTACCGTAGTTTCAGCGATACCCCAGGAACGATCAAGCTGCTGGCTTACGGCGCGTATGCCTGCAGCCAGGTTTGTAACTATCTGCCCTCGGTGGACGCCGCGCTTCTGGATCCATCCCTGGCTGCCGTAGACCAACCCTTTCTGCCAGCCCTGGGAGCAGTGGACGGCAGCGCGGTGTTGGGCACTCCGCTCACCCAACCTTATATCGCCAAAGACGGTTCAATGGAACAGGTGTACACCAATACCGTTCTCTACAGCCCTGCAGATGACCCTAAAAAGGTCGCACTGCGCCCACTACCGGAGATACTGGGTGTTCCGCGCCAGGAACCAGCCGCCCAGGCGCATGGCAGTGATGAAAATATGGTCTTTTACCCGGTCAAGAACGGTTTGGGATATCATGTGCCATCCGTGTTTGACACGTTCATTGTCAATCATGGCGGTCGTCGTTTCTCCGGTGACCCGTTATCCGAGACCGTTGAGATAAGCCCCGGGGTATACCGCCAGTGTTTTACCTACTATTGCCTGCTGTACAACCCTTCGCTGTCTGAACAAGAACAGGTAAACCTCGCACCGCTTGGTCAGCAATATTATGAATTGATGAAAAGCAGTGAAAGCGGGTTGAGCCCGACGGTCATCTCAAATGATACTGTGACCTTGGTGGTGAATGAGCAATATCCCATGCTCACAGGTGAAGAACCCCAACGTATTGAAATCCGGGTCACAAAAACTGAAGATCAGTCAGCAATGGCCGGCATTGAGGCCTCGTTGGAGCTGCTCTTGCCGGATGGAGAACATTACAGCAGCGATTTTCCGCCTACCGCGGTTGACGGTAAAGCAGTTCTCGAAATCGTTACGCCAAAAAAAGCGCTTAATGGCTCGATCCTCACCTATCAAGTGTGCCTTAAGAACCCCGCATTAGAACCGGTATGCGCGCAGGGCAGCTACCTGCTCTGGAAGACCCCCTGAGCCCTATTGGGCTTCGCCGAAAACCTCAACCCGGTCAATTTTTCCCCCGGTGCTGTAAACAGACAGTGAAAAATCGATGGTCGCGTTCGCGCTCCACTCGTTTTCTGCGCTTATCCTGCGCAGGCCAACCACCTGCCCATTAACATCATACGCCACGCCGACCAGCGTGTAGCTGCCAGCAGTAGCAGCGGTTTCTTCAGCAAAGTGAGCCTTGCCGCTGACCGTTGCAGCAACCCCGTCTGCTGAAATGGTTGTATTTGCCTCTTCAATCACCAGAGGGATTGTTGTTTCTTTTTCGTCGCGGGCGTCTGTCATGGTGAGAAGCCGCGCCGTCGCCTGCGCATCGGTAAAGACCGGAGGGCTGAAATAGGTGTAAAAAGGCAGGCGCGCGCCGGCTGGCAACCGTTTCAATGGCAGCTCAAGCGTTCGCGAAAGCGTTTCTGCTCCCGCTGAGTGGCTGAGGGTAAACTCCGCGGTCAGGTTTGCCAGTGGGAAATCTTCTGCGTTTTTCACCAGCGCAAAACAATGATACCCGCCTGTCAGAGACTTCACGCATTTTGTTTCCAGCAGGTTAACCGTGTAAGCGGCGGGAGCGGGCGCAACCACTGTCGCGACCGCCGCGGACGCAGGAATGATCAATTCCGTTCCAATGGGAAGCAGCGCCGGCTGCACACCAGGGTTAGCGGCCTTTAACTCTTCGAGCGATATCTTAAAGTAGTTGGCAATGCCAAGCAGCGTATCGTTAGGCTGAACTTTATAGACCCTTGGTGTGGGGGTGGCGGTTGGTGCTGGGGTGCTGGTGGGCAATCCTTGAGGGGTTGGCGTGACCGTTGCAGTGAAGGTCGCGGTGTAATAAGGCGTCAGTTTTGATATCTCTCCCGGTTGGGCAGTTCCCGCCTGTTTTCCAGCCCCGCAGGCTGAAAGCGTGAAGAGAAGCAGCCACACCAGCAATCCTTTAATCACTTTCATATTGCGCATTATAACGCAGTTGTACGCTTGCTCTGCAATTAGCCATATGCTACACTCATGCCATGAAATCAGAAGAGCAGTTGTTCAAAATGGCGAAGGATGCCATTGAACAGGGGGAGAACGCTGCCGCGCGCGAACAACTGGTGCGGTTGCTGCAATTCGACCGCTCCAACCCCCAATACTGGCTGTGGATGAGCGCCGTGGTAGAAACCCTCAAAGAGCGGGAGTTTTGCCTGCGAGAGGTGCTCAAGCTCGACCGCAAAAATCCCACCGCCATTCACGGGCTGCGTATACTGGGATACCCCATTGAGCCCCCCGAGATGCCCCCTGGGTTTGATCCGCTGAAGCGCGATTGGAAAACCAGTCTGGAAATTGAAAAAGAGGTCGAGCAAAAAACGTTAAAACGCAAACCGCGAACCTCCTCCTGGGTGATGCTGGGCGCGCTGGTTTTCAGCATCTCCGCCCTGGTCTTCTTCCTGGTAGAATCCAACCGCTACCGACCCGATACCTCGCCCATTCTGAAGTTTTCCTTGACGCCGCCTTATTCTGCCACGCTAACGGGTACGCCAACCCCGTTTACAACCGGCGCTCCCCCTTTATGGACGCTGTTGGAAGCCACCTACACCCCCACGCCTATCTACGCGGCCACTCCGCACAAACTCTCCGAAGCGTACATGGCAGCCATGCGCGCCTACACAAAAGGAGATTGGGTCAACGCCCTGGTGTTTTTCCAGCAGGTGGTAGACGCTGAACCCGATTCAGCAGATGTCTGGTATCACATCGGCGAGGTTTACCGCTTTCAAGGGATGTTAAAAGCGGCGGACACCGCGTATGGCAACAGCCTCAAGAGTAACACGGCTTTCGCGCCCGCCTACCTGGGAAAAGCGCGTGTTTCTATGTCTTTCGAACCACCTGATCACAAGCACGCTGCCCAATACTTACAAAAAGCGCTCGAGCTTGACCCGGGGCTCTCTGAAGCCCTATCCGCGCTGGCTGAACTGCAGTTATCAGAGGGGGATGCTGTTGCAGCGCTCAACAGCTTAAGCCAGTATGAAGAACAATTCCCTCTCAGCGCCCAGGTGGAATTGCTGCGCGCCCGTGCCTACCTGGTCAGCGGTAATGTAAAAGAAGCGCTCACCGCCGCGCAGCACGCCAACCGTTTGGACATCACGCTGCTCGAGGCGTATAAGCTCATCGCCGCCGCCATGCAAAACAACGAGCAGGTCGCAGACTCGATTGAACCGCTGGAAACCTATCTGACCTACGAAACCAATGACGCCGAAGCCCTGGCGATGATGTCGCTGGCGCTCGTCGAAGAGGGCAACCTGGAGGAGGCTCTACTTTATGCAGAGCGCGCCCTGGACATCGATCAACGCTCTGTGCCGGCGCTCATTGCCCGTGGGCGCGTCTTGTTTGAGCAAGGCGCTTATCTTGAAGCCGCTGAAACGCTGGACAGCGCCATCGAGATTCAAGAGACTTCATTCGAAGCCAATATCCTCAAATCGCAGGTGCAGTTGACCCGGAAATTAAATGATAGCGCCATTGAATTTTCTCGCCGAGCCTACGAGTTGGCCAAGAATGATCGGCAAAAAGCCACCGCGCTCTACTGGCGGGCGCGCGCCTACGCAGCGAAAAAACAGAACGATTCTGCCAGGTCTGACTTGAAAGCCTTGCTGGAATTACCCGTGGAAAACCTGCCGGCAGACCTGCGTGAAGAAGCCCGGAAACTGCTTCATCAATTATCTGCCGCTACATCCACACCCACAACCAGTCAAACCCGCACCACAACGCGCACTCCCTCAGCCAGCGCCACACCTGCACCAACGCAGAGCGCCACTTTCTCCGTCACCCGTACACCAACCCCCAGCCCAGCAGGCAGCAGCGCGCAAACAAGTTCTCCCACCCCGCGAAGGTAAAAACCCGTGCGCAAGACGTCGCTTTACCTGCTCCTCAAACACCGTTCGCATTCACGGCAACGCCACACGGCCCGGGCGAGCCGCGCGTTTACCTGGTTGGCACGCGCCCTGGCGGGTGTGGTTTCACTGGTGATCGTTGCAGCACTACTGATAGCGGGGTATTTTTACGCGCTCGTCGCGCGCGACTTGCCCTCGATCGAAATCCTGCCCAGCTTGATGGACCGCGAGAATGGCGAGCTTCTCCAGCCCACCAGGTTGTATGACCGTTCCGGCGTGGTTACCCTTTTTGCCTATTCAAATGAAGGCATTGAAAGAAAGTTTTTACCGGTCAACCCTGATAATCCAGAATTCATCAGCCCTCAATTGGTGCGCAGCGCCATCACTGCGATAGATCCAACCTTCTGGAGCAACCCGGGATATCTCTTGAAAGAGTGGCACACTGTTGAGCCCCTGACCATCGCAGAGAGGTTGGTGAGCGAGCTCATTCTTTGGGATGAACCGCCCTCTATCACCCGCGCTGTTCGAATGCGTATCCTCGCCGGGCAGGTCGTCTCCACCTATGGTAGAACCAGGGCTCTTGAATGGTACCTGAACAGCGCCTGGTTCGGTCGTAACGCATACGGCGTGGAGAGTGCGTCGCGCCTGTACTTGGGTAAGTCCGCTCAACAGGTCACCCTGGCTGAATCGGCGCTGTTAATTTCGTTATTGAAAAGCCCGGCGTTAACCCCGTTTGATGCGCCTGAAGCCGCCTTCAATTCACAAAAAGAGCTATTGCGCAGTATGCGCGCCGTTAACGTCATCAGCCCGGAAGAGTATGAACAGGCGCTGAACGAGGTAATTCACCTGCACGCAACAAATAAGCCTGATGAAGCAGCCGAAAACGGTTTCGTGAAAATCGTCGAGAAGGAGCTGGAATCCATCCTCCCCGCCCAGCGGCTCAGGCGCGGCGGCCTGGAGGTGATCACCACCCTGCAGGCGGACCTTCAAGAGCAGCTCGCCTGTGCTGCCAACACCCAGTTGAACCGCATCGCTTACAGTGACGTGAGTGGCGTGGCACCGGACCAGCCTGATTGCGACGCCGCCCTGCTGCTGCCCACTCAGCGTTTTACCAACACCGGGTCGGGCGAACTGGCTGCTGCGGGGCTGGTGATGAACCCTCGTTCAGGCGAGTTGCTGGCTTACCTGGAACCCACGACCCTCAACGGTGCCCGCCTGTCAGATTCAGGATACCAACCGGGTTCGCTGTTAACGCCATTTGTGGCTATCAGCGCTTTCTCGCGCGGATATTCACCCGCTCGTTTGCTATGGGATATTCCCTCGCAAAACAGTGTGACCCATACCGGAGAACCCGCTGCGCCTGACGCTTACCATGGCGCGGTGAACATGCGTTCAGCCCTGGCCAACGATTACCTGACCCCCCTCGCGAAAATTGTCAATGAAACAGGGGCGGCCAACACCTGGCGCTCTGCTGCCTACATTGGTCTGGATTCGTGGGAAAACCCGCCTGATAACGCTTCCCCGTTGTACGGCGGCAGCCCTGTGAGCCTGCTCGAAGTGGGCTCCGCTTACAGCACGCTGGCAAACGCGGGCGTGCGCAGCGGCCGGCTGGATAAGGCGACCAACCGCATAAAACCGGTGACGGTGTTAAGGGTCAATACCAGCCGCCATCAAACCATCTGGCAGGCGCCATTGGCTGAGAACGCCGTCATTATCAGTGAAAGCGTCTCTTATCTGGTCAACCATGTACTCAGCGATGAAAGCGCGCGCTGGCCAAGTTTGGGGCACCCCAACGAACTTGAAATTGGTATGGAAGCCGCGGCCAAAATGGGACGCGCGGATAACGGGCACCAGGTTTGGACGGTAGGCTATACCCCGCAGCGCCTGGTACTGGTATGGATGGGTTCCCGTTCAACTGAAAAGGATACCCCTGGATTAGATAAGCGGATGGCAGCCGGTATCTGGCACGCGGTGATTAAGTATGCTTCTCGCGGGCTGGAGCATAAAGGCTGGCAGCGCCCGGCTGGCATCACGCAGCTTCAGGTATGCAGCCCATCTGGCATGCTGCCGACCATGGACTGCCCCAACCTCGTCTATGACTATTTCCTTTACGGGAACGAACCCACTCTGCCAGACACGCTCTTCACCCGGTTCAAGGTTAACCGCGAAACCGGTCAGCTGGCAACCGTGTTTACACCTCCCGAACTGATCGATGAAAAAGTGTTTATGAATGTCCCAGCAGAAGCGCGCCTCTGGGCGCAAAGCGCCGGGATTGAACTAATCCCACAGGGGTATGATGCTATTCAAACCATCAGGCAAGATGAGCTGGTCAACATCACTCAACCGCTGATGTTTTCAGCGGTAGCAGGGAAAGTGGTCATCCGTGGAACAGCAGCGGCAGCCCATTTCGCTTCTTATTCCATTCAGGTTGGCGAAGGGATTAATCCTGAAAGCTGGCTGCGAGTTAAGGAATCAACCCGCAGCCTGAGCGAAGACGGCGTGCTCGCCGAATGGGATACCAGCGGGTTGAACGGGCTGTACGCCATCCGCCTGACGGTCATTGATGCCGACAACGCGGTTCGCTCCGCGGTCACCCAGGTGACAGTAGACAACACCCCCCCTTCTGCGCGTATCACCTATCCCCTGCCTGACCAGCACATCACGCCCGTACGCGGTGAGGTGACCATCACCGCGCAGGTTGAAGACTTGGTTGGAGTAGCCAGAGTGGAATGGTGGGTGGATGGCAAACGAGTGTCAGAACAAACAGCAGCGCCCTACCTTTACCAGTTGAGCGAATCTGCGGGGAAACACAGTGTGTATCTGAAAGCCTGGGATGTCGCCGGGAACTCCATCCAGAGCGAAAAGATCTCTTTTTCAGTTGCTCCTTAATTTCCACCAACCGGGAACAATAAGGCTTGAAGTTCTTCAAGGTCGTTCAGCACAACATCCGCTCCAGCTTTTTTTAATTCTTTTTCTGTGCCAAAACCGCATAACAGGCCTACCGTTTGCGCGCCGGCGCGCCTGCCCGCAAGGATATCTACGGTGGTATCGCCAATCATCACGCAGTCACGCGCTTGCAACCCCATGGCATTGGCTGCGTGCTGCACCGGCATCGGGTATGGCTTGGTGCGTTCACATGTTTGAGAGGTGACCACTTCTACAAAGTGTTTGCTCAACGAGAATTGCTCGAGGAACATCATGGTTGTTTTTTCATCACGAGCGCTGACAACAGCAAGCGGGTATTTTTTCTCCGCCATTGTCAGTAGTTCATTCGCTCCCCTCATCAGTCTGAATGCCGTGTTTTTATATTCGCGCCTTTTCATCATCCGCGTAAACAAGCGCGCGAAGTTATCATCCAGGCTCAGGGTATCCAGCCAGTACATCACCAGGTTCATCGGTGATTCAGCCGCCATCACCAGCCAGCGTGCAAACTGCCGCGGTTTCTGGCATTTAACGATTTTCGCAACCGGTTGAAAGAAATCGGTTATTTTCTCGACCCAGGCATCATCGGTATCACAGATCGTGCCATCCACATCAAAGCACAGCCCTTTAATGCGCTGAAGGTCAAGCGGCATGCTTATTTTCCAAAATCTTTAATTTCCGTCAGTGCATCATCGACCACTTCTTTTGAGGAGCCTATCACCCACAATACATCCGGACCGCTGCGGCGCATGGTGATTATGCCGTCAGAGGTCGAGTTCCAGGAGATAACACCGTTGCTGTTCTGTACCGGGATGCCCCAACGCGCCAACCCATAGTCGCGTGACATATCAAAATATTCGCCGGCATCACTGGAGGTGTCCCAGGTACTGCGCCAGGCAAAGAGGTGTTCCTTGAGGTCTGCTGTGGCGTAATAAACATAGGTGTCTCCACCCCAACCTGCTGCGGCTGTTTTGCTCTTTTCATCATCCATGGAGAACTGGGAGGACCTCCCTTTGGCAAATACGAGGTAGGTGTACCATTCTCCCATCACGTTGCGGTCAAGTTCGCTCCAGTCATCACCCAGCATACCGGCAAGGTCAGGCATTTCCACCGGAACAGGTCGATCATCCGGGTATTTTTCAGGATGCAGGATCTGTTCAGTAGAAACAGGAGGGTTTGCATAAGCCGCATCAACGGCCGCCCACCCACCCTGGTTGATCAACTGCTGCACAAAGTCAAGCCCAAAGGTGTACGGGAACAAGAAATCTTCTTTCATGTACGCCGGCGCTGAGTCGTAGACTGGGCTGGTGTATTCTTCCTGGAAAGAGAAGAGGTCCTTTTGATCCTGCCGGGTGCTGTGCTTCAGAAACCATTCATTCTCAGTGGAAACCGAGTCACCTTCAATCAGCGCGCTCACCGCGGCGCAGTATTCGGTATCTACTTTGCAGTAGTCATCATTCAGTTTCATACCGTTCTCCAGGTCATAGTTCTGATCCTGAAGCACGTGGTTGAACTCGTGCGCATAAGTCATGCGCTCCATACCGCCAAAACCTTCTCCAGCAATGACGTACATGTCTTTGGTTTCGCTGTCGTAATAACCAGCGATCTGTTCTGAATACAGGTCCAGGTAAAACTGTTTCAGGTCAAACCCTTCATCGAGCAACCCCAGTGTGGAGAGTACTTTGGAGTCTTTCAACGCGTCTTCATCGCTATAATCGGCGAAGAAATCGTTGATCACTTTATCCTGTAATTCTTCCGGGGTCAGCAGGTCTCGCTTCAAGTCGGTGGTCATGTGGAGCCCGCGGATGGCGATCACCTGCTGCTGAATCTCATCCATTTGTTTGGCGATTTTGGGCGGAAGTCCATCAGACGGAGCTGCCGCCTGTGTTTGCTGCGCTGCAGTGACCGTGGCCACTGCTGGCGTGTTTCTCAAAGTAAGTAGGGGGTCGGTATAGTTTTTCTGCGCTTTTAACAAAAGATACGCGCCAATGATCACTCCGGCGCTCAAGAGCACGCAGGATGAAATAATCAGCACCAGTAAAGTCACTCCGATTTTTTTATTCATGATTGATAGCCATCGCCTTTCATCTGTCCCATCCACAAGAGAGGGCTGTGAGATATTTCACCCATTTTACCCTAAAGAACCTCGTCACAGTTCGTAAAAAGGTGACCCGGCGAGCGAACCTCTTCTTTTGTTATAATGGCGCCTATGAAATATCATGTTTGGACTGAAGGCTGCCAGATGAACGTGGCTGACTCGGAGCGTGTTTCTTCAGCGCTGGAACATCTGGGCTACACACACACTTCCAACGCTGAAGATGCGGATGTGATTGTGCTCAATACCTGCGTGGTGCGCCAGTCGGCTGAAGATAAGGCGTACGGCAGGCTCACCTCTCTGCTGCCGATCAAACGCGACCGCCCGGAAGTGGTAATTAACTTGATGGGCTGCCTGGTCGGGATAAAAGACCACCAACCACTGCGCCAGCGCTTCCCCTATGTCGACGTTTTTTCTCCCCCATCAGACCCTGCCCCATTGGTCGAATACCTTATCCAACGCGACGCCCGCAGTGCAGAAGAAGCCGAGACCGCCAGGCGCTTCGCCTTGATGGACGGAGACCTGGTGCTGCCGCGTAGCAGCGGCGGGCAGGTAGCCGGTTGGATCCCGGTTGTTTACGGCTGTTCGCACGCCTGTGCCTACTGTATCATCCCGTACCGCCGGGGTGTGGAGGTGAGCCGTCCGCCGGAAGAGATCTACCGTGAAGCCCGCTCGCTTGCCGCTCAGGGCGTTAAGGAAATCACCTTGCTGGGGCAGATCGTGGACCGTTACGGAAAAGACCAGCCGGCCTACCCCACGCTCGCCGGGCTGCTGCGCGAGCTGAGCGGCATTGAAGGCATCGAAAGGCTGCGTTTTCTTACCTCTCACCCCAACTGGATGACGGATGAGCTGCTGGAGTGCGTGGCAGAACTACCCAAAGTTATGCCGCACATTGAAGTTCCCAACCAGTCAGGGGATGATGACGTTCTGCAAGCGATGAAGCGCGGCTACACCGCGGAAGATTACCGCCGCCTGGTGCAGAAAATACGCGACCGCATTCCCGGGGTTTCCATTGCCACTGACATCATTGTGGGTTTCCCCGGTGAAACCGAAGCACAGTTCCAAAACACCTATGACTTGCTGGCAGAATTGAAACTGGATGTCGTTCACCTGGCCCGTTACTCACCGCGCGCTGGCACTTTATCGGCGCGCTCGCTGGAAGATAACGTGCCCGAGACTGAAAAGTGGCGCCGCTTCCGGGCGTTGGAGCGGCTGCAGGAAGCCATCGTGCGCGAGATCCACGCGACCTACCTTCACACCACCGTAGAGGTGCTCTTCGAAGACAAGGTGAAGAAACGCTGGCGTGGGCGCACACCTACCAATAAGCTGGTCTTCGTAGAAACTGAAACGAACCTGCGCGGCATGGTACTGCCGGTGAAGATCATCCGCACCGGGCCCTGGTCTATGCTGGGAGAACTCGTCAGCTGAGCGTATGAAACGCTTCTTTTTCCTTTTGGGTTCGGGTGTGTGCATCGCTGTCATTGTGGCAGTGTATTTTTTATGGGTCAACACCTCCCTTTTTAACCCGCGCTCGCGTGACCTGATGAAGTGGCTGCGCGACCCCGCCGCTCATCCCGATTGGCGTATAGAAGCCGGTCAACGCTGCGACGGCGCCCTCTTCAGCCTGCCGACCAGCGGTTATATCGGTTATTTATGGAATGACTCCTTTCGCCCGGGGCACCATCACCAGGGCATTGATATTTTCGGCGGTGGTGAGCCCGGCAGCGTGCCTGTTTACGCCGCTTACGATGGTTACCTCACCCGGTTAGCCGACTGGAAATCGACTGTGATCATCCGCATCCCCGCTGACCCGCTGCAACCACAGCGGCAGATCTGGACGTATTACACTCATATGGCTTACCCATCAGGTGAAAGCCTGATTGCCGCGCAATTTCCGCCCGGCAGCAGCGAAGTCTTTGTGAAGGCCGGAACCCTGCTGGGCTACCAGGGGAACTACTCGGGCACACGCGACAAGCCCACTGGCGTGCACCTGCATTTTTCAATCGTGAAAGACGACGGTAACGGCCGCTTTCTGAATGAACTGGAAATTGACAACACTCTTGACCCTTCGCCCTATCTGGGAATGGCATTGAACAATAAAGCCGGTGCGACCACCCCGGCGGTGTGCACCCCCTGAGCAAAAAAGGATTTACCTCCCGGCATTCAGAGAGCCTTCTGAAGCGTTTTGGTGCTACCCTTTCATCCGAAACGCCCCTTATGCTATACTCATTTTATGAATCCATCTCCCTCACAACGCTTCACTTTGTCTTGCCCGGAATGCGGACGCGCGTTTGACCCCCTCTTGCCGCAAACTTACTGCCACGATTGCAATTCGCCCTTGCTTTCGCATTACCCGCTCGAGCGGCTGAAAGCGGAACTGCGCCGTGAGGAGATCAGCGCCCGACCGCGCGGCATGTGGCGCTGGCACGAGTTGCTGCCAGTGGAAGACCCGCACAACCGCGTTTCACTTGGCGAAGGCGATACGCCTTTATTGCCTCTGCCCACCATTGCCGCGGCTTTGGGTGCCTCCAACCTGCTGCTGAAGGACGAGTCGCTCAACCCCACCGGTACCTTCAAGTCGCGCGGCATGGCGGCGGCGGTTTCGAAAGCGCTGGAGCTGGGTATCCGTGAATTCGTTATCCCAACTGCCGGCAACGCGGGAGGGGCGCTGGGGCTTTATGCCGGGCGCGCCGGCTGCGCCGCGCATGTGTTCATGCCAAAAGACACCCCGGCACCCATCCAGTACGAAATCCGCATGTCAGGCGCGGATGTGCACCTGGTGGACGGGCTCATCAATGATGCCGCGCGCCTGGCTGCCGCCGAGTCACGCGCTCACGGCTGGTTTGACGTTTCCACTTTCAAAGAGCCGTACCGCGTTGAAGGCAAGAAGATCATGGGCTACGAGCTCGCCGAAGCGCTGGGCTGGAGGTTGCCAGACGTCATTATCTATCCCACTGGCGGCGGTACCGGCCTGGTTGGGATGTGGAAAGCATTCGATGAAATGCAATCTCTCGGCTGGATTGACAGCGCCAGACCGCGAATGGTCTCGGTGCAGGCAGCGGGTTGCGCTCCGGTGGTTCGGGCGTTTGAAGAAGGCGCGCAGCGCATCCAACCCTGGCAGAACGCTGCTACTATCGCGGCTGGGTTGCGCGTACCTGCGGTCTTCGCCGACCGCCTGGTGCTGCGCTGCCTTTACCAGAGCGGAGGCTGCGCTGTCAGCGTGAGCGATGAAGAGCTCACCCTCGCCCAGCACGAGCTGGCGCGTGCTGAGGGCATCCTGGCTGCACCTGAAGGCGCGGCAACGCTGGCGGCTTTAAAAATTTTACTTAAAAAAGGCTGGTGCGAATATGGGGAAAGCATCGTATTATTTAACACAGGAACCGGACTTAAATACTTCCAGCAAGACCATGTCGATCACTGAAGATCACGCACAACTGGAAATACTTTACAACGTCAGCCGTCAACTGGCAGCCAGTCTTGACCTGCACGAAGTGCTGGCGCGCGTGCTGCTCCTTTCCACCAGCAACCTCGGCGCGGAAAGAGCCAGCCTGATCGTGCTTGACAATGCCCACAAACCGTGTGACGCGGTCATCCTTTATAAAGGCGAGCTTTCATCCGCTTCACACGAAACCATCAACGCGATCGTGCGCTATGGTTTGGCTGGTTGGGTCATTCACAACCGCCAGCCCGTGATCCTTGAAAACACCCGTGCTGACGCGCGCTGGCTCGAAAGACCCTATGAAAAAGAAACCGCAGGTTCGCCAAAATCCGCTTTATGCCTGCCGGTGCACGCCCGTGAGAAAATTGTGGGTGTGCTCACCATCGTCCACCCTTTGCCGGGGAACTTTAATGAAGCCCATCTGAAGCTGCAACAGGCCATCGCCGATTTGGCGGGCGTCGCCATTCACAACGCGCGGTTATACGAAGACGCCAAACACAGTCGCAATTTATATCGTGGTTTGTTCGAAGGCAGCCCGGATCCAATTTTTATCACCACCCTGGACGGTCAGATCATTGACTGTAACCGCCAGGGCATTTTCGTTAGCGGCTTTGACCGGCGCTTTTTATTAAGAAGCTCGATCATCAACCTGGACCCTCTTGCAAGTGACGTGTTGACCCGCGCTGGGGCAGGCCGCAAGCGTTCCAGCGCTGGGGATTATGAATCAAGCCTGTCAATCAAAGGCCAGCAGCGTTTACCGGTAGAGGTTAGCGCCGTGCGTGTGCCTTACCGCGACCTTGACTGTCTGCAGTGGATATACCGCGACACCAGTGCGCGGCATGAGCTTGACGCCCTGCGTGACAATTTGAGCGCGATGATCTATCACGATTTACGTTCCCCGCTCGCCAACATCATTTCAGGGCTGGAATTGCTGGCAGAAACCATCCCCCCTGAAGCCGGTCCAGACGCGCAACAATTGCTGCAGATTGCCGGGCGCTCCAGCGCGCATATGCAGCGCCTGGTCAGTTCGCTGCTGGATATTAACCGGCTTGAATCAGGTCAAGAGCTCACCCGGCTTCGCCGTTCAAAGCTGAAAAAATTACTGGATGAAAGCATCGAGGTTATCTCACCCAAGGTGCGCAGCAAAAAGCTTGAAGTGGTCAAGCAGGTGCCGCGCAAGGTTCCAGTGGTGAACGCGGATGAGGACATGATCCGGCGGGTCATCATTAATCTGTTGGAAAACGCGGCGCGTTATTCACCGCCCGGCAGTAAAATCACAACCAGGATTCAAGCGCAGGCGCACCAGGTCGTGGTTTTTATCGAGGACGAGGGTACTGGTATTCCTGAAGAAGCCAAAGAACGGGTGTTTGAAAAATTCGCCAGGATTGATGATGAAAGCGCAGTCAGGGGGATCGGTTTGGGGTTGGCTTTCTGCCGCCTCGCTGTACAGGCGCACGGTGGTAAAATCTGGGTGGAGAACCTCCACGCCGGGGGGGCCAGGTTCGCGTTCAGCCTGCCGCTTAGTCAACGGCAGGAGCTTACTCCGGAAGGATAAAAGATGCAGGAAATCGCTCCTCAAATTTACATTGAAAGGGAGTACCCAGGGGTTACGCTGGGATTGATCAATTGGAAGCGCAGCCTGATCCTGATTGACGCGCCCTTCAGACCAGAGGATATCCGGTTATGGCGGGTATCGATGCATGAATTGGCGCCTAACACAGACCGTCTGCTCATCAGCCTGGATGACCACTACGACCGCACATTAGGCTCAAGGCAGATCGAAGGTCCTGTCATTGGCCATGAAAAACTCACCCAGCTATTCAAAGACCGGCCGGTCAATATCAAACCACAGGGGATTGAAACAGGCGCCGCCTGGGAGCAGCACAACACGCTGGGCAATATCCGTTGGAGCGTGCCTGAAATTACCTTCACCGAACATCTCGAAATACACTCTGATGCGCATACCTTGCTTCTTGACAGTCACCCCGGTCATTCGCCGGCGGCAATTTGGGTAACCCTGCCAGAGGAAAAGGTGTGTTTTATCGGTGATACTGTTACGCCCCACTCCGTGCCCTTCCTGGCCAACGCCGACCTGGCGCAATGGAGGGATACACTCTCTTTGCTGCTGAAACCGGTTTACCGCTCTTATATCCTTGTCTCGGGTCGCGGCGGGCTGATCAGCACCAATGATATAAAAGAGCAGTTAAAAATACTGGAAAAGATCAACAAGCAGCTCGAGAAGCTGGGCGGAAAACCCCTGCGCAATGAAGACATCCAGAAAACCGCCGCCAACATTCTCAAACAGTGCAATGTGCCAAAGGAAGAAGAGCAGCAGCACCTGCAACGCGCGCGCTGGGGCCTGGTGCAGTATCTCAAGCACAGTACGGGCAGCCATCCAGAACAACCTGCCGTGTTATAAGGTAAAGGCAAAACATCAATCACATGCCGCCTACATCGCCAGCAGAACAAATCCGCTCTGTGCTTCAGGTGCTCAAACGCCATTACGGCGCGCCGGTTTGGCGTGATCCTTTGCCAGCGATCGATGAGCTTGTCTCCACGATTCTTTCGCAGAACACGAATGATAGTAATCGCGATCGGGCGTTCAATACCCTGCGTCAGACCTTTGCCGATTGGGACGCGGTGCGTACCGCCCCAGACGAGGAGATCATTGCCGCGGTGCGCGTTGCCGGCTTGGCCAACCAGAAGGGTCCGCGCATCAAGGCGGTTCTGAACCAGATACATGAGGAGGTAGGGTCACTCGACCTTTCCTTCCTGGCGGAGATGCCACTGGAAGAAGCCCGCGCCTGGCTGCTGCGTTTTAAAGGGGTGGGGCGCAAAACAGCTGCCATTGTGCTGCAGTTCGCGCTGGGGCATCCCGCCTTCCCCGTAGATACGCACATTTACCGCGTCACCGGCCGCCTGGGGGTGAGACCCGCCACCATGAGCGTGGAAAAAACACACCTGTTGATGGAAGAATTGATCGATCCTGACGATTTTTACGCCGGGCACCTGAACCTGATCCGCCTGGGTCGCGAAACCTGCCACCCCCGCAAACCCGATTGTCCGCGCTGCCCGGTGAGAGAATTATGCCTTTACCCCGATAAGACCGTAGAGCCCTAAACCCCGAGCGCGGGTTTTACCTCACTTTATCCTTTCCTTCTCTGTGAAAATACGCTTCACAACTCGTTCTTATCGAAATACACCCTCCCCTCTTCTTTTCTCCTTCTTTCACTAGAAGAGACGGAAGCCAGGGTCTTTTCATTCTGGCGCACGTCCAAGCAAACTGGCGTAAAACGATTCAACCCGCGCTTTTTAATCAGTTATAATCCTATCTTATGACGGAAATGTGGCTGGTCAGGCACGGGCAAACGGATTGGAACCTGCGCAGAATCTTCCAGGGTCAAAGTGACATTCCGCTGAATGAGACGGGTATCAACCAGGCACGCGCGCTGGCAGCCGCGCTCAGCGGCATACGCTTTGAAGCGATCTACTCCAGCGACCTGGGGCGCGCGCTGCACACTGCGTCTTTCATCGCTTCTTCGCTGGGGCTGCCGGTAATCGCTGACCCGCGCCTGCGCGAGATCAACCAGGGCGTGTGGGAAGGGCAGACCATCGAGGAGGTTCGCGAGAAGTACCATCCAGATTTCAGCCCAAATGGTAAATACATTTCCACCCCACGCGCGGAAGGAGCCGAATCTCTCGAGCAGGTGATCAGGCGTATGGTCGCGGCAGCCAATGAGTATCACACGCGCCATAACAGTGGTCGTTTGCTGCTCTCGACGCATGGGCTATCCGCCGCAGCGTTGTACGCTGTTGCCAGAGGAATCCCGCTGGTGGATGTGGCGCGCTATATCCCAGAAAACACACAGCCGCTGTTAATCCAGCTGGAGAACCCGTTGGAATTACCGGATTTCAGCGCTTATATTTCTGAAAACCAATAGAACGAATTTCCTAAATCTCTTGACTTAATAGAATACTTGTTCTATAATGTGACTGTTGGTGTTGATCATTTCGTTTTCAAGGAGAACAGTCATGAACCTAACCGCCACCCGTTCCGCTATCCATCACCCTCTGCAGACGCTTAAGAGCGTCCGCGTGCGTTCCTGGAGGGTATACAGCGCGATCATCGTGCTCGCGCTTATTGCTTTCGAAGCCGTTAATTACAGTACTACCGCCTACGCCTTGCGTGACTTGCTGGGTGACCTGCAGTTCATAGGGATACGCTGGGCAACCCTGATGGCGCTGGCTTTCTGCAGCCTCGATTTCGCCGGTATCGCCCGCCTGGTAACCCAGAAGTCCAAACTCCAGGCTTCACGAGAATCCTGGTTTCTGTTTGGTGCCTGGCTCATTGCTGGCACTTTTAACGCCGCGCTCACCTGGTGGGGCGTTACCATTGCCATCACCAATCACCCGCTGCGCAGCGCAGAAGTGGTAAGCACACACAACCTTACCACCGTTGTGCCGCTCGTTGTGGCCATCCTGGTTTGGGTCATTCGCATCCTCATCATCGGGTCGCTCACCTCTTCGCTTGAGCAATCGTCATCGGCGCGCAAAGCGGTTCGCCGCGCCGATGGGTTAAGCCAGCCGACTGGTTTTCCGGTAAGCAGCCGCCCTGCCGCCGGGTTCAGCCGTCCGCAATCCTCAACCCTCTCCGCTCGGTCGGTTAACCCGCGTGCAGGTGTGACCTCCATGGTCAGATCAAGTAACGCGCGTGTCGGGCAACCCATCCAGCGCAACGAATTCATGGCAGCAGAAGAACAAAGCGCTTATAAGGTTTAACCTTCCCTCGCCCCCCAAAAGCCCGGCACTGATGCTGGGCTTTTTTTGACCAACCAGTTGTGAAGAATCATCTTGTTTTTAAAAACCAATCAAGGGAATCGCGGGTTTATAATTCGTCTATGCCTACCCGTCCCAGCGCAAGCCCAATTTGGATCGCCACACAGGATGACCTGCTCAAGATGACAGACGCCATCACTGCTGAACCGTTGCTGGCCATCGATACCGAATCCAATTCGCTCTATGCCTACCGCGAGCGGGTTTGCCTGGTTCAGGTTTCAACACCGCAAACAGATTACCTGGTGGATCCGCTGGCGCTGACTGATCTTTCCGCGTTTGGAAGCCTGTTCGCTGATTCTCGCCGGCAGAAGATCTTCCACGCTGCGGAATACGACATCCTGTGTCTGAAGCGCGATTACAACTTCACCTTCAATAATATTTTCGATACGATGATCGCCGCGCGCATCCTTTCCTACCCTCAGGTCGGGCTGGGCAATCTGCTTTCTGCCTGGTTTGGTATTGAACTGGAAAAGAAATATCAACGCGCCGACTGGGGAAAGCGACCCCTGCCCCAGGCCATGCTGGATTACGCCCGTATGGATACCCACTATCTCTTTGACCTTCGGACGAGGTTTGAAAGAGAATTGAAAGAAAAGCGGTTGTGGGAACTGGCTTTGGAGGATTTTTCGCTGGTGTGCCAGGCGGTTCCAGCTCCTGCAGACAATAATGGGGGTACCTGCTGGAAAGTCATAGGAGGGAAGCATCTGAGCGCGAAAGAAACGGCCGTGTTGCAGGCGCTATGCGCTTACCGCGATCAGCAGGCGCAGCGCATGGGTTTGCCGCATTTTAAAGTGCTTTCAAATACCCTGTTATTGGAGCTCAGCCATGCCATGCCGCGCACGCTGGATGAACTCAAATCTGTCAGTGGAATGAACGATGTCCTACTCAAGCGCCACGGAACCGGCCTGCTGCGCGCGATTGAAGAAGGTAAACGTGCCAAACCGCCAGCACGCCCTCCGCGCCAGCGTCCAGAAAAAGACGTGCTGAACAGGCTAAAAAGGTTGCACGAGTGGCGAAAAACGCTGGCTGGCAGTCTAAAAACAGAGTCAGATGTGGTGCTACCGCGCGTGTTCATGGAACACATCGCTTCTGAAAACCCGCAAGGGCTTGCCGACCTCAAAGAACTCATGGCTGATATTCCGTGGCGATATCGCCAGTACGGCAAAGCCATTTTGTCGGTTATTCACCGTCAGGAGGAATATGAAGATTCACTTTAACGGGGCGGCGCGAACAGTGACAGGTTCGCAGCATCTTATCGAAGTCAACAATCATAAGCTGTTATTGGATTGCGGCCTTTTTCAGGGCAAACGGGCTGAAGCCTATGAAAAAAACCGCCATTTCAGTTTCAACCCCGATGAACTGGACGCAGTATTGCTTTCTCACGCGCACATTGATCATAGTGGCAACCTGCCCAACCTGGCCAAGATCGGTTATACCGGTCCGATCTACGCCACTTACCCCACCGCCACCCTCGGCGAGATCATGTTGATGGATTCGGCGCACATCCACGAATATGACGCTGAATATATCAACAAAAAACGCGCCCGCCATGGCGAACCACCCATTGAACCTCTCTACAACCGGGCAGACGCCGCCAGGGCTATTGAGCTGTATTACCCGGTTCATTACAACGAGCCCTTTTCACCGGTGCCGGGTGTAACCGCCAGGTTCATCGACGCCGGTCATATCCTCGGTTCAGCCGCCATCCGCCTGGATATCGAAGAAAACGGTACCCACAAGAGCCTGTGGTTTTCAGGTGACATTGGGCGCTTTGGGCTGCCCCTGATCACTGATCCGGTCATGCCCAGCGATGTGGATTACCTGTTGATGGAATGCACCTATGGCGACATGGAACACTTCACCGTGGAAGAGGCTTACCAAAAATTCAGCCAGGCTGTGGTAAAGACCATTGACCGTGGCGGCAGGGTGATTGTCCCGGCTTTTGCCGTCGGGCGCACACAGGAGATCGTTTACTTCCTCAACCAGATGAGCACGCAGGGTTTGATCTCGCGGCTGCCCGTATATGTAGACAGCCCCCTGGCGGTGCAGGCTTCACAGATCTTTGCCAGTTACCCGGAATACTTCGACGAGGAAACCAACGAATTCATCCGCACGCAAAAACACCAGGCGCTCAATTTCGACGGGCTCACGTATATAAGTTCAGTAGAAGAGTCAAAAGCCCTGAACGATAAAAAAGGGCCAATGGTCATTATCTCGGCTTCTGGTATGGCCGAAACCGGGCGCATCCTGCATCATTTAAAGAACAACATTGGCAACCCGCGCAATACAGTCCTCATCGTTGGCTGGCAGGCGCCAGACACACTGGGCAGGCGCCTGATGGAAGGCGCTGATCAACTGCGCATCTTCGGTCAGCTTTACGATCGGCGTGCCGAAGTGCAGGTCATCACCGGTCTCTCGGCGCACGCCGGTCAGCACCTGCTGTTGGATTACGCCGGTGCGGTAAAAGAGAGGGTAAAAGAGATTTTTTTGGTTCACGGTGAAGAGGATGCCGCTGGGGTGTTCATGGGGAAGTTAAAAGAAAAGGGGTTTGCGCATTTCCGTTACCCCTCACCAGGCGACACCGCCGAGTTGTGAGAGATTTCGGGTATAATTCTGGCGCTGGAGAGGTGCCGGAGTGGTTGATCGGGGCGGTCTCGAAAACCGTTGTGGCTCTCGTGGTCACCGTGGGTTCGAATCCCACCCTCTCCGCTCTTAATAACTCATCGCTAAGTCAATCTGGGTTCGAATCCTCATCCTTACAGGACGCTCCGCGGCCCTCTCCGCTCTTAATAACTCATCGCTAAGTCAATCTGGGTTCGAATC
>Ga0116144_10002322_pt1 | contig 20661 bp, 20 predicted proteins | sample AD_UKC035_MetaG_FD_89746 | JGI IMG/M metagenome (GOLD analysis project Ga0116144, IMG submission 89746) | Active sludge microbial communities of municipal wastewater-treating anaerobic digesters from USA - AD_UKC035_MetaG | ecosystem: Engineered > Bioreactor > Anaerobic > Digestate | place: USA...
AACGCCGAAGAGCTGCTCAGCCTCGACCCACTGACGTATTCAACCCCTCAGATGCGCCTGATCTAAGGCTCAGCCGCCCCCCACTTCGACGGTGGGTGTGAGCGTAGGGCCTTCGGTGGGCACCTCGCTGGGTGTGGGCGTATTGCTGGGCGATGGCGTCTCGCTGGCGGGCGGGGTCGAAGATGGCGGCACCGTGCTGGTCGGCGGCGGCGTATCGGTGGCATTGGGCACCGGCGACGGGGTGGGCGTGAACGTCGCATCCAGGGTCGGCGTCAGCGAGGGGCTGGGTGTCACCGTGGGCGTGGGGGTGAGCGTGGCAGTTGGCACCTGGATATTCAGGTGCAAGAGACGCTCGACCTCGGTATCCCGGATGCTGTGCATCAGCAGGCGCAAGGTCACCGTGCCGGCAGGGATGTCTTTCAGGTCCCAGGTATGCACCATCTCGGCCCCTGCAGCCGGTTGGTCGCGTTCCATCAGCTTGATCCATTCCACCGGCTTATCACCCAAGCCATACCAGAGCGAAAAATCCTTGAAATCTGCGCTGGCGTAGGCCAGGGCATACACATCCAGGGGTGAGGCAGTAATCGTTTGCCCTTCACCCAGGGCCGGGAAGGCCAGGAAGGGGCGCGGGTCTTCTGCCCGGCACTCGCGCGGAGGGGCAAACCGAATGGGGTCATTGAAGCCCATCTGCTGTGCCCAATTGCGCCCATCATTGGTATCTTTGAGCCAGGTCACAGCCCACACATCGGTTACATTCAACACAAACTCTTCGCTGATGAAATCGGCACAGGCGGCCGAGGCCCTCAGGTTGGTCCAGGTATCCAACGGCACCTTGGCCCACAAATCCTGCTCTTTGGGCAGCGGGGGCTGGTCGGCGGCATAGATCTCTGCTCGCTGGCTGGGGCACCACTGCGAAGGCTCTGTCCCTGAGACGGCGCAAACCACCCGGTCTACGATCCCCGCAGGGCGTTGGTAAGGGGTGGGGTTGCCGCCGGTCAGGCGCTGAACGGCATTTTGCATGAAGCTGGCCCAGATAGGGGCGGCGCCGGTCAGACCAGAGGTGTTCTGCATGGGGGTATAGTCGCTGTTACTCACCCACACACCCACCGCAATATCGGGGGTATAGCCCATGGTCCAGTTATCGCGGTAGTCGTTGGTGGTGCCGGTTTTGGCAGCCGCCAAGAAAGGCAGGTTGAGCACCGAATTGGCTCCAAAAGCAGGTGTACGGGCCTCGTTATCAGAGAGAATGGACCACAGCAGGTAAGCATGTTCAGAGCGCACCACCTGCTCGCCAGCGGGAACCTGGTATTCATATACCAGCTCGCCATTGTGGTCGAGGATGCGCGTGATGGCCACCGGCGCCACGCGCCGCCCACCGTTGGCTAAAACGGCGTAGGCCCCGGTCATTTCCATCAAACTCACCTCGCCGCCGCCGAGCGTCAACGCCAGGCCGTAATCGGGACGCGTGAACGTGGTGATGCCCAGCCGTGAAGCCATGCCCACCAGGCCATCCTTCGATTCCGTCGCCGGGTCATCGAAGATGCCGGTGAACTGCAAGGTTTTGACGGCCGGAATGTTATAGGAATTGGCCAGCGCACTGCGCACAGACACCGGGCCATGGAAACGGCCATCATAATTGACCGGACTGTAAGGCTCACGCGGGTCGTTCGGATCGCCCGAGGGCGGAAACTCTGACGGCACATCCCAGATCAGGGTAGAAGGCGTCCAGCCGCGTTCGAAGGCCGCCAGGTAAGTCAGCGGCTTGATGGATGAACCGGGCTGGCGGGTGGGGCTGAGCGCCATATTGACCTGCCCATCAATCGCTTCGTTATAGAAATCGGCCGAACCCACCATCGCCAGGATCTCGCCAGTGGAGGGGCGAATTGCCACCAGGGCGCCGTTGGTGGCATTGTTGACCGCCAGGGCTGCCACTTGTTCAGCTACGATCTGCTGGGCGGCATCTTGCAGGCCAGGGTCGAGGGTGGTGTAAACTGAGAAACCCGAACGGTAGATCGTCTGGGCATCATACTGCGCTTCCAACAGGGTACGCACATACATGACCCAGTGCGGGTAGCGCATCTCAACATCCGGAGATTTGAACTGGTACGTATCCAGGCTGCGGTAGGCTGAAACAGCCTCTTCTACCGTCAGGCACACGCGCTCGGGGCTGTTGCTGACGTAGATACAGCCATCTTCAGTGCTGGCATCGTACATCAAGGTCAGCACCTGCTGCATCCGGGTCAGCGTGGCCTCGCGGTTGGTGTATACATCGTAGACCGAGGGAGACTGGGGCAAGCCAGCTAAGAAAGCGGCCTGGGGCAAGGTCAGGTTATTGGCCGAAACGCCAAAGTAGGTGAAGGCGGCGGCTTCAACGCCATAAGCCAGGTTGCCATAATTGATTTCATTCAAGTACAGCTCAAGGATCTCGTCTTTTGAATAACGGCGCGTGATCTCAGCCGCCAGGAGCGCTTCGCGCACCTTACGCATGTAAGACTGCTCATAGCGCTCTTCGGGGCTGAGCAGCAGGATGCGCGCCAACTGCTGGGTGATGGTGGATGCACCCGAAACCGTCTCGCCGCCCTGCGCATTTTGCCAGAAGGCGCGCACAATCGCCAGCCAGTCAAAGCCGGGATGCGAATAATACTCTTGATCCTCAGTTGCAACCGTAGCTGCCACCAGGAGGGGTGAAATCTTATCCAATGAGACATACGTGCGCCGGCCGGCATTCGGATCGATCATCTCATACAAAAGGTTATTGTTCCGGTCGTAGATGCGGGTGGTCTCAAAAGAAGAAGCACGCTGGCGCAAATCGTCCACGGAAGGCAGTGTGGAGGCAATGCTGTAATACTCATACAGCACGAATGAGCCGCCCAACAACCCAATGATGATCAACGCCAATAAGCCCAGCAAAGCCATGCGCAGCAAGCAGCCCAGGCCTCCTCTCCAATCAACAGCAACTTTGGCCCGCGGCGGGGCAGGCGGGGGCGACACAACGGGCGGGGTTGGCACAACCGGCGGCGGCACAGGCCGAACAGGGCGCGCCGCGGGCCGGCTGCTGACGGCAGAGGGGCTCACGCGCGTGGCATGCAGATCGAACTCATCAACCCGGCGCGGCAGCGGCATACCCTGAGTGCCCAAGGCCGGGGGTGAATGCTGTGGGGTGATGCCCAGCGGCGGCGGAGGCGGCAGGGTGACGGCCAGGGGAGTTTGGTTTTCTCTTGGCACAGGCGGGGGTTGGAGGGCCGGAGAAGGCTCGACAGGCGGCTCAACCGTAGGAAGCGGGCTTACCCCTGGCTCAGGTGGAACAGCCGGCAAGGCCGCCTGGTCGGCGGGCGGAGGGCTGCCATCAGGCGCACCAGCAGGCTCCGGCTGGCCTTCAGGCTGCACGGGCTGAGTATCCTCATCCGTAGACAGCAAGCGCCGGAAGCGGTTGACCGATTGTTCATCAGAATGAGCAGGGATTTCAGGCATACGATTTTCTTCCAAAGTTTTATGATGAATGGCAGTGCTTCATGCCGAAGCAGGCCGGCTGTTGATCAAAACCGTCCAGGTGCCCTTCATCGTTGTTTCGTCGCGCTGGTTCTTGACCGATAACTCGATCACCACCGAACCGCCTCCCAGGCGGGGCAAGGCCTTGGTTTCAAGGACCAGCAACTCGACGTGAATGGTGTCGCCAATGAAGGTTGGATTTGAGAATTTCCAGGTATTGATTTCACGGAAAGCGATCACCGTACCTTCCAGTACGCCCGTACGCATGGCCAGGCCAGAAGCGATGGAAAGCCCCAACAAGCCGTGCGCCACGCGCCGGCCAAAAGGCGTGCCAGCGCTGAATTCGGCATCCGTGTGGATCTGGTTGTAATCGCCCGACAGGCCCGCAAAAGTGACCACGTCACTTTCGGTGATCGTGCGCCCGGTGGTGATGATCTTCTGACCAACCTCAAACTCTTCAAAGTATAGACCGCGGTTTTTGGGTAACATCTGCATCATACTCCTACAAGATCCTATCCGTTTATTCACTGCGCTGTTTTTGCAGTCCATAGGCCTGGGCCACAGGCAGCACAACCAACAAGCCGGTATTGGGTAAAGAAAGATCGCCGGTAACTTTTTGGGTGGCAGCCACCAGGCGCTCCACCAGGCCATCTGAAACACCCGGGATCTCCTCAACCACGGTGAACAGGGTGCGGCTGAAGCTCTCTTCATGATCCAGCAGCGATTCCAGGCTGGGGATCAGAGGCATGTCATCCCACAGTCCCGAGCGCACCCTGCCCAGGCCGGTGCTGTGCAAGATCGTCACACCGCCAACGCCCACTTCCTCCCAGGCATCCAGCAGCGCTTCACACTTCTCAGCGTCGTGCAGCACAAACATGACCATCGATAACATTAATCCACCTCCTGTTTTGATTCCAAACGCTCTGCCTGCTTTTCGCTCACGACAGTGGTTGGCGCAGCGGGTGCGGGTGTGGCGGCGGGCGCAGGCGTGGGCACTGGCTTGAACAGCCAGCGCAGCAAAGGCGGGGTGACGAGGGTGCTTACCAAAACAACGCCGATGATGTTTGAGAACACAGCCTCACTCATCAGGCCGTTGTTCATGCCAACCGTCGCCAGGATCAATCCCACTTCTCCTCGTGAGACCATGCCTGCACCCAATTGGATGGCCTCGCGCCGGTTAAAACCAGCCAGGTACGCGCCAAGCCCGGCACCCGCCATTTTGGTCAGCACAGCCACGATGATCAGCCCGATCAGCAGCCAGATCGCAGACACATCCAGCGCACGCAGGTTCACAGCCAGGCCAATATTGATAAAGAAAAGCGGAACAAAAAAGCCGTAGGCCAGGGCACTCATGCCGCGTTCCAGGCGTTCCTTCTCGGGGCTGCGCGAAAACATCAGCCCTGCCAAGAAGGCCCCGGTGATGGCTGCCATCCCACCCATCAGCTCGGCCGCCAGGCTGTACACAAACATGATCACCACGCCCAAGGTTAAAACACCCTGGCTGATCGGCAGACGTGCGATCCGGCGCACCAAAAAAGGCAGCGCCCACAATCCAAAGGCCGCCGACAGGCCAAAAAAGACGATCATCCGCCCAAAGATTGCAAGCACCACCCCAATGCCGCCGTTCCCGCCGGTGAAGGCCAGGAAAGCCGAAAGCAATAGAATCACCAAAACATCATCAAAAACAGCCGCGCCCAGCAAGCCCAAACCAACCCGGCTGCGCAAGACTTTCAATTCCATTAACGTTTGGGCAGAAATGCTGACGCTGGTCGCCCCGAGCGTCAGGCCCAAGAACAATGCTTCTTGGTTGCCACAACCAGATAAACGTCCAAGCCCCCAACCGAATACCACCGGCAGCAGCACACCCAAGGTGCCCGCAAACGCCGATACCTTACCATTCCGCAGCAAATCAGCCAGGTGCAGCTCCAACCCGGCCACAAACATCAGCAGCAGCACGCCAATCTCTGAAAGCTCAGCCAGGATGGCCGACAACACGTCACCTTCTAAGAAAGGCAGGTGCAAGAAATTCAACAAGGTAGGCCCCAACAGCAAGCCAACCAAAATCTCGCCCAAAACAGCCGGTTGGTGGGCGCGGATGCTCAAATAGGCCGCCGACTTGGCCACGACCAAGAGAACGGCAAGGACAAAGATCAGTTGTAGAAAAGGCGTCAGTTCAATCGTCATGGACATCGTTGCGCCATTATAACATGCTCATATCGCCACGCATTTTCAGCCGGTTTTCCACCCGGCAAATATTCAGTACCGGTCATCCGAAGAACAGCCACCCGTAGTAAAATAGGCACATGCGCGAATGGGACCTCAAAGCCAACGATCCACTATCTATGGTACTGGCCGCCGATGCCCGCTTTGGCCCAACCGATTACTGCAATGACCAGATCTGGGAGCTGAAACTGGGCGGCGGCGAGCCGCCTGCCCTGGCAGTCCAAACCACCTTTGGCTTGCGCGCTCGCAGCCTGCGCATCTTTCCACGTTTCAGTGAAGCCGACACAACCCTGAGTGACCCAGATCAATTTGCCCGGCCAATTTCTGTTCACAGCCTGTACCCAAACTACGCCCGGCTCTCGTATGCTCCCTTCTCGGATATTGACGTTGAGAATGAATTTTGGGTTCCCAACCTGCCAGCCATTGCCGGGCGGATGCGCCTGACCAATCACAGCGCCACCCCGCGCAGCATTGGCCTGGAATACACGGCCCTGCTCATGCCGGCCTCGAACGCTGGTCAGCGCATGTCACCGGCTGAGATTGAGCTTACCCCGGTATTGACCGGAAAAACCGGCAGCCTGGCGCCTTTGTTTTATGTCAGCGAGGGGGCTCAGCCTAGCAGCGGACCGTACACAGGGCTGACCATATCACTGGATCTACAGCCAGGCGAAAGCCGCCAGGTAAGCTGGGCCCTTTCAGCAGGCGAAGACAGCCAGGAACAGAACACCGCCGCGTTCGAGCGGGGGCGTTCACTGGCTATGCGAAACTGGGACGCTCTGCGCGCCCGCATTGAATTGAGCAACGCATCCATGCTCGAGATCCACACTGGCGATCCGGGCTGGGATACCGCCTTCTTCCTGGCCCAAAAGGTGGCTCTGGGGCTTTTCTTGCATCCTTTGCGCGGCCTGGACCGGCCCTCATTTGTCTCCAACCGCCTGCCAGACCAGGGTTACTCGATGCGCGGCGATGGCAGTGATTACAACCATCTTTGGAATGGCCAAACCCCGCTGGAAGCTCATTACCTGGCCAGCCTGGTATTGCCCTCTGCCCCGCAACTGGTGCAGGGGATCCTGTTCAACTTTTTAGAACAGCAGGCCGAGGATGGCACCGTTGACTGGAAGCCCGGCCTGGGCGGCCAGCGCGGCCAATTGAACGCCCCCCCCCTGCTGGCCAGTCTGGCCTGGCAGATATACCTGGCAACGGGCGAACGCGCCTTTTTGGAACAGACCTTCGCCGGGCTGCTCCGTTTCTTACAATCCTGGTTCCGGCCCGAATTTGACCGGGATGGCGATGGCATTCCAGAATGGAGCCATGCCATGCAAACCGGCTTTGATGACCACCCCCTCTTTGCCCATTGGCACGAATGGTCACAAGGGCTCGATATCACCACGGTTGAGTCGCCAGACCTGTGCGCTTACCTGTACCGAGAATGCGAAGCCCTCATCGACATTGCCCGCCTGCTGGGCCAGGAACAACACGTGGACGACCTGCAGGCCAAGGCGGCGGCGCTGCAAAGTGCTGTGGATGCGGCCTGGAATGAAAAGAGCGCTTGTTACCAGTATTGGGACCGCGATGCGCACGTCAGCACCAACCGGCAAGAATTGGGAACGCGCCAGGGGCCAGGTGAGATCCGTATTGCAGAAGAGTTCAGCCAGCCGGTGCGCCTGCTGTTCAAGATCCGCCTGAGCGGCGAGGGGCAGCGCGCAGTGCAAGTTTTTATCCATGGCAGCGGGTCATCGGGAGGGCATCGCATTGAACGCCTGGCCGCCGAGAGGATGCGCCGCTGGCCCGCATCAGACGACACCAGCATTGGCTGCCTGACCAGTGAACGCACGTATACCAGCATCGAGCATATCGGGTTGGAGGGTATTCAACCGGAAGACCAGGTTTTTGTATACACAGCCGAGCACAGCCTCCCCGATCACACCGTGCTACTGCCGCTCTGGGCAGGCATACCAGATGCCGAGCGCGCCAGGACCCTGATCAAGCAAACCATTACCAGCGCCAAACACTTCTGGGGAACCTATGGGCTGCGCTCTTGTTTTGACCCGGCTTCGAAAGACAAGAAAAACCCATCTCCTGCTGCTGAGGCCTGTTCGGGGATTTACCTGCCCTGGAACGCCCTGGTGGGTGCAGGGTTGGTGCGTTATGGGCAGCGCGCCAAAGCCGCTGAGCTCCTGACACGCATCATGAAAGCCATCACCCAGACCCTAAAACGCGACCAGGCTTTCCGCCGCTACTATGACGATAAGACCGGCTACGGTCAAGGAGAGGTTAACGCCGCAGCCGGGCTTGCTCCCTTGGGACTGTTTTTGGATGTATTGGGCGTACGCATCATCTCTCCACACTGCGTGACCATCAGCGGTTCAAACCCATTCCCCTGGCCCGTGACCGTGAAATACCGCGGCCTGACCGTGCTGCGCCAGAAGAAAAAGACCATGATCATCTTTCCGGATGGCCAAAATATCACGGTCAAGAATGACCCCAGCAGCAACACCACCCGCTGGCAAACCATTCGCCTCGAATGACATTTGTGATAAAAAACCGGGCATCATCATCGCATCAACCCATACCCCCGGCTGCTGTTGGCACTTCTGCCTGGCGCTTCAGTATGCCAGAATGGCAAATTTACGATAAAATGAAAGTAACGATCAATAAAGGGTCTGACACCCCGCGCACAGCTTTCGCAGGGTGGCCTGCGAGATGGAGTGATAAACAATGAAACTTATTCTCAACTTGTGGCTGAGGCAGAGATCATGACCACTTCAGAAACTCCTGAAAAATTGATCAACCGGCTGGTGACAGCTGTGGTTCAAGAACAAGACGCCGAGAATGCCTTCAATGCGCTGGATAAGCTGGGGTTCTCGATTACTCGCCTGCCGAGTTCGGGGGGGTTCTTGGGTCGGCGCAACGTCACCCTATTAATTGGCCTGACCAAAGGACGTGAAGCAGAGGTAGTGCAAGCGCTCTACCAGAACTGCCGCACGCGAGTAGAATACGTCACCTTGCCCTTGGAAGGTTCGCCAATGCCGCTTACCACGCCCACCCCCATCACCGTGGGGGGCGCAACCTTATTCGCCTTTGATCTTGAACGTTACGAGGAGGTGTGATCATGAAAATGCTGATTGCCGTCTTGCGAGATGAAGATTCAGAAAACATCTCACACGCCCTGGTCGAATCTAAGTTCCGCGTCACCCGCATCGCATCCACTGGCGGCTTCTTCCGGCGCGGATCAACCACCCTGCTGGTTGGCATTGCAGACGAGAAGGTGGACGAGGCCATCCAGGTCATCCGCCAGAACTGCGCGCCGGCGGCTGAGCCGGGTGCCAAGCGCGCCACTTTATTTGTGTTGAATGTAGCCCATTTCGAGCAAATCTAAGCGGTGCAGCGCAGCCCAGCCAGGGTTCTGCATTCATACAATTGATGTGCCTGTTGGGGTTTTGACTTTTGTCAACAAGGAGCAGGTATGCAGCCCAAGATCAATCCAGAGGATGTACGCGTCTTCAGCGGTCGTTCGCACCGCCAGTTAGCTCAGGATATTGCCGACCACCTGGGTGTGCCGCTCGAACCCACCCTGGTCTCACGCTTCAGCAACGATAATCTGTATATCCAGCTAGGCGCCAGCGTCCGTTCGCGCGTTGTCTACATCGTGCAGTCGCTCATTCCTCCGGTCAGCGACCACCTGATGGAATTATTCATGATGCTGGATATTGCCCACCACGCCGGGGCGCGCGAAATCCATGCCATCATCCCTTATTTCTCTTATGCCCGCTCTGACAAGAAGGATGCCCCGCGCATCTCGATCACGGCCCGCCTGATTGCAGACATGCTGCAAACGGCAGGTGCGACGCATATGATGACCGTAACCTTGCACTCACCCCAGGTGCATGGCTTTTTTAGCATTCCCACCGATCCGCTGACCGCCCGCGGTTTATTTTGCAATTACCTGCTGGAATGTAAATACAAACACGCCCTCAAGCTCGATCCTGCTGAGACGGTGGTGGTTGCGCCCGATTACGGCCGCGCCGGCTCTGCCGCCCGCCTGGCTGAACGGCTTGGCCTATCATCTATCTCAGCCGAAAAAAGGCGTTTATCAGATACTGAGGTAGAGATCAGCAGCCTGATTGAGCAGCAGGTGCAGGGTTTTCGTAAAGCCATCATCTACGACGATGAGATTGCTACCGGCGGATCGGTGCTGCATCTCAGCCGCCTGTTGGTTCACAGCGGCATTGAAGAGATCAAGTTGATCTGCACGCACGGCTTGTTCTTGAACAATGCGCTGGAGCGCATCCGCGCCATCCCCCAGATCACCGAAGTGATCACTACCGATACGGTGCCTATTCCGATCGAAAAATGCATTCCATGCCTGACCATCTTACCCATCGCGGCCACCATTGGCGAGGCCATCCGGCGCAACTATAACCGGCAATCGATCGGTGACCTCTTCGATTTTGGCGAATACCTGAACGAATAAGCGTCTAAGCCAGTTCTATGATTGGCGCCCTGCCCGGTGAGAGGCTTCTGAAAACTCTTCAACCTGGTAGATCATGACATCCAGCTTCTTGTGCTGCCAAAGGTCTGGCCGCGCCCCCATCTTCTCGCACAGGTGCGCCAAGAACACCGCCGGGTCAGGTATCTTCTCCCAAACCTGCGGCAAGAAAGTAGCCCGGCGCAGGCCATCGCGCAAGATCACACCATCCACACCCGGGCGCAGCCGCTCCAGCAGATCGGCGGGCGTGACGTATGCCAGCGAGACAGGCTGTGTCAGGCGCGAAATCTCAATTTCCAGGCTGGCCAACTCTTTTGGGGTCACCGGCGAGAAGCGGTAATCGTCCAACGCCGCCGCCACAGCGTGCTCGCGCACATCCTCCGCCAGGCCCTGGTATGGCTCCAGCGCACCGATGCAGCCGCGCAGCATTCCACCCAAGGTCAGGGTTACAAACGAAGCACCGGGGGTGCTTAACACCGGGGTCAGTTGGGTGGCATCCAGGGTGGGCAAAGGCTGATGATGGACCGCATTCTCAATAGATTGGCGGGCCAGTTTTAACAAGAAATCTCTTTCATCATCTGTCAGGCGCTGTTCTGGCATCATACTTGCACGCTCCTTTACATACCCATCATACATTCGCCCAAGCCAAGAGTCAAGAAAGAGATGGTATAACCACTTGCCATCCAGGGCCAAATAAGGTAGTATCTTAACCAAATGACCGCAGAACCTTCTCCGGCTAACCAGCCGCCCACTTCTTCAAACAAAGCGCCAGCCCAAGCGGCTGGCTCAAGTGCCGCGCCACCGGCTCGCCAACGCAAGGCCAGCGGCGGCACTTTTTACCTGGTGCAGATCGTATTGGGCGTTGCGTTTTTGCTTGCCACGCTCTTCACCGCCTGGACCGAGCCCGGCCTGTTGCCCTCCAGCCTGTCTGAAAAGCTGGAAGCCGCCCTGGCCACACAATCCAGCACGCCCCAGCCCAACTGGCCCACGCCCACGGCGCGCCCCAATCCCAGCATCGGCATCGTTGCGGGGCACTCAGGCAATGACCCAGGCGCCGTCTGCCCCGACGAATTGGGCGGGACGCGCGAAGTGGATATCAACCTTACCGTTGCCCAAATGGTCAAAGAGAGCCTCAACGCCGAAGGATACGATGTGGACCTGCTGGCAGAGTTCGACCCGCGCCTGGTTGGCTACCGCTCTCTGGCATTGGTCTCGATCCATGCCGACTCTTGCCAGTACATCAATGATGAAGCCATGGGGTTTAAGGTCGCCGCGGCCCTGTCTACATCTTATCCTGAGCAGGCCACGCGCCTGACCACCTGCTTGCGCACCCGTTACGCCGATATCACCGGAATGCGTTTCCATGCCGGCAGTGTAACCAATGATATGACCAATTACCACGCCTTCGGCGAGATCAACTCCGATACGCCCGCCGCCATCATTGAAGTGGGTTTCATGAACCTGGATCGCAAGATCCTCACTGAACAACCCGATCTGCTGGCGCGCGGCATCACCGCGGGTATCTTGTGTTTTGTGCGCAACGAGGATATTTCCGAAGGCACCACCACCCCCAGCACAGTGCCATGACCCAAACGTTGGACCCCGCCACCCAGCAAGCCCTGGAAAATGCACGCCAGGCTTTCCGGCGCGGCGATCGTCGCGCGGCTCGTTACTGGGCGCAGCGCGCCGCAGCCCTGGCCCCCCACTTAGAGGAGCCGTGGCTGTGGCTGGCTGCCTCGGCCAGCCCGCGTGCCAGCCTGGATTATCTCAAGCGCGCCCTGGCGATCAACCCCCACAGCAAACGCGCCCGCCAGGGTATGCATTGGGCTATTCGCCGCCTGTTGGCCGACCCAGATGCCCGCACCCATTCACAACCCCCAGTTGTGGCCAGCCGCATGCAGGCCGCACCAGCTGTCTCATCTGGCCGCCGGGCGCCATCATGGCTGATGCTGATGCTGGCTGTCTTGAGCCTCCTGGCAGTTGCCTGGGTTGGGCAACCGGCCCTGGCTTCTGTCGGCATTGATTTCAGGCAAATGGCGCCCGCCTGGGATGCCAGCGGGTCTCTGCCCATCCAGGTGGCAGAAATCCTGACCGGCAAAGTCACCCTCACACCCACCCCCACGTCTACCCCCACGGCCACGCCGACCCCCACCTTCACACCCACTGCCACGGCCACGCCGACCGAAACCCCTATTCCTACTGAAACCCCCATCCCCACCGACACCCCCGAACCCCCTGCGTATGGTTATTTGCCAGACGAGGTTGGCGATGATGACCGCTGGATTGACGTCGACTTGAGCGATCAACTTGTTTATGCTTACGAAGGCGAAGAGTTGGTCGCGTCTTTCCTCGTCTCCACAGGGACCTGGATGCACCCCACCGTCACCGGGCAGTACCATATCTATGTAAAGTACACTGCCACGCCCATGTGGGGCACAGGCTACTACTTGCCGGGCGTTCCGTATACCATGTATTTCTACGATGGCTATGCCCTGCACGGCACCTATTGGCACAATAATTTTGGCACGCCCATGAGTCATGGTTGTATTAACCTACGCACCGAAGATGCGGCCTGGTTGTTCGATTTTGCCTCTGTGGGCACCTTGGTCAATATCCACGAATGATACCCCCTGCTGCACCACCGCCTGGGGCAAGCGACCAGCATACTTCCCGCCGGAACTTCTTGAAACTGGCTGGGCTCAGCCTGTGGCTGGGGGCTATGGCCCCCCACCGCAGCCTGCTGGACCGCCTGGGGCTGGATGCCCACCGCCCACAGCCAGATGAGACCAGCGAGGCGCTGCTGCGTTTGCAAACCCTGGATCCTGGGCAACAAGGCCGGGTGCTTGATACCCACATTCCAGTAATGGATGCGCCCCGTTTCGACGCCAATAAGGTCAATACCTATTGGCGAGATCGCGTCTTGCCCATCACCGATGTCATCGTCAGCGAGGACCTCTCCTCACATAATCGCATCTGGTACCGCATTGGGAGTGAGGGCTATGCCCACTCTGGGGCCATCCAGCCTGTACGCACAGAGATGAACGAAGTGGCTGCCGGGCTGCCCGAGGGAGGCACGCACGCCATGGTGACGGTTCCGTATACCGATGGTCGCTGGACGCATGGCTTCAACCAACCAGTGGCTTATCGCTTTTACTATGAAACAACCTATTGGGTCACCGGCATCACGCGCGCCAGCAATGACGAGGTGTGGTACCACATCCAGGATGACAAGTGGGATTTTACCTTCTTTGCGCCCGCCCAACACTTTCGCCTGCTCACCGCCGAAGACCTCAGCCCCATCTCACCACAGGTGCCAGATGTGATGAAGCGTATCGAAGTGCACCTCCGCGACCAGGTGATGGTGGCCTACGAATGGGACGAGCCGGTCTACATGTCACGCGTTGCCACCGGGGCTCAATTCAGCAACGGAGATTTCTCAACCCCCAGGGGCCATTACAGCATTTTTCACAAACGCCCTTCGCGCCACATGGCAGCCGGCAACCTGGCAGCCAACAGCTATGATCTGCCGGGTGTGCCCTGGAATTCTTATATTACCGAAGAGGGGATTGCATTTCACGGCACTTACTGGCATAATAATTTTGGTCACCCGCGCAGTCACGGGTGCATCAATTTACCCAGCCAGGCCGCACGCTGGCTTTTCCGTTGGAGCTTGCCCAACGTCCCGATGGGTGAACAGTTCAAATGGGATCACCTCTCGGGCACCAAGGTTGATATAATCGAGTAAAGGAGTCGTCTATGCACCCTGCCTTCCAGCACCGCCAATATTTGCTCAAACGTCAGGTTATGGCCCTGACCGGAAAGTTCCGCATCTACAACCCCAGCGGCGAGATGGTCATGTTCAGCCAGCAAAAGATGTTCAAGCTGAAGGAAGATATCCGCATCTACGCCGATGAAACGCGCACCCAAGAGATCCTCAGCATCCAGGCCCGCAACGTGCTCGATTTCGCCGCGGCCTATGATGTGGTTGACCCCTTGCTCAATCAGAAAGTTGGCGTCTTGCGGCGCAAAGGTTTCAGCTCGATGATCCAAGACGAGTGGCAGGTGTTAGATGCTGCCGACCAGCCAGTTGGCGTCTTGCGCGAAGACTCGCTCACCCTCAGCCTGCTGCGCCGCCTGCTTTTGGGCAGCCTGCTGCCGCAGAACTACGATATCCTCATTGGCCAGGGCCGCGTGGCAGACCTGAAACAGCGCTTTAACCTGTTCCGCTATGAGCTGGACGTGGATTTCAGCATGGATAACGCCCAAAAGCTTGACCACCGCCTGGGTATCGCTGCCGCCATCCTGCTGGCAGCCGTTGAAGGGAAGCAGTCGTAATCGTATGCCCCGCGAGCCTCTTTTTGCCGGCCTGATCGTCGACGAATTCGACCGGCCTGTAGATACCGCCTATGTGGGCGATGAACCGTGCTACGTAGTTGATGACGCCGGTTTTCGCCGCCACATTCCCTCTGAGCAGGTCGATCGCCAGGTTTTAAGAACCATGACCGACATGATCGAAGGCCATGAAGACCTGCTTGCCGAGCAAACCGCCAAGATGCTGGGGCAAGAGGATATTTTCTCGCGCGCCTTGATTGAGACCCAACTCAAGAACATCGATCAGCAGATCGAAAATGTGCTGCAAACCGGCATACCTGCTGATGGGCGCGCTTACATGGGCATGATGGGTTTCCGGGTGCGCATCAACGTGCATGGCGAGGTGATCGAGGTAGTACAGCCCGGCGCGGCCGCCCCTGAGGACGAGTGACAGAGGCGCAGGAGATCATCGAATGATGGCTACAGGTCATATCATTAACGTTACCGAGGCAGACTTCGAGTATGAAGTGATTGCCTATTCTCAACAAACGCCGGTGATCGTCGATTTTTGGGCCGACTGGTGCGGCCCTTGCAAGACCCTTGGCCCGCTCTTGGAAAAGCTGGCTGAGGAAGCCCAGGGCAGCTTCCGCCTGGCAAAGGTGGATGTGGATGGCAGCCCCAACCTGGCTTTGCGCTTTGGCGTACGCAGCATCCCCAATCTCAAAGCCTTCCGCGACGGGCAGGTGGTTGCCGAAATGGTCGGCGCTCAGCCCGAGCCGCGGCTGCGCGAATTTCTTCGCACCCTGGCCCCTAGCCAAACCGACTTGCTGTTGGAAAAAGGGTTCAGCCAGCTCGACCTGGAGAATTGGAAAGCCGCCGAAAGCACTTTCCGCCAATTCCTGGCCAAAAACCCCGAGTACCCCCCGGCCCTGCTTGGCATGCTGAAGAGCATCTTGATGCAGGGGCAAGTGGAGGAAGCCGCTCAGATGACGCGGAATTTCCCTGCCAGCAAAGAGTATGCCGCCCTAGAGACCTTGCGTCCACTGGTTGAAGCGCTGAAGTGGCAAACCGCTGCCCCGGCATTCAGCGAAGACCCCCTCGAAGCGGCCTACCTCAACGCCTTACGCCTGGTGCAGCGAGGCAACTATGCCGCCGCGCTGGATGGTTTGCTGGATATCTTGCGCCAGGATAAACGCTTCCGCAGCGGCGAAGTACACCGCACCATCCTGGCGCTTTTCGAGGCCCTGGGCGAAAACAACCCCCTCACCCCAGCTTACCGCAAAGAATTAGCCCTGGTCTTGTTTTAGTGCTATCCTTAACCCCCGTGGATACGCAAATGGGGCTGCCAAAAAGAGTCTTTTGAGCAGCCCCATTTGCTTTTGCAGCGCGCTAAGCCTCCTTGGGCTTTTCGGCCTTCCCCCAATCTGGTGCGGCACGCATTAATTCTGCCTTTGAAGAGCGGTTGTTCTTACCGCAGTGCGGGCAAACAAAGGTGTGGTAACCCAGGTCTTGCGCTTTCATTTCGTCCAAGACCTCCACCACAAACTCACGGCCCACCCCAAAGGGTCTGTGACAGTGTTGGCAACGGATTTGCATCTCAAAACTCCTTTCGATAAATTGCGCGGATTTCAACCTTTTACTGACCGCAAACTACCCGGTCTCGCGTATAATTAGCGCATGTCTACATTTTACACCCAAACTGGCGATGATGGTTACACTGGTCTATTAGGTGAGGGCCGGGTTGCCAAGCACATTCCACGCCTCGAAGCCCTGGGGGCGGTTGACGAAGCCACTGCCGCCCTGGGGCTGGCGCGCGCCACCAGCCGCGCTTCAGTCACTGCCCCCCTGCTCTTACAGGCCCAGCGCGATCTCTACCAGCTCATGGCTGAGGTAGCCGCCACGCCCGAAAACGCCGCCCGCTTCCGCACCATCAATGCCGAGCGCGTGGCCTGGCTGGAGACCCAGGCTGATGCCCTTGGCAGCCAGGTCAACCCGCCTAAAGAATTCATCCTCCCTGGCGACTGCCCTGCCGGCGCTGCCCTGGCCCTGGCGCGCACCATTGTGCGCCGCGCCGAGCGCCGTGTAGCCCAACTGCTTCACGATCACGAATTGGAGAATGGCGAGCTGCTGCGCTATCTCAACCGACTCTCATCCCTGTGCTTTGTCCTCGAACTGCTAGAGAACGAAACTGCCGGGCAGGCCACTTCGCTGGCAAAAGCCCAGGCCGGGTAAACCACTTATGATTGGCACCCTGATCAACATCATCACCATACTGGTTGGCGGAGCCCTGGGCCTGCTCTTCGGCAGCCGCCTGCCCGAGCGTTTACACCAGACCGTTGTTGCAGGATTGGGTCTCTTTACCGGCGCAATGGGTCTGCAGATGTTCTTGAAAACCGAGAACCCGATCATTGTGCTGGGAGCGCTCTTGCTCGGCGGCGTGTTGGGCGAATGGGCGCGCATCGAAGACCGCTTGCGCAGCCTGGGTAGTTTGCTGGAGCAGCGTTTTACCCGTCCCCAGGCGGATGAAGTGCCAACCAGCCAGGGCAGCCGGTTTGTGCGCGGCTTTCTGGCGGCATCGCTGCTGTTTTGCGTTGGCCCAATGGCCATTTTAGGATCCATACAAGACGGCCTGACCGGCAACTACGAGTTATTGGCAATCAAATCTGTGTTGGATGGTTTCGCCTCCCTGGCTTTTGCCTCCAGCCTGGGGGTGGGCGTACTCTTCTCAAGCCTGGTCATCCTGCTTTACCAGGGCGGGTTGAGCCTCCTGGCAGCCCAGGCCCAGGCGCTTATTTCGCCCCCAATGATGAATGAAATGACCGCTGCCGGCGGAGTGATCTTGATTGGGATTGCCGTCAGCAGCCTGCTTGAGATCAAGTCGATCAGGGTGGGCAATTTCTTGCCCGCTTTGATCATTGCACCGTTGATCGTTGCGATCCTTGCATGATGAGACCCGGAACCGAGGTAATGTAGTGCCCGAATCAAACACACTCCTCAGCGTTAAGAACCTGTGCAAATCCTTTGGCCCGGTTGAAGCCTTGGAAGGGGTCAATTTTGATATCCGGCCTGGAGAAGTATTGGGTGTTGTTGGGCAGCGAGGCTCTGGCAAATCGACCCTGTTCCACCTCCTCAGCGGCTCATATCTGCCTTCCAACGGCGATATCCTATTTGAAGGCCAACGCATCACGCTTACGGCCCCCTCAATGGCGCACAAGTTGGGGATCGAGTCAGCACTCCAGAACCCCAACCTGGTCAACAACCTGAACGTCTTGCGCAATATATTCTTGGGTCAAGAGCTGTGCCGGGTTCCCTACTTCAAACTGTGGCCGCGAGAGGGCCAAATGGCCGATGCTGCGCGCGCTTTCTTAACCAGCTTCGACCTGCCTCCAGAACTGATCTCCGAATTCCCGCTCAACCTGACGAACGAACAACAACAGATCGTTGCCATCGGTAGAGCCCTCTGCCGGCGCAGCAAACTGCTCCTTTTGGATGATGCCCTGGCACCCTTAAGCTTCCAGAGACAGCAAAAGCTCCTCGCACAAGTCAAAGAGCTTGCAGAACAAAAGGTGGCGGTCATCCTCAGCAGTGACGATCTGAAGCACATCTTCTCAGTCACCGACCGCATCCTGGTTTTGTATCACGGGCGACAGGTAACGCTCAAGCCCACTGCCGAGACCACCCCGCGCGAGGTGGTAGAGATGATCGTAGGTTCTAACCGGCAGGAACAAGTGACGCCTGTGATCTGGGCCTTTGAGAATTACTATACCGCCCAAAAACAGGCCGATGAACTGCGCAGTGCGCAAAAAGCCCTCCATGAGAGCTTGAAGGCGCAGGGCTCTCTCAACCGCCAATTGATCGAGCGCATGAACGCACAAATGGAATCGCTCGACCACTTGAATCTTGCCCTGCAAGAGGCCAACCGGCGACTGATCACAGAGCGCGAAGCCGAGCGCAAAGCCCTGGCGCGTGAACTGCACGACCAGGTGATCCAAGATTTGCTCAGTTACAATTACCGGCTGGAAGATGCAGAAGGTGATATCTCTGAGGAAAACCTGCGCCAAGAACTGACAAATATCCGCGATGGGATTCGCAACGTGGTCAGCAGCCTGCGTGAGACGTGCAGCAACCTGCGCCCCCCCACCATTGACAGCCACGGATTGTCTGCTGCCATCCGTTCTTTGGTCCACCAATGGTCTTCGCAGAACGGCATTCGGGTAGACCTGGATATCGACCCAGACCTGGGGCGCATGCCAGAGCCTATTGAGCTCTCAGTATTCCGCATTATTCAAGAGGGATTGAGCAACGTGCGCAAACACGCCAGGGCTTCTTTGGTTACCCTGGCCCTGAAACGCACACCGAACGCCAACCTGGTTGTCCATTTGAAAGATGATGGACAGGGGATTCCGAAACCGATCAACTTGGGGGTGCTTTCAGAGGAAAAACATTTTGGGCTGGTGGGGATCAGCGAAAGGGTCAGCCTGCTTGGGGGCAGCATGCATGTTGAATCGCCCGCATCGGGCGGGCTGGAGTTAGTGATCGAGATACCCAGCCCTTACCCGGTGATCGGCCCCATCTCAAACTAATTCGCCAGCGTATCTTCCACGACCTGCCGGATCACAGCCGCATCGATATCTTTCTTGTCTAAGAAAGCGATGGCCCCGGCACTCAAACCCATCCGTCGAAACTCTCGGTCGGGGTAAGCACTGATCAGGATGATGCGCGTGGCCGCCGATATCTTCTTCATATCGCGGACACACTGGATGCCATCTTCGTCATCCAAGATCACGTCAATCAAAGCCAGCCTGGGTTTCACCTGCTCGGCCAGGCGGACCGCCCCGGCGATATTATCGGCCTCGTAGATCGAAGAGGCCGGGTGGGCCCTGCTCACCATCTTGCCCACCTGCATGCGGAAGCGCGGGTTATCATCCACCACCAGCACCGTCAAGCTCCCGGCCACCTGGGCCTCTGGCATCTTCATGAGCTGTTCTTGTTCGATGCTCAACAATAATTCGGGGTGGCTGTTGGCGTAGTTATTGGCCTCTAAACGGCTTTCTACGCCAATCGCCCGGTAGAGCGCCGTCAGGTGGTTCTCAACCGTCTTGACGCTCAGGTTCATCGCCAATGCAATCTTTTGGTTATTGTATCCCTGGGTCAGCAAAAACAACAATTCACGTTGGCGGCGGGTCAAAGGCGAAGCCTCGCTGGCGGCTGTGGCATGGTAGCCCACCAGGCGGTCAACCAGAGGGCCTGAAATCCAACGCCCACCACCCAAGACGCGCTCCACTGCCAGTTGAAAATCTGAAAGCGGCTGGTCTTTGAGGTGATAACCGTTCACCCCTGCTGAGAGCAAACCAACCACGTAGGATTGATCGTCATATGCACTGACCACCAACACTTTCAACGATGGATGAACAGCCAACATCCTCTTCACCGCTGCCACCGGCTCGAAATCAGGCATATTGACATCCATCACCAATAAATCGGGCTTCAGGCTTAACACCGCATCCATAAGCTCGATTCCGTTCCCAACTTCACCTACAATTTCAATGCCCGATAAGCTCGCCAAGGCATCGCGCAATCCGGTCCGCACCAAAGCATGGTCATCGGCTAAAAGGGTTCTTGTAAACGTCATGCCCTCAAGTATAACAGATTATTAGGGGGAATCCCCTAATCGATAGGGGGATAACTCTATCATTAAAAGGGGATGAACAGGGTTGCTGTAGTTAAACGTCATTACTATAATTATAGCGTACGGTTTTGTACAAATACCACGAGGAGGTAGATGCAAACGCCAAAATCAACCCAGAAAGTCCCTACCCTTACACCAAGAGAGAAATCACCCATTTCAAATCCCAGGAGGATTGTCCATGTTTAAGAAGAATACCCTAAGTGTTTTGGTGGCCATTCTGTTCATTGCCACCACCCTTCTCTCGGCCTGCACCACCCCGGCCGCCACCACCCCCGCGCCTGTTGTAGTGGCAACGGATGTTCCTGCTGCTGCAACTGATGTTCCTGTGGCCCCGGTCACCGGCAAGGTCGGCATCGTGCTCCCCACCAAGGATGAGCCGCGCTGGATCCAGGACGAAGCCCGCTTTGTTGAGGCCCTCACCGCTGCTGGTTACGAAGTTGAAATCCTCTTCAGCCAGGGC
>Ga0116144_10002326_pt1 | contig 20638 bp, 28 predicted proteins | sample AD_UKC035_MetaG_FD_89746 | JGI IMG/M metagenome (GOLD analysis project Ga0116144, IMG submission 89746) | Active sludge microbial communities of municipal wastewater-treating anaerobic digesters from USA - AD_UKC035_MetaG | ecosystem: Engineered > Bioreactor > Anaerobic > Digestate | place: USA...
CGGACGAGGTGGGGACACCGAGAACCGACAAGAGCAGGCGCTCGAAGCTCGATGCGCTCTTGCGGAACGGAGAGAAGAGCCATTCAAACAAGCCCACCACGCCCTCCGGCTGCTACGAGCCGGGGGGATTGGCCCCCGGTTCGCGCCCGTCAAAAAGGAGAAGGAAAACAAAAAACCGCGCTCACCTATACAATGCGCTATTGTCAGCTTTGGCGCAATAGGGGCGCGGCTTTTAGCGTATCAATATTGCTACGATATTTTTATCGTGGGGAACCTCAACCCGCATCGAGGGCACTCCCGATACTGTTTCTCGGGGTAGGTGTGCCGGACCCGGCACGACGGCATGCCGCAGAGCGGGCACGCGGGGGAGCTGGCGGGGGAAGAGAGCCGGCGGACGATCTCGCGGGCGACGTTCGGGGGGAAGATGAGTTTGTCCATTCTGTGCCTCCTACAGCAGCGCGATGCCGGGGTTGGCCGGCTGTTCGTTTTGGTGTCTCATTGCCATGTTCAGGGCCATGATGAGCGCAACCGGGCCGTCTATCTTGTTCTCCGGCCGCTCCTTGCGCGGATAGATGTTGTCCTTCGCGTCGTAATGCGCCACCACGTTCGACATCATCCAGGTCATAACCTTGTCGCCATCGAAGAATATCGCCCGGTTCAGAACCAGCTTTTCCAGCTCCTTCATCGGCTCGGAGAAATTCAGCACGGTTGGGCGAAGCTCGACCATCGGGAACTCTTCGGCCGTCAGCTCGGTGGAAAGCTGCGTCGCCTGGAACGGGTCATACGGAACCGATCGAATGTCGAACCTGGTCCTGGCGAGGCGGAGGTCTTCCTTGATGTATTCGTAATCCGTGACGGCTCCTGGCGTGACCGTCAGGAGACCCTCCAGCTCCCAGCCCTGATAATGCCGGTTCTGCGGCAGATCGACGGTATCCCGGGGCAGGTAGTATTTCCCGAATGCGTAGTATTTCGAATCCTTCCAGAACAGCAGCACTAGCGCAGCAACGTCGACCTTGCTCGCCAGATCCAGGGCGGCCACGCATGGCATCCCCTCGAACTGCTCGAGGGTGATATTCGGATCGGCGCACGCGTTCCATTTCAGCATGTTCATCCATGCGGTGTTCGCGTTGCACCAGACGTTGAGGTGTTTCGTCCGGATGATGTTCTGTTTGTGCGCGTTCTGGCACGCGTCGCGGAGCTGCGCACGGAGGAAGTCCTCGAACACCGACACGCCCAGGTTCGGATTTGCCTTCTTCCAGGTGTCGAAGTCGGTCCAGTCGTCGTTCTCGTCGATCGTGAAGATGATCCCGAAAAGCTGGTCGTTCTCGACAAGCCCGTCGAGCAGCTTCACCACCTCGTCGTGCTGCGCCTTGCACGGCCCGGCAAGGTTCGTCCCGGCCGTCGTGATGATCAGCATGAGCGGTTGTTCTCGGGCGCCCATGCCGGTGAGCATCGTATCGTGGAGGTCGGGCGCTTGGTGCTCGTGGTATTCGTCCACGATCGCGCACGAGGGGGAAGCGCCGTCTCCCGGCTTGCCGATGACGGGGGCGAACCTAGAGGCCGTCGAGAGCACCGTCATGGTCTTCGCGTTCACGTCGACGCCGAACGCGCGTTTCAGGCCGGGCGACTGATCCATCATCTGTTTCGCCGGTCGAAACACCTCCCACGCCTGCGCCTCGGTCGTGGCGCCGCAGTATACTTCCGCACCCTTTTCTTTGTCGGCGACCAGCATGTAGTTTCCGATGCCGGCGGCTATCACGCTTTTCCCATTCTTCCGGGGAACCTCGATGTAGGCCTTGCGGAACCGGCGTAGTCCGGTCGACTTCTCGACCCAACCGAAAAGCGCACAGAAGACGAACGCCTGCCACGGCTCCAGTCGGATCGGCTTCCCGGCCCACTTGCCCTTGACGTGAACCTGCTTTTCGATGAACCGGCAAACAAGCTCCGCCTTTGTCTTGTCGAACCGATACGGGAAGCTCCGGAGCCGCTCACGGCTCAGGTCGTCCAGGTGGCGCCGGCATGCTGCGCGGACGAAGCGGCACGCAGGCGCCTTCCCCGATACGACATCCCGGGCGTATCGAGCCGCCATGACAACGTGAGGAGCTGCGGCCATTACTTGAACTCCGCGAAGGGATCGGCCTCGTCTGGCTTCCGAGACGAAGACACCTTCGAGCGAGCCGCCGGGGTCATGCCGAACTCGACCATCAGCCGATGCATGATGCCGATGGCTTTATGCACGATGCCGACGGCCGGATGTTGGATCACGTTGCCCTTGTCGGTCACGATGAACATCCCGTCCTTCGCGATCTCGTCCTGTGCATCTCGGTATCGGGCATACTCTTCGCAATACAACACCAGCGGATCGCGGTCCACCTTCGTCAGCAGCCCGAGGTCGAACAGGATCGGCGTGAGTTCCTGCCACTTTGTGAGCGCATGACCGGTCAGGTGGGCCGGAGGAGCTGGCATTTCAGGCGACGGCTGCGGCTCATTCGGAACCATCCGCCCCGGCCTGGCGGTCCCCTTGATCAGCTTTAATTTTGTCGGAAGCGGCTTCCTGCCCATGTTTTACCCCCTATCGTTATTTTGGCTGTGTAAAAATATGGCCCCACCCAACGGTCTCCAGCCGCACGGCTACAGCGATTCGATACCCCCTACCCCCTGCCGGGGCTGTCTGCTGCTGGCTTTTTGGCATTTCCAGCCGCGCGGGCGAGCCTGCCGTGCGTGCGTGCGTGGCATCGCTCGCACAGAGCCCGCATGTTGCCTGCATCGAGGCGGGCGCCACCTGAGCGGAGCGGAGCGACGTGGTGAACCAGCGCCGCAGGCACCACGAGCCCGGCTGCCTCGCAATCCTCGCAGAGCGGGTGAGCATGTAGATACTCAAGCCTCACGGCCTGCCAGTCGCGATCGTAACCCCGCGATGCGGCAGACCCTCGTTCTCGCTCCCGGTGGCCCCGGTGCTCCTGGCACAGCCGCTCGCCCGCCGGGATCATCGCCGTGCAACCGACGGCCCCGCACGGATGGAGCGACGGAGCCGCGTGCTGATCGCAATACCTGCCGCGCGTCAGCCTCGGGCACCCGGGGCGGGAGCATGGGCGAAGGGGGAGCTGGTTCATGGCTGTTTCTCTTTCTCCTCCTCATCCGTCTGCATCGTCTCCGGCTCTCGCCCCGACGCTCGATCGAGAGCACGTATCGCCTCGCTTCGGGTCATGCCGATCTCTCTGGCGATGCCAGCGAAGTAGAGCAGTAGCAGCCACACCCAGATGATAAATGGCTGCCGTAGCCAGCGGGGCAAGGGGCGAGGCAGGTTGTCCGACTTCGGGAACCCCATGGACAGCTCTGAATAGCCCCATGCGTCATCGGGATAGATATAGACGGCGGTATTCCAGGTGTAGTTACAGAACCACATGCGTCCTCCTCGCTTTTCTCCTTCGATACCGGCGTATCGAACTGGCGGCACGGGCTTTGGCACGCCACTTTCTGATCGCCTTCTTGCGGATGTCGTCCGGGAACAGGTCGAACATCCGACGCACCAGGCGGGACATCGAGGCCTTGAATGCGGCAGCGATGGCGACAATGTCGGTGTGCCAATCGTGAATGGTAAATGACCACGGTCCTGATGTATGATTCGTGTCTTCGGTCATATTTTTTAATTCCTCTTCTGGAACATGAACACCGCCCGGACGCGGTGGTTCGTGCTTTTCACCATGCCGATCCGACGCCTCTCGTTTCGCCTTGTTCGTGCTCATTCCCCGCCTCCTGGCATCTCTGCCTTCTCTATCATCAGCCCCGCCGCCATGAGCGCGGCCTCGGGTGTTGGCCCGGATTCCCACTCGACTTTGCCGGCCCCGTCGTGTCTGGCGGCCATATACTCATCCGCCCATTCCAGCGCTGGCATGACGCCCGAGAGCGGATCGATCGCGCCATACCGGACGACCCTTCGGACCTTGCGGAGTTCCCAAAAATCGTCGCGCCGCACGGCCCGGCCCAGCGCGGCATCGGTTTTCAATTCGTGAATCTTCATCAGGATTTCTTCATTGTCGCGCTTGCAACCAAGCTCTTTCACAACATCAGCGACAATTTGCTCGCTCAGGTATGATCTCGCCTTCCAGTATTCTTCTGCGTTTGCAAACATACTCATGGTCAGGTTCATTTCATCTCCACCTCGATCAGCTTCCTTGCCAGCCGCACGGCCTCGGCAGGCTTGTTGCATTTAAAGACTTCCAGCAGCTCGGCAAGCAGCCGGTTGTGGGCTGCGTGTTCGAGCGCGATCTGCTTATTAAGCCGCCCGATCTCCCAGTCTGGGGCTGACATGCTTCCCTTTGCGGCCTCGCGCCGCAATGACTTGTTCTCCTCCACAAGCGCGGCGATCTTCTCCACCAGCTCATCATGCATCAGCTTGCCGGTCGGGTCGCCGACGACGCGCCGGATATCGACGAGGCACCCGATCTGATCGTTGATCGTGTTGCCGGGGCGGTCGTTCCATGCGCGGATCGCGGCGGCGCGGCTCCGAGCGAACGAGCCGGCAGAGCTGCACACCTCGCAATATGCGCGGTAAAATGACTTGGTCGCGCCGTCATCGCTCGCTATCTCAATCTCATCTCCCCCGCAGAACGGGCACGGGCGCAGCTTGGTCTGCTTGCTCGGCATCTTCCTTCCTCCTTTTGTAGCGCTGGCAATACTTGCCATCATCCGGTGATGTGATCTTGCCATCGACCGACAGCCAGAACGGCGCAGCCCTCGGCCACCACGTGCATAGACCTTTGCCGGGCCATAACGTCAGATAGTCCTGCCAGTGTCGGCATGCGGCGCAGGATCGCTTCGCGCGGGTCATTCTCTTCCCTCCGCCTTCCTGAGCGCCTTCCGAGCGGCAAGGCAACTGGTAGAGTGCAGATCATCCGGGTCTTGCCAGTTCATGCGCGGGCAGCAACAGAACCTTATGTCGTCAGGGTGGCGGCTAAACCTTTTCAGCCTCTCGATCTCCGCATCCTTCGCCGCGAGGGCGGCGCGGAGGCTGGCTATCTCTTCGTCTGCACCGCAGTTCCGGCGTTCGTTGGCCTTCTTCAATCTCTCGTGCATCTCTTGTATCATCCCTTCTCCTTTCAGTCCCGGAGCCTTCGGATACATACTTCGTACAATCTCCGCGCACTGTAGTAGAGTCTTTTTTCTGGCGTAGGCGGCGTAGGCGGAGGCGGTGGCGGCGGCGGCGGAGGCGTAGACGTAGGCGGTGGCGGTGGCGGCGTAGGCGGTGGCGGCGGCGGCGTAGGCGGTGGCGGCGGCGGCGGAGGCGTAGACGTAGGCGTAGGCGGAGGCGGCGGAGGCGGTGCGTCTTACATCGTCTAAAGAGGCCCCATCCTGTCCTCGCGCCCATGCTTCGGCCATCTCTATCGCGGTCAGAGGGCGCTGCTCGCCAGCAGGAATATGATCGAGTGACAGACGTGCGCAGGCACACGCCGCCAGAACCAGCTTTTTCCGGCTCTTCGACTCTGGCGGCCCGACCAAGCGCCCAAGCAGCCAGAGCATCCAGTCGCCACGCTCACACCTATCCCATGCCTCTTGCATGGTTCGATAAGACCGGGCATACTCTACGCCTTCGTCACAGGCGCTCATGCCTATCAACTTCTCGATGATTTTCTTGTTCACCTTTCTTCTCCTTTCATTCCTCCTCTGGTTCTGAGGGCTGAGATCGTCCAGGTGATGGCCTGGCCATTTTTCACCTGTTCGCCGGTGGCTCGGATGACGGACCATCCGAGGATCGCGGCGGCGGAGTATTTTTCGCAGTCTGCCGAGAACCCGGAGCCGGTGGTATGCCGTCCGCCGGCGTGAGCGGCTCCCTCGATTTCGACGGCCAATTTGAGAGAGGGCCATGCGAAGTCGAAGCGCCATTTCCTGGCATCGCAGAACTGGTATTCCCGGCGATGGGGTGGCGTTTCTCGGGAAACGAGTTGGAACTCGAAAAGCGCCTCGAGGGGCGACTCGTTTTTCCTGGTGGCGGCAGCGGTCTTTTTCATGCCGTCACCTCGGAAACTCGTCGAAGGCACTGACGACTTTTCTCGTTGATCTGGTGCTGATTTCCGGCGAAAGTCGTCAAAGTCGTCAGAACCATTTTCGACGACTTTTCAGCCGCTCCTGATCTGTGTTTCCTTATATATTTTTTATTAGAAAAAATAGGGGGTATATATATATAGAAGAAATTTATATAAAAGGCCCCCTGGGTGGTCACTTTTATACCCCCCCTATTTTTCCGACGACTTTCCCATAAAACTCGCTCCTGATCTGCGAGAAAAGTCGTCAGAAAGTCGTCAGTAGCAACAGACGAGTTTCGACGACTTTCAATGTGTCTCATGACTTTCCTCCTGGCCGTCTGCTGGAACGCAATAAAGCGTCGTTTCGAATCCGCGCTTGGGCTTGAACGTCCGAGTGAACACCATGCCCTTGGAGATCAGGCCCTTGATGAGCTCGTTGAACTTGTATTCCGGCAAGCACACGGCCCTTGCCAGCTCACGAACCGACAGCCCAGGCCGGTCTTCCGTCGCCCTGGCCTTGATGGCCCGGACAACCCGCTGCTCGTTCGCGTGCCACTCCGACCCGGCGATGTTGTCGCGGATGCCGTCGAGGGTCTTCTGACAGGCGAACTCCGCGAAGGCGATCGCCCAGGCGGCTGATGTCGCTCCGATCTGCTTCGAAGTTCCTGCCGCCCCGTGTTCGCTCATGTGATGGATCAGGGCCAGCTTGAGGGCGTGCTCGTGAACTCGGGCATAGATCGAGGCGTGGCAGCCAGAGCCGCGGGCGTCGTTCTTGAGGGTGTGGTATTTCAACCGGATCGGATCCAGGATGCCGGCGGCTTCCTGGGAGAACCTCACCCGGATCGGAACCGGCCGGATGTCGTCGGCAACCTCGAGGTCTCCGGCGTTTGGATCCTTCCCCGGATCGATGGCCCACAGGGCATTGATGGCGTCGGTGAGATCAGCCGGCACGTCGGGGTTGTTGTCCGACTTCGGCATCGGAGCCGGGTCTTTGTTCTCGAGGATGAGCAGGCGGGCGAGGAATCCGTTGGTGCCATCCGACTCGCTCAGGCTTCCCCAGAACTCTTCCGGTGTCGACGCCCCGTAGATGCTGAGATGGTGCCATGGCACGGTGAAATTCAGCTTCTCGTCGGCGTATACCTTCCGCTCGCTTCGGTCGGTTCCGGAGAACAGCTTCGTGAGGATCCGGGGGATTTCGGCCCTGGGGTCCATTGGGTTTTTCAGCCCCCGAAGGAGCATGCCGATTTCGTCCAGCGAGATGAGCATCCGATGATGGCCTTTCGAAGCCAGTGCCTTGAGCACCGCCGCAGCGCTCGAGAGTTCGGTGACGCTCTCGAGGATGGCCGCGTTGCTGTTCCTGATGATCTGGGGCAGGCCGGATATCGGGGCATTCTTCCCGGAGCCGGAGTATCCCAGGGCGATCACGTAGAGATTCGTTCGGAGGCCAGACTCCGTCATGACCCGCTGGCCAACCAGGGCCCCGACGAGAGCCGCCGCCGCTCCGACGTTGAACAGCGGAATCGATGCCGCGCTCGAAATCTCGATGTAGTCCATGATCGATTGCATCAGCCCGCCCGGCTGAAGGATCTCGACCGGGACGGTGGCGGTCTTGCCTGATCCGATGAACGGCTCGAACAGGTCGTCAACCGGTCCTCCGGAGATAACGGAGTTCGGATCATCGAGCGGATGATTCCGGATGTGCGTCTTGAAGACACTCTCCACCGTCGTCCTGATTTCCCGATCGCCCATCGGCGGGCGGCATTGAGCGCCCCAGCCTCGGGCCAGGACGAGCGCTTCCTCGAGCGACACGCGCCCGACCAGCTTCCCCACCATGGAGGTCAGGGTTTGGTTGCGCCCGCCCTCCTCGGCCGGCAGCCGATCAGACATCCTGGCTGCCGCAACACGAGACAGGTCAAGGTTGAGATTCCCCGGCCGGGTCATCGCGACCGCATCTCTGATCTCGTTCGGGTTGAGTTCGGAAAGATCATCCCAGCCATTCAGGCCGTCGCGATATACCCACGTATACCGTCGCCCCGTCTGATGAAGCGACGGAGGGGCCACGACATACCCGCCTTCGGCCTTGACGTCCACCTTGGGGCGGAATCCATTCGCCGACTGGATGATGAGCCCCTGGGGAAGTCGGTAGTAGCAGTGGCACCCGTTTTCCCGACCTGTCGCGACATACAGCGAGGTCCGGGGCAGATTGTCGCAGATCCACCGCGCGCCGATCTCCCCGTCGCCGTCGACGACGATGATTCCCGAGATGGACCCGGTGACGATGGCGATATTCGCGTCTGGCCAGCGTTCGAACCACTGGTATACCTCGTCCTCGGAAGCCTGGCGCTTCTGGAATTGCTTCCAGGCGATCAGTGGGCGCTTGTCGGTCCCGACTGGGATCACGGAAAGCCCCTGGTCGAGATACTCGAGCGCCGCATTGAGGCATGGGTTATTTGTCGTCATATCGTGCGCCATCTCAAAATGGGGTTTTCCCGATGAAGGACCATTCGGGGCAGCAGAGAGAAATGTTGCTCAGCTCAACGGGGTGCGCCTGGTGCCGGCACGCCGGCTTGAAGCTCGGCGGCGTCAGGGCGAAGTAATGGCAATTCCGGCACGACGAGGTTGTTTGAATGGCCTCTTTAGGCTCCCAACAATGGAGCCGATACGAGCACCATTTGCATTCCAGGCATTTCGGGTCGTCGAAGCCCTTGGCTGGGACGTTCTGGGTGCCGTCGTCGTTGTGCGTGGTAAGGATCTTGGCCGCCTTTTCCTTGGCTGCTGCGAACGCTTCCGGCGAGAACCGGACGATCTCCGAATAGATGGCCGAATCGTTCTTGTTCATGACCATCAGCAGGGCATGGTTCAGGCCGCGATACCCCATGTAACATTGCATCTGCGTGAAGTAGGTAGGGTTCGATTTCTCGACACCGTGGCGCTCGAAGTCCTCAATTTTGTTCTTGTTCGCGCTCTTACACTCGAGGATCCCCCAGGGCGAACCCTCGAGAGTCCGAAGCCTGACAAGGCCGTCGCAATGGCCAGAGAAGAACCCGCCGCAGTCCTCGAACGAGAGCTGCTTGTCGGGATAGGCGTTTTGCAGTTCGTATCCAGCCAGCCGGAGGTTCCTGATGATGACCTGCTCAACGTGGTCTCCGAGCTCGAACAGGATCAGGATCCTGCCGTCCCACGGGGCCGGGGTGAACTTCCGCCAAGAAAACCAGATGGCCAGATCGCACGGTTTGCCAATCTCCGACATGCCGAGGTAGCCCCTGGAGTCGCGTCGGTTTTTCGCTGCCGCCTCGTATATTTCGAGGGATATGTCGGAGTCTTTTTTGATGTTCAGCATTACCATCCTGCGACCCTCCAGTATTTGCCGTCCTTCCGCAGGGGAAGCTCGGGCGGGATCTCGATCCTTGCGACTCCGGACTTGAGACGGGAAAGCGCTTCATCGGTCGATCGTGGCGCAGGTTCCTGCCTGACGCATGCCTTCCACCACTTCCCGGCATACCAGGCGGCCGGACCGTCCCAGGAGAAGTAATGTGATGCGACGATGGGGAAAAGGGTGCCGATATCGGCCTTGATATCTACCCTTACGGTTTCCCGGCCAGACGCCGCTCGGTGCTGGTTGACCGTCGCCTCGAGGATCTTCCCGGTGATGCCCATGGGCTCCCTGACGGCCGCATCGAGGTTGAGCTCACGGAGGGCAACCGGCTTCGCTTCGGCAATGTCCTTCGCCCGAAGCACAGCGCCACAATGTGGGCAGGTCCATTGCCGCGCGGGGCATTCGAGCCCGCATTCCGGGCACGTCTGATCGGGAACCTTCTCCTGCTCTTTCTTGGACAGCTTACCGTTCCGGTAGGCCGGGAGTTTCGGATCCCACGGCGGCCCGTGCCGGTCGAAGTTCCCGGCGAGATCGAGAACCAGGACGTCACGTTTCCCTGGGTGAATCCGAAGCCCGCGCCCGACCATCTGAACGAACAGCGCCGCCGAAAGAGTCGGACGCGCCATCAGGATCAGGTCGGTGGCCGGTTCATCCCAGCCCTCGGTGAGCTGCCCGACGTTCACGATCACCGACAGGGCCCCGGCCGAGAATGCAGACAGAACGCTTTCCTGCTTCTCTTTCGGGAGTTCAGAATGAACGCAGTCGGCCATGATGCCGCGATCCTTGAACGCTTCAACCAGGTCTTCGGCGTGGGCGATGTCGACCGCGAACACGCAACAGCGGGTGCGGCCGGCAGAGTATTTCCGGTAGGCATCGACGGCCGATGTGATGTGCCGGGTGTTCCGCATCACTTCCGAGAGGGCCAGGGCGTTAAACTCGCCGGCCGTCGTCTTGACGCTCGCGAGATCCACCGATACGGCCCTGTCTTCGACGAAGACACGGAGGGGGCAGAGATACGGGGCGTCAGGGTTCGCGTCGTCAGGCTGAACGCGCTGGAGGTCGAGAATGGTCTGCTGATGATCGAGCGCATCGAACCAATTCGGCCGCTCTCCTTGTTCGTGTTTGCACTCGTCGCCGTAGATCATGCCGTGATTCAGGCGGTAGGGCGTCGCCGTCAAACCGAACAGGCGCATCTCGGGGTAATAGGCCAGCATGGCGTTCAAAAACTGCCGATATTGGCTGTCGACCGTGCGCGGCGGGAGCCGGTGGGCTTCGTCGACGATGACGAGATGAAACGGTGGTATCTCTCCGACGCGGCGGGCCAGTGTCTGGACCGATCCGAACACGACCGGCGCAGTGACGTTGACGTCCTTCGACGCGGAGGCGCACGCGATCCCGACCTTGGCTTCCGGCCACACCTTTCGAAGCTTGTCGGCATTCTGCCTGACGAGAATTTCCCGGTGAACCAGGACGCAGATTCTCATGCCTGGATAGTTGGTCAGGAAGCGCTTGATGAGCTGACAGAACATGATGGTTTTGCCGGCCCCGGTGGGGGCCTGGGCAAGAACGAATTGCTTGGCCTTGAATGCCTCGCAACAGTCCTCTAGGAGTTGATTTTGCAGCGGCCTGAGTGTATAATTCATTTTGCGTTGCGTATTTGCCTGTTCGAGACGCCCCGCCGGTTGATTGCCCCGGCGGGGCTGTTCTTTTCAGATCACTTCGACCACGGCATGACCGGAGCTGCCGATGCCTGCGGCATGGCGGCAGGCGGAACAGTCGGAAGCGCCTGGGTCGTCGGGAGCGACTGGCCAGGAATGGCCGGGGCCGTCATCGGCGGAACAGCAGCCGAAGCAGGAACCGGGGAGTGATGAACCGCGACCGGATTGAACATGGTGATCTTGTTGCGGGGGCCGTATTGCTCGTCGTTCTCGATCTTGACGCGGATCGCCAGCCGGAGGCCGTGGAGTTCTTCGCTATCTCGGATTATGTCTGGATGCGGATGCCCGGCGGCTGATGCCAGTCCCTTGAGCCGTCTTTGCGCGATCTCATTTTCCAAAACGAACTGTTCCCAGATCTTCCGGCCGATCAGATGAGCAGAAAAGCCCGAGGCGCCGTTGTCCTCGACGGCCATCTCGACCTTGAGCATGGGTTTCCCGCTCTTGGTCGTCACGACATCGCTGTCGACGATCTTGACCTGATATTCACCAGGGGGAAGGGGCTCGTAATTTCCGGACGCTTTGACGTTGCTGAGGTTTGCGTTGATGATTGCCATGTTCTTTTGTTCTCCTTATGCGTTTTCTTCGAGGATCTTGGACTTGATCATGGAAAGGTTCGGGGTTTCGACCAGGGCGAGTTTGCCGGAGCGGTCCTTGCCGGGGAAGCGATCGTAGGGCTGGGTAACGAAGAACCGGCCTTCCTGCCCGTTCGGATCCTTCAGCGAGGTCATATAAAAAACCTCGTCGAAGTAGGACGGAAGGCGCTCCTTGAGAGCTCCGCCGCTGATCTGCGGACCGACGAAACGACGGTTGAGGTCGTCTTTCTCGATGGAGTCGAGGCAAGTAAAGACCACGTTATAGTTGGTCAGATCGCGGAATCCCTTGATGAGCGCGGTCATCTTGTCGCCGTATTCTCCCCACATGGGGAAGCTGTCTTTCCGGTCGGGGTATTTCGCCCTCATCGCTTCGACCGCTCGAGCGGCAATCTCGGTGAGGGAGTCGACGAAGACCCACCGATACCTGGCCTTCGCTTCGACGTTCGTGTTCAGGAACGTGAAGACTTCGGCCATGTCCTGAAAGCTGCCGACCTCATAGCCCTCGATCCGGCCGTTCTTCACCAGATCACGGACGCACAGGAGACCGGCCTCGGCGCTCACGACGCATACGCGATCACCCTCCGGGATGGTGCGGATGAGAGATGTTTTCCCGATGCCTGCCGGGCCGATGACGAGGCAGCAGAAACGGGAGTTCGTTTCGATCGTGATGGGTTTGAGTGCCATTATTCGCCCTCCAGTTCAAACGGAGCCGGTTCGGGTTCGGGGGAAAGATTCTCGTATGAGATGGCAGCCTTGCCCGGTTTCACCGTGCGGGCCCACTCGATGGCCTTCGCCATCTCGGGATCTGCGGCTGCGAAGGCTTCGACGGCCTTCTTCGAAACCGGCTTCATCTCGGCCTTGAACGCCTGGAAGAACCGATCGTCACCGATGACGCCGCGGAGCTGGTTCAACTTCTCCTGGTCCCATGACTCGTTGAACCGGCGGCTCACGGTGAACTTGAAACCCTCGCTCTCGAAATGGCCGGTGTTCGATCCGAGTTCGAACTCCGCCGCGCTCTCGACGACCGGCCGCAATTCCTCGAGCTGCTTCTCGAGCATGGCGATGGTGGCCTTGGTGGATATCCATTTTCTGATTGCGTTGATTGTTGCCTGTTCCATTCAGTGGCTCCTTGTTTGATTGCGCTTTCGCGCTGATTGCCTTAATGCGTAGTCTGCCGATCCATGTCCAACGCCATTTCCCACACATGCAGCGTTACCGGGTGTCTTCCGGCTTCGCTGGCGGCTGCGATGTATTGTTTGTTGGCTGCCGCGTGGATCATCTTGTTCCAGGCGGCTTCTTCTTCTCCGACCAGCAGGATGGGAAGCTGGACGCGCTTCCAGATCGCGTTGGCCAAGAAATTGACGAAGGCCTGTGGGTCGTTGGGGCAGATGTGTGTCATTTCGTCGCCACCTTCCCGAGATACCCGGTCAGGATCTCCCGCAAAACGTCCGTCATGCTGCGCCGTGTGGCCCACGCATGATCTGATAAAGCCTTTTTGGTGGTTTTAGGGATTCGCATGGCGAGCATCGCCATCGGCTCGGCCTTCTGTTTGTTGGCCATGCTGCGTCCTCCTGGTAAAAAGACGAGCCACCAAAGAGCGGGTGAGCGCTCCTCGATGGCTCGTCACACAACACGGGCAAAGCCCGTGCGAGTGTGCTATGATGGACGCCTCGACCTCACCGTCGAGGGTCCGGCGATCCGTCGCCGGCCGTTTGGTTCGGCCGCTTCTGACTCTTGGCAGGGATGGAAGCGGCCCTCTTATTTCCCTTGACTTTTTCAAGTCTCGGGACGATGCTTGTAATACGTGCTTGTTGTGCTTACGGGAATATTATAAAGCCACAGACTGATAAAGTCAAGCCAAGATTTGTTTTTCGCTTCTTGGGATGGCTGTTGCTTTGGTCAGGTGCATGCGCATGAACTTCCGAAGCTGCTCATGCTTGATCGCTGTTGATTCAGAAAAGCCGATGTTACTCTCAACAGGCATGTATTCGTTCTCCCGTGCTTACCATTGTATAACATTGACTCCGGCATCCCGGTGCTATCCCTGACGACCACGGCGTGCCTGCTGGCATAGTGCGGGCAGCTCACGGTCTCGCCGATGACGTTCGCCGCCGATACGATGATGCCGAGGCGGCGGCAGGTGTTCATCTCAGCGCCGTGTCGGTGCGTCGTGGTGACGCGGTGCTGACACGACATGCAGGTCGGTTGAAGTGTGTCCATCTCTATCCTCCTCGCGCCGGTAGCCCCCGGCTCGCTCACCACTTGGCAGGTGACGCCGAGGATCACTTGTCGATCTTCATGTTGCCCATCGACCCAGCCGCAACGCCTTCTCTGGCAAGCTGGGCACGGGCCTTGATCTCGACGGCGAGGCTTGTGTTGATCTGATTCGCGCATCCGATCACGCCGCGCATTGCATCGCCAGTCAGCCGCCCTTCCATCGCGTCGATCAGGCACTTGGCCAGCGTTTTTCTCAGTTCTCCAGTGGTTTCCATGCTTTTGTCTCTCCTCCTTGTTTTTTGGACCTCATCCAATATTTTGATGAATATTCGATCGCAGTTATATATTCTTGCCAATTCCCAAGACTGGCCTAGCTTTGCGTATCCACAATGAAGCATGCCGGTTCTACTCTTGTGCACATTCAACATAGAGGTTGAATATGCGTATTTCTGCGCTATCGAATGCCATAGATCCATCGCTTCATCAGGGAATAGGTAATGTTTTGACTTGGCTATTCTTGCTAGTATTCTTTCAACCCTGAACGATACCGTCATTCCCCGATAATGATTCAAATGTTTTGGAACCTTGATGTAGTGGTCTCTGTATGCCCGAATAACAAAACCGGCATGGTCGTCGCCCCGAAAGATCAACATCAGAACGGAATGCCGGCGTCTTCAGCCTGCGGTGCCGGGGCGGCGGTGGTGTATTCGCGGTTCGACGGCTCGCCGACCCGGTGCGCGAAGGCCGAACCGAAAGACTTTGCGGATGTAGTCGGTGATACGCATGGTGTTCTCCTCCTCTGCTCTCCTATTCTTTCGAGAAATGTATCTTTGCATGTCGTATCAATTCTAGGTCTCATGCCGCCTTTTTCTCCTCACGCTTTATATATTCCATGACCGCGCGCTCAAGGATATCCTGCATCGTCTCGCCAGCGAGCGCAAGAGCAGAACGGAAGCGCCGCGCGGTAGGCTCAGGAAGCCGGAATCCAAGCTGCTGATATTCCATCGGTATCATCTCCTTCCGGTTCGTTTTTTGTTTACTTGTTATCATTATAACATTTTAACGCCTGGTGGCAAGAGGTTATTTTCATGACCCACCGAACACCGCATCAGACGCGGCTCTCGCATAAAAAAGCCCCGCTTTCGCGAGGCTCTGCGGCTCTGCTTCCGCTGGCTCACAACATCCCTCGTGCGGCATGTGACTCCGCTTCCAGTCTATACGCCTGATATGCGCCTGATGATGCGCTGGTGATCGGCACCTTTCTGAGTCTATGCGCCAGCTATACGCCGTCTATGCGCCTCTGATCCACCCGTGGGCTGCCGTGTAGTCGCAGGCCTGCAATGCGTATGATAACCATCGGAATACCGGAACCTCATGATATCTAGATATCGGCTTGCAGTTCAGAATGTCGGCCACTTCTGCCGGCGACCATCTGCCAGAATGAGTCAGGATGAAGTATGCCGCAAGTGAGTCTTTGCGGATCATCCAGTTAAAACCTGCCACCTCATGCGCGCGTCGATCCTCATGTTTGCCGATGTCGTGGAACCTGGCGGCCCGTAAGAACGAGCGCCTGATCCCGTGATGCGCGCGAACGTGCCGCTCTGGAACTCGTCGCCAATGCCACGCGGCAAGCTCATAGACCGCTTGTGAGTGCTCGATCTGCGTCTCACCGTGGTGATGCAACGCCGGAGATTGCCAGAACTCAACCGGCACCTCCCGCATCCAGGAGCGCCAACCGGGGCGGGTCAGAATCTGCGGCTCCATTCGATGTTCCATTCCGGTTTTCGTCCTACGACCACGCGCACGAGCGCCACCCGGGAGCAGCAGCCATCTCTGGCGTCATGCGGCTATCGCGGCGATACGTGCCCGCGCGATCTCGACGTATTCGGCCTCGCGTTCGATGCCGATGAAGCGGAAGCCCTCCAGCCGCGCGGCCTTTCCAGTGCTGCCGCTGCCCATGAACGGGTCGAGCACCACGCCGCCTTTTGGCGCTACGAGGCAGCAGAGCCGGCGAAGCAGAGGAACCGGCTTTTCTGCCGGGTGCTTGGTCTCCTTCATGTGGCCAGCGAGCCATTTTTCAGATTCAATATCTGGGGCTGATCGATTTCCTATTTTTGCGTCAGGCATTGCCGCGAACATGATGATCTCGTATCTCGTGCGTAGCTGACTAGGCGCGCCTGGCCCAATCCACTCTTTATCCCATACCATGCAATTTGTAGCCGGCATTTCACAAAGAGACAGCGCGCGGATAAGAGTCGGAATGCTTCGCCAGTTCCCAAAAGACAGTAAATATCCTGTCGGCTTTAGAATGCGTTTACACTCTCGCATCCATGCCGAGAACCAATATGCGGAATTTTCCATGTCTGCCCATGTGCCAGCCTTTGCCGTGCTGTTCCCAACGCTTATTGACCCGACCATATACGGAGGGTCGGTGATAACAGCGTCAACGCTTGCATCTGGCATCGTCCGCATGATCTCCAGACAGTCGCCGCAAAAAAGTTGAACCGTCATTTTATCCTCCAAACCCGATTAAAAGCGGGCTACTGATGCTGCCCCGATGCTGACGCGGGCGAGGTCCAGAACTCCAACGGCACCTCCCGCATCCACGAGCGCCAGCCGGGCGTCAGAACGCAGTCTCCCACGCAACGCCCCATTCCCCGCGCTTGTTCGCGCCGATCGAAAAGCCCCCGATAGGCGGCGTCCAGGTCAGCGGGCGGGCGAACCTGCCGCTGGAACCGTCGGGACGCCGCCATTCGTAGGGAGGCTGACGGGCTGCTGCGATGCCTTCATCAGCTTGATACGACCGACAGCGGCCTCGACCTCGGCCCTGAGCCATGCTTCAAACTTGGGCTTGATCGCAGCGGGTATCTCGCCGATCATCGATCGTGCTACCTGCATCGCGTGCGTGAGCGCCTGATTCTTCTCGTCCTCGCTCAGCTTGCCGTCTTTTGCGGCTGCCTTGACGTCATCGACGAGCACCTGGCCGGTTGCAAGCACGGCCACGCCGACCATGCGAGCAGCTGCGATATACCATGCGTCGTCAGCTTTCGCCGCGAGCGACGCGCGCCACGATGAGATCAGGCCGGTGACAGCAGCAGCAAGCAGCGGGATGCCGATCGTGATGAGAGCTGACACAGCGGCTTCGATGATAGGTTGCCAGTTGATGGTCATGGTTGTATATCCTCCTGATTATTTGTCAAAATCGTGATCAGATGCGGCTCGTCCCGCACCGTTGCGGCCATCCTTGCGCTCATCAGCAGGTAACACGCTCGGCACGAGTCGCCGATCTCTCGGGGCTTCCCACAGCTCAAGCAGCTCTCGTCCGATCTCGACGACGAGGGCGATGTCGGCGACTGCTCGGGCTCGGTCGTCTGGCGCTTGCGGCTCACGCATCGACCACAATAAGTTCGGTGGGCTCAGTGATCACCTGGACGAGCTGACCGAGGGCCGACCGGCTTCCCGATACGTCCGGTATGCGATCGCCGTTGATGTCGATGTGCTCCTGGCCGACGAGGATGCAGCCGCGCACCTCGGATGGATAGTTGCCGCGATGGATGAGTATCCACTCCCGGCCTGGAACACCTTCAATCAGCAGATGATCCCCGCGCGACTGCGTCGATCGAGGCACGAGCCGATACCGACCGGCCGGGATGCAACTGACGTGCCGAGCGTTGTCTTTCCACGGCAGTTCGAGCGATGCGAGATCAATCCGGAGGAACGCACCATCGAACACGAGCAGACGCCCGAGCGTGCGATCCCGGAGCTTCTGGCGGCGGATGATGTAGGCGGTCTTCATTGCAGCCATCCCTGCGATTTCAACGCCGCCGATATCACGACGCCGACGATTGAGCCGAGCGTTGCAACGCACGTCCCGACAAGGCCGAAGAACGCGATCAGGACCGAGGGCGAGAACTTGTTGATATGCTCTAAGACCTTTTCCATACTTCCCTCCAGCCGTTCGATTCTGTTCTCATGATCGACGTGATACGGGCATCGGCCTTCCTCGTGCGGCGGCGTCATCTCATTATCTCCTGATAGTATATCAATTATTATACAATACTGCCTAGGCCCGTGTCAACGCTTACCCAGTATCTTTTCGACCACCCACGCCCACGCCCGCGCATACCACGGGAGCGGATCGGCGGTAGCCTCTCCGAGGGTGTAGATGCAGGCCGGCGCGAACCTGGAATACAGCTCCCGGACGGCCTCGCGTGACAGCTCGTGGATCGTGCCATCGCCGAAGTGCCAGCGGGTGCGGCCATCCGAGGCATACCCGGCGAGCACGATCCAGTGTTGGGCAGTTGGATCAGAAGCAGAGAGATGGACCAGCATCACCGTCTGATTCGGCGGCAGCGTGCCGCGCTCGAGTTCCCCCAGCGTCGCGAGGTCGAACCCGATCCCGAGACGCTTTGCAACGGCCTCGTGCTGCCCTGGCGAGTCCATCAGATTGTCCCGCACGTCGCCATGCCCAGCCCAACCCCACGCCCGAAACACCCGCTCCCGCGCCACGGAAAGCGAGATCCCCGCGGCCTGCGCGAGGCACCACGCCACGGCGTCAGGGCCGCAGGATTTGGGTTCGGTCTGCCGGTAGGTGTTCACTTGTCGTCAGCCGCGCCGCAAAGCCGCTCGTCGAGCTTCGCGAGAGCATAACCCTTTTCCCAGAGATTGCCGACGCCGTTCAATTCGTGCGGGCCGGACAGCTCGATCACGTCGATAGGCGACTTCCCGGCTTCACGGGCGGCCTTGCTCGCGAACACGTCGAGGATGACGGCGAGGTTGCCCTTCGTCGCGTTGATCTGCCGGATGTTCACGTATGCGTTCTGGACACCGGACTTGTCGTGGGTTTTGATGAGTGCCATGGTTGTATTCTCCTTAGTGTAGTTTCGCCTGAATCGCCTTGATGGCGGATTTCAGCTCGTCGATCTCTCGTTCCTGCTTCTCGATCTTCCGGAGGAGGGCGGCGTTGTCGCTCGTGCGCCGCTGCACCTTGGCATGGAGTTCTTTGATGGCCTGGAGCAGGAGCGGCGTCATTTTCGAGTAGTCCATGCCGTCGGCGTATCCGGGCGCTTTTGTGTCCCAAACTACGATCTCGGGGAGATACTTTCCTACCTCTTCGGCGATGAAGCCCACGCCAGGGTTCCCGCCGTGCTCCTTGTCCCATGTGAAACGCAATCCTTCGAGCTTGTCGACGATGCCGAGCGCGTTCGATATGGGCTTCCTGTTTTTCTTCCAGCGGATTGAGGAGGATGTGCCGTAATCGGTGCCGGAGCCATAAGCGTAGAAATCGTATCCCCCGGACGGTCCCATGCCAACAACGCCTCTGCCGCCGGAAGCGTCTGAAACGCCCATGACTCCAGATCCGCTTAAGCCTGCTGACGTATCGCCACATTGCCCATAAAGGGCCATGCGGAGAGAGCCGATTGAACTGCAATATGAGTTTAAGCCTATACCATTGGTCGTATTCCCGACGTTAAAACATCCGTATGAGTCACGCAAGACAAGAGTATTTGCCGTTCCGCTCGTGCTCGGCGCATATCCATCCACCGTGTCCGCGTCCAGCCCCGAGCCGCTCCCGTCAACCGTCTTGATCTTCGTGAGCACGTCGGAGGCCGTGTAAGACGAGGAAGGAAGCGCGTTGTCTGCCTTCGTCCCCTGCGCTGCCGTGGCGAAATCGGAGGCGTGCTTTGTGTCGAGAGTATCCGCATCCAGCCCGCTCCCAGCGCCGTCGTTTCCGGAGGTCCAGACGGTGTTGCCGTTGTGCGTCAGGGTGCCGTTGGACAGGATGCGGGCGGCGTAACCAGCGGAGCCGAACGTCGATACGTTTGCTGAACTCAAAAACATCATGTCTACGAGGCCGCCAGAGGAGTTGATGCAGCGATACCCGTAGTCGTTTGGGACGACAAAGCGCTGCGCGTATGCCGACCCATTCACCTGCAACTTGTTCGTGCCGTCGTCGGTCGTGGTGCCGATGAGGAAGTTGCGGTTATATGTCAATCGCATTCCCTCATTTCGGTTTGTGCCGTTGTCTGTGCAAAATACTAGAGATAGATATCTATTTGAAGTGCCATGGCTGATTGCTCCGATGTATCCAATCCTGTTTTTGCTGTCGCCAGAGATGTTGAACTGTATTCCCGAGCTTGTTCCAGCCGTAGCTGCATTTGTTAGCCCTAACTGACAGTTGGATGCGTCCGGCGCACCCGCCCCGTAGGCTGTCGTTACCCCCACTTCAGATCTAAGTCTAAAAGGGTAAGCATCCGCTCCGATGCCGACGCTGCCACTGAATTGGCTGCTCCCGTCATACGCGATGCGGAACCGCTCTGTTCCTGCGCCGGTGTAGAAAACATGGTCGCCCGTGCTGACGTTGCCTGCGTAATAACGGGCTACGCCGCCATAAGACGATTCCTCGTTGCCGTAGAGGAATAGGGCCGCTCCTCGGGCGTTATCAAGCCCGCCGCCCCCGCAAGCGCCAACGTAACCCGTATCAGCCCCGTCGCTCGTGTTTCTGAGGATGCCGTAGTTACCAGAGAATTTCAGGCTCCCCGTCATCGCCCGGCTTCCGTCCAGGCGCAGGAGGAGGGCGTCAGAGGCGTTGAACGCGCTGGCGTGGTAGCCGTCGAGGAGATCGGCGTTGAGGTTTGTATTGAGCGTGCCGTTGCTGCGCGGAATGTTGCCAGAGGCGTTGCCGACGCTCAGCCCCGCAACGGTCCCGGC
>Ga0116144_10002327_pt1 | contig 20638 bp, 11 predicted proteins | sample AD_UKC035_MetaG_FD_89746 | JGI IMG/M metagenome (GOLD analysis project Ga0116144, IMG submission 89746) | Active sludge microbial communities of municipal wastewater-treating anaerobic digesters from USA - AD_UKC035_MetaG | ecosystem: Engineered > Bioreactor > Anaerobic > Digestate | place: USA...
GGTGACGGGCGGTAGCCCGTCACCACAAAACCTCCTTAAAAATCACGGCTTTAGCCGTCTTCTGTGTTGCGGCGCACCACCTGGCGGGAGAATGATAAGGCCCTGGAAGAGACCCCCTATTGCATAGTTTTTGATAAGTCATACCATGAGTGAAGCGGTGACCCTCTCCACCTGCACTCTAAAATTCTGTGAAACTTAGCTGCCAGACGCTTATTGCCAGGTCGCCGGCGGGGCGACTAAAGCCGTGGTCCCAGAGTGTTGTTTGGTGGGCATGGAATGCCCGTCCCTCTTCGTTACCCCAATCAATCCGCTTTTTTATGACCAGGGCTGTGATGTAACAGCGGCAACAGGCAAACCTCAAATTCATGACTTCAGTTGCATGTATCCATCGCAGACTGAAGCGTTAGCGTTTCAACGTTCCACCATGTCACAAGGAGGGTAGTATGAGCAAGAAGTTGTTTCCATTCCGTCGCTGCCTGCGGGCAGTGAGCCAGGCTTTCCTGGCAGTCGTTTTGTTGGCGGGAAGCGCGCCGTTTGCGCCGGAGTTGCCGCCGGCGGCGGCAGTGACCGCGCCGCTGCCAGCCGTCCCCAGCCGCGTTCAACCGGCGCCGCTAACGCCAATGGCGCCGCGCGCCGCGGAGGTCGCCGCGCCGGAACCGCCGCCCGCCGCCGACCTCCCCGCCGAAGTCGCCGGCAAGCCAGAAGTAGTGGCCGAACGCACCGCCGACAGCGCCACCTACGACCTGGGCGATGGCAAGTATGCGCTGGTGCAGGACTCGCAGCCGATGCACTACCAGGATGCGGACGGGGCCTGGCGGCGCATTGACCCGGCCTTCGTCGCGGAGACAGGCGGCTGGATCAACCGCACCAACGCCCTCAAGACCGGCGTCGGCGCGCGCAGCGGGCGCGCCAACCTCACCCACGGGCAGTTGGGGGTAGGGTGGACGCCGCACACCCTGCAAATGACGGACGCCGCCGGGAACGCGACGCCGTGGGCGACCGTGTTAGCCGAAGCGGCGGCGCTCACCGGAACGCTCGGCGCGGACGCGCGCAGCGTGACTTACCCGGCCGCCTGGAGCGAACCCACGCTGCTGGAGCGCTGGGTGAGCGGCTACGGGCAGTCAGAATACAGTTTGCAAATAGCGGAACAGCCGGAAAAGCGACTGCTCTCTCAAGCCGGGTTTCTTGAGCTGCGCGTCACCCTGCATCTTTTCCCCGGCACACAGCTTCAGATGAATGGCGCGCCGATCACAACCGACACCCTGCCCCTGGAAACCTCCGGCGCGCTAACCTTCGTCAGCGACTCGGGCGAGACACTCGCATTGCAACCGCCGCAGGCGTATGAAGCAGGCCATCCTGCCGAGCGCGTCGCGGGCAGCTACACGCTGGCGGCGGGGAAAGATGCAACCACGCTCGAATTGGCCGCGCGCATCCCGGCGGACTGGCTCGCCGCCGCCGACCGGCAATACCCGGTCGTGCTTGATCCGGTCTTCCAGGTGAAAACGCCCACGACGGCCAAAATCGCCTTCTACAGCAATGAAGGCGCGCATCCCTTCAGCAGTTGGTATAGTGCCGACCCGGTCATTGACATCGGACAGTATGCCGACGGCGTGACGCGCGCCTATCTCCGTTTCGCCATGCCCTCATTACCTAGCAGCGTGCAAATTGACGATGCCTATCTGCAAGTGTTACCCCAAAATGGCTGGATTTCGTGCGATTACGATATTGAAAACCCGGATATCTGCTTCTGGGATACCGGCGCCAATGCCGGTATGCGCTATGGGCTGGTGGCACAAGTAGGTGTCTATAAGCCTAGTTACACGGCGGAATGGTGGAACAGCGACGCCGCCCCCCCGGCCCCCGGCGATCTCGGCGATCAGGATGAGCTGCGCTGGGACGTGACCGCCGGCGGCGACATTACACGCCTGGATATTCCCAACGAATGGATTGAAGACTGGCGCACGTTGAATGGCAATCGGGGGGTCATCCTGAAACTCGTCAATGAGTTTTGCTATACCAGCACGCCCATTGTCGGCTGGGGCACCCATCACGACATCCGCCATTTTCCGGATGGCTGTGGCGTGTTCGAGATGCAAAGCCCCACCGTCTATGATCCCTCCGCTGCGGCGACGGACTTTGGCGCCATGGTGGGCAGCGTCCGCAATGGCGGCATTCGCCTCATCGTGACGTACACCGGGCCAACGCTCTACCGTAACATCCCCATCAATGGCATGATTGGCGAGGGTGTCACGGCCCCTAGCCTTGATTCGGTGTATTACAACGCCGACCACGAATATCGCTTGGAGAGCGCGCTCGCCGGACAATGGCAAGTGCTCTACTTACGCGGCCTGGGCGCGTGGACCGGCCCCAATCCGCCCACGGAAGCCAACCCCGGCCCGCGCCAGCGCTGGTTGGGAACGGGATTGCCCATTGACCTCTACACCTCAAATGACCAACCGCTGAATCGGATGGTAGACCCTTATCAAGTCGAGCCGGGCAAGCCAGGGGTAGGCTTTGCGTTGTTTGACGGCAACGCCAGTACGGCGGCCTTTCGCGCGCGCGTCAAAGCGCCGGGCGCGGCCGTGAGCAATGGCTACGAAATCGGGCTGAAGACGCAAATCGCATCCCTCAGCACGCTCGGGGTCGCCCCCGGCGACACGACGCCCAATGCTACCTACACGTTCAACTTCCCCACCTCAGAAGCCGTCGCCGTGATCGCCATTGAGATGAAAGCGGGCACCAACAGTCGGATAGATATATCCGGCGACCAACAATTTGATGATGACCCTCTCGATACTGATGCGTATCTCCGCGCCTGGTTATTCGAGAGCGATGGGACCGGCGTGCGGCTCGTGGGAAAAGGGGAGCCGTTGGATGGTAGCGGGTATGCCCTTTCCACTGGGGATCGGACGCCGCAGCCAGGGGCCAAGTACGCGCTGGTGTTGACCTATAACGGGCCGGATATGTATTACTACGGCGAAACCATTACTAGCACCACCGAACATCGGCAGTACGCAATGCTCCACCAATCTTTTGACCTCACCGTGCGCGCCACCTCCTGCCCGTCCGGGGAATTCCCACTTTCCACGGGCGAATGTCAGCGCGTGGAATGTCCCGCCACTGCCGATTTGAGCAATACCGCCCTATACCGCGAGGCCGGCGGCTTTGGGCTGTGGAGCGACTCCGGCTGGAGCAGCGCCGGTTCGCCCGCGACCAGCAACTCAGGCGGCAATGCGCCGCTCATCGGCCCGCCGGGGGCGGCGCCCACCGTCGCCATCATCGAAGGACGGCTGACTTATGACACCGCCGCCGGAACGACGGTGACCATCACCGACGGGAAAGCGCGGGTCAAGCTGGTGGACTGTAATGAGTTGGGGGATCCATCCCAAGACCTCACCGACAGCCATTACTTTGATGTCTATAAAGGGCTAATGCAACGTAGCCTGGATGGCGCAACCCCCGTGCTAGAGCCAACCTATGGCGCCGGGGGAAAGCTGTTCCAGGTCTGGCATCCTAACGACACAGGCAGCCTCTCGGCCGAGGCGCTGCGCGTCCGCCCCTTGACCGGGGACGCGCAAGGCGCGGCCCGGCTGGCCCGCGATATGGCGGGCGAAGGCGCGGGGTCTTACGCGCTCACGGTGGATGTGGCCTGGACCGTCACCGTGGCCGGCTGGCCTTCACTCGACAACACCGCCACGCTGGTCGGCAATCCCACGCCGCCCACTATCGCCGGGCTGCTGCTCGACCTGGGCGACGCCTATCAGATGGACGTCAGCGCGGCCCAGGGCAAGCAAGTCCCGCGCACGTTCGATGCCGTGCGGGCCACTGACGCGACCATCAGCCAACCGGCAAATATGGGCGGGGCCAGTGAATCGCTCCAGGCGGTGATTTTGCCGAGGGATCGCCAGGATGCCACATTGGGCCTCTACTGCGCGAACAAAAGTTGCGTAGACCTGCGCGCGCCCAATGATGTGTATCCCGGCGCGCCCAAACGCACCTGGAAGATGCCCGACATTCACACCAACAACACCGCCGGGATGTTTATGATGAGTATGCCGGGCAGCGTCCAGGTGTGGAGCGCAGACCATCCGGCCATGGCGAACAGCCCGAATGCAACGGGCGAGGAGTTCAGCTTCAACACCTCCGGCGCGTCGGTGCGCATCACGCAGGAGAAATGCTCGGAGACCGACGCCACCGAGACACAGGTGATTCGCGGCGAGACGTTGATGACGCTGCCGATGATTGGCGAGGGCGGCGCGACGCAGGACACGATGATTGCCGCGCGCTTCAAGCTCTGTAGCGTCCCCGACGTGGCGCTGCGGATGGTGGAGTTCGAGTTCCGCTCGCCCATCGGCGTCCCGGTCGGTTCGAGCGGGCTGTTCGTCTACGGGATGAAGGGCAATGTCACCATCGAGCCAGACCACGTGAACATCACCTTTGGGATGGACTTCTACTTTGGCGATCCCAACACGCTCCAGGGCACCGGCGAGGTGATGATTGACACGCGTGGCTACTTCGAGTTCTCCGGCAACGGCAAGCTCCTGGGGACGGTGGATGCCAACGGCAGGCTTTGGGTAGCGTGGAATCCGCTGGACACCGGCTTTGAGATGAGCCTGCACTATGGCCTGGGGAGTATCGCGGCGATAGATGGCACCGTCCGCGCCCACGCCTGGCGCGGACAAGGCTGGCAGCACAAGTATTCCTGGCTGCCGGATGACCCCAGTGAGAATCACTTCGCCGCGCAGATTGCCGCTTCCTTCACCATCTACGAAGGTTCCGTCATTGACATCTGGCCCCTCGTGGTGCCGCCGGTGGACTTCTCGCGCAGCATCGAGATCGCGTTTGGGCAATTCTGCACCAACGCCGGTTGCTCCACCTACGAGTGGGGCATCAAGGCCGCGTTGGAGGTGTGCGGCTATTCCGTCGGCGTCTACTACGGCTTCGATCACGGCGTCAGCCTGATTTTGGGCAACGACGGCCACACGCTGATTGACCAGTACGGCGACGCGGCCTACGCCGCGCAGGTCGCCCGCATCCCGCTGGCGGCCGGCGAGGAATTGGGGCTGCGGACGCCGGGCGTCGCCATCCAGACCGCGCCGCTAGCCGTCAACGGCGTCGTCAGTTTCCCCGTCACCGTCACGGTGGATACGGAAGAACTGCTGGTGGGCGTGGGCTGGCAGACCGATGACACCCTGGTTCTGGAACTTTACCGACCCGGCAGCGCTATCCCGGTCGGCCAGAGCGCCCTGTACAACGTCGCCATCAGCAACACCACCAAGACGCAGGATGGCATCGTCACGCACAGCCGCCTGATCGGGGTGCAGATCAAGCAATCCGGCCTGGACGGCATCTGGGAAGCGCGTCTCAGCGGCGTCACCCCGGAGTCGCACTACAAGTTCGCGTTCCTGGCGAACAAAGGCGCGCCCGGCACGCGGGCGGATCGCGGGGAATTCACCGAACCCGGCTCGGCGGATGTGCAGAGTCCCGGCATGACCACGCTGCGCTGGACGGTGTACGCGGATGCCCCCGCCAACACGACCATCAGCCTGTATGCCTCGCAATACGTCAAAATTGGCACAGAATACTTCCCGATTCCCAATGCCACCTCGCTCCCCATCGTCCAAAATCACAGCTACCACCAGGGCTATTTCAACTGGCACACGTCGGGCCGCGTCCAGGCGAAATGCGTTTATAGCGACGATGACCGCTGTTACTATCTGGTGCGCGCCGTGGTAGATGACGGCGTGAACGACCTGCCGGACGACGCCATCACCGATTCCGGCGATCCTTGCAAAACATGCAATGAGCCTTCCGCGCGCGCCTTCGATCCTGACCGCTTCCCTGGCACCAGCGTCTTCACCTCCACCGGGCACATCTGGATGACAGATAGCGTCGCGCCAGCCGCGCCCACCGGCGTGGATGCCACAGGCATCGCGGGCGCACTCATGGTGCGCTGGAACCGCAGTGTCGTGGGCGATTTGCAATCCTACCTGGTGGAATGGGGGCGCGTGACTTGCCCGGCAATGGATCCTTGCACCTGGGATGCCGGAGAACCCTCGCACGCCGAGCGCGTCGCGCCTATCCTCACCCCCACGCTGCGCATCGGCGGGGTGACGACCGAAGGCATGGTCTTGGGCGACAGCTACGGCGTGGTGGTCAGCGCCATTGACATCAACGGCAACGTCAGCGCGCGCTCCGACATAGATAACGCGCGCCCCACCAGCGACGCGGGGGTCCAAATCCCCGCTGCGCCAAACACGCCGACATTATCACTTCCGACTTCCACCAGCATCCGGTTAAGTTGGACCTCGCATGGCGCTCCCGATCATTACCGGTTGATCTACCGGCAAGTGATAACCTTCGCCGCTGTGATGCAAAAAGACAATATTCCCGCAACCTATCACATGGGCAATTACAGCAGCGGAGCGAAGCAGCTCACCGGCCTGGAAACCGGCGCGACTTACGTGGCCTGGGTCACGGCGGCCAACAGCAACGGCTGGCACAGCCCCTACTCCCCGCCGGTCACGTTCACCGTCAGCAGCGGGGTGGACTCTGACGGAGACGGGATGCCCGACGACTGGGAGGCCCTGAATCAGATAAGCCTCGGCCATTTGGACGCAGACCGCGACGGGCTGGACAACCTGGGCGAATATCGCGCCGGCACGCAGCCCTATGAGAAAGACAGCGACAACGACGGCTACAGCGACGGGGAAGAAATCGCCGGCGGCAGCAATCCCCTGGACCGCTTTTTCTATCCCCCGGCCTACACCCTCCCGCGCCTGGCATTGGCAAGCAACCGGGTCAATTTCTATGCCAAAGTCGGCGGCAATGAGTCGCTGTTCAAGGATGTGGATTTCTACAATGTCGGCGGCGGCACGCTCGACTTAAGCGCGAGCGAAACCATGCAATGGTTGAGCGCCAACGTCGAAGCCGGCGTCGGCAAAAACTACGTTCGGTTGCTCGTCAACACCACCAACCTCGCGCCTGGCATTTACGACGCCATCGTGCGCGTGAGCCACGCCAGCGGTAACTACTACGGCAAGTCCCAATGTATCCGCGTGCGCCTGCACCTGCTCCCCGCCGACACGCAATTCCCCAAGCAGCCTCTCTATCTGCCGTTGGTGATGCGCAGCTATCCGCCCCAATGGGTATTCACGCTCGTTGACCCCAACGGCGACGCCGGGCAGTATGCGTCCGTCGCCATTGACCCACGCAATGGCACTCCTTACATCAGCTACTACGACGCCGGCAACGGCAATCTGCGTATGGTCAATCCGTGGGGGAGCACCACGGCAACTGTGGGCCGGACGTTTCGTGGCGCTGTGAGATCGTCAAGACGGATGACGACGTGGGCCGGTATAGCTCCATTGCACTCTGGAGCGATGACAGCGTGTGGAAAATCGGCATCGCGTACTACAACGACACCACCGACTCGCTGGAATATGCGGAATTCATCGAGGGCGGCAGTTGGACGTTCACGGTAGTAGACGCGGGCGAGCCGACGCTGAACATCCGCGACGGGCGGTATGCCTCGCTCAAATTCAATGCGAGCGGCGCGCCCCGCATCGCCTACTACCATTCGCAGTTTTCGGGCGGGAACGCGCTCAAGTTCGCCGAGTATGTGGGCGGCAGTGGAGGAAATTGCAGCGATCCGGCCTGGCAATGCAACAGCATCGAGAGTGGGGACAGCGTCGGCAGTCACGCCGCGCTGGACCTGGACGACGCCGATCGCCCGCACATCGCCTACTATGACAGCGCCAATGACCTGCTGCGCTACACGCGGCTCCTCGGCGGCGGCAGCGGCAACTGCGGCCCATCCAATGATTGGCAGTGTATTACCATCGAGGCGGCGGAAGTCCCCACCTTTACCACGCGCCTCATCGGACTGAATGCCATTTCGCTGGACGAAGCGCAGATTGCCTACGTCACGCTCGTCAGCGAGATACCGACGTTGCGGTACGCCAATCCAGGGGACGGCGATTGCGGCCCAAATAACGACTGGTTCTGCATGACAATCACCAAAAATGTCAATGGGGTGGCGCTGGCGACGCAGGGCGACGCCGCGCGCATTGCCTACCACGATACTACAGACAACACCCTCAATATCGCCCGCCGGGCAGGCCCGAAAGAAGTGGGCAATTGTGGCGCTGTGGGCCTGATCCGGGTGTGGACCTGCATAGGACTCGAGGCCGGCGGCGCCTATCCCGCCATCGCCCTACGTCCTGGGAATTTGGCTATCATCGCCCATTACGAAGAAACGAGCACGGCTTTGCGAGTGGTGCGACAAAACGCGGCCCCCTAGCCCGGAGAGAGAATGGGGAAGTCGCTGCCGGACACTCTTTGCCGTGTCGCGGAGAGGCCCGGCGATAGCCGCTGTCAGGAAAGTGTTTTTTCGTTGGCGGGGTGTACCCGCCAACGAAAAACCATCCCCGCAAGCGACACCTTCAGGCGCAACTTACGGGGCAAAACGCAGTTTCCGGATAGACGCTCAGCCCGGACATTGCCAATGGCTACGCAGGCGTCCCGATTTGCCGGTTCATCAACACAATGATACTTTCCAACGTTTCGATAGCCGCCACTGCCGAAAGGGGCAGGTTGACCTCGTAGGTTTTTGTCAAGTACATGCCCAGGCTAAATAATCCCAACGAATCCATCCCCAGGTCATAATAGACGTTCATTTCCGGGCGGATGTCGTCCTTTTCCAGGCCGGTGTAATCAGCAATCTTCTCGGCGAAATCTGCCCATGCGATTTTCTCAGTCATTGTTCGCTCCTGCCATCGAATCCAATTCCTTAAGCGCCATGGCTTTCATCGTGTCCACATCCACCTTGCCCACCCCGGGCTTCTTGGGGATCCCCGGCACAAAGGTGACCTGATCGGGGACCATGTAGTTGGGGAGATCGGCGCGGCAGTGCTTCATCACGTCTTTGAGTTGCACCGCGTCCTCCGCCTGGCGCACGATGAACGCCCACACCATCTCGCCATACAGCGGGTGCGGCACGCCCACCACCGCCGAATCTTTGACGCCCGCCAGTTTGTTCAGGTGGTTTTGCACCGCCACCGGCGAAACCGATTTGCCGCCGCGTTTGATCAGGTGTTTCTGCCGCCCCAGCAGGGTCACACTGCCGTCGCCTTCGTTGCGCACTACGTCGCCGGTGCAGAACCAGCCATCCGTAAAACTGCGCGCAGTCTCCTCGGGGTTGCCCAGATACCCCTGCACCACATTGGGACCTTTCACATAGAGGATGCCCTCCCCGCCCACGGGGACACACTCGCCGGCGGCATCTCGCACCTCGATCTGGTTGCCGACTCCTTCCACCAGTGTCACCTTGCCGGTTGCGGGGACCACGCCATCCGCGGGCACCGGCCCTTTGGCGACCATGATCACATCTGAAGTCTCAATCAACCCATAGCCGTTGCCCCAACTGTTCAGGTTTGGGAATTTTTCTTTGAGCCGCTGCATCAACGAGGGCGAAAAGAAATCCATGCCCCCCAACACCCGCTTGACGGACGCCCGGTCAAAGCTGTCGAGCATGGGCAGCGATAAAATCGCCTCGTAAAAAGCCGGCGGGGCCGAGAAGCTGTCCACCCGCCACCTTGAGGCCATCTTGATAAATTCCACCGGCGACACATCCGCAGAAAAAACCATGAACACGCCGCTGAACATGACCCCCGAAACCACGATCATAGCCGCCGTGGAAAGGGGGAACGCCATAGCGGTAGAATAGCCCTGGGGGCAATCGTCTGTGAAAGGCAGCACCAACCCCGAGGCGGCGTATACCTCGGCAGCCAGATTGGACTGAGTCATTAACACGGATTTGGGCGTGCCCGTAGTGCCCGAACTGGCGGCGATCAACAGCGGCAGGTGCGGCGGCGTCTGCCGCAAGATAACGCTATCTGGGTCGAAGCCGGTGGGGAGCGCCGCCGCCAGGCTGACGCCGCCGTCGGGATGCGCGTCCACGGTGACCACTTGACATTCGCTCTCAGCCTGGGTGAGCGCTTCTTTGAGAGAGGCGTACTGTTGGCCGGTGGTGACCACCCATTGGGCCTTGGCGCGCTGGAGCAGCCCCACTTTGCCACGGTCGGGAATCACCGGATAGAGCGGCAGCGCGCAGCCCCCCAACCGGGAAATGGCAAAGTAGAGATAAATAACCTCCGGGCAATTGGGCAGAGTATAGCCCACAACGACGCCAGGCCGCACACCCAGGCGCGCCAGATGCCCCGTGTAAGCATCCACCCTGGCGCGCAGCGCCGCCAGGGTGATAGTTTGCTCGTTGAACCCAAACAAGGGGGTCTCCGGCGGCGTCCGTTGGATGAAATCACTATACAGCTCATTGACGGTTTTCAAATTGGGAGTAATCATTGTCGGCAGGCTCCTTTCAGTTTTGCTTGAGATACTTGAACTGCACTTTACCAATGTCTTTGGGAATCGCGTCAACCACTACTATTTGATCGGGGATTTTGTAGGCGGCCAACTGGCCCCGGCAAAATGCGAGCAAGTCGCGGCGGGTGAAGGCGCAGCCCTGGCGTGGTTGAATGTGCGCCACCACCATCTCGCCGATCAGCTCGTGGCTCTGGCCGGTGACGGCCACCGCCTCAATATCAGGATGGGTCAGCAAAAAGGATTCAATTTCCTCAGGATAAATCAAGTTTGAGCCGCGCTTGATGGCGCGCTTGACCCGCCCGACAAAACGGATGCGCCCATCGGGGCAGCGCTGGCCCAGATCGCCGGTGTCGAACCACTGTAGGCCGTCCCACCCGTGCAGGCGCCGGGCAGTCTCAGCCTCGTTCTTGTAATATTCCAGCAGCAGAGCGTCGGTGTGGATAAACAGCGTCCCCACATCGCCGACGGCCACGTCGCGATGCGCCTCGTCCAGAATCTTCATCGCCGTGAAAGACATCGGACGGAAGTTGTTCACATCCACGTCGGTGTCACACAACGAATCCCAGATCACCATCGTGGCGGTCTCGGTCGAACCGATGATGTTGACCACCCGGATGCCCAGCTTCTCAAAAAAGACCCGCGCCACTTCCATCGGCAACACTTCCCCGGCAAAATAAGCCATCCGCACGCTTGAAAGGTCATAGCGCTCGAAATCGGGCACCGAGAGAATGATCTTGGCCAGCGTGGCGGTGAGTTGTAACACCGTCACCCTGTATTGCGCGATCAGGTTCAGGAATTTCACCGGCTCGAAGGTGGGCTGGTAAAAAACCGTGCCCCCGCTTAAAACCATCTGTAAGCCCATGCCAAAGCCGCCCTGATGGTAGAGCGGCATCCCTAGCAACATCACGTCGTCCGGGCCAAAGGCCAGAGCATCGGCCATATCTTGCTGGGATTGGCGAAAGCCCTGGTGGGGGACGACGATGACTTTGGGATTGCCGGTGCTGCCCGACGTGCAGGCCAACATCAACACGCTCGTCTCGTCCACCGGACAGATAGGGACCTCAAATGAAGAGGCCGGAGCCAAATGCAAGAATTGCTCGAAGGAAAGAAGGCCGTCGCCGGCAGGGGCGTCTGCCACGACGATGTGGGTCAGCGCAGGAGCCGACTGACGGGCGAGCAGCAAGTTTTCGAGAATGGCGTTCTGACGGTAACGGACAGCGGCGAAACACACCCGCACCTCGGTCAAGTCCAGGAGGCGCGCCATCTCCCACTCGCCGATCTGGGGGTCGAAGGGCACCGGCTGCGCCCCAATCCGCACGGCAGCCCAATAAAGTTTGTACCACAGCCCTGAATTGGGCAGGATCAGCCCCACCCTGTGGCCCGGTTCAACGCCCAGAGCCACCAAGGCCCGGGCGATGACCTCTGTATCGGCGACAAACTCACCATAACCGATCCTTTCATCTTCCACGACCAGGAGCGTCTTGTCAGGAGTTGCCCGGGCGTAGCGCTGAAATACTGTGTAGAGGTTGATTTCGGATAGAGCGGTCATATCGGTCTAGGCGTGAGCGCGGGCGGCGATCCAATCCGCGGCCAAATATTTGACCCAATGCAGTTGTTCGCCGACCGGCATAGTGTGGGTGACAGCCTGCTGGTTGGAGAAAATCGGAGTATTTTCGATAATCAGTTTTTCCTTCGGCCCTTGCGCGCGATCATAGAAGGCCATAGCAGATTCGAGGGTCATCCAGTTATCATGCTGACCATGGATAAACAGGTAAGGGCACTCCAGAACACCTTCGGCCAGTCCTTGCATCTCTTGTAACATCTGCGCGCTGGGAATGCCGCCGGTCTGGAAGTCGTACCACTGGCCCTGGCGCATCCACTGCGGTGTGGAGTCCGCAGCCGTGTGCGTGATGTAGAGCATAAAGAGCGTCACGCAAAACGCATAGCGGCGGTCGGCGCAGGCGGCGCGATGGGCGTAGCCGCCGCCCATACACAACCCGTAGCTGCCAAAGGTGGCCTGTTGCAGTTCGGGGCGGCCCGACAAGGTGTCCAGGATTCTGGGGAAAGCTGCCTCCAGGTTGTGAAAGCGGCACTTCACGTCGTGGACAAACAGCGCCTCGCCGCTGCCGGGCATGTCGGGCACGAAGGCCGCCACGCCGCGCTCTACCAACGGGCGCGCCAGCATGTCCATTTCTTCCTTGCAACTGCCCAGGCCCGAAAAGATCACCGCGCAGACCCGCGCCGGAGACGCCTGGTTGAGGGGAGGCAGGTACAAATAGCCCGGCAGGACGCCGTTTTCAAGGGGGACTTCGACGGCTTTCACCGGCGCAGGAGAGCAAGCCTCGCTTTTACGGAAAAGCTCAGCATAGCGCAGGTAAATACGCTTTTTCTCGCCCTCTCCGCCGGGGTTGATCAGAAAAGCCGCATAATAACATTGCGCGGCCAGGGTGTAAAGCTTGCCCGCCGAGAGCACATGACCATGTTGTTCGGACTGTTCGGCCAGGCCAGCGTAATGCGCGGCCTTTTGCTCCCATTCGGCCAGCCACGAGCGCTCCAACGATTTGGCGTTCAGATGGTTTTTGCTTTCCACCGCGCCCATCGCAGTCTCAACGTCAATGGGATGGACGCCATAAATTAACAAGCGGGAGAGAACCGGATTTAAAAGGCTACGAATCGTCCAGGTGGTCATGCATTACCTCGCATCCATAGCAATTTTGGGACAAACGGGGACGCCATCCCGAAAACGCCAAGCGCAATCAGGACTCACTTCGAAAAAATTGACGTACACACGGTCAGGATCGAGGGAAGCACATTGTCGCAAAACGTCGCGCAACCCCTCACACAAACACGCCTTTACACCCTCTTCTTCCAGGCCCGAAAGACAGCGAATGTCAATAAAAGCGGCCGGCCCAAAATCCTCCATCATCACAAAGTCGGCCCCTGTGAGCGCAACCATCACATCCTGAATCGGTTTCTCCATGATCTTCGAGACCAACCGGGCAACCGCGATCAGCAGAACCTGTTTTTCCTGCCCAGCCAAAGAGATATTCGAACTGATTTGAACCACCGGCATCGCCTTGACTCCTCGCACATTCTAATCACTACAGCAGCACATTCTTGATTTTCACAAACAAGTCTTTCAACTTCTTAAGGGAAAGGGGGCTGTATCAGGGAGGGGATTCTTCACATTCGGCGCATAAAATTCGTTTCAGCTTACCTAGTTTCACCAATATGTCAAGCGCAGTAAAGGGGCGCGTGGCGACAATAAACGGGCTATCTTGACTTGTCAAAACCACAAAGTCATGGACAATAAGTACGTGACCCAAAATACGCTATCCTCAAATGGCTGGGTTATCCGGCCACAACCAACCTCCTCAGCCCGGGTGCGTCTGTTCTGCTTCCCTTATGCAGGAGGGGGCGCATCGGCTTACTACCCATGGGTAAACAATGTCCCGCAAGGGGTGGAAGTCTGTCCCATCCAATTTCCCGGACGGCAAGGCCGACGGGAAGAATCTCCGTTCGACCGGATGGCGCCTCTTTTGAACGCGCTGGCGCCGGCCATCCGGCCATACCTGGATATGCCCTACGTCTTTTTCGGGCATAGTCTGGGTGCAAAGATCAGCTTTGAGCTGGCCCGCCATCTGCGTGAGCAGGGCGATCCTATGCCGGTACACTTGTTCTTCTCGGGCAGCAACGCGCCCAACATCGCCAGCGCAAGTCCCCCGCTCCATGCCCTGCCCGAGGCCGAGTTTGTAGAAACCCTCCGCCACTTCAAAGGCACGCCTGAAGCGCTGTTGCAAAACGCGGCGTTGTTACAGCTTTTCCTCCCAGTCCTTCGCGCGGATATCACATTGCACGAGACATACCGTTACGTTCCCGGCGAGCCTTTCGATTGCCCGATCGCAGTGTTCGGCGGGCAGGAGGATGATGAGGTAACCCGCGAGAACCTTGCCGCGTGGCACAGTCAAACGCAGGGGACATTTATCCTGCGCATGTTTCCTGGCGATCACTTCTTCCTGCGCAGTGCGCAAACGGCCCTTTTGCAAGCGCTCTCTCACGATCTACTAGCTCTGATCGGGTAACGAGGTAAAAATCTTCCTCTGGTCGCTGCTGGCAAATATAATAGGGTTACTTAGCGAAACAAGAACAATGATCTTTTAACACAGATAACAAGGATATTGTGAAAGCACCTAGGAATGAGCCATTACTTCATCCCAAGCAACATGTAAATAGCGTTCTCTTTCAAGGAGGGACTTTAACCGTATCTGATAGGCGGGAGTGCGGTTGCCTTTTTGTGAAGCGCACGCGATTTTCAGAAACCTATTGACACGCTAAAGGAATTATGCTATAGTCTAAGATAGCGCCGATAACGATACCGGAATTGTTACCGGGAATTTACCCCAATTGAAACACAATGAGTCGTTCAAAACTTCACATACCCAACAAGTTGGTCATAAAAACCATAATATCTCAAGCACAACAGCGCGCTACATTTTGAACGATGACACCCCCAAATGAATGAACACCCTGTTGGAAAGGAGGGCCAATCGAAACCAAAGAAAACATAAAACGACCGTTACCCATTTTTTTCTCGTCTAAAAAATCACAATTTAATCTCAGGAGGAAACAGATATGTCTCGCATTACCCGGTCTCTGATGACCATTCTCATTTTGGCAATGCTGGCGACCAGCTTCGTCGGCTGCAAGGGCAGCGGCAAAACCAAGGTCGGCCTGTCGTTCTCCGATTTCGCTACCGAGCGCTGGAAGAACGAGGAAGTGTTGATGCGGAAGCTGCTGGAAGAAAAAGGGTATCAAGTGATCTCCCAGGAAGCCAACCACGACGTGAAACTGCAAAACGACCAGATTGATAATATGGTCACGCAGGGTGTCAAGGCCCTCATCATCGTCGCGGAAGACGGCGACGCCGCCGCCACGGCAGCCACCAATGCTGCCAAGAAGGGTGTCATCGTCCTCGCCTACGACCGCCTGATCAAGTCCCCTGACATCGCGGCTTATGTCTCCTTCAACAACGTGGAAGTGGGACGCCAACAGGCCCTGGGCGTGATGGCAGCCATTGACGCCGAGAACTGGGACGTGGCCGCCAACGGCAAGGCCCGCGTCGTGAAACTGGGCGGCAGCCCCACCGACAACAACGCCATCCTCTTCCGCCAGGGTCAGGATGAAATTCTGGATCCCTTAGTTGCCGCCGGCAAGATCGAGATCGTTGCTGATCAATGGGTGGACAACTGGGATGCCAAGAACGCGCTCACCTTGATGGAGAACATCCTCACCGCTCAGAATAATGACATTGACGCCGTAGTGGCCTCCAATGACGGCACCGCGCTCGGCGCGCTTCAGGCAATGAAGGCCCAGGGCCTGGCCGGCAAAGTCCCGATCTCGGGGCAGGATGCGACCGCCGATGGGTGCAACAGCATCGTCAAGAGTGAACTGACCGTCTCGATTCTCAAGGACATCCGCGATCTGTCCCCGCTGGCCATCGATCTGGTGGACAAATTGATCAAGGGTGAAGCCACGGATCTCCAGTCGTACACCCTGGCCGAACTCACCAATGACCCCTCCAAAACCGGCAGTGTGCCCTGTAAATTCCTGCCCGTCTATCAGGTCAACAAGGGCAATGTCTACGATCTCGTTGTCAAGACGGCTTTCCAGGCCTACGATGACGTTTATCGCGACATTCCCGATGCCGATCGTCCGGCGAAGCCTTAAACCTGTATCCTGATGGTTTGAGCGTTTAGAGAGTTGCGCCTCCTTGTAGTAGAGGTATACTGACTTGCTACAAGGAGGCCTTCTTCTTGAAAAAATCGAACCCTGATGGGTTTTGAGGAGCACGTGATGAACGACGACAGTGCTGTTGACAACTCTATCACACCCGAAGAAGATATTATCCTCGACTTCAGGCATGTCACCAAAAAATTCCCCGGCGTCACCGCCCTATCTGACGTTTCGTTCCAGATTCGCCGCGGCGAAATCCACGGACTCTGTGGTGAAAATGGCGCGGGTAAGTCCACCCTGATGAAAATTCTGTCCGGCGTCTACCCTTGGGGAACGTATGAGGGCCAGGTCTTTTGCGAGGGCCAGGAACTAAAGTTGGAAAACCGTTCCATCCGGCAAGCAATTGAAACCGGCATCGCGATTGTGTACCAGGAATTGACCCTCGTGCCGGGCATGACCGTCGGCGAGAACGTCTTCTTGGGCAAAGAACCCCTTGAGGCCGGGGCGATCAATTGGGACAAGCTTTACGCAGATACGCAGCAGCTTTTGACCAAGTATAAACTCGATATCCATCCCCAGGCCATTGTCAAGAACCTCGGCGTGGGCAAAATGCAGATGACGGAAATTGCGAAGGCGCTTTCCGAAAACGCCCGGATTCTGATCCTTGACGAACCTACCAGCGCACTGGCAGAAGCCGAAATCGAGAAATTGATGGAAATTCTGCGCACCCTCAAGGAGCATGGCGTCACCTGCATTTACATCACCCACAAGCTAAATGAGTTTTTTGCAATCACCGACTCCATCACGGTGCTGCGTGATGGGCATGTCATCACCACCCAGCCCACCCCAAGCCTGACCGTCGAAAAACTCGTCAGTTATATGGTGGGGCGCGAAATGACGGAACGCTTCCCCGAAAGCCATCGCCAACCAGGCGAGGTCATTCTCGAAGTTGAAGACCTGCACGCCGCCGACCCCGAAGAGAGCGCGCGCGAAGTGCTGAAAGGCGTGAACTTAACCCTGCGCAAAGGGGAAGTGCTTGGTATCGCCGGCTTGATGGGCTCGGGGCGCACGGAGTTGGCGATGACGATCTTTGGCGAGTATGGCAAAATCACCCAGGGCACGGTGAAATTAGATGGGCGAGTCATTGATGTCAAAAGCTCGCGCGAGGCCATGATGCAGGGTCTCAGCTTGGTCCCCGAAGATCGCAAGCGCCACGGACTGGTGCTCATCCAATCCATTCTCCGCAATATCTCGTTGCCCAACCTGGATCAATTTGCATCCTGGTTCCGAATTGACGATAATGCAGAATTGAAGGCCAGCCGCACTTTTGCGCAAAGTCTGGCCATCAAGGCGCCGAATCTGGAAGTGCAGTGCAATACGCTATCGGGCGGCAACCAACAAAAGGTCGTCATCTCCAAATGGCTGATGTCCAGCCCCAAAGTCCTCATTTTGGATGATCCCACACGCGGGATTGACGTGGGCGCTAAATATGAGATCTACAAGTTGATCAACGATCTCACGGCGCAAGGCATTGCAATCATTATGATTTCCAGCGACCTTGAAGAAGTTCTGGGGATGAGTGACCGCGTGATGGTCATGCACGCTGGCCGTTCCGCCGGCACGTTGGATATTGCCGAGGCCACCCAAGAGCGCATTATGACGTTAGCTACCGGCATAGCTTGAAACACATCCTGATAAGAAGGTGAGTGAATTTATGAATACAAACTCCAAAAACGGTTCGGCGCAAGACGTTGCCGCCACGCTCGTCAAGCAATTCCGCACCAATATTCAAACGTATGCCATCATTGTGGCAATGATCTTCATTTGGATCCTCTTCTCCCTTGTGACCAACGGCCTGTATTTGTCGCCCCAAAACATCTCCAACCTGATCCGCCAAATCACCGTGACGGCTTTTCTGTCCGTGGGGATGGTGCTGATCATCGTCACCGGCAACATTGACCTGTCTGTGGGGAAGGTAGCCGGTTTTGTATCGGTCATCGTGGCGCAACTCCAGGCCAATATCTGGTACAGACTCTTCCCTGAGCAGGATTTATTGGCGGCGATCCTTTCCGTTATCGCGGGGCTGGCGGCCGGCACCCTGATTGGGGCGTTTCAAGGGTACATCGTCTCCTACCTGGCCGTGCCCTCCTTCATTGTCACCCTCGGCGCGCAATGGGCCTTCAACGGCGGCATCTTGCTCGTGACGCAGGGAAAGACTATCCCGGCCAATCAGCCCTACTTTTCATGGATTGGGCAGGGATACCTGAACCCCACGGGCGGCTGGATCGCCGCGGCGGTGGTCATTGCGCTGTTGTTCTACGCGATGTTCAACAGCCGCCAGAAAAAACTCCGTTATGGGTTCGAACTCGGACCTTTATATCTGGATGTGCTCAAGACGGTCATGTATTCCGTGATGATCGTGATCTACGTCGCCGTGGTCAATTCCTTCAACGGCGTGCAGATTCCCGTGTTGTTGCTGGCGATTTCTGCTGCTGTGATGGCTTACGTCTCGAACAACACACGCTTTGGGCGCTATGCGTATGCCATCGGCGGCAACCGCGAGGCGGCGCGGCTTTCCGGCGTCAACATCAAGAAGAACGTCTTTACTATTTTTGTAGTGATGGGCCTCTTGTGCGGCGTATCCGGCGTCGTGCTGGCTTCCTACATCGGCTACGGAACCGTCGCAGCCGGCGGGGGCTACGAACTGGACGCCATCGCCAGTTGTATCCTGGGCGGCACGTCCACCCTCGGCGGCGAAGGCACGGTCTTTGGGGCCATGATCGGTTCGCTGATTATGGCGAGCATCACCAACGGCCTGCAAATCCTGAACGTCCCCGCGTCCTGGCAGTATGTCGTGAAAGGGGCCGTATTGGTTCTGGCCGTCTACATGGACGTTTACTTTAAGAAGAACCGCTAGATCGGCAACCGCTTGGATCAAGCAACGCCGCCCCGTAAAATACGGGGCGGCGCTTTTCTTATGAGAATCCATCTCGACTGCCTCAGCGCCTTTGCGGCAGCGCTGGCGCAACAACCCCTAATCATTCCACCGACGCGAATGCGTCTTCAAACTGCGCCAGATTGCGGGCAGCGTCCTGGAAACGCCCGCTTAAAGTAGCGAGGCGGGCCTGATCCAGGGCGCGGTAGGCGCGCATCTCTTCAGGGGAACCGCCGAAATACGCGAACAAACGCGCGTACGCCGCATTGATCGCGGCGACAGTCTCCACCAACGCGGCTTCGTCCAGCTTTGCCGGTATCTCACGCGCCTCAAGGCGCGCAAGCCACTCCGCTTCGAGCGTTGCCTGTGCCTTAGCGTAAACCGCCCGGTAATCTCCGGTGGCATATAAGACGCCAAATTCGGCGGGGCCGTAGGTTTCAATCAAATAGCGCACAAAGCTCCCCGCGCTGTAATACGTTTCAAGATCCGAAAGATGCCCCCCAAAGTCTGTGGACGTCGAAGGCAAGGGCAGTTTGCCAGCGCGCCGAAGGATAGCGCAAAAATCATCCAGAGGAATGTACCCCGCAGCCTCGTAATATGCCATCCCGGTGAAAACCGCCACCCCCTCGTGCAGCATCACCGAGGCCGGGCGGCCCATGGTATTCCAGGTGAACGTATGGGTAGCCTCGTGGGTAATAATGTATTGCCGGTCGGCGGCGTCGCCGCTGCCGTCCCAAAGGAAGAAGAACCGCCGCTGTGAGGAGAAACTGCGCCCGCGCAGCGCCACATCCGGCGCGGCAAACAGGCTGCCGGCCACGTACACATCGAAACGCCCTTCAAGGTGAATCGCCAGGGATTGTTCAATGCGGGCGATAGCCGTTTCGAGCATGGCCTGCGTCGTGACGCGCTCGCTCTCCAACAGCTTTTCGGGATAATGGAGCGTGTAGCGCTCATGCTCCACGACCACCGGGTAGGCGCGCGCCAGATCGCCCTCCAGGATAGACGGCGTCCAGGCCTCCTCGCCGGAAGCCATCGGCGCTACAGTCATGGTGGGGGTAGGCAGAGAAGTTGAGACGCCGCCTGGCGATGGGGTCGGTGTTTCAGCCGGAGCAGAGACCGGGATGGCGGCGGCGACTGCCGCCGCCGGAATGATCAACTCCTGCCCTTCCCAAATCTCGTCGGGCGAATCCAGGTGATTGGCGGCCACCAGCACCTCGACAGTCACGTCATAGTCGAGCGCGATCTGGCCCAGCAGCTCGCCGCTCTTGACTGTATGCGTGCGAGTGATGTTTGGCGCGCTCGTTGGAATGAGTGGAAGCGTCGGCGCCAACGTGGAAGTGGGCGCCGGCGTTGCCGGGGGCGGTGCGGTCGGGGTTATCGAGAAAACGACCGTAGGCGGAAGCGAACTGACCACAGGAGGAAGCGGTGTAGCCGGTGGGCGACCACAGCCTGTCAGCAGGACGATGATCCCCCCCAGCAGCGCCAACGCGCTCAAATGACGCCGCAGACACCCTGGGAAGCGGTGGGGAAAAAACGCGGAACTATTCTGTATACCCATAGACCCAATCCGGCGCCCAGCCATTCAAC
>Ga0116144_10002333_pt1 | contig 20595 bp, 11 predicted proteins | sample AD_UKC035_MetaG_FD_89746 | JGI IMG/M metagenome (GOLD analysis project Ga0116144, IMG submission 89746) | Active sludge microbial communities of municipal wastewater-treating anaerobic digesters from USA - AD_UKC035_MetaG | ecosystem: Engineered > Bioreactor > Anaerobic > Digestate | place: USA...
CATCTTCCTTTGTACCGGACTGAAGCTCTTTGGCTGTCCAGTCGGTTTCTCCGGACTTCCTGTACTGGAATGAAACAACCATGGATTCTCCTTCTCCGAGTATCAGACTGGTCTCCTTGGCTTCAGGTTTCGCCAGTTTCAAAACTACCCGGGCGGGAAGCGCCTGCCTCTTTGCCTCAATATCCGAGGTTCTTCTTCTGCCCGACCATAAATCTCCTATTTTTGAGCCTGAACTTGCCTTCTTTTTATCGTCTTCGAAATTTTTCTTGAGTACAAAGGTTTTGCCTGACTGTATAAATACTCTTGAAGAATCGGCGTATGAACCACTCACGAGAATAACCGTATGCAGCCCTGCGGAAATATTCTTGATAGTTGAAGGAGGCTTCTCGTTTACCTTGAGACCGTCGACGTAAATATCTACATCGGCCCAATCAGATATAACGGTAAGATTACCAGTGCCGCCTTTCGTCCATGGGGAAACGCGTCCGACAGTCCGCTGTTTTTCCATTGTGATATTCATGATAGTAACTTCATTTTCCAGAATTTCAATCGTCTCGGTTTCTGAAGAATATCCCGCAAGGTCCGCCTTCACAGCATGTTTTCCCGGTTTAAGAACGGTAAGCAGGGGAGTTTTCCCGACAGCTTTTCCGTCCACCTCTACAGATACGTTTTCAGGAACGCTGGTAATCCTCAAAAATCCCTCCTGTGCAAACAGTCCTGTTATGCAAAACAGAAACAAAAAGCATGCAACCCCGGCCAAAACTTTTCCTCTCTTCATGCTTCCCTCCTTTCCCCCCAGCTATTATCGATAATCTTAAAAAGTGAGGGGTCTCAATTCAACGTTTTTAAATCCTTTTTTTTCCTGTATACCGATTTCAGTAATTTTCAGCAAGCAATTCGTAATATGACTGGGGATGTTTACATGCAGGACACTCCCTGGGAGCTTCAGCTCCCTCTATCACGTAGCCGCAGTTTATACAATGCCACTTTACTGGAGTTTTTTTCATGAAGACTTCCTGCTTCTCCATGTTGCCAATAAGCTTGCGGTACCTCGCCTCGTGAAAACTTTCCACCTTGGCAATCTGCTCAAAAGAACGGCTTATTTCAGGAAAACCCTCTTCTTTGGCAGTAACCGCAAAATCTTTGTAGAGCACACTCCATTCCATCTTCTCTCCGGCAGCGGCCTCCTCAAGGTTCACCTTTGTATTGCTTATTATACCCGCAGGGTAAGCCGCAGTTATCTCCACGTCCCCGCCCTCAAGGTATTTGAAAAAAACCTTTGCATGTTCCTTTTCGTTTTCCGCCGTTTCAATAAAGATACGGCTTATCTGCTCGTATCCCTCCTTCTTTGCGGCGCTCGCGAAATAAGTGTACCTGTTCCTTGCCTGAGATTCACCGGCAAAAGCCTTCAGCAGATTCTTTTCCGTTCTTGTTCCCTTGACTGATTTCACCATATTACCTCCAAATGTTCCCCAACTCCTCCGCTATGAACAGATATGCTGAGAAATTGAGATTTAAGTTATTTCACTTTTATTTTTTGCATGGGCTGCTGACAGCAGACAAGCTCGCCGCCACCTGCTTCCTTTACTACAACCACGTTGCCGCATATATTGCATTTCCAAATTTCTCCAACCTTTTTTACCTGCGCCATAATTATCTCCCCCTTTCCGCTCTTTTTCACGAAGGACCGTCCTTCGTAAATAATCAAAAAGATCAAATATCGTTCAGGAATTTTTCAAGCATATCGTAAACCCTTTTCAGACTGTTGATTTCAAGGTATTCACCGTCTCCGTGGTGGTATCTACCCTTTGCACCCATATCTACTGCAGGCACTCCTATCCTCGAAAAATACCTGCAGTCAGACGCCCCGTGGCGCCTGGTTATCTTACATTTGCCTATTTTGACAAGTTTTTGGAGGTATTCGTTCTTTTCGGACGTAAACAACGTGGGAGTCTGCCAGGCGCTCGTTACCATGCATTTATGTTTTTTTGATATTTTTTTAATAAAACTGAGAATCTCTTTTGGACTGTCTCTCCTTGAATACCTTACATCGAGATACATGTAAGCGTCGTCCGGCACCTTGTTAAATACGTCCCCTCCCTTTACCAGGGCAAGGTTGAGAGTTTTCTGAAATTTCTCTTTTTCTGAACTCCCGGAGGTTATGGAAGGAAATTTCTTCCGTATCTCCATATAGGCGGAAATAAGCTTATCCAGGGCATTTACTCCTTCCCATGGAACGGAACTGTGGACCGATTTTCCTTTTGAGGAAACTATTATTCTCAAGACTCCCTTTCTTTCAGATACAACCTTGCAGTCTGTCGATTCGAGCGCTATGACAAAGTCCGCCCTGTATCCCTTGTCCACCAGGAACGCAGTCCCGTTTTTGCCTCCAATCTCTTCATCCGACGTATAGATTACAGCAAAATCCCCTGAATTTACATTCTTCATCAGCATTAACCCCACGGCGCAGCCGGCCTTCATATCATAAGCGCCCCGGCCGTATATCCTGCCCCCTGAAACCCTCGGGACAAAGAGCTCTTTTCTTGCGGGGACCACGTCAATATGGCAGAGAAAAATTATCTTGAAGTTCTTCTTATCCTTCTGCCTTCCATGGTGTATGACAAGCGATCTTTTCCCCTCTTTTTCATACTCTTTAATGCTGACATTACAGCCTTTCAGAAATCCTTTGATGTATGAATAAGCTTTTTCCACTTCCTGAGGCTTATCCTCGGTAGTCTGAAAAGAAACCAGTTTGCAGGTGATATCTGCTAATTGACCTGTCAAGTCTTCCTTCATGTTTCCCCCTGTTTTTCAGAAATTCGGATATAAGGACATTATAACTGGGCAAGAGGAAGGAAAAGAGTTGACGTGCCTGTGCTGAACCAAAGGCGCAGCTTGTTTCGAGCACGGAAACTGCTTGCCTTCTTCTATCTTCTACTATATAGGAATCTCAGCTTTTTTGATACCTTGTTTTGTAAAAATTTACTTTTAAGTCTATAATAGCACATTTTGACAAAAATGTAAAGTGGAGATAAAATGGCCAAGGTTTTCAAAATGCTCAATTTCCTTATGGGAAAATGGAAAAAAGAGGGCGGATACAGGGATATCCTTATCCTGGCATTTCCCCTGATTCTTTCGACAAGCGCATGGTCCATCCAGCACTTTGTGGACAGGATGTTCCTTTCATGGTATTCCACGGAAACAATCGCGGCATCAATGCCTGCAGGAATGACCAATTTCGCCATACTTACTGTCTTCATGGGCACAGCGTCGTTGGTAAGCACCTTCGTAGCCCAGTACCACGGAGCCGGACAGCACAGGAAAATCGGGGCTATATTGTGGCAAGGAATATATATCGCCATGGCAGGAGGAGTCTTTCATCTCCTTTTGATTCCTCTTGCAGAACCTTTCTTCAACTTCGTGGGACACGAACCAGCAATCCGCACGAATGAAATAGTATATTTTACAGTACTGTGCACGGGAGCTTTCCCCGCAATAGCTTCTTCGGCTTTCGGAGGATTTTTCTCAGGAAGGGGAAAACCATGGCCCGTGATGTGGATTAGCTTCCTGCAGACAGGCATCAACATTTTTCTGGACTACTGCATGATTTTCGGAAAACTCGGTTTTCCCGAAATGGGAATAAGGGGCGCTGCGCTGGCCACGGTCATATCTGGGTACATTTCCTTTGCAGTATATTTCATGCTTGCCGCAAGGAAAAAATACGAGGAGAGATTTGCAACCCTTTCAGGCAGGAGGTTCAACCTTAAACTTTTCAAAAGGCTGGTACACTTCGGCCTGCCCAACGGGATACAGTTTTTCGTTGACATGGCGGGCTTTGCGATATTCATCCTCTTTGTAGGCAGACTTGGCAAAACACCCCTGGCTGCAACCAACATAGCTTTCAACATAAGCAGCCTTGCCTTTATGCCGATGATAGGAATAGGCATTGCCGTGGGCATCCTTGTCGGCCAAAACCTCGGCAAAAACAACCCGGATACGGCTGAAAAAAGCGTCCATTCGGGTTTCCAGCTCGCATTCACATATATGTCTTTTGTCGCCTTGCTTTACCTGGCCTTGCCGGATATTTTCATCAGGCCTTTTGCTCCGAGGATACATGTTGAAAATTTCGGTCAGGTTTACAGTATGGCTGTAATATTACTGAGATTTGTCGCGTTTTATTCACTCTTTGACACAATGAACCTTGTCTTCATGGCGGCTCTGAGGGGAGCAGGAGATACCCGGTACATAATGAAAGTAATATTGTTCTGTTCCTTTGCCATATACATAACACCCGCGTTTTTTGCCATAGTTGTCCTGAAACTGAGCATTTATGCCGCATGGTTTATAGCAACTTCCTATTTCTCCATACTCGGCATTACTTTCCTGCGCCGCTTTCTCAAAGGCGGATGGAAACATTTGCGTGTGATAGAACCTTTGAACATTATAGACAATGGTTGACAATTAAACGCCAATCTTCATTTTACTTTTTTCGATATTTTACTCCTTTTGACTTGACAGAAGACTGCTTTTGTATTATACTTTTAATTATGAAGAAAATAATATTTTTATTTTTCATATTTTTTTCTCCGGCGATACACAGCCTTGCTGTCAGCAGTAACATAGTATATGTTTCTGAACCGGGAGGCATAAGCAACCTTTCATCTTATGATACAACTTCAGCCATAACAGAAAGAATTACGAATTTCCAGGATGCGGGAAACATAACCAGCATATCCGCCAATCAGGCAGGAAACGCTATTGTTTTCACAAGGCCTTCGGCGGCAAACGGCAGGACAAACTCGACCGTCTGGTCAATCAGCGCTGACGGCAGCAGTTTCTGCGACCTTATAGAAGGGGAAACTGATATAGATTTCCGGTACGCCGCAATATCGCCTGACGGAACACAGATAGTATATTCCAAAAACAGCCTGGGTAATCCGGATACTTACCATCTTTACCTGAAAACAGCCGCAGAAACAAGACTTCTTACATCCTCAATAGGATACTCTGTTGAATGCGCATATCCCATTTTCCTGAACGAGGATACAATAATTTTCCTGCTGGTGGATATTGTGCACGGAAGATATGATTACTACAGGGTAAATACTGACGGAACAGGGTTGACAAATCTCACAAACAACAACAGTCAAAGCCCTTATTTTCCAAGACTGGGACGCCCCAGCATAAACGATGCCAAAACTGCAATTATATACGGGAAACAGGTTCAGACCCCGCAGGAATTTTCCGAGTGGCAGATATACACATTGAATTTGGCTTCCGGTTCGGAACAGCTCATATTCAATAATCTTTATTATACGGGAATTCTTCCCGAAAATCAGCCCGACCCTCAGCCCTTCTTCAAAGACGGAGCGGAAATAGGACTTGCAGGAACCACAAACAGTATTGACTTCGACTTGTATTTCACAAACATTGACTCTGAGATTCCTTACCTGCAAAGAGTGACTTATTTACAATCACCTCGACTGCCGTACTATTTCACCACCCAGGCTCCTGCAGAACAGTGGCTCTACGAAATAGGCGGACAGGTGAGAATCAGGGATGAAAACGGGATGGAAAATTACATTGCTGCAGGAATATCCCCGGCATTCAACTGGAGCGGAACTTATGCCGCATTCAGCAACAGCGGAATCAAAATACGAAGGCTCGGCTCAACAACTTCATCTTCCGTGGAAACTGACGCGACGGCAGATTGTCCTGCTTTCTCACCCGATAACAGGTGGATAGCGTACGTGAAAAACAACGATATATGGGCAAGGCTTCTCGACATGTCAAATTCGCCCCGTCAGCTGACAAATTCGCCATTGACAGGAAAACAGGATATATCTTTTTCTCCCGATGCAAGGCACATCCTTTTCACAGGCATGGAAAACGGCAAGAAATATGTTTACAGGATGCCTCTGTCCATAACTTACGGAACGGCTCCACTTATCAATTCTGCAGGACTTCCAGTTAAATTGACAGCAGGCACAAACGATAATTATAATCCTGCTTTTTCTCCGGACGGAGATGCAGTTGCTTTTATTTCCACGAGAAACCAGACGCCCGAACTCTGGATGATGAACGCCGACGGCACAAACCAGAGAAAAATAATATTCGCATCTTCTGTGCCTGTCAATCCGGCATTTCCCCAATTTTCGCCTTGCGATTCCAGCATCATCGCATATCTTAGCGGAACGCCTTCCAGGATTTACACGGTTGACATCTCCCAGGAGTTCAAAAGCGGCATAGAAATCTCTCCGGCGCTGACCACAACGGGCAGATTTTCATGGGCTGAATCCCCTTCCGGAAATATAGAAATAGAAAGGCATACGGTGTTTGGCACGTACTACCCTGACATCCCTCTTGAATATAATATAAGCGTGGCAATCAACAGGAAACAGATGCCTGCAAGCTTTCTCGTGGAAGAAACAGTCCCCGAAACGTGGATTCTTACAGACGTGAAAATAAACGGGACGGCACCTCCAAGCACCGAGATAACATCATGGGGAGACAGAAAAACCATGAGGTGGCTGTTCGGAGGAGGAGGAATAGCCGTTGGAGATTCTGTAATTGAACTTGCTTTCGCTCTTAACGGTGATACTGTCGGAAACAGCTACTGGCTTACAGGCGGAGCGACAGTATCCGACAGAAAATACCTTACTGCGGGCGATTCCCATATGACAATTGGTGAACCATGCATGCCGGTAGACTCGGATGAAAACTGGCTGATAGACGACTTCGAACTGCTCAACTCGATAGACATGTGGGCTCAAAACATCCAGGTAAAAGGATGGCCGGCTGACACTGAAGACTGGGATTTCTGGCTGCTTAGCATAATAAATTTCTGGGCGAACAACAATGGATACAGGTATAAAACGGGAGGTACACAGCCAGACTGGGAGCCGGTTCCTTAATGTTTTCATACCGTGGCAGAATCCAGATGAGTGACTAAAAGACGGGAGACAAAATATCATGTTCCACAAAAGAATGCGCCTGTTATTTACTATCTTTTTTCTCCTCACGGCAGGTTTCTCCTTTTCAGGAAGCGTGGAGATACTATCGACCAGCCAGGATGCCATTTCCATCAGTTACGGGTTTGACAAATTCAGCGTTAAAGAGGAAAAAGGTTACCACTATTTTAGCGAAGAAAGCTGTATCGACCTTCTTGAAGAAGGAAAACCTGTCGTACCCGTAAGGATTGCAAAAATACTTATCCCCAATCAAAGGTCCCTCGGCAAAATAAGTGTTAACTCATCACCCGGAAAATACAGGGGCAGATACAACCTTGATACCGCGCAGCGGCAGGTTAGAATAGGGGAACAGCCTTTTGCCCGGGCAGATTTTTCCGGGATATTCCCGATAGAATCGTACGAATTGCTTTCAATAGAGCGGTGCATGGGCTACAGCATAGCCGTCATCAGGCTTTTCCCTTTTTTCTGCAACACCGAAACAGGCGAGGTTTCATATGCATGCAGCATCAGGCTTGATATAACCTTCACGGAAGAAGCGCCAGGCAAGAGTTCTAACAGAGAAATTCGGGTAAGGGGACGTGAAAAAGACATGGAGTACGTGTCGGGACTGGTAGATAACGGTGCAGATATTGCAGGATATGCATCCTCTCTGAAAAATATATATCCGCTTGAGCAAACCTACGATTACCTTATAATAACAAATAGTACCCTCAAAGATTCGTTCCAGCCTTTTGCCAATTACATACAGGCAAACAGGGGTTTGAGCGTTGGCATCTTCGACGTGGACGACATTTACAATATAGGCCGCCCATATTATCAGGCAGGCAGGGATAACCAGGAAAGGATAAGGAATTTCATCAAGTACGCATACAACACCTGGCAGACTCAATACGTGCTTCTCGGGGGATATGCAAACATCATACCAGTAAGGTACCTCGATACATACGATGGGCCCGTTCCAGGGGACGTTTATTACAGCAACCTTGACGGAGATTGGGACTACAACGGTAACAATACCTTTGGGGAATATAATAACGACGGCCCAGGCGGAGGGCGTATCGACTCAACCGCCGAAGTTTTCCTTGGCAGGGCGCCCGTGGCGACACCGCAGGAAGTAGCCAACTTTACGGCAAAGGTGATAAGCTACAACCAGACCGGCAACTGGAAGTTGAAGAAATCAGCTTTCATCGGCAGGCGTCTTAACATGAACACGCCCAGCTGGGGAGGAGACGGCCTTGACGGTATCATAAGAGATTGCATGCCTGAAGACTGGGAAGTAAGGAGGTTTTACGACAGGGACAACACGTTCGATGTATCCGAAATACTAAGTTATATAAACAGCGGGGTTCAGCTCGTAGGCGGACTGGTCCATGGAAGTCCTGCGACATGCAACGGACTTAGCATAGCTAATATACTTTCCATGCGCAACACGGATTATTTCATAAACTACTCGCAATCTTGTAACAGCGGAGCCTATGACACACCTGCCGATGGCAGGTGCATTGCCGAGTACATGGTGAATGAACCCTATGCGGCGGTTGCCTTTATTGGCAATGCAAGAAGCGGATATTACAGTCCGTCAAATGAGGAATTCGGTTCATCCAATGTACTGCACAAGGAGTTCTGTAACCTGCTCTTCAACCAGAACGTAACGATACTGGGAGAAGTTTACCAGAAGCACAAGGACAACTTCCGCAATAACATGAACGGCAGTACCCTGCTTTATTACTATGTGCATCTGTTCGGGGACCCTTCCATGCCCATAATGGAACCAAGGATATCTCCGCCAGCCATGACTGAAGGTTTTGCATATTACATAAAAAACGACGATATATGGAGGCACGACCTTGCAACAGGAGAAAGATTGCGGGTTACATATTTCGGAAACGGTTCCGGCACCATCCAGAATCCGAGTGTGACAGAAGACGGGGAGAAAATAGTATTTGCAAGGTCAACAGGTGGAAATTACAGCCTTTTTCAAATCAACAGCGACGGAAGCGGGCTTGAAAATCTTACGGAGAAATGGAGCCTCTCCTCATCCACGACAAACCAGACATACGGTACTTTGAGCTCCAACGGGGAAATCCTTGCATTCACTGCCGCAAGCACGGGAAGCCCCTTCGGAGGAATTCAGTTGTGGACAAAGGAATTGACCGGCAGCGAGAGGCTCAGGCAGCTTACTTTCCAAAACTGGAACTGTTCTTATCCTTTATTTGTCGATGATAACACCCTGCTTTTCAAAACCTCAAATATAGACGACCTTCTTGAAGATTACTATCTTATTACTGCCGTGGGGACAAACCTGACAAACAGGACAAACAATAACCCTTCTTCTCCCTATTTTCCCAGACTTGGAAGACCTTCTCTTGACAGGGACAAGACAAGAATCATATATGCCAAACAGACACAGACAATCCAGGAATACTCTGACTGGTCAATCTACACAAGACCTGTCTGGACAGGAGCAGAAACAACTGTTCTTACAAACCTCTATTACATTGACATCCTTCCCGAAAACCAGCCCGACCCCATGCCCGTATTTGTAACCGGAGGTTCTCTTATATTCAGTGGCATTTCTTCGGTATCGGGCGACCAGTATCTTTACCATACAGTATTCAATTCAACAAGCCCTTACCTGACACAACTCAACAATACGCTTGGAGCGGCATATCACTCGTACTTCCTACCCTCTGCGAAACCGGTACAGTTCGCATATATAAAAGAAGGACAGGTATACCTGAGAAATTATTGGGGAACAGACATAAAACTGACGGATACGGTAAATGCAAATGACGACCCGGTTTTTGACTTCACGGGCGTATACATTGCCTATTCCGGCAACGGTATCTGGGTAATGAAGGCAAACGGCACGGAGAATACCCAAATAGAGACCGCTTTTACTTCGAGATATCCGGCCTTTTCACCTGACGGGAAATGGCTTGCGTATGTGAAAAACAACGACATCTATGCAAGAAAGACAGATATGACGGTTGAACCTCAAAAGCTGACATCCTCTTTGACGCTTGCCAAGTCAGATATTTCCTTTTCGCCTGACGGGAAAAAAATCCTTTACACAATGCGCTCGGGAGGAATCTCCAGGATATACAGTCTTCCTGTATCTATTTTTGACACATATATCAGGGTTGACGGAGAGCCCCTGAATCTTACAGATACGGATAGTTACAACAACTATCATGGAAGATGGTCATACACGGGCGAACACATAATATACATATCCACGGCCCCGGGTTCTCCGGCTATATACACGATGAATTCCGACGGAAGCGAAAAACAGCAGCTCCAGTTGACACAGATGCCCGTAAATCCATCTTTCCCGCTCTTCTCTCCATATGCCGAATCAAGGATAGCCTACATAAATAACGGGAATGTCTGGCTCGCAGACCTTGACAGGCAATCCGAAGAGATAACATCGCCCGCTGTCATTGCGACACAGAAATTCGGATGGGCTCAATACAAGGCAAAAATAGTTGATGCCAGGAGGCAGTTCATGCTTAAACAGGCTGACCCATCCGTGGATTTTGTCTATAATATCATTATAACTGAGAATGAACTCAATCCTTCTGGAATCTTGATATTGACGGAAACACTGCCTGAAATACCGGACTCGGGCGTTAACTGGCTTCTCGACAAAGCAACATGGAACGGACAGGAATACATGCCTTCAAACGGGGCCGTGACAGGAACTTTGAAGTGGATACTGGGAACAGATACCCCACTGGAAAGCACGCAATTATCGCAATCCACGAGCGGAGTGATGACATTGACGCTGAAACTTACAGGAGACGGCCCTGCAGGCAGTATCCGCAGTCTCAACGGGGGAATCTTCAACGGAGATAAATATTTTACCATATCGGGAGACGCATACCTGGAAGTGGGAAATCCCGTCATGCCCGTTGATACCGACGAGCCTTACTGGCAAATAGACGATTTTGAACTGCTTGTTACCATTGACTACTGGGCAACAAACAGCCGGATGAACGGATGGCCGGTTGACACGGAAGACTGGGACATGTACCTGCTTCTCATAATAGATTTCTGGTCGAATGACGGATACGAATATGTCCCGGGTGAAAGCCGCTGGCGCATCAACTAATATACAGCTACCCTGTTTATTATGAGGCTGTCATACTGATGTTTTGTTATTCTGAAGTTGTTTACCCTTTAAGGAATTCAGAATCTCAAAACCGGGATGCAGAAATTAAATTGCCCTGAAATGAAGCAGTTCAGGGTTAAGCATGATAGGTATTTTGATTACAATGAAAAAAATGAACATGATAAAATCAACAGGAGAAAAAATGGGCAAAAAGATATTTGCAATAGTCGCGTTATTTTCATTCTTTACAGGCACAACCTTCGCCCAGCAGGTCACGGGAGAAAGGGAGCTTCCTGATTTCTATACGCCGGGAAGCACTCTCGACGTAATCCTTAACATAGACGTCCAGGAAGGCAACGAACCTAACGGGCTTATAATAAACGAGACTCCTCCTTCAGGATGGTCCATTATCAACTCGGCGCCTCCTTTCGAGGGGACGGCTGAAGGCACATACAAATGGGTATTCTACGGCGGCAACGTGCAGGATATAATTATCACTTACACCGTAAGCGTGCCGTCAACTTCTTCCGGAGAACAGCCTTTTGCAGGTAGAGTAAAATATAACGACACACTGGGAAATCCCGTTGACAACGCTATAGCAGGAGACGCATCTATACTTACTGCCACCCCTTCCCAGATAGCACTCGCTCCCCCTTCTCTCGACTTCGGATTGATAGAAACAGCGCTGGTATTTTCCGTCACAAATACAGGCGGTCCCAACCTTGTATGGAATGCAGAAACCACCCAGGGCTGGCTGACAATAACAAGAACCAACGGTGTTCTGGGAAGCGGAGAAAGCGAGATAATAACGGCAAATGTCGACAGGACGGGACTTGTGGCGGGAACTCACCTGGGAAACATAAACTTTACAAGCACAGGCGGCAATTCGACAATACCTGTGACAATTCTCGTGGGCGAAGTTTCTCCCGTACTTGGTTTTAACTCATATCCAACGATGGGCGGGAACCTGCTTATATGGGATAACCCTGCCAACTACACGGGCACCATCATTTTCAGAAGAACCGGCGGCGACATGACGGCCAATCCGCAGAATGGCATCCACTATGACATTCCGGGGAATCCGGATGGTTATCCATCAACTGTTGGAGGAGGAACCTGCATACTGAAAGATACAACGGGGCTCAACTTTTTCTTTGACGAAATAGCAACCGGAGCAACAGTTTATTACAGGATATACAGCTTTTCCGATATAAACTACTCTGTGCCGCTTCTGTCAAACTCCATACCTTCAATAATACTCTGGACAGGAATAATCAACAATTTTCTCACTCCTTACGAGTTTTCAGTAACAGGTACGGGCACCCTGATGGACGGATTTGAAACGATAATCCCGCCGGGCTCCCTTACAGGCACTCTTCCTGCAGAACTGGATTTCGGGATTATTGATCCCAACCTGGCCCCCCTGCATCCGGGACTCACGGGATTCGCCAATATTTACGGTGTTTCCGCAGAAGACCTGGAGATACTACCCGGGCAAAAAATCAGGGTAAAAATTCCCGTATACCAGTCGGACCTTGACGATTCAGGGGTCAGAAAGATAGAGGACCTGAAGGTATACCAGTGGAATTCAGACACGAGACTCTGGACAAGGCTAACGGTTGTTGAAACGGAAGAGACAGACCTTGCCGCGCCAATTGGTTACATAACAGCCGAAGTCACGTCTATCGGGGCAATTAACTACTTCGCCCTGGGAAGTCCCATAGTTTTACCCGGAGGCGGAGATGACTGTTTCATAGCTACGGCAGTCTATGGCACAAAGATGGCAAGGGAAGTAATATCCCTTCGGAGATTCAGGGATACCCGCCTTCTGAAAAACAGGACAGGAAGAGCTTTCGTAAGGTGGTATTACAAGCACAGCCCGCCCGTTGCAGATTTCATAAGGGACAAGAAAATACTGAAAGCAGCAGTAAGAGTGGGCCTGCAGCCTTTACTCTGGCTTGCAAACAGATTCTGATATAAACTTGCATATAAGAAGTTGAAATAAAGTCAGCATGAAAAAAAAGGGGATAGCTCAGATATTTTCCCTGATAACCCTGTCCCCGTACTGCAATAAGAGGAGAAAATTTTACATGAAAAAACTGGCTATCGTATCTTTATCATTACTGGCGCTGTCCGCCTTCAGCCTGAGGGCAAACATAGCGACAAACAGGGTCACATCCCTGACCGTGCCCAACCAGGGGATACTTCCCAACACCTCCGACTCCCCGCGTCGTCCATTCTACAATGTTGTCGGACAGGACGCCTTCTCCGAGGGATATGTCATAATAATGGGCCTTACCCTTGAACGTTCAAATCCCGCACCAGCACCTGCGGACCCGCCTCCCATACAGAGGTTTACAGGCGTCACGGTAAATATCACCGGAAGCCTCTACATAGATTCCATAGTCGTTACAAATAGAGATGGAAATATCATCGGAGTCCGCGGTTTTCAATACTCCGGCAACGACGAGCCGCCTGAAAACGGGCCGATAAGAATCGATATCGCAACCCCGCCGGTAATCCCTTACATACAGGATAGTGCCGGCTATTACTTCATAGCCATAAGGACCCTCGATTTTACACCAAACGGCTCATCTTCCACTTTCAGTGTGGGAGCAGGCGATGTTACTGTAAGCCCTTCTCCATTACCTGCGCCCAATCCGCCGGATGTCCCCACTACCGGAGCAACAACCAACTCCGTTACCTGCGAACTTCTTGTAACCGACCTCATGCCCGTAAGTTCCGACAACCACGCCCTTGAGATGCCGGACTACCCGTCATACAGCCAGTTTCAGCCCGGAGAACAGATAAGGCCTAGGTACGACAGGGACGACTACGAATACTCCCCCTACCCTTTTTCCCGCACGGTACCCCAGGTAATCCCATGGGAAACGAGAACTGCGGTATTATCCATAGCGGCCTCACAGAGAAACGCCGACGCCAACGGCAGCCAGACCCCAACTTACGACGTGGATTGGCTGACAGAAATCACCCTGACCGTGACAGCAGGAACTTGCGGAGCAGATGACTTCAACCCGAATGAAACATTCAGGACGGGGGCAGACCAGACAGGACCCCACGGGATTACCATATGGAGGGATGCTGACGACAACGGTATATGGGACCCCGCCGTTGATGTTAACGTCGCCACTCCCATAGGAAACTTCGTGCAGGAGACCCCGACACAGTGGACACTTACCATATCAGTCAACGACCCTCTCGAGGATGTCCTCGAAACACCGAACGTTGCCGATTATTTCGTTGTGGTGGAACAGAGAAGCGATTCCTCAGACCTCGGATACAGGCCCAAGACAGGTCAGGATTACAAGATATGGATAAAAGAGGGAGGCATAAAATTCGGGCCCGTTGGAATACCCATCAGGTATGCGGGCATCAAGGAAGGCCAGGTAAAAACACTTTATAACAACCTCTACCTTGAAAGCGTCGCACAGGAACGTGTCGACCCCGTGGAGATAACTGATGAACCCGACCAGACGTACAATGTCATACCCGCCCTCGGGATAAACATTGCCTCGGGAGGAACAAGATACGACTTTACCGCGACAAAACTGCAGAGCGTAAAAGTTGAACTTCTCTCTGTTGAAGATTTTGACCCTAACAGGGACCTCGCTCCCCTTACCGACAACAGCCCATCTTCCGGCCTTACCCTCTGGAGAGACAACAAGGAAACAGGAAATACGGGCAGTTTTGACGTTTCGGACACGATTGTTCCTGTCAACCTGACGCCATGGGTATACGAGGGGAACGTATTTGACGCCGACCTGAACATGGTGGTCAACAAGTATTCTGCTCAGCTCGTTGTCCAGGCATGGTCAACGGACCAGGGGCTTTTGTATCCGCACGACTATTACACTTCATACCTTCACGGCGGAACCGTCGAAAATAAATATACATACAGGGGTGCAGACTTTTTTATCGCTTTCAGAACAACGGATTTACTCAGCTACGGCTCCAGGTTCAGGATTAAGATACCTTACCAGGGATTATGGACAACACAGGACGGAAAACAGGCATTCAACACGCTTCCCATTCTGAGCAGGGAGATAAAGGGCAATGCATACGTAAAAATCACGTCCCTGACAGGGCCCGGAAATCCCGGACTTGCCCGTTTAAGCCAGCCTACCCCGATTTTCCGGGTGGAATTGGACGATAACGGTTCAAATAAGGTACTCAGGATAGAAGGTATAACAGTGGAGTTTTACGACAGGGGGAATTTCAACCTTAATGACCTTGCATCATTCAATCCCCTCTATCCGAGTTACAACAATGCCACAGGCTGGTTTGACATAACAAATCTTGATACGGACGCCCTCAAGGAATGCGGCGTCGTCATATACGGAAGTACCGCCGGCGGCGACATAGATTATAACAATCCCATAATGATAAAAAGGTACAGGTACCTCTCCTGGCCCGGAGCTCCCATAGGATACCAGTTCGAGTTTTCAAACGCCGTCGCCGTACCTGAAATTCTTTACGTGGTAATCAGGACATCTTCCACCTTCACTCCGGGAGATTCCTTTGATGCAGGTATCGCGGGCTGGGGGCTTAACCAGACATCCTGGAACACATGGGGCTCGAGGGCAATACCTTTTGTGGATATAAATGCCACCAGGACCACTTCATACTCAAGATGTCAGTCAGGAATTTTCAATCCTTCCGGAATAGGAGCCATAAATCTTACATACCAGAGCGAATACGACTATATACGGCTTGATTGGCTCAATTCTACAAACATATCCCCGGGTTCGTTTATCAGGTATGAAGTTTTGCGAGACGGAGAAATAATCGCCGTAATAACTAACATAAACCAGACCTGGTATATAGACCGCCGCGACGGTGCCAACCCTCCTCTTGACGGCGTTGAATACCAGTATGGAGTTAATATCATATATAACCAGGGAGGAGCAGAAGCAACTTTTTCTTCAAACAATGTAAACGCAAGCATACTGGGCTTTCTCGACGAGCAGCGGCCGGCGGATTTCAGGCTTGCCCCCGGAACTTCAACGGTGGATATGCAGTGGACAGACCAGTCATATAATCCCAATGACCCGGATACTTTCGATTTCCGCGCACACAGGTTCAGGATAGTGAGAACATACCTGAAAGACGGCACACAGGCTGAAACCATTGTCGCTTCCCAGTGGACAATAACAAACCCTTTCAATATATACTACGACAGGCTTGATAGCGGTTTTCCTGCAGGAACAGACGGACTGCAACCCGGAGTTTACCTCTACGAGCTCTACCTGGAGAAAGATACGGCAGGAGGAACAGCCAGATCAAAACCCGTCGCCCGATGGACTGCCGTCTATAACGAGGACCAGCCTCCTGATGACAATCCCGGATCGGGAGGATGCTTCATAGCAACGGCGGTTTACGGCACGGATATGGCAGCGGAAGTCATATCTCTCAAGAGGTTCAGGGATAACTTCCTCATGAAAAAGAAATTCGGAAGGGCATTTGTCAGATGGTACTACAGGCATAGCCCGCCTGTTGCCGATTACATAAGAAACAGGGGAATAATCAAGGCTGCAATAAGAACCGGGCTGAAACCATTGCTATGGCTGGCAAACAGGTTCTGACACTATAACAGGTGCTATTGCTTTTCCCCTCTACCCTCGGGGAGAGGGCTTGCCCGTCCGTAGCCTTGGCGCAGGAGGGTTAGGGTGAGGGGGGTGGATCTCTTTTTTAGCGAGTGTCCCGAAAATACCCGGGGCAAGCGATTTATCCCATATGACGGTACAAGTCGGACGTCTTTGCCTTTGTAGCGGGTCTGATTTATCCCGTATGAAGGTACAAATCGAACGTTTTTTTAGAAAAGCCAAATGAAATCCCTATACTTTATCTTTCTTTTTGCCACGGCAGTTTCTCTCTACTCCGCAGATTACGGAACCATACTTAAGAGAAACATATTTTCCCCCATGAAAGAGAGTCAGAAAGAAAACACTGATTCCCCAAAAGCGACACTGCCCATAATAAAACTTCCTTCCATCGAAGAGCTGGTGGAACTCAAGGGAACTTTTTTTGAAAGCCGCAAATCGAGGGATAACATTGCCATACTGGAGGACAGGAAAACAAAGGAAATGGATTTTTACAGGATAGGCGATACGGCAGGATCAGCATTGATACTGGACATAGATGAGAACAGAATAATTTTTGATTACGGTTTCCAGGAGATTGAACTGACAGCAAGAGGAAGCAACCCGGTCCGTATCTACCCTGACACGGAATACAGGCTGAATATTGAAAGCGTCATGCAGGATTTTAAAAAGGAAGTTTCGGAGAATCCAGGCATCAGTTCAAAACCTGTTTTTGAAAACGGAACTATAATGGGATTCATGATAACGGGAATTGGAGAAGAAAGCGTGATAAGCAGATTCGGAATAAAAAATAATGACATAATAACACGGATAAATACCGTTCCCCTAAACTCTGCGGAAAAACCCTTTTATGCTTACGAGAACATAATGAAACACGGTATCAAAAGGGTGAGCATCCATCTTTTACGAAATAACCTTCCATACACCCTTCTATACCACCTCAACTAAAAAAAAGGGGACAGGCTAAAAAAAAAGGGGACAGGCTACTTTTTTTCCTTTCTCGGTCTCCCTCTGGAAAAAAAAGGGGACAGGCTACTTTTTTCCCTTTCTCGGTCTCCCTCTGGGATTCAGGGTGGATACTAATCCAAACCTATTACATATTTCAGTTTGCCATAAAGAGTCACCAAAAGGAGACTGTCTTTGTATACAGTTTCTCAGTTTTGTAATTTCCGCTTCGGGAATGATCCCATTAATAAAATTTTCCCAATTATCTGGAATTTCAATAGGACTTTTATCAAGCAGGTTACTTTTATTTTCCAATCTTTGATGCAAAGAAGACCATAACCACTCTTTTCCTGAGTTAACTATTCTGGCTCTTACGGGATTATTTTCTACGTATCTTAATACTGTCAGCAGGTGCGCATCATTTTTAATAATAAAACTTTTGTAGCGTCCTTGCCACACATGTCCCGATGTTCCCCTTAATTTATGGAAATATCTTACATGGCTCGTCATAACCCACTGCAGCATTTTGCTTAAATCATCTCCTTTTTCAGGACAAACAACAAGATGATAATGATTGGGCATTAAGCAATATGCAAAAATTTTCACGCGATAATTTTTTTTTGCTTCGTAAAGTAAATTTACAAAATACTGGTAATCGTATTTTTCATGAAAAACCGTTTGTTTACCGTTACCTCTGTTTAAAATATGATATATGAAACCATCAAACAATCCTCTTTCTATTCTTGGCATTTAATAAATTCCTTCTTCACAATTTTTATTCACAAGATTGATAGAAAAAAGTAGCCTGTCCCCTTTTTTATTATCGCTGAGTGAGAATGAGAGCCTCTTCCATGACATCGATGCTTACAAGAAACTCATCTGAAACTTTTTTCACGGGATACGCCATGCTTACCTTCTCGCCTGCCACAATCATCTCCGAAGTCTCAAGCCTGAGAACAATTTTGGAGTTCCTGTAAGGAATATTTATTACCCGGTTTTTCTTTTTCAGTTCTTCTTCGCACATAAATAATTTCAAAATACTTCTGAGGCTGACGTAATCAGTATCGTCTATGGAATATAAAGGAAATTTATTTTCCCTGACAACATCCGCAAAATTATCCGATGTGATGGCCTCAGGGGAAACGTTTGGCGTAAACTTCGGAGGCTCAAACTTCCTGGATTTGAAAATATCTTCAATGGCAGGCGCAGTCTTAACCGGAGGCTCTATTTCCTTGTTTTGCTTTTCCATCTCAGAAATGAGAGAAAAACAACCCGGTGCATTGACTATCTTTTTCATTATTTTCCTGTCGGCAACGGCCTGATATAAAAGAAAAAAAACACACACTGCAAAGAAAATTGCGCCGGAAACGAAAACCACCCGGCCTGACCTCTTCAGCAAAGCTGCAATTTGAGAAAAAAAATCATTCTCATGCACATCTTCTTTTCCTTCTGTAAACGTACGGGAAGAAGGAAATTGCAAATTCGGTTCAGGAATTGTCTTTTTATCTCCGGACACAAGCTTTATATCGGATGTATGTATAACTCCCTTAAAACTGCTTTTATCTCCCCCCGCCGGCCGGTATCCGTCATGAATTGCGTTTTGTTCCTGCACCCATGAAAGTTTTTTTGACCCATTAACCCCTCTGCTGTCGTCAAACCTTTCTTCATCCTGGACTATTCCATAGTCCCTCAAAAACATCCTTATAAGCCGCTGGCTCTCCGAAGACATTTTCGTGAAATTCAAACCATAGAAAATCTCATCGCTTTTACCTGCCTGCATGTTGGCAACCTCGCATTGGGAAGTAAAAATCACGCTTCCGGCCTGCATGTTGAAGAAAGGAAAAACCCGTGTATCGAGGTCAAGCTCGATAAGATACGTATGTTTCTTTTCCACGAGAGGATAGTAGGTTGCAATTTTTGCCCCGTTGTCTGACAAATCATATGCCGAAACGGCCATCTTGCTTTCCATATCCCTCATATCCCTTATGAAACCTACCAGCTCCCCGGTCCGCAGTCTTTCAAAATCACGCCTGTCGGACAGAATACCCGTTTTGGTGTAAAAAACAGCCATATCAGGTTCAGGGAAATAAAAAACTCCGTTTGAATAAAATCTCCCAGTTTCATCGCTGAAAACTATCTGTCCTTCGACAAGGCGGGATATTATGGTTTTAACAGAAAGTTTGAATATTATTTCTCTGGCAGGGGTTTTTCCCCTGAATCTGGCCCTGTATCTTTTGTTTCCTATTCTCAAAATGAATTCGGGAATTTTCTCCAGTTCCATGTTTTAATTTTACCTCATTTTTCGTTTATTTTCTACAACTCAACTCAACCCAAAGGGAGAAATAAAGAAATGCACAATAATAAAAGCAAAGGAAAAGAGTCGATAAAATGCAGTAAAAATGCAATTATATGGGAAGGCCAACGGACTTTCGAAGAGTGAGAATAACATCGCTGATATCAATGATACCGTCGCCGTTCATATCGGCAAGCCCTTTTAGAGTATCGTTGTACGGGAAAGGATAAGCAACACTCTGCAATACAATTTCAAGCCCCACGGCCATGCGAAGGCATAAAATTACGTCTGAAATATCAACGCCGCCGTCCGAGTTTATATCCCCTGCCCCTCCGCCGGAAGCCTGTCCGATGGACGTGTCCCCGCCTATCGTTATATCATCAAATCCCCTTATCCGTATAACACCCGAAAAAGTATTCGTTCCGGAGGCATCGGCGGGAACTGAAACAGTATAGGTAATGGAAAAAGGCCATAATCCCGATTGAGAATAAAACAGCCAGCGGTATGTGTTTGTCTCGACGGTATATTTATTCCATCCGGGAGTTGCAGATATGATAGACCAGCCGGCAGGCAGGCTTTCAAGAACGACAACACCCGTAGGCATATCAAGCATATCCGTCAAAACATTTACCGTAACATCAATTGTTCCGC
>Ga0116144_10002342_pt1 | contig 20550 bp, 15 predicted proteins | sample AD_UKC035_MetaG_FD_89746 | JGI IMG/M metagenome (GOLD analysis project Ga0116144, IMG submission 89746) | Active sludge microbial communities of municipal wastewater-treating anaerobic digesters from USA - AD_UKC035_MetaG | ecosystem: Engineered > Bioreactor > Anaerobic > Digestate | place: USA...
CGGGCTTCGAGCAGAGCGGTCACTTCCGCATTCAGACGTTCCCAGCGGGCGTGACTTTCCGTGAATTTCTGCGCCAGAGGCTTCAGGACATAAACCCAGGCCGGCTTGTCATTCGTGGTCTGAAGATAAGTGCGCCAGCGCACGTCCGCTTCATCCTTTCGTCCCTGCCGGGCATGATTCATACCCGCGACAAATCCGGTGAAATCGCCCACCCACTGCGGTTGCTCGCCGGCAGAGGCTTCAACCGCCGCCTCATCCATATTCCCCTTCATGTATGCGGCGATCAGGGCGCCGGCCGAGGCATCGCTCCCGGCGAACCCGGCCAGAGCCCGGTCAAGCAGTTCATCCCCGCTCCCGCCGTTTCCGTCATACCAGAGCATCAGCGCCTGAAACAGGCATATCCACGAGCGATCCGGACTGTCCGGGGGAATTTTTTCATACAGCGCCTGCAGACTTTCTGATGCCGCCATGACATTCCCGGCGGCGAACAGGTTCAGTATCCGTTCCATGGCGGTTCCGCGAACGCCCTCAAAAGGCTTACTTCCCCGCATCTCCGGCACGGCGGGTTCCTCCGGACGAGACGGGCCGGACAGCGGACCCTCGGGAGGCCCCGAACCTTCGCGCTGGCTCATCCATATCCCCGCGGCAATAAGCGCAAAAAGGGCCGCGGCCACAAAAGCGCCCGCGTGCGATTTCCTCATTTTAGGACGCATCGGCCGGCTGCCGCGTTTCTGCCGAAGCACCGCCAGCACACTCTTCATGTCGGCAATCAGCGAAGCATAGGTGGGATATCGCTCGTGCGGATTCTCCTTGAGCATGCGCGCAATGACCGCCGCCACTTCGGGAGATATTCCCGGATTTCTGTCGCGGACATCCGGCGGCGGCTGGTCCAGACGGGCGACCGCCACATCCGTGGCCGTCTTGCCGTCAAACGGGGGCTGCCCGGTCAGTGCGTGAAAAAGCGTGGCGCCGAGGCTGTAGATATCGGAACGCTGATCCTCCTTCTGCTTCCGCAGTTTCTCGGGAGCAATGTAGAAAGGAGTTCCCCATATTTCAGCGGAGGAGCCCTGCTGCATGAAGCGGGCCAGTCCGAAATCGGCGATCTTGGCCTTGTGATGGCTGTCGAAAAGAATATTGGCGGGCTTGATGTCTCCATGCGTCAGCCCGATTTCGCCTGCAGCCCGAAGACCCTCGGAAACAGATATGCCGATTTGCAGAACATCCAGCTCGTCCACGGTGCCGGAAGAATGGATCATCTCATCGAGGGTCCCTCCCTCCAGCAGTTCCATGGCGATGTAGGGCTGGCCGTACTCGCGGCCGCAGGAATAAATCTGAACGATGTGGGGATGGTTGAGCGCGGCGGCGGCGCGGGCTTCACGGAAGAAATTCTCCACGAACTGATCATCTGCCGCGCCGGCGGTCTGCATCACCTTGATGGCCAGATAGCGGTCCAGCATGGGATCCAGCGCGCGGTAGATGGCCCCCATGCCTCCGGCCCCAAGCGGTTCAAGAAGAAGGATCGAGCCGAACTGCATCGGCACTATCTGCGAACGGCCGCAAGCCGGGCACAGCGCCGTGGAAAACGGGTCCTGTGAAGACACATCCATGGCGGCTCCGCAGTGACTGCACAGCATCGAACTGACTTTATCTGCTTTCAGGGCCATTTCACGGACCGCATAGTTGCTTGAAAGTCTGTCACCGCTGATATATTAGACAGACTCTGCATCAAAGGAAAGCAATATGCACCAAATATGTTTTCATATCGGGAGCCGGCCCATTTACTGGTACGGGGTGATGGTGGCGCTGGGGTTTCTGCTGGCAACGGCGCACTGGTCATGGCTCGCCCGGCGCCGGGGGCTCCCCCCGGGCTTTGGATCCAATCTTGCTTTCTTCATCATGCTCTCCGGAATTCTTGGCGCGCGGGTGGCATATGTTCTGGCCAACTTGTCTTATTTTGCGCAGCACCCGCTGCATGTTTTCCGCGTGGACGAGGGCGGCCTGATATTTTACGGCGGTTTCTTCGGCGCGCTGGCCGCGGTGATTGTCATGGCGCGCGTTCAGAAGATTCCGGTATGGACACTGGGGGACCTGGCCATAACCGGAGTGCCGCTCGGTCACGCCGCCGGGCGAATCGGATGCTTCCTGAACGGCTGCTGTTTCGGGCTCCCGACAGACTGCCCGCTGGGAGTTCGCTTCCCGGCCGGCTCCCCGCCGGACCTGATGCATCCGGGAACGACCCTTCATCCCGTGCAGCTCTATGAAACCGCCGGCAACCTTGCGCTGTACGGCCTGCTGCTCTGGTTTTATCTGCGCGGACGGCGGTCCGGCGCCACCGTCGCGCTGTATTTCATCCTTTATCCCCTGCTCCGCTTCAGCATGGAGTTTTTCCGCGGAGATGAACGCCTGCACGGCATGGGGCTGACCTTTGCGCAGCTGGTCAGCGCCATCCTGCTGGTGGCCGGGCTTATCATCATGATCCTGCGTTATGACAAACCGGAGCCGTCCCTTGAGCAGACTCACAGCAAGCCCGTCTGATGCCGGCATGCGCCTCGACGCATGGCTCGCACGCACCCTTCCCGGCTGCTCGCGTTCGCGCTGGCAGCAGCTCATCCGGGACGGCCATGTGAAAATCGGCGGGTCACCGTGCAAGCCCCAGCATGCGCTGGCCGCCGGCGAAGAAATCGAATATGAAATTCCGGCAGCGAAACCGGTCACCGTGGAAGCCGAAGACATCGCGCTCGATGTTCTTTTTGAAGATCGCGACATCATCGTCATCAATAAACCCGCCGGCCTGGTGGTTCATCCGGCCCCGGGCAATTACACCGGCACTCTGGTGAACGCCCTGCTGCATCACTGCCGCGACCTTGAGGGCATCGGGGGGGAACTCCGGCCCGGGATTGTTCACCGGCTGGACAAGGACACCAGCGGGGTCATGGTGGCGGCCAAGAACGAGCGGGCCATGCAGTTTCTGGTGAACGCCTTCAAGAACCGGCAGGTGCATAAGGAGTACCTCGCACTGGTGGCCGGCCGGATGGAGAGGATTTCAGGAACCATTTCAACCCTGATCGGACGCAGCCGGGGTGATCGCAAGAAGATGTCCGTGCGCCCTGCCTCCGGAGGGCGGGAGGCGGTCTCGCACTACCGGGTGGAGGAACAGTTCGCCGGGGCGGCGCTGCTCCGCATCACGCTGGAGACCGGGCGCACGCACCAGATTCGCGTGCATGTGGCGCATATCGGACATCCCGTCATCGGAGACCGGAAATACGGCCGGGCCGGAAATCTGCTGGATGCCCGGAGGCAGATGCTCCATGCGGAAACACTGACGCTCCCCCATCCGGTCACCAGGGAGCCGATGAAGTTTCACGCGCCCGTTCCGGAAGACATGCAGTCGCTCCTGAACAGGCTTCGGGGTTAAACCTTGCAACCCCCGCATAGCGGGGATAGTCTCACCGGATCAAAGGAAATGCCGCCATGAGCCGTAGACAGAAATTCATTGAAGTACTGGACAGCACTGAAACCTGGCTTCTTCAGGAAAAAGCCGAGGGAAGAAAACGTGTTGAAGTGTCGAATGAAACGCGGAAGTCTCTTGGGACTGCGCCTTTTGCCGCGCCTTCTTCCCGTCGTCCCGAACCGCCGCCGGACCGGAGGCCTGCGGCGGCTTCAGCCCCGCAGGTTCTGGATCCCGGTCTCGCGGCCATCGAAAAGGAAATTGCGGCCTGCACGAAATGCCCGCTGGCGCCCACCCGAACAAACACGGTGGCCGGACAGGGCCATCCGCGGCCGGAAATCGTCTTTATTGGCGAAGGCCCCGGCGCAGATGAAGACAAGCAGGGCCGCGCATTCGTCGGCCGCGCGGGACAGCTCCTGACCAGTATCATCGGGGCCATGGGTCTGACCCGAGACGAAGTCTGGATCGGCAACATCGTGAAATGCCGCCCGCCCGGGAACCGCACCCCCTTCCCCGACGAAATGGAGGCCTGCATGCCCTTCCTGAAGCGGCAGCTTGCGATACTGAAGCCGAAGGTCATTGTGTGTCTCGGCGCGACGGCCGTGAAGGGGCTGCTGGGCGAGCAGACCGGCATCACAAAGCTGCGCGGGCACTGGCGCAGTTTTGAAGGCATTGATGTCATGCCCACGTTTCATCCGGCCTATCTCCTGCGCAATGCATCCGGCAAGGCCCCGGTCTGGGAAGACATGAAAGCGGTGCTCATGCATCTGGGAAAACCGGTTCCTGATCACAGGAAGAAATCGCAGGGGAAATGAGCCGCATGCGTCTGGATCAGCTTCTGGTGGAACGGAAGCTCGCCGAAAGCCGGGAAAAAGCCCAGCGCCTCATCCGCGCCGGAGAGGTGCTGGTGAACGGTCATCCGCAGACAAAGCCGGGCCACGAATTCGACCCGGAAATCGAAATCACCGTCAAGGCATCCATGCCGTTTGTCGGTCGGGGCGGACAGAAGCTGGAAGCGGCCTTTTCCGCGTTCGGGATTGACGTCAGGGGATGGGTCTGCCTTGACATCGGGGCCTCCACCGGAGGCTTCACAGACTGCCTCCTGCAGCACGGCGCGCAGAGGGTCTACGCCATTGATGTGGGCGCAGGCCAGCTTCACTGGCAGCTTCGCAATGATCCCCGCGTGATTGTAATGGAAAAGGTCAACGCGCGTTATCTTAAGCCCGAGGATCTGGCCGAGCGGGCCGATTTCGCCGTCGTGGACGTCTCCTTCATTTCCTTGACTAAGATACTGCCCGCTGTTACAGCATTATTGCAGCCGTGCGCCGAGCTCGTGACACTGATCAAGCCGCAGTTTGAGGCCGGCAGGGAAAAGGTTCAGCGCGGCGGGGTGGTGCGCGACGAAGCGGTCCGCGCGGAGGTGGTGGCGGCGGTGAAACAGTTTGGAACCGGCACGCTGGACCTGGAATGGATGGGCGTCTGCGCATCTCCCATCAGGGGGCCGGCGGGAAATGTCGAATTCCTTGCATGGTGGAAAAAGAAATGAAAAAAATCGGCGTAACAGCAAACATCAGAAAACCTCATACTCCCGCTGTTCTTGAACGGCTGGCGGCCGCCGCCGGGGAAATGGGGGCAGAACTTGTCTGCTGCGACGACACCGCCCAAAGCCTGCCCTCCATCAGGAAAATCAGCCGCCACCGGATGGTCGCGGAGATTGAGCTTTTCATGGCGCTGGGCGGGGACGGGACCGTGCTGCGCGCCATCAGCATTCTGAACGGATGCGATGTCCCGATTCTCGGCGTCAATCTCGGAAGTCTCGGGTTCATGACCACCGTCACCGAAGACAAGCTGGAACATGCCTTGCGCTGTGTGCAGGAGGGAAAATGCGGCATATCTGAACGCACGCTTGCCGTCTGTTCGCTTTCGGGGAGCAAAAAGGAATACATTGCCCTGAACGATGTGGCCATCGGATGGGGCCGGTCTTCACGGGTCGTGACGCTGAATGTGCGGGCCGATGGGGAAGAAGTCTCATCCTATGTTTGCGACGGGATTGTTGTCTCCACGCCGACCGGGAGCACCGGGCATTCGCTTTCTTCCGGCGGCCCCATCATTCATCCGGAGGTGCGCGCCTTCGTGCTCTCTCCAATCTGCCCTCACACGCTGAGCAACCGGCCCCTGGTCATTCCGGACACCTGCGTGATCGAAGTGGAGGTCCTGGCCGCCTCCAAAACGCTGCTGCTGACCATGGACGGCCAGGAGCAGCTGGAGGTCAGCAAGGGAGATGTTATTCAGATAGCCCGGAGCCCTCACAGCGCCAAGCTGGTCCGGCTGCCGGATTACAACTATTATTCCCTGCTGCGCCACAAGCTGCACTGGCGCGGCTCCACGGTTTAAACCTTCGCTTACTCCAGAGGGATGCAGACTTCGGTCCGCAGGTCCGCCGGCGGTGTGGTGTCCGGATCATTCAGATAGATTTCAAGACAAGCCGCGTCGCGCAGGGTCTCCCCGCTGGACGGGAGCCAGTCGCGGTAGATCCCGTCATAAGTTTTCTTCAGATATTCAAAAGGGCCGGCATGCACCGTCACCGCGTAGCGGCCGCCGCCGATGGTCAATCTCTTCACCTCGCCGGACCCCTTGTCATCGCTCGACAGCGTAATGCAGGCGTCATAGCGCAGGTTCTCGGCGGCCACCTGATCCGGATCATCGTGGCTGATGCCGATAAACTTCGTCTTCGGCCCGATCAGGCCCCTGGGTCCCGCATAAGTGCACAGGATCTTCCATGCCTCTTCGGCCGCCTTGTCGTAAGCACCCGTCCTGCGCACGGCCAGCGCCGCCTGCTCCTGAATTTCCCTGATTTGAACTTTCATTTCTGTCTCCTTTTGTTTGCTCATCATCAGTAAACGTCCGGGAACGAAATCCATCTTCCCGGTTTTTCTGAAAGAGGAGGGATTCCGCCCGAAGTGCTGCGTGAACGCCTTCGTGAAAGCTCCATGCGTGGCATATCCCGCATCCAGCGCAATTTCCGTAACGGCATCCGTCGTGCGGCACAGGCGCTCGGCCGAGCTTTCCAGCCGGAGCCTCCGGATATATTCGCTGAGGGTCTCGCCGGCATGCGCGCTGAATATCCTGTGGAAATGAAACGGCGAAAAGCAGGCCACTTCCGCCAGTTCCTTCAGGCGCATCGGCTCCGACTGATGCTCGCGGATGAACCGCAGCACACGCTCTATCCGCCGCTGATAGTCCTGCATTGTGTCTTCTCTGGTGGTCATGCTTCTTCCCTGAATATATTGTTGACCGGATATATATCGGATTCCGCGCAGGCGCGCTTCTCCAATCTTGCTAACCTGTCAGAGAAGGGAAAGCGTCTAGTAGCTGAAAACCACTGGAGGATTATCGCCGGAGGTCACAACAGCCTTCTGCCTGATTTCGCGCGTGGGAGACAGAGCAACGCCCACTTCGTATTCGCCGAGAAATGCCCGGGTTTCGAAGATGCCGTTCTTGTCCGTCAGGCCCTCCGTTTCGGTCCACCATTCTGAAAAAACCAGGCGCTCGTACAGATGACCCAGCGGAGATGGACTGAAGTCCGCATTCAGCAGCGGGAACCCGGCGGACTCACTGAACCAGAAATCGCGGACAGAGATGCCCTCCACCGCGGGATGTGAAAAGGCCACACGGAAAAATGATTCCATCGCGCGCAGCCGGGCCTGTTCGTCGGGGTCGTCGCAGGCATAGCCGGTGATCCGGACCGGCAGGCCCAGTTGCGCCAGCGCGTCGAGGGAGCGCTCCACCCTGAAGGCGTTGGGCTGCCTGTCAAAGCGGGCGCGTATGCCAATGCCGTCGGCCGGGATGCCGCTCTCCAGAAGCGCACGCAGCGGCTGCATGAAGGTCTCCGGACGGCCGGTGTCCAGATCAATATCCTCGTTCAAGAACAGTTTGGCAGACGGATCGGATGCGCGGATTTCGTGAAAAAGCTGCTTCCTCATTCCGGCGCCAAACCGCTCGCCGGGATGGCCGCAGGAGATCATATTGCCGTTGACCGCAAGCGCATCCACCCGCCCCCGGTAACGGTTGGCCATGACCCGCGCGCGCAGGCCGGCCACCGACCGCATGCGGGCATCCGAAACCGCCGAGGCCCATGCGGGAAGTTCCTCCGCACACTCCGAATACACATCTTCGCCCCACACCGCAAGCCCGCGGGCCCGGGCCCAGTCAATCATCTTGTCTCCCACCGTGTAATAGTATCTTCCGGGCTGCGGCTCCATATAGCGCCACGTAAGGGCTTCTCCGGTGCCGACGCAGTTGAAGCGCCGGAGGAACTGCTCCTTGTACTCGTTCCGCAGCCGCATCGAGAGAGTTCCGTCATAAGCGGCAGTCAGCTGGGATGCGCCGAAAAGGAAACTGTGCCTCTGCTGCGAGACGCGAACGCTCACCCCCTTCACCGGCTCGCCCGCCTTGTCCAGAACCTGAACGCGAAGCTGGCCTGTGCGCGTTTCCCTGATGCGGGCGATCAGTTTTTCATGGAACAGCAGATTCGCATCCTTGAGCGGATCGGCCGAGCGGCTGCTTTCCAGCAGCGTCACCCCCGCAGCCTTGCGCGGCGCGACCACCACAACGGAGGCCAGATGAATATCGTCGGCGCCCGACACCGGAGAGGAAAGCTTAACACGTCGCTCTCCCTTGTTCACCGGGCAGCGGAAACTGTAGGTGGCCCAGGCCTCGGAAATCACGGGCTGAAGACGCACCTCCTCGTCGTCCACGGAAACTTTCAGCGAAGGGACCTGCTTTGAGGCGCCATCGCGACGGGCGAGAATCACGAACTGATAATCCTCCGGCCATTCGAAGCGCAGAGCATAGGAAACCCAGCCCTGCTCGCGCAGCACCACATCGTGTTCCTGCACACTGAGAACGTCGCCGTCCCGGTAACGGCCGGCGGGAAAAGAAAGCGCATCTTTTGCCGCCTGCGCTCCCGGGGCGCACAGCAGGGCCGTCAGCATGAAATGGAAGAGCCGGTTCATAGCCTGGACGCAGCCTCATACACCTTGCGCACGGGCACATTGTGCGCGCGGGCGGCGGCGGCGCAGTCATCCATCTCCGGCGACCGGGTGACGTCGCTCCCCTTCCATGTGCCGATCTTAACGCGAATACGGCCGTATTCCGTTTCGACCTCCACGGTCCTGCGCGCGAGCACGGTGCGTTCCACCGCATACTGACGGATGCCGAAGGTCGTGGACTCGGTGAAAATGATGTTCTTCAGCACATCCGCGCGCGACGCCTCGCACAGGACGGTCAGCAGCATGCCCGGCCTGTTCTTCTTCATCTGCACCGGTGTTGTGAACACGTCCAGTGCGCCGGCGTGCAGCAGGGCGTCCATCAGTGTGCCGATCAGCTCCGGAGTCATGTCATCCAGATTGGTTTCCATCACGAGGCATTCCGGACCGGAGGCGGCCGGGGCCTCTGATTCCATCATCGTGGCGCGCAGCACGTTGGGCCGGTGATGCAGATGATGGTGCCCGAAACTGTTGACCGACTGAAGAATGCGTCCCCGCGCAGGCGCCTGTTCGCTTCGCCAGCTCATGAGAAGCGCCGCGCCGGTGGGCGTGACCATCTCAACGGACTCTTCCGTCTGCTCCACGGAAAAACCCTTGAGCAGCTCAAGGGTTGCGGGCGCTGGCAGCGGATAGACCCCGTGCTGGCAGGTCACGGAGCCCGAACTCAGGGGGAGGCGATCCACAGAGACCGCATCGATCCCGAGTTTCACACAGGCGAGACAGGAGCCCACGATATCCACAATGGAATCAGTCGCCCCGACTTCATGAAAATGAACATCTTCCGCCGGCTTCCGGTGCACCGCGCCCTCGGCCTCGGCCAGGCGCTGGAAAACCCGGATGGAAAGCTCCTTCACCTTCGGGTCGAGGCGGCTGTTTGATATCATATCGCGGATGACACGAAATGAACGGTGCTCGTGATCGTGCTCATGGCGGTGATGCTCGTGCGCATGATGGCCGCCGATGTGCACGCGCGTCTGGACCCCGTTGAGCCCGCAGCTTTCGTGCGGCTTTGTTTCAATATGAAACGGGTCCGGCAGAAAATCCGCCAGCTGCTTCTCCACCCATGCGGCATCCACTCCGAGCCCCAGCAGCGCTCCAAGAATCATGTCGCCGCTCGCGCCGCCAATGCTGTCAAAACGCAGAATTTTCATAAAGCTCCCGCGCGGTTGATCATGGCCGCCGCAACACCGGCGCCGAAACCGTTATCCACATTCACCACCGTGATGCCCGGCACGCACGAGTTGAGCATGGCCAGCAGCGCGGAGAGTCCGTGCAGGTTCAGGCTGTAGCCGACACTCGTGGGCACGGCGATCACCGGCCGGTCAATCAGCCCGCCCACCACCGACGGCAGGGCTCCCTCCATTCCGGCCACGACAACCACAACATTCGCCTTCCGCAGACGCTCAAGCCGGGCGCCGAGACGGTGAAGGCCGGCCACGCCGACATCATAAATGCGGTCAATGCGCGCGCCCATGCGCTCGGCGGTCAGGCAGGCCTCTTCGGCGACGGGCAGGTCAGCCGTTCCGGCCGTGACCACGGCAATCAGTCCCCGGGGTTCGGGAAGCGGCCCGGCATCCAGCGTGACGGCCCGCGCGTCCGCATGCCACCGGGCAGCCGGGTGCGCCGCCGCAACGGCCCTGTACACATCTTCCGTGGCCCGCGTGGCCATCACATGCTGGCCGGCGCCGTGAAGCGTTCCGGCGATTTCCACAATCTGCTCAACGGTTTTCCCGGGACAGTAGATGGTTTCCGGGTGCCCGCACCGGCGGGGGCGGTCCATGTCTATCCGGGCAAAGCCGAGCGACTGTTCAAGCGACCCCTCAATCTGCCTGCGGGCTTCGGCGACGGCGATTTCGCCGGCGGCCACTTTTTTGAGCACCTGTTCCAGATTCATGCCTCCTAGAATGTCCTCAAGCGGGTCCGAGGTCAAGGCTTGGTGCAGCCGCGCCGGAAGCCGTGAGCGTTAAGGGCGCGCGGAAAGCGTTTCTTCGGGAAGCGCCGCGGGAGCGGTTCCCGAAATGCCCTCCATCTGCTCCAGCTTGCCGTTCACGGTGATGAAGCGCCTGCCGGCGTCCTGGAATTTCTTTGCGGCATTTTCGATGTGCTTTCCGACCAGCTGAAAATCCTCTTCGAAGCGCTCCATCTCCTTGCGCAGGCGGGCGAGACTGTCCATGATTTCCCGCGCGCTTTCTTCGACCCGCAGGCCCTTGAGTCCCAGCATGATGGTCTGGAGATAGGCATAGAAACTGTTCGGCGAAACGGGGATGCAGCGTTTCTGAAGGGCATATTCAAACAGGGAAGCCTGCGATCCGGCCTCCTCCTTGATGATGGCCTCGTAATAAACGCTTTCCGCCGGGATGTACATCAGGGCAAAATCCAGCGTGCCCTCATCGGTCCGAATATACTTCGAGGCGATTGCATCAATGTGCTTTTTGACATCCCGAACAAAGGTTTTTCGGAACTCACTGCGCTGCTGGTCATTTTCCGAATCGGAATATTTGCGGAAATTTTCCAGCGGGAACTTGGCATCCACGGGAATCAGCCCGTTTTCCAGGCGGATGACCGCATCCACGGTGTCGCCGCCGGAAAACGAATACTGCATCTGGCAGTAGTTCGGCGGAAGGATCTGCGCCAGCAGCTCGTTCAGGAAAAGCTCGCCGAGGTTGCCGCGCAGCTTGGGCGCCCGCAGCACCTTCTCCAGCTCGGAGATGCTTCTGCCCACGTCGAAAATGCGCTTGTTGGATTCATCCAGCGCGGCCAGCCGCGTGCTGACGCCGCGAATGACCTCGGCGGCGGTGTCCAGCCGCGCGCCCATCGCCTGCTGCGTGCCGCTCAGGGCCCGCGCCACCTCCGCACTGGTTTTCTCGACCGCGCCCCGAAGCTGATCCATCCTCTCCGAGGTCTGCTGGCTGAGGGCATTGATCTGATTCTGAAGCAGGACGCTCTCGCTGCGGCGGGAGGCCCGTTTCAGAAGAAGGACAGACATGACCACCACAAGGATGGTCAGGATTGCCGTCCACAGATACAATATTTCCACAGGCATAACGTCGTCCAAATTAAGGCCCGGCAGCCTACCGCACCAGCAGCACCGGCACTTCCGAATAGGCCACCAGATGAGCCGTGGTGCTGCCGAGAATCATTTCGCGGATCCGGGTGTGGCCATAGGCTCCCACCACAATCAGGTCGCACTCTTTTGAGCGGGCGGTGCCCAGGATCACATCCTCGGACTCGCCCTCTTCAACCATGCTTTCGATTTCGCAGCCGTGATCCTTCGCAAGACGCTGCGCATCGACCGCGGCAGCGGTGGCCTTTTCCCCGCTCAGTCCGTCGCGCACCGTCAGCACGGTCAGGGGCAGCGAAAGCGTGTTCGACAGTTCAAGCGCCTCGCGCAGCGCCTTGCTGGAATGCGCGCTGCCGTCATAGGCCGCCAGCATTTTTGTCACCGGCCTGAACTCCATCGGGGTGATCAGGCACGGCTGCACCGACCGGCGGACGATGCGCTCCACGTTGGAGCCCATCATATCTCCGATCCAGTCGGCATGCTCACCCTTCTGCCCCATCACGAGCAGTTCCGCGCGAGCCTCCTCTTCGAGGATAATGCGGGCCGGATGGCCCATTTTCATCCATGACTCGGTCTGGATGCCGGCCTTTTCGCACCGGGCATTGAACGCCTCAATGATGGACTCGCCTTTCTTCTCCATCAGTTCGCGGAACTGCTGAAGCTGGGTGCCGAACGGCTGGGCGCCCACCCAGCCCGAAATATCGGCCATCAGGGGTCCTTCCAGCATCCGGGAATCGAGAATATGCAGGCCCATGAGCCTCGCCTTCAGACGCGAGGCGAAATCCACGGCATACTCGCAGGCCGTGTCGCCGTAGGCCGATCCATCCGTGCAAACCAGAATACTTTTAATCATGGCCGTCTCCCTTCTGTTGTCTGCCTCTTTGTAATCATATTGAACCCCGGCGCGCCAAAAGTCCAGCGCGCGTTTCCAGCCGCGCAGGAGACGCAGAAACGCGTAAAAATGAAGAAAAACAGCGAAAACGACCCCCAAAGGGCAATTTTTTCGATAAAAACGGGGAAAATGCCCTGAAAATCGCGTTTTTCACGGAAATAGTACTATTTTAGTACTATTTCAAGCCGGCGCGGGAAATCCCGGGCTGAACAGCGGGAAATTATGTGCCCCCAGTCAGCATCCATCGGCCGCCGACCGCGGTGCCCCAGGCCCAGGACAGTTTCGGCCCGTTTTGGAATCGCAAACGCTGACGGGATATTTTTGCTTCATTTTTCTCTGTTTTTGCATTTTTTTGGGTTTTTGGGCCGTTTTTTGCCGTTTTTGAGCGATTTTTTGCCGTTTTTGGACCTTTTTCAGCGTTTTTTTGGCATTTTGAGGCTGTTTTCGGGACTCACCCGCCAGCGGCACAATTCATCGAGTATTTCATCCAGGCGGATCGTCGCGTCGTCAGAGTTCATTCTCGGAAACCGGCCGGACCGCTGCAGATAGTCTCCGCCGCGCATGAGCATGATTTTATCTTCGCGGGTTTCGACGCGGTCAATGCCGCAGGCGGTGGCGCGGACCCGGATGCGGGCGGTCTTCAACAGGCGCACAAACGGCGGCGGCAGCGGCCCGAACCGGTCCGCCAGTTCCGCTTCGACGGCATCGAGTTCATCCTCCAGGGCCATGCCGGCGATGCGGCGATAGGTGTTCACGCGCAGATTCTCATCCTCCATATAGTCATAGGGAATGGCCGCGCAGCCGGCGGCCTCCGCCTGCTGGGCGGACAGCGTGATGAAATCAAGCTTGAGTTCACAGCGGACCGCAGGCGAAAGCCGCTCCCCCCTGCTTTTCGCAATGGTCTGCCGGAGAAGCTGGCAGTACAGATCGAAGCCGATGGCCGCAATGTGTCCGCTCTGCTGGCGGCCCAGAATGTTGCCCGACCCGCGGATTTCAAGATCCCGCAGCGCGACCTTGAACCCGGCGCCGAGGCTGGAATAGCGCTGGATCGCGCGGATGCGCTCCTGCGCGGTGTTATAAAGCAGCCGGTCCTTCGGAAGCAGAAAATAGGCGAAGGCGCGGTGCTTGTAGCGGCCGACGCGGCCGCGCAGCTGGTAGAGGTCCGCCAGCCCGAAGCGGTCGGCGCGGTCAATGAGGATCGTGTTGACGTTCGGCATGTCCAGCCCGCTTTCGATGATCGTGGTGCACAGCAGCACGTCCATTTCGCGGGCGGCGAATTTCCTCATCACGGCCGCGAGCTCGCGCTCGGCCATCTGCCCGTGCGCCACCGCGATGCGCGCCTCCGGAACAATTTTCATGAGCTTCTCCGCGATGATGCCGATGCTCTTCACGCGGTTGTGGAGGAAGAACACCTGTCCCTCGCGGTTCAGTTCGCGCAGGATGGCCTGGCGGATGGTGTGGTCTTCCGTCTCGGTCACGATGGTTTCGATGGGCAGCCGCTCCTGCGGCGGCGACTGGATGGTGCTCATGTCCTTCGCCCCGGTCAGACTCATGTAAAGCGTGCGCGGGATCGGGGTGGCGGTCAGCGTCATGACGTCCACCAGCCGGCGGAGATGCTTCAAATGCTCTTTGTGCCCCACGCCGAAGCGCTGCTCCTCGTCTATGATCACGAGCCCCAGATCCTTGAACCCCACGTCCCTCTGCACCAGCCGGTGCGTGCCGATCACTATGTCAATCTGCCCCTCGCCCAGCATCTCAATGACGCGGTCCTGCTCGGCTTTCGTGCGGAAGCGGCTCAGCATTTCAATCTTGAACGGATAGGCCGCCATTCGCTGCGAAAAAGTGTCGTAGTGCTGCTGCGCAAGAATTGTGGTGGGCACAAGGATGGCCACCTGCTTGCCGCTGGCGACCGCTTTGAACGCCGCGCGCATGGCGACCTCGGTTTTTCCGTATCCCACATCGCCGCAGACCAGCCGGTCCATCGGCTTGTGGCTTTCCATGTCCTGTTTCACCTCGGTGATCGCCCTCGCCTGGTCGGGCGTTTCCTCGAACGGGAATGAGGCTTCGAACTCATGCATCCACTTGTCGTCAGGCGGGAACGCGTGCCCCCTGAGCATCTCGCGGGCGGCCTGCGTTTCGAGCAGCGAAGCGGACATATCCATGATGGCCTGCTCGGCGGCCTCCTTCTGCCGGTCCCACCGGCCGCCGCCCAGCCTGTGAAGCTGCGGGCGCCTGCGCCCCACGCCCATGTAGCGGCTCAGCAGGTGGCTCTGGGCCACCGGCACATAGAGTTTCGCGCCGTCGGCATACTCCACGGCCAGAACCTCCTGAAGCTGGCCGCTTGTCCTGATTTCGTAGAGCCCCAGATACTTTCCGATTCCGCAGCCGACGTGCACCACATATTCGCCCGGCTGGATTTCGGTCTGAGATAGGATCGGGCGGCTGATGGCCGGAGGTTTTTTGCGCCCGGTTTTTGCGATTCCGCGCCGTTCAACCTTCTGGTAGCCGAGAATGTCGCTCTCGGTGATGGCCATCAGACTCTGCGCCGGATAACTGAACCCCGCCGAGAGCGGCGCGACGCAGCTCTTGAAGCGCGCGTGCCGGGGATCCATCGTGAGAAAGCGTTCGCGCGTTCCCGCGGTATCGAAGAAAACACGGACTTCCGAGCCCTGTTCCGTTTTCTGAAGGAGGCCTTCGACATATTCGCGCCGGGCCTTTTCCATGATGTCCGGCAGGTAATCGGTCCCGGCCGGTCGCGGCAGGCTCTCCACGGGATGGAACGGCGACTCCCATTGCGGCGTCCGCGGCGGGCGGCCCTGTCCCAGATAAACGGCATGGGCCGCCTTTTTTTCAACCCGCTGCAGAACGGCATCCAGACCGGGGCCCCCAATCTCCGCCTTCATGGAATCTTCAAGCAGCCGCCCGTGCTCGCGAATCCGGTTCTGGCTGAAAAATACCACACCGTATTTTTCAGGAAAATACGAAAGCAGGCTCGCGGTCGGGTCCGGAAACTGAACCGCCATATTTTCCATGGCCGGCGACAGCCGCACGGATTCGATTTTTGCGATGGAGGTCTGTTCCTCGGCGTTGAAATGGCGAATGGAATCCAGCGTGTCGCCAAAGAAATCCAGCCTCACGGGATATTCGCTGTCGGGCGGCCAGACATCGAGAATGCCGCCGCGAAGCGATGCCTGCCCGCGCTCAAAAACCTCGTGCGAGAAGCGATAGCCGGCCGCCAGCAGCTTCGACGCCAAATCCGCAGGGTCTGCCTGATCGCCCTTTCTCAAGGGGATCACCGTCCTTTCAAGTTCCTGCGGGGAAAGAGTCGGCTGCATCAGCGCCTGGATGCAGCTCACGACAAGGCATGAATCGGAATTTTCAACAAGGGCCTGCTGGGCGCGGAGGCGTTCGCCGGTGATTTCGGGGGCGAGGTTCGGATACGCCTCCCACGCGGGATAGTTCAGGATGCGCTTCGCATGCCCGGGAAAAAGCGACTGCAGGTCGCGGTGACAAGTCTCCTGCGTGCGGGGACCGTCCGTGATGCACAGCCACGAGCACGGGAAGTCATGAAAAAGCGCGCCGGCGAAATATGCGGCCGCCGCGCCGTCCAGCCCGGGCACAAACAGTCCCCCTGCCCGGCTGAAAATTTCGGCCAGGCTGTTGCGATCCGAACTGTGGAAAGCCTTCATCAAATGAAATGCTTCGGAGGGAAATCTACCGTTCAGATTCTGCGGCGTCAATCCGGCGGCGCGCCGCTATTCCACGCGCCGAATGTCCGCGCCAAGGGCGCGAAGCTTTTCCTCGATGCGCTCATAGCCGCGATCTATGATCTGCGCATTTTCAATGACACTCTCGCCGCGGGCGCACAGCGCCGCGATCAGCAGAGCCATGCCTGCGCGAATGTCCGGAGAACTCATGTGGGCCGGACGCAGCCGGGAAGGACCGACCACCACCACGCGGTGCGGATCGCACTGGACAATGCGCGCGCCCATGCTGATGAGATGGTCCACAAAATACATCCGGCTCTCAAAAAGCTTTTCAAAAAAGAGCGCCGTGCCGGAAGACTGCGTGGCCAGCACGATCGCCACGCTCATCAGGTCGGACGGGAAGGCGGGCCAGATGCCGTCGCTGATCGTCGGAATATCAGATGCCGCCGCCGACTGAACGGCCTTCTCCTGCCGCGCGGGCATATGCAGCTTTCCATTCCGCACCGACCACGAAATGCCCATGGTCTGAAACATCTTCTCGACGACAGGAAGCCACACCCTGCTGTCTCCATCAAGCGGGATGTCCAGCGCGCCGCCCGTTGCGGCGGCCGCGGCGATGAAGCTGCCGATTTCGATATAGTCCGCACCCACGCGATGCGCGGCCCCATGCAGGCGCCTGACGCCCCGGATTTCAATCCGGTTGGTGCCGAGTCCCTCGATGCGGGCCCCCATTTTGACCAGCATCACGCCCAGGTCCTGAACGTGCGGTTCGCAGGCGGCATTGTAAATCACCGTTCTGCCCGGCGCCAGCACGGCGGCCATCATCGCGTTCTCCGTGGCCGTAACGCTGGCTTCGTCCAGCAGGATTTCCGCGCCGGCCAGTTTTTTCCTCTGGAATGTCACGGAGGATCCGATCCGGACATCAATTCCAAGGGCGCGCAAGGCATAAAAATGAGTGTCCAGTCGGCGGCGGCCGATCACGTCGCCGCCGGGCGGCGCCAGCACCACCCGGCCCCGGCGGGCCGCCAGCGGCCCCGCCAGCAGTATTGAACTGCGCACTTTTGTGCAAAGGACGCGATTCAGCGGACCGGAACTCCCGCCTCCCGAAACGATGGTCACGGTGCCGCCGCGCTGCGAAACTTCCGCGCCAGTGCCCCGCAGCAGATCGAGCATCACGCGCACGTCCTCAATTCGCGGGACATTGGACAGCCTGACGGGTTCATCCGTCAGCAGCGACGCCGCGATCATCGGAAGCGCGGCATTCTTGTTGCCGACGGGCCGCATGGTCCCTCCGACCGCATTGCCGCCCCTGATTATGAAACGCGCCATCCCGGTCACTCCACGGTTACACTTTTGGCCAGGTTGCGGGGCTTGTCTATGTCCGTCCCGCGGGCCTGAGCGGAATAATATGCCAGAAGCTGAAGCGCCACGACGTTTACCATGGGAGAAAACTCTTCGGCGATTTCCGGAACATAGATGATATCCCCGGCGAGGCCGCGGACAGCTTCATCGCCATCCGTGGCCACGGCGATAATGCGCCCGTGACGCGCGTCCACCTCGCGGACATTGGACATCATCTTCTCGTAGAGCTCGTCATCGGTTTTCGTGCAGATGCACACCACCGGCAGATACTCACTAATCAGCGCAATCGGCCCATGCTTCATTTCCCCGGCGGCATATCCCTCCGCATGCTGATAGGATATTTCCTTGTTTTTCAGCGCCCCCTCCAGCGCGATAGGATAGTTGAAGCGGCGGCCGAGATACAGCGCGCTGGGCCCGTCATGATGCTTGTCGGCTATCTGGCGGATCGCATCTTTGCGGCTGAGCACATAATGAATGTGTGTCGGCACCTTCTGCAGCTCGGCCAGGCAGCGCGACAGTTTCTCGTCCGAAAGCTCTCCCCGAAGCCGGGCCAGACCCAGCGAAAACAGGGCGAAGGCCATCAGCTGCGCCGTGAAGGCCTTCGTCGAAGCCACGCCGATTTCGGGGCCCGCATCGGTGAACAGCACCGCATGACTTTCGCGCACAAGCGAGCTGCCGGGCACATTGCAGATGGACAGAACCCTGCAGCCGGACGCCTTGGCCTTTTTCACGGCGGCAATGGTGTCGGCGGTTTCGCCAGACTGCGAAACGGCTATGATCAGCGTGCCGGGATCCAGTTTTGCCCTGCGGTAGCGCAATTCACTTCCCAGTTCAACTTCCACATTGATATCAAGCAGAAGCTCCAGCAGAAGACGGCCGTAGCATCCGGCATAATAGGCCGTGCCGCAGCTCACAATCATCACCCGGTTGATGGCGCGGCAGTAGTCCCGGCCCAGTCCGGACAGGTCCACGGCGATGTCCTGACGGTCGGATGTGTGCTTCGACAGCAGGCCGTGAAGTACCCGGGGCTGCTCGTGGATTTCCTTGAGCATGAAGGTCTCGAAGCCCGCCTTGCTGGCCGCTTCGGCATGAATCGTAACCTTCTGGATGTCCGGTTTGAGTTCTTCGCCCTTGAGATTGAACAGCCTGATCCCATCGGCCTCAAGGCAGGCCATCTCGCCGTCGTTGAGATAAATCACGCGTGTCACGCGGTTGATGATGGCGGGCACGTCGCTCGCAATGAAATTTTCGCCCTCTCCCACACCAATGATCAGCGGGCTTCCCTGCCGCGCCGCATAAATGCGGCCGGGTTCACGGGTCCAGAGGATGCCCAGCGCATAGGCCCCGCGCGCACGCTGCAGCGCACGCGATAGAGCGCCCATGAAATCCTTTTGGTCCCGGCGCAGTTCAAGCGCAATCAGGTTTGGAATCACTTCCGTATCTGTCTGCGACCTGAAAACAAAGCCTTCTTTCTCAAGCATCTCCCGCAGCTCAAGATAGTTCTCAATGATGCCGTTGTGGACCACGGCGATCTCCCCGGCCGTGTCGGTGTGGGGATGGGAATTGACTTCGGACGGTTCTCCATGGGTGGCCCATCGCGTGTGGCCAATGCCGGGACTCCCCTGCACCGGGTTTTCCGCGCAGGTCTGTTCCAGGCTGGACAACCGGCCGACGCGTTTGCGGATGGTGAGCGTTCCTCCGGAAAGCACGGCCAGGCCGGCGGAGTCATAACCCCGGTATTCCAGCCGCTTCAGGCCGTCCAGAATAACGGGCTGCGCATCCTCATTGCCAACATATCCGATGATCCCGCACATAAATCAGTATCCCTGTGAATTTCCGGCAATGACTCTAAATCAGAGGAGTATGGAAAACAAGTACGGTCTCGCGGCTTGTCCTCCGAAGCCCCCTGGCGAAGGTGGGAGATCGACCCCCTATGTGTTCATACCGGAGGCTGGAAGGTATTTTTGGAGGGCGGAGCTCCGCGACGCCGCGGAAATTGAACTCGCACTTTTTCATGTGCAGAGGTACATAAACGGATATGAACGAAAGCCAATTGCCGCAAAGATGTCACCCCGCGCATCATCCGCCTCACATCAGGGTCAATCATCCGACCATTTTGTTTCTGACACTCTGCGTGAAGGACAAACGACCTTTGCTTGCCAATACAGAAGCACAACACCTGCTATTGGATGGCTGGACAAAAGCCGATCGCTGGCTGGTCGGTCGCTATGTGATTATGCCCGACCATATTCACCTTTTCTGCGCGCCGAGAGATTTGAATTGCCGGCTGAAGGCATGGATCACTTATTGGAAGAATGAGGTGACCCGCCAATGGCCGCGCAAAAATGAAAAACCAATATGGCAGCGGGAGTTTTGGGATACTCAATTACGGCGCGAAGAGAGTTACGGCAATAAATGGGAATATGTGCGCCAAAATCCCGTCCGGGCAGGTTTGGTTGAATCACCCGATGACTGGCCCTTTTGCGGCGAAATCAATGTGTTGCGGTGGTGATTCGGTCTCGCGGAGCTCGACCCTCCAGATGTTCATATAGACGCTCTATTTCAGGATTGGAGGGCGGAGCTCTGCGACGCCGCGGAAATTCGATCTCGCAGAGCTCGACCCTCCAAAACAAAGAAAAAAGCGGGAACACATGTTCCCGCTTTCTTCACTATATTCCTGAATTCCGGTTACTTGGCCGGAATGACCTCCGCGCAGGTCGTCACTGTCAGTTCATAGACGGCGTTCGACGGGAAGCGCATTTCATTCAAAAGGTCCGAGATGTTGAAATCATCGCTGACCACGGGAATCCACTCGGCATGTCCATCCACATGCAGCGCATTGCCGCCCTCGGTGCCATGATTTCCACCCCAGCTGTTGGCCTGGCTGGGCGGAGTTGTAGCTCCGAGAAGTTTGGCGTCTTCAGCAAGGATGCCGGAGGGCTCCTCACGGCCGTTCTTGTCAAACATGACAACAAAATTGCCATTGTCGGAAGCCTGATAACCGGCGAGGTAGATATAGCTGCAGTTGGCCC
>Ga0116144_10002345_pt1 | contig 20546 bp, 18 predicted proteins | sample AD_UKC035_MetaG_FD_89746 | JGI IMG/M metagenome (GOLD analysis project Ga0116144, IMG submission 89746) | Active sludge microbial communities of municipal wastewater-treating anaerobic digesters from USA - AD_UKC035_MetaG | ecosystem: Engineered > Bioreactor > Anaerobic > Digestate | place: USA...
GAGCTGTGCGCCTGGATCATCGTCAAGCCCGGCCAGCAGCTCACCGACGCCGAGGTGCGCGAGTTCTGCAAGGGCAAGATCGCGCACTACAAGGTGCCGCGCTACCTGAAGTTCGTGCCCGAGTTCCCCATGACCGTGACCGGCAAGATCCAGAAATTCAAGATCCGCGAGGCCATGGTGGCCGAGCTCGGTCTGGTGCAGGACCAGACGGCCTGAAATCCAAAACTGGACCGAACGCAGCGAACGCAAAATTGACGCAGAGGACGCAAGAGAGCAGCCCATTTGATTCAGCATTTTTTGTGCGCCCTCTGCGAAACCTTTGCGCCCTTTGCGTTCGGTATTCAATTTTCATTTGAGCCCCGCCCATGCCCGCCATCGACACCAAACTGAACCCACGCTCGGCCGACTTCCAGGCCAACGCCCAGGCCATGCGCGCGCTGGTGGACGATCTGCGCGCCCAGGTGCGCAAGGTCAGCGAAGGCGGCGGCGAGGCGGCGCGCAAGAAGCACATGGACCGCGGCAAGCTGCTGCCGCGCGTGCGCGTGCAGATGCTGCTCGACCCCGGCACGCCCTTTCTGGAAATCGCCCCGCTGGCGGCGCTGCACATGTACCAGGACCGCAACGGCCAGGACGAGGCGCCCGCCGCCGGCATGGTGGCGGGCATCGGTCGCGTTTCGGGCGTGGACTGCATGATCGTCTGCAACGACGCCACGGTGAAGGGCGGCACCTACTACCCCATGACGGTGAAAAAGCACCTGCGCGCGCAGGAGATCGCGCAGCAAAACCGCCTGCCCTGCATCTACCTGGTCGACAGCGGCGGCGCCAACCTGCCCAACCAGGACGAGGTGTTTCCCGACCGCGACCACTTCGGCCGCATCTTCTACAACCAGGCGCAGATGAGCGCCCAGGGCATTGCGCAGATCGCCGTCGTCATGGGTTCCTGCACTGCCGGCGGCGCCTATGTGCCGGCGATGAGCGACGAGTCCATCATCGTCAGGAACCAGGGCACCATCTTTCTGGGCGGCCCGCCGCTGGTCAAGGCCGCCACCGGCGAGGAGGTGAGCGCCGAAGACCTGGGCGGCGGCGACGTGCACACCCGCCTGTCGGGCGTGGCCGACCACCTGGCGCAGAACGACATGCATGCGCTGGCGCTGGCGCGGCAGGTGGTGGCGCACCTGAACCGCCACAAGGCGCCGGCGGGCGATCTGCGCACACCCTGTCCGCCCCGGTACGCCGCCGAGGAGCTGTACGGCGTGATCCCCACCGACACCCGCAAGCCGTTCGACGTGCGCGAAATCATCGCCCGCATCGTCGATGACAGCGCGTTCCAGGAGTTCAAGGCGCGCTTTGGCACCACCCTGGTGTGCGGCTTTGCCCACATCGAGGGCATGCCGGTGGGCATCGTGGCCAACAACGGCATCCTGTTTTCCGAGTCGGCGCAAAAGGGCGCGCACTTCATCGAGCTGTGCTGCCAGCGCAAGATTCCGCTGGTGTTCCTGCAGAACATCACCGGCTTCATGGTCGGGCGCAAGTACGAGAACGAGGGCATCGCCCGCCACGGCGCCAAGATGGTGACGGCCGTGGCCACCGCCAACGTGCCCAAGTTCACCGTCATCATCGGTGGCAGCTTTGGTGCCGGCAACTACGGCATGTGTGGCCGCGCCTACAGCCCGCGCTTTTTGTGGATGTGGCCCAACGCGCGCATCAGCGTGATGGGCGGCGAGCAGGCCGCCAGCGTGCTGGCCACCGTCAAGCGCGACGGCATCGAGGCCAAGGGCGGCAGCTGGAGCCAGGACGAGGAGGAGGCCTTCAAGGCCCCGATCCGCGCGCAGTACGAGCAGCAGGGCCACCCCTACTACGCCACCGCCCGCCTGTGGGACGACGGCGTGATCGACCCGGCCGACACCCGCCGCGTGCTGGCGCTGGGCCTGTCGGCGGCGCTGAACGCGCCTGTGGAAGACGTGAAGTTTGGCGTATTCCGCATGTAAGGTGTACGATGTGTCTCAAGTGGTGAATGTATACACATTATGCGCACCAACATCGACATCGACGACGAATTGCTGGCCACGGCCATGCGTGCCGGCCCCTACACCACCAAGAAGGAAACCGTGGAGGCTGGCTTGCGCCTGCTGGCGCGACAGGCGGCCTACCGCGAGATCCTCAAGTGGAAGGGCAAGCTGAAATGGGAAGGCGACGAGTCCATCGATTGGACGCGGCCGGCCGCGGACGAGCCCGAGGAAGCACTGGAGTACAGCGTGCAGCAGCCGCGCGCCCGCCACACCAAGACGAAAGCCGCGGCGTCCAGCGGCAGGAAGGCGGCGCGCGGTGCTGGTCGTTGACTCCAGCGTCTGGATCGACTTCTTCGTCGATCGGCCCACGGCGGCGTGCGACGAGCTTGATCGCTTGCTGGCCGATGGCCACACCCGCCTGGTGGTGCCCGACCTGGTGCTCTACGAGGTGCTGCGCGGCTTTCGCGACGAGCGAGCGCTGCGTCAGGCGCGTCTGTTGCTGCAAACCTTGAGCGTCGAGTCCTGCGGCGGCGCCGACATCGCTCTGGCCGCCGCCGAGCACTATCGCCTGCTGCGCGCGCGCGGCATCACGGTGCGCAGCAGCGTCGACGTGATGATCGCCGCCTTCTGCATCGAGCAGGACTATCTGCTGCTGCACAGCGACCCCGACTTTGATGCCATCGCCGCGCACCGCGGCCTGCGCGTCTGGGTGCATTGACGATGCCGGCGTGGCACAGCCATTTCAGCACCCTGGCGCGCTACAACGCCTGGGCCACCGGTCGCCTGCTGGCCGGCGTGGCGGCGCTGCCTGAAGACGACTACCGGCGCGACGTCGGCCTGTTTTTCAAGAGCATCCACGGCACGCTCAATCACCTGCTGGTGGGCGAGCACCTGCTGTGGTTTCGCCGCTTTGCCGAAGGCGTCTCGCCGCGGCTGGCGCTGGATGACGAAGCCGAGACCGACCGCACCCGACTGGCCGAGCGCCTGCAGCAAGGTGCGGCGCGCTGGCAGCCGCTGATCGCGTCGTGGCCGGCCGAACGCTTCGACGGCGAACTGCACTACACCACCATGCGCGGCCAGGCCGTGGCGCTGCCCTTTGCCGCCACGCTGGCGCATGTGTTCAACCACGGCACGCACCACCGCGGGCAGATCACGGCGGCGCTGACGGCGCTGGGCCAGCCATGCCCTGAACTTGATCTGGTTTATCTGCTGCAACAGGAGTCGCGCCAACCATGACCGCCGCCCTTCGCATCGACGTGCAAGGCCACGTCGCCACCGTCACGCTGGCGCGCCCCGAGCTGCGCAACGCCTTCAACGACGCCGTCATCGCCGAGCTGTCCGAGGCCTTCACCACCCTGGGCGGCGACGCGCGGGTGCGCGCCATCGTGCTGGCGGCCGAAGGCCCGGCCTTCTGCGCCGGCGCCGACCTGAACTGGATGCGCCGCATGGCCGACTACACGCGTGAGGAAAACCTGCGCGACGCGGGGCAACTGGCGTTCATGCTGCGCACCCTCTACGAATGTCCCAAGCCCACCATCGCCCGCGTGCAGGGCGACGTGTACGCCGGCGGCCTGGGGTTGGTGGCGGCCTGCGACATGGCGGTCAGCGTGGACAGCGCGCACTTCTGCCTGAGCGAGGTCAAGCTGGGCCTGATCCCGGCCACCATCAGTCCCTACGTCATCCGCGCCATGGGGCCGCGCGCGGCGCACCGCTGGTTCCTGACCGCCGAACGCTTCGACGCCGCCGAGGCGCGGCGCCTGGGCCTGGTGCACGAGGTGGTGGGTGCCGAGCGGCTCGACGCCACGGTGGCCGGGCTGCTGCAGGCGCTCACCAGCGCCAGCCCGAACGCGGTCAGGGCCTGCAAGCAGCTGGTGCAGGACGTGGCCGAGCGCGACATCACGCGCCTGCTGATCGAGCGCACGGTGGAGGGCATCGCCGACATCCGCGCCAGCGACGAGGGCAAGGAAGGCGTGCAGTCCTTTCTGCAAAAGCGCAAGCCGGCGTGGCTGGCATGACCCATTCGAACCCATGAGTTTTCAAATGATTTCGTCCTCTGGCGCTTGTCCATCAAGCGCAAGCAGCTATTGAATTGATAGTCCTCGATTTCTCGATCCTCATCAGAATTCATGCCCGATTGGCTTGCTTCATTCATCCAGTGGCTGCACGGCATGGGCCTGCACCTGGGGCCGGATTCGGCCGCGGCGCTGGGCCAGGCGGCCGAATCGGCCAGCCAGGCGGCGGCGCGCATGGACATGCCGCAGCTGCTGGCGCTGGCGGCCGCGCTGGGCTGGGCCAGTGGCTTTCGCCTGTATGCGGTGATGTTTCTCACCGGCGCCATGGGTGCGGCCGGCTGGATCGCGCTGCCGGCGGGCCTGCAGCTGCTGCAGCACCCGGCGGTGCTGGCGGCCAGCGGTTTCATGATGCTGGTCGAGTTCTTCGCCGACAAGGTCCCCTGGCTCGACAGCCTGTGGGACGCGGTGCACAGCGTGATCCGCATCCCGGCCGGCGCGCTGCTGGCCGGCAGCGTGTTCGGCGCCGATTCGGCCACCATGGCCGTGGTGGCCGGGCTGCTGGGCGGCTCGCTGGCCACCACCGCGTTCGCCACCAAGGCCACCACGCGCGCCGCCCTCAACGCTTCGCCGGAGCCGTTGTCCAACGGGCTGGCCTCACTGTTCGAGGACGGTCTGGTGGTGGCCGTGGTGTGGCTGGCCACGCAGTACCCGCTGGCCTTTGGCATCGCGCTGGCGGTCATGCTGCTGCTGTCGGCGCTGCTGCTGGTGTGGCTGGCGCGCTTTCTGAAGTTGGTCGTGCGCAAGTTGCGCGGCTTTTTTGGTCATCAAGTACCGGGTCCGACCGACGCACGGGTCTGATCCGGTTGGCAAGGAGAAAAGCATGTTCACCAAGATTCTGATCGCCAACCGCGGTGAGATCGCCTGCCGCGTGGCCGCCACCGCACGCCGCCTGGGCGTGCGCACGGTGGCGGTGTATTCCGACGCCGACGCCCATGCCAAGCATGTGCTGGCCTGCGACGAGGCGGTGCACGTGGGCAGCAGCGCGCCGCGCGACAGCTACCTGCAGTGGCAGCGCATCATCGACGCCGCCCGCGCCACCGGTGCGCAGGCGATCCACCCCGGCTACGGCTTTCTGAGCGAGAACGAGGACTTCGCCCAGGCCTGCCAGGACGCCGGCCTGGTGTTCATCGGCCCGCCGGCCAGCGCCATCAACGCCATGGGCCTGAAGGCCGAGTCCAAGCGCCTGATGGAAGGCGCGGGCGTGCCGCTGGTGCCGGGCTACCACGGCGCCGATCAGGCCCCGGCCCTGCTGCGCCGCGAAGCCGACCGCATCGGCTACCCGGTGCTCATCAAGGCCAGCGCCGGCGGCGGCGGCAAGGGCATGCGCGCGGTCGAGCGCGCGGAGGACTTCGACGCCGCCCTGGCGTCCTGCCAGCGCGAGGCCCGCAACAGCTTCGGCGACGACGCCGTGCTGGTCGAGAAATACGTGCAGCGCCCGCGCCACATCGAGATCCAGGTGTTCGCCGACACGCACGGCCACTGCGTGTACCTGTTCGAGCGCGACTGCTCGGTGCAGCGGCGCCACCAGAAGGTGCTGGAAGAAGCCCCCGCCCCCGGCATGACGCCCGAGCTGCGCCGTCGCATGGGCGAAGCCGCCGTGGCGGCGGCGCGCGCGGTGGGTTACGTGGGCGCCGGCACGGTCGAGTTCATCGTCGAGCAGCCCGGCGGCTACGAGCAGCCCGAGCAGATGAAGTTCTATTTCATGGAGATGAACACCCGCCTGCAGGTCGAGCACCCGGTGACCGAGGCCATCACCGGGCAGGACCTGGTTGAGTGGCAGCTGCGCGTGGCGGCCGGCGAGCCGCTGCCGCTGGCGCAGGACGAACTGCTGATCGACGGCCACGCCATCGAGGCGCGCATCTGCGCCGAGAACCCCGACAACCACTTCCTGCCCGCCACCGGCACCCTGCACGTGTACCGCAAGCCGCCGCACGCGGCCTTCGAGTTCGGTGCGGTGCGCTTCGACGACGGCGTGCGCGAGGGCGATGCCATCAGCCCCTTCTACGACAGCATGATCGCCAAGCTGATCGTCTGGGGCGAAACGCGCCAGCAGGCGCTGGCCAAGCTGGACGCCGCCCTGGCCGCCACCCACATCGCCGGTCTGCAGACCAACGTGCAGTTTCTGCGCCACGTGCTGGCCAGCGACTCGTTCGCCCGGGCCCGACTGGACACCGCCCTGATCGAGCGCGAGCGCCCCCGGCTGTTCCAGCAGGACCGGCTGGGTCGCGATCTGGCCGTGGCCGCCGCCGTCGCCCAGACCGTGCTGGCCGAGCGCGCAGCCGAAACCCACGACCCCTTCAGCCGCACCGACGGCTTTCGCTCGCACGGCGTGGCCACGCGCCGTGTCGATCTGGAATACCGGGGCGAGGCGGTGGTGGCCAAGCTGCGCTACCTTCAGGACGGCCTGATGCTGCAGATCGGCGACGCCGAAGCGCAGCCGCTGTCGCTCACCGCGCTGCCGGACGGCCGCATCGACCTGCGCTACGGCACCGCACGCGAGCTGGTGCAGGTGTACCCGCTGGGCGAGGTCGAGCATGTGTTCGGCAGCCGTGGCGCGGTGCAGATCACCGAGCTGGACCTGCTCTCGCGCGCCGAAGAAGGTGCCGGCGAAGGCGGCCGCCTGACCGCGCCCATGCCGGGCAAGGTGGTGTCGATCGCCGTCCGGGCCGGCGACAAGGTCAGCAAGGGCCAGGCGCTGGCGGTGATGGAGGCCATGAAGATGGAGCACACCATCGCCGCGCCGCAGGACGGCGTGGTGGACGAGGTGCTGTACGCACCCGGTGATCAGGTCGCCGAAGGGGCCGAGCTGCTGCGCCTGAGCCACCCCGGCTGAGCCTCGGTCAGGTCTTGGATTGCTCTATGTGTGATAGCTCTCTGCGCTTGCCGGATGCGCCCCGGAGGTCGATCAGGCACTCAGCGATGCGGGCACGGCGCCGAGCTGCTCGAACGGCATGCTCTGCTTGACCAGGATCACCGTGCAGGGCGCGTCCATGGCGACCTTGATGGGCACCGTGGCGACGAAGCGCTGCAGCTGCAGCCCGTGCGTGGCCGCGCCCATGACGATCATGCCCACGTGGTTGGCGCGGGCGAAGCGCAGGATCGCATCGGCCGGGTCGCCGTCTTCCAGCACGTGGTAGGAGATCTGGTGCTGCTCCTGCGGCAGGCCCTGCGCCCAGGTCTTGAGCATGGTCAGCATCTGGCGGTGCTGGGTGGTTTCGCTGCGGCTGGCGTCGGTGCTGCTGGCGGCGCCCGGCGCCACCACGGTCACCACCGCCAGCCGCGCGCCGGGGCGGATGCCCAGCGAGCGGCGCACCGCCTCGCGCAGCGAATACAGCGTGGCGTCGGTGACGTCGTGGTGTGGCACCGCCACCATCAGGATCGGCACCTCGTCGATCACGCGCGTGGGCAGCGGGCTGGGCTGGTACTGCGTGCCGGCGGCGCGCAGCCAGCGCTTGAAGTGGGTGCGAAAGCCGGTGCCCTTCAGGCGCCGGCCGCGTTCGGTCACCTGCACCTGCTCGGGCTGGGCGAGGTCGAACGCCAGGTGCGCGGCCGAGGGGTAGCGCTCGGCCGCCACCGGCTCCAGGCAGCGCAGGATCACTTCCTGCAGCCACTCCGGCAGGTCGGGCCGCCGCGCGCGCGGCGGCTTGGGGTCCATCCACAGGCGCTGGCGCAGGCCGCCCTTGCTGCTTGGCGCGCCAAACGGCAGCTCGCCGGTGGCCAGCTCGTACAGCATCACGCCGATGGCGAACACGTCGCTGCGCGGATCGCCGCGCACGCCCACCACCTGTTCGGGCGACATGTAGGCGGGCGAGCCCACGGCTTCGCGCAGCTCTTCGGCCAGCAGGTCGGGGTAGTGGGCGTGGAACGACAGGCCGAAGTCCAGCAGCACCGCGTGCAGTGGGGCGTCGGCGGGCGCGCCCTCGGCGGCGTCGCGGATGATGACGTTGGCCGGTTTCAGGTCCAGGTGCACGGCGTTCTGCTGGTGCATGTCGTGCGCCGCGCGCGCCACGGCGGCGCCCAGGCGGGCCAGCTCGTGCGGCGGCAGTGACTGTCCCTGCAGCACCTGGTCCAGCCAGTGGTCCAGCGTGCGGCCGGGCACGTACTCCATCACCAGGTAGGGCAGCACCGACAGGTCGCCCGCGGCCACCAGGTAGGGCACGTGCGGGCCATCCAGCGCCTGCATCATCTGGTGCTCGACCTCGAAGCTGACGATGGTCTCGGCGCCGTCGCCGGCCGTCATGCGCGGCACCTTCATCACCATCGGGAACGGCGCCGCGCGGCCGTCGGCATAGCGGGTCTCGTAGATCAGGGCCATGCCGCCCTTGTGGATCATCTCGCCGATAAGAAAGCCATCGATCTCGGCGCCCGGCTCCAGCGCGCTCATCGGCCCTGCTCCAGCCGGTCGGCAAAGAAGGGTGGCAGCGGCGTGGCGCGGATCGCCCCCGCGGCGGACGGCACGTCGTAGGGCACGCGATGGAAGGTGAGCTGCTGCGCCACGTCGTCGAACAGCGCGTACATGGCGTCGGTGCGGCCGTCGCGCGGCTGGCCGACCGAGCCCACCGTGGCCAGCCAGCGCCGGTGGCGCGGCACCGGCACCGGCACGCCTGCGGTCGGGGTGAACGGCATCAGCTTGCCGGTGCCGCCGCGGTAGTACAGCGTCTGCCGGTGCACATGGCCGCCGAACACGTAGTGCACGTCGGGCCCGCCCACCGGGGGTTCGCAGGCGGCGTCCAGGCTGAGCGCCGCCAGCAGCGGCGTCTCGACGTAGTGCCAGCGCTCCGGCGCGGCGGCGCTGGCGTGCACCAGCAGCAGCGGCGGCTGGTGCAGGGTGAGCGGCAGCTCGGCCAGAAAGCGCCGCTGCGCCGCACTGAGCTGCTCCTGCGTCCACAGCGCCCCCGCCTGGCCCAGCGTCTTGCCGTCGCCCGCTGCGTCGGCGGCGTACCCGTCGTGGTTGCCCTTGACCACCAGCGCGCCTTCGGCGGCCAGGTCCATCACCCGCTGCACCACGTAGGCCGGGTCGCCGCCATAGCCGACCAGATCGCCCAGAAAGGCCAGGCGCTCGGCGCCGGCGGCCTGCGCATGGGCCAGGCAGGCGTCCAGCGCCTGGCGGTTGGCATGGAGGTCGGAAAGCAGGGCAAGCCGCATGAGAATCGATCCGGTGGTCGGGCGGTGGGCTGGGGAATTTCACATCATACGGGGCGGCAGGCGCCCGCCCGCCGCCGCTAAACTGACCACCGACATGCCTGCCACCGCCGGAGAATCCCCATGAGCCTGCCCACCCAAGTCCGCCTGATCGACGTTGGCCCGCGCGACGGCCTGCAGAACGAAAAGCAGCCGGTGCCGGCGGCGGTCAAGATCGAACTGGTGCAGCGCCTGCAGGCCGCCGGTCTGCGCGAGATCGAGGTCACCAGCTACGTCAGCCCCAAGTGGGTGCCGCAGATGGCCGACAACCACCAGGTGATGGGCGGCATCGCGCGCCAGCCCGGCGTGCGCTACAGCGTGCTGACCCCCAACCTGAAGGGCTTCGAGGCGGCGCTGGCCGACCGGCCGCACGAGATCGTGGTGTTCGGTGCCGCCAGCGAGGCCTTCAGCCAGAAGAACATCAACTGCTCGGTGGCCGAGAGCATCGAGCGCTTTGCCCCGGTGGTGGCGGCCGCCCGGGCCGCCGGCATCGCCGTGCGCGGCGCCATGAGCTGCATCGTCGGCTGCCCCTACGAAGGCGACATCGCGCCCGAGAAGGTGCGCCAGCTGGCCGGGTTGATGAAGGGCATCGGCGTCGAACGCGTCGACGTGGCCGACACCATCGGCGTCGGCACGCCGCGCAAGGTGCAGCGCGCCATCGAGGCCACGCTGGCGCATTACGACATCGACCACGTCAGCGGCCATTTCCATGACACCTACGGGCAGGCGCTGGCCAACACCCTGGCGGCGCTGGAGCTGGGGGTGTGGAACTTCCAGTCCTCGGTGGCCGGCCTGGGCGGCTGCCCCTACGCCAGGGGCGCCACCGGCAACGTCGCCAGCGAGGACCTGGTGTTCATGCTGCACGGCATGGACATCGCCACCGGCATCGACCTCGACCGCCTGATCGACGCCGGCCAGTTCATCAGCCAGCACCTGGGGCGCCCGCCCAACTCGCGCGTGGCCACGGCGGTGCTGAACAAGCGCGCCGGCTGACGGGCGCCCGGGCGCCGCGGCTACCATCGACCTCATGAACCACCCCACCTCTCCCGCCCTGCCCGACGCCATGCGGCGCGTGGCCGCCGTGCTGGCGGCGCACGGCCACCCCCACGCCCCGATCCTGCTCGACGACGCCGCGCGCACCGCGCAGCAGGCGGCCGATGCGCTGGGGGTGGTGGTGGGGCAGATCGCCAAGAGCATCATCTTTCGCCGCCGCAGCGACGACGCGGCGGTGCTGGTGATCGCCGCCGGCGACAGGCGGGTGGACGAGAAAAAGGTGGCGGCGCTGGTCGGCCCGGTGGGCCGCGCCGACGCCGACTTCGTCAAGGCGCGCACCGGGTTCACCATCGGCGGCGTGTCGCCGGTGGCCCACGCCAGCCCGCCGGTGGTGCTGATCGACCGCGAGCTGTACCGCTTCGACGTCATCTGGGCCGCCGCCGGGCACCCGCACGGCGTGTTCCGCCTGGCGCCGGCCGATCTGGAGCGGCTCACCGGCGCACCGGTGGCCGATGTGGCCCAGGGCTGACAGGCCGTGGCGCCGGTGCCGCGCGACTTCGACACCCTGGCGCGACAGGCGCAGCAGGCCCTGCGCGACGGTACGCCGCTGCCGTCCCCCTGTATCGGCGTGTGCCGCATCGGCGATGCCGGTGTGTGCGTCGGCTGCGCCCGGCGGCTGGACGAGATCGGCGGCTGGCTGCACGCCGACGAGGCCGGGCGCGGGGCCATCTGGCGGCGCGTGCTGCAGCGCCGTGGCCTGCGGGCCGGCGCCGGCGGTGCGGCGCCCGACCCTGCAAGGCTGGCGCAAGGCGAGCAGCGCTGAATAGGCTCTGCGGCTTCCCGCACGCTATGAATAACGCAGCTGCTCGCGCTGAGTGCGCGGGCGCTGTAAGCCCATTTGATTCAGCATTCGAGGGGCCGACCCGGCCCGCGCCATGCCCAACGCCTTCAACTTCAACGCCTCGCCGTTCGACAGCCTGACGCCGCAGGAGCAGCGCCTGGTGCGCGACCATGTGGACGTGGTCTATTTCCGACCCGACGAGGTGATCCTCGACGCCGGCATCGCCCCCATGCACCTGTTCGTCATCATCAAGGGCGTGGTGCAGCAGTTCGACGGCGAGGAGCTGGTGGCCACCTACGGGCCGGACGACAGCTTCGACGGTCGCGCGCTGGTGGCGGGCCGCGCCAGCAGCCGCTTCGTGGCGGTCGAGGAGGTGGTGGCCTATGCGCTGGCACGCCAGACCGTCAACGACCTGATCGCCGCCAACGCCACCTTCGGCGCGCTGGTGTTTTCCGATCTGGGGGCCAAGCTCAGCGCCGCCAGCCAGCGCCACAGCGGCAACGAGCTGCAGGCGCTCAACATGGCGCGCGTGGACGAGGCCTTCGTGCGCCCGGCGCACCTGGTGGAGGCCGACACCGACGTGGTGTCCGTGGTGCGCCTGTTCCAGAAGGAGCGCACCACCAACGTGCTGGTGCGCGACGCCGCCAGCCAGCCGCCGCGCCTGGGCATGTTCACCACCAATGCGCTGCAGCGCGCCATCCTGTCGGGCCGGCCGCTGGAGCAGATCGCGGTCGGCGAGCTGAGCAACTACGCGCTCATCAGCGTGCGCCCGTCCGACCTGGTGGGAGACGCGCTGGCCACCATGGTGCGCCACCACATCCACCGCGTGGTGGTGCGCGAGGGCGAGCAGGTGCTGGGCGTGCTGGAGGCGCTGGATGTGTTCAGCTTCCTGTCCAACCACTCGATGCTGATCACGCTGCGCATCAACGGCGCGCGCGACATCGACGAGCTGGCCGAAGCCGCGGCGCAGATCACCGACATGATCCGGCGCCAGTTCCGCGGCGGCACGCGCGCCGAGCTGATCGCGCGCCTGGTGCAGGACCTCAACGCACGCCTGTTCGACCGCGCCTGGCAGCTCATCGCGCCGGCCGAACTGGTGGCCCACAGCTGCCTGTTCGTCATGGGCAGCGAAGGCCGCGGCGAACAACTGCTCAAGACCGATCAGGACAACGGCCTGATCCTGCGCGACGGCTACGCGCCGCCGGCCGATCTGGCCGAGCTCTGCCAGCGGTTTTCCGACGCGCTGGCGCGCTTTGGCTACCCGCCCTGCCCGGGCGGCATCATGGTCAGCAACCCGGCCTGGCGCATGGGCGCGACCGAATTTGCCCAGACCACGCGGCGCTGGCTGGCCCTGCCCGAGGGCGACAGCCTGATGAACCTGGCCATCTTCATGGACGCGCACGCGGTCAGCGGCGACGCCAGCCTGCTGGACCAGGTGCGCGACAGCCTGACCCAGATGGCGGTCGACAGCGACGCCATGCTGGCGCGTTTTGCCGGCGCCATCGACGCCTTCGGCGGCAGCATCGGCTGGTGGAACCGCCTGCTGGGCGGGGAAGCGGCGCAGCTGCTGAACCTCAAGAAGGAAGGCATCTTCCCCCTGGTGCACGGCGTGCGCAGCCTGGCGCTGGCGGCGCGCCTGCCGGTCACCGGCACGGTGGCGCGCATCGAGGCGCTGGTGCAGCGCGGCGAACTGAGCGCCGACACCGGGCGCGAGCTGACCGACAGCCTGCACTTCTTTCTCAGCCTGCGCCTGAAGGCCGGGCTGGCCGAACTCGATCGCCAGCAGCGGGTGACGGGGGCGGTGGACTTCAAGAGCCTCAACAGCCTGGAGCGCGATCTGCTGAAGGACGCGCTCGACGCGGTCAAGCGCTTCAAGGCGCAGCTGCGCTACCGCTTCAGGCTCAATGCCCTGTGACGGCCATGAGCGGCCTGCTTGAACGTCTGCGGCGCGGCTGGCAACGACGCCAGCTCACCGACCCGCGGTGGCGCTTCCTGCTGGACGAGCCACCACCGCACGAATGGGTGGCGCTGGACTGCGAGACCACCGGGCTGGATACCCGCACCGACGAGATCGTCGCCATCGGCGCCGTGCGCATCGTCGGCCAGCGCATCCTGACCAGCGAGCGGCTGGAGCTGCTGGTGCGGCCCGAGAAGGGCGTGTCGGCCGAAAGCATCCGCGTGCACCGCCTGCGCCAGCAGGACGTGCAAACCGGCGTGCCGGTGGCCGAGGCCATGCAGCGCCTGCTGCACTTCATCGGCGCACGGCCGCTGGTGGGCTATTACCTGGAGTTCGACGTCGCCATGATCAACCGCGCGCTCAGGGCCACCCTGGGCCTGACGCTGCCGCAGGAAAAGATCGAGGTCTCGCGCCTGTACTACGACCACAAGTTCCGTCAGCTGCCGCCCTACCGGCAGCACGACCAGGCCGACATCGACCTGCGCTTTGCCACCATCATGCGCGAGCTGGGCCTGCCCACGCGCGACGCCCACGACGCCCTGAACGACGCCGTGATGGCCGCTCTGGCCTTCATCAAGCTGCGCGTGCTGCGCGGTGACGCCGACTGAGCTTCAAAATCCATAGCTGCTGGCGCTTGTCCTGATTGCGCCAGAGGCCGATAGGGCACAAAAAAAGACCGGGTCCGAAGACCCGGTTTCCGTGGCCGAAGGCAGGGTCAGTGCGCCGACGCCTTGGCTGCGCCCAGGCCGGTTTCGGAGCGCACCTGCTGGGCAGCGAAGGCCGCGCGCTCGGCGGCGGCGTTGCTGCTGCGGTCGAGCACCGAGAACAGCCACACGCCAACGAAGCCGATGGTCATCGAGAACAGCGCCGGCGACGAGTAGGGGAACCATGCGCTGCCCTTGGGGTTGCCCAGCGTGGCTTCCCACACCGCCGGCGACACCACCGTCAGCACCACCGACGAGATCAGGCCCAGAAAGCCGCCGATCACCGCGCCACGGGTGGTGCAGTCTTTCCACAGCACCGACAGCAGCAGCGGCGGCAGGTTGGCCGAGGCCGCCACGGCAAAGGCCAGCGACACCATGAAGGCGATGTTCTGCTTCTCGAACACGATGCCCAGCAGCACCGCGATGACACCCAGCGTCAGGGTGGTGATGCGCGACACGCGCAGTTCGGCGGCGCTGTCGGCCTTGCCCTTCTTGAACACCGTGGCGTACAGGTCGTGCGACACCGCCGAGGCGCCCGACAGCGTCAGGCCGGCCACCACCGCCAGGATGGTGGCGAACGCCACCGCCGAGATGAAGCCGTAGAACACGTCGCCGCCCACGCTCTTGGCCACCAGCACCGCCGCCATGTTGGCGGTGCCGGCGCCGCCCTTGATCACGCCCTTGGCGGTGTCGGAGAACTCGGGGTTGGTCAGCACCAGGGTGATGGCGCCAAAGCCGATGATGAAGATCAGGATGTAGAAGTAGCCGATCCAAGTGGTGGCCCAGAACACGCTCTTGCGCGCTTCCTTGGCGTCCGGCACGGTGAAGAAGCGCATCAGGATGTGCGGCAGGCCCAGCGTGCCGAACATCAGCGCCATGCCGAAGCTGATGGCCGAGATCGGGTCCTTGATGAAACCGCCCGGGCCCATGATGGCCAGGCCGGCCTTGGCCGCCGCGGCCGGATCGGCGCCGCCGTGGGCGGCGATCTCGGTGCGCACCCGCACGCCTTCGGCGAACAGGCGCTCGGGGCTGAAGCCGTACTGCGCCATCACCATGAAGCCCATGAAGGTGACGCCCGACAGCAGCAGCACGGCCTTGATGATCTGCACCCAGGTGGTGGCCGTCATGCCGCCGAACAGCACGTAGATCATCATCAGCACGCCCACCAGCACCACCGCGATCCAGTAGTCCAGGCCGAACAGCAGTTTGATCAGCTGGCCTGCGCCCACCATCTGCGCGATCAGGTAGAACGCCACCACCACCAGCGTGCCGCTGGCGGCGAAGGCGCGGAACGGCGCCTGCTGGAAGCGGTAGCCGGCCACGTCGGCGAAGGTGAACTTGCCCAGATTGCGCAGCCGCTCGGCCAGCAGGAAGGTCAGGATCGGCCAGCCGACCAGAAAGCCGATGGAGTAGATCAGGCCGTCGTAGCCGGTGGCCATGACGGCCGCCGAGATGCCCAGGAAGGAAGCCGCCGACATGTAGTCGCCGGCGATCGCCAGGCCGTTCTGGAAGCCGGTGATGCCGCCACCGGCGGTGTAGAAGTCGGCCGCCGACTTGGTGCGCCCGGCCGCCCATTTGGTGATCCACAGCGTGGCCGCCACGAACACCGTGAACATGATGATGGCGATCCAGTTGGTGGACTGCTTGGCGGCCTGGCCGACGTCGCCGCCAGCGGCCAGCGCGCTGCCAGCCAGCGTCAGGGTGGCCAGCGCAAGCCCGATGCGTTTTGCGGTGCTCATTGGGTGGCGTCCTCCAGGATGTCGCGCGTCAGGGCGTCGTACTCGCGGTTGGCGCGGCGCACATAGATGCCGACGATGGCGATCGTGAACACGATCACCGCCATGCCGATCGGCACGCCAAGGGTGGTGACGCCGCTGCCCAGCGGACGGGCCAGGAACTCCTTGTCGAACGCGATCAGGCCGATGTAGCCGTAATACACGACCAGCATCAGGATCGTGAGCAGCCAGCCGAAGCGGCTGCGCGCCTGCTTGAGCTGCTGGTACTTGGGGTTGCGCTGGACGCGCTCGACCATCGGGTCGCTCATGTCTCGGTCTCCTTCCAGGGTGTGCGCCGGCCGGATCGGCGGGCGCGGCGCGATTCTGGACAGAGGCACTGACCAACCACTTACGTGGCGGGAAACGTCACATGCGGTTGCAAACTCAAGCTGGCCGTCGACCGCTTGCCATCGTCTGACGGGCCTCATTCATGCCGGGTTCGCGGCGGCGCTGAAATGCAACCGCCGGGTGTGCGCGCAGCGCGACCGCGAGGCGGGTGCAGCGAGATGGCGAGATTTTTTTGTCGGGGTTTTCACCAGCCCGGCAGCGGCTGAAATGGCCTTCTGCGGGGGTCCGATTTCGCATCGAAAAACGTGGCCTCAGGGTTGTCACGGGGTTTGTCAGTCTGGCTTCAGTTTCGCGCCCACCGCCTGTCGGTCATCGTCAGAAAACGGTCAGGCACCGCCCCGACATTTCGCCGCAGGACACAGATCGTTGCGTGTCCCACAGCTCGTTCGCACCCCCATCTCAGGAGACAGACACATGGCGACTGCAACCCCGGCCAAGGCCATCCGGCCGATGACGCCCGAGGAAAGGAAGGTGATCTTCGCCTCCTCCCTGGGCACCGTTTTCGAGTGGTACGACTTCTACCTCTACGGTTCGCTGGCGGCCATCATCGCCAAGCAGTTCTTTGCCGGCCTCGACCCCACCTCGGCCTTCATTTTCGCCCTGCTGGCGTTTGCCGCCGGCTTCATCATCCGCCCCTTCGGCGCGCTGGTGTTCGGCCGCCTGGGCGACATGATTGGCCGCAAGTACACCTTCCTGGTGACCATCCTGATCATGGGCATTTCCACGTTCATCGTGGGTATCCTGCCCAACTACGCCAGCATCGGCGTGGCCGCTCCGGTCATCCTGATCTGCCTGCGCCTGCTGCAGGGCCTGGCGCTGGGCGGTGAGTACGGCGGCGCCGCCACCTACGTGGCCGAGCACGCACCCCACGGCCGCCGTGGCGCCTACACCTCCTGGATCCAGACCACCGCCACGCTGGGCCTGTTCCTGTCGCTGCTGGTGATTCTCGGCACGCGCACCATCATGGGTGAGCCGGCCTTCAACGACTGGGGCTGGCGCATTCCGTTCCTGGTGTCCATCCTGCTGCTGGCGGTGTCGGTGTGGATCCGCCTGTCGCTGTCCGAATCGCCCGCCTTCCAGAAGATGAAGGCCGAGGGTAAGACCTCCAAGGCGCCGCTGTCCGAGTCCTTCGGCCAGTGGAAGAACCTCAAGATCGTGCTGCTCGCCCTGTTCGGCCTGACCGCCGGCCAGGCCGTGGTGTGGTACACGGGCCAGTTCTACGCCCTGTTTTTCCTCACGCAGCAGCTCAAGGTCGACGCCGTCACCGCCAACCTGATGATCGCCGCCGCGCTGGTGATCGGCACGCCGTTCTTCGTCGTGTTCGGCTCCCTGTCCGACAAGATTGGTCGCAAGCCCATCATCATGGCGGGCTGCCTGCTGGCCATCCTGACCTACTTCCCGGTGTTCAAGGCGCTGACCGAAGCCGCCAACCCTGACCTGGCCGCTGCCCAGGCCAAGAACAAGGTGGTGGTGGTGGCCGACCCGGCCGAGTGCTCGTTCCAGTTCAACCCCACGGGCACGGTCAAGTTCACCAGCTCCTGCGATATCGCCAAGCAGGTGCTGGCCGCCGGTTCGGTGAGCTACGAGAACGAAATCGCGCCTGCCGGCACGCCCGCCGTCATCAAGATCGGCAGCCACGTGATCGAGAGCTACACCAGCAAGGGCATCCCCGCCGACGAGGCCAAGGCCAAGGACGCTGCCTTCAAGAAGGCCGTGGCCGACACCCTGAAGGCGGACGGCTACCCCACCAAGGCCGACCCCGCCAAGATGAACAAGGGCATGATGGTCGCCATCCTGGTGTACCTGGTGATTCTGGTCACCATGGTGTATGGCCCCATCGCCGCCATGCTGGTCGAGCTGTTCCCGACCCGCATCCGCTACACCTCCATGAGCCTGCCCTACCACATCGGCAACGGCTGGTTCGGCGGTTTGCTGCCCACCACCTCGTTCGCCATCGTGGCGCAGACCGGCAACATGTACAACGGCCTGTGGTATCCCATCATCGTGGCCGCCATGACGCTGGTGATTGGCACGCTGTTCATCCGCGAAACCAAGGACGTGGACATCTACGCCGAGGATTGAGCCTGCCGGCGCGGTCCGGTCGTGCTGACCGGGGCGCGCATGGCCTGAGCCTTACCCCGCTCACCCCAGTGCCTGGATCAGCCGGGCGACTGGGGTGAGTTGGTTTTCAGCCCCCCGATTCGTCATTCAGGAGTTCAACATGTGGAAAATCGCCCTGGGTTTTGTGTTGTTTGCTGCCCTTTCGCTCTACGTCATCATGCAAGCCGGTGACAAGGTCGACATGAGCGGCGAAAAGCACGGCGCCGAAGCCGTGCACGTGCCCGAAGCGCCAGCTTCGGCCGCCAAGTGACGCCGGGAGCCTGAATCCCCAACGGCCGGCGGCCCGATCTGTGGCCGCGCACGGGCCGGACCACAAGCCCCGCCGGCCGGCAGTGCCAACCCGCGGCCCCTAGAATCTTGCGGCCCTTCCCCTGACGGACCCGCAATGACCGATGGCCTGATCCGCATCCGCGGCGCGCGGCAGCACAACCTGAAGAACCTTGACCTGGACCTGCGCACCGGGGAACTGACGGTGGTCACCGGCGTGTCCGGTTCGGGCAAGTCCAGCCTGGTGTTCGACACCCTGTACGCCGAGGGTCAGCGCCGTTACGTCGAGACCTTCAGCCCCTATGCGCGCCAGTTTCTGGACCGCATGGACAAGCCCGCGGTCGATCAGGTGGAGGGCGTGCCGCCGGCGATCGCCATCGACCAGACCAACCCGGTGCGCAGCTCGCGCTCCACGGTGGGGACGATGACGGAGCTGAACGATCACCTGAAGCTCCTGTTCGCCCGCGCCGGCCAGCTGTTCGACCGCGCCACCGCGCTGCCCGTGCGGCACGACAACCCGGAAACCATTTACGCCGAGCTGCAGCGGCGCGCCGCGCGCTTCACCGCCGGGCCGCCTCCAGGTGAAGCAGCCCCCTCGGGGGGCAGCGAAGCCCGCGCAGCGGGGAGCGTGGGGGCCATGAACGACCCGCGTCTGGTCATCACCTTTGCGGTGGAACTGCCGGCCAGCACCAGCGCCGACGAGGTGCAGCAATGGCTGTCGACCGCCGGCTTCACCCGCGTGCAGGCCGAGCGCGTGGAAGGGGACAAGAAGGTCCTTGATGTGGTGGCGGATCGATTCAGGGTCGGCAGCGCCGAGAAGGCGCGCGTCATCGAGGCCATCGAGCTGGCGCTGCTGCGTGGCGGCGGGCGCATGAGCGTGTATGCCCTGCCCGAACAGGGCGAGCCCGAACTGTGGAGGTTTTCCACCGGCCTGCACTGCCCCGAAAGCGATGTGCGCTACGGCGATCCGATCCCGTCGATGTTCAGCTTCAACTCGGCGGTGGGCGCCTGCCCGGCCTGCCGCGGCTTTGGCCGCGTGATCGGGGTGGACTGGGGACTGGTGATTCCGGACGAAAAGCTCACGCTGCGCGCCGGTGCCATCAAGCCGATCCAGACCCCGGCCTGGAAGGAGTGCCAGGACGACCTGATGCGTCACGCCGAGGCCGCCGGCATCCCGCGCGACACGCCCTGGAACAAGCTCACGCCCGAGCAACGGCACTGGGTGATCGAGGGCACGCCCACGTACAAGGAAGGCAACTGGAACAGGCAGTGGTACGGCGTGCGGCGCTTCTTCGCCTATCTGGAGACCAAGGCCTACAAGATGCACATCCGCGTGCTCTTGTCCAAGTACCGCAGCTACACCGCCTGCCCCAGCTGCGGCGGCGCGCGCCTGAAGACCGAGGCGCTGCTGTGGCGGGTGGGCAGCAAGCAGGACGCGGACGCCGTGATCGCACCGTCGCAGCGCTTCATGCCGCAGGGCGTGGCGTGGAGCCGGGCGCAACTGGAACAGCTCCCCGGCCTGTGCCTGCACGATTTGATGCTGCTGCCGATCGAGCGGCTGGCGCGCTTTTTCGACCGACTGCAAACCCCTTCCCCCGCTGGGGGAGGGCTGGGGTGGGGGCCCGCCGCACCCGCATCAACCGACGCCGGCCCCTCACCCCAGCCCTCTCCCCAGAGGGGCGAGGGAGCAACAGCCGCCGCCTCCACCCTCACTCCCTCCCCCGCTGGGGGAAGGCTGGGGTGGGGGCCCGCCGCACCCGCATCAACCGACGCCGGCCCCTCACCCCAGCCCTCTCCCCAAAGGGGCGAGGGAGCAACAGCCGCCGCCTCCACCCTCACTCCCTCCCCCGCTGGGGGAAGGCTGGGATGGGGGCCCGCGGTGCCCGCATCAACCGCCGTCAGCCCCTCACCCCAGCCCTCTCCCCAAAGGGGCGAGGGAGCAACAGCCGCCGCCTCCACCCTCACTCCCTCCCCCGCTGGGGGAGGGTTGGGGTGGGGGCCCGCCGCGCCCGTCGCCAGCGCCGACGCCCAGGCCCTGAAACTGATCCTGGAAGAAATCCAGACCCGCCTGAAGTACCTGGTCGATGTCGGCATCGGCTACCTCACGCTCGACCGGCAAAGCCGCACACTCAGCGGCGGCGAGGTGCAGCGCATCAACCTGACCACGGCGCTGGGCACATCCCTCGTCAACACCCTGTTCGTGCTGGACGAGCCCAGCATCGGCCTGCACCCGCGCGACATGGACCGCATCACCCAGGCCATGCAGCGCCTGCGCAGC
>Ga0116144_10002348_pt1 | contig 20536 bp, 17 predicted proteins | sample AD_UKC035_MetaG_FD_89746 | JGI IMG/M metagenome (GOLD analysis project Ga0116144, IMG submission 89746) | Active sludge microbial communities of municipal wastewater-treating anaerobic digesters from USA - AD_UKC035_MetaG | ecosystem: Engineered > Bioreactor > Anaerobic > Digestate | place: USA...
GCGCGAGGCACTGTTCTCCTTCGTGCAGGCCTGCATCGATAGCCGGCGGCCGGCACTGGTCGCGATGCCGAATCCCTTCTACCAGATCTACGAGGGTGCGACGCTGCTGGCCGGCGCCTCGCCCTGGTTTCTGAACACCACTGCGGCCACCGGCTACCTGCCCGATCTCGACGCCGTACCGGCGAGTGTGTGGGACGACGTGCAGCTGCTCGTGCTCTGCTCGCCCGGGAATCCGACCGGCGCGGTGATGTCGGCCGACTACCTCGCCCGCGCGCTCGTGCTCGCGGAGCGCCATGATTTCGTGATTGCGGCCGACGAATGCTATGCCGACCTGTGGTTCGACGAGGCGCAGCCGCCACCGTCCCTGCTCGGCGCTGCACTCGCCGCGGGTCGCGACCGCTACGAGCGTTGCGTCGTGTTCCACAGCCTCTCGAAGCGCTCGAGCGTGCCCGGGCTGCGTTCCGGTTTCGTCGCGGGCGACCCGCGGCTGATGCAGGCCTTCCTGCAATACCGCACCTATCACGGTTGCGCGATGCCGGTGCCGACCCAGCATGCGAGCATCGCGGCCTGGAACGACGACGCGCACGCCGCGGCGAACCGCGCCCTGTACCGCGAGAAGTTCGAGCTCACCGTACCGATCCTCGCGCCCGTGCTCGACCTCACGGTGCCAGCGGGCGGCTTCTACCTGTGGCCGGACGTGCGCGGCGACGATGTCCGCTTCGTGCGCGAGTTGTTCGCCACGCAGAATGTCACCATCCTGCCGGGCAGTTACCTCGCCCGCGACGCCCACGGCGAGAACCCCGGCGCCGGCCGGGTGCGCATTTCGCTGGTGCCGGATGCCGCCACCTGCGTCGAGGCGGCCCGCCGGATCCGGGAATTCGCCCGCAAGCGCTAGCCCACGCACATTCCGCGGCATCGATCCGTGACGGCTGTCTCGCCGCCCGTCCGGCGGTTGGCCGACAATAGCTTTGTCATAATTCGCCCGGCATGGGAGTCTGGGGTGTCGACGCCTGCGTTTGATGCCGCACCGTATGCACAGATCGTGCGCTCGCTGTTTGCGCGCACGCGGCGCGTGATGCTCTACGGGCCCGACGGGCGCCTGTGGTGGAGCGAGGACGGCGCCGATGCGCTCGACCTGCGCACGCTGCTCGAGCAGGTCATCGCACTGATGCGCCAGCGTGATCTCGACGCGGCGCTGCGGCATGCCGCCACCGCCGAACTGTCCACCGGACTGCTGCTGCCGATCCGCAACGATGGCCCCGCGCCCCTGGCCTGGCTCGGCATCATCGGCCCCGAGACGCGCGCGGCTGCCGACCCCGATGCCACGGCCATCGCGCAATCGCTGCGCCCGGTATTGACGCTCCTCGCCCGTGACGTGGCGGCCGCAGCGCTGCTGCGCAGGCAGCGCTACGCCAGCCTGCAGGCGGCCGAGCAGACGGCGGAGCTTCGCTGGCTGCTCGCGACCGCGAGCCAGGCCGGGCGCAACAACGGCGCCGACCGGCTCGAGGCCACGCTCGATGCCTGCGCCACCCACCTCGGCTGCGACGGCGTGATGCTGTGGCTCGAGGACCGGCAACTCGAGCGCCATGCGCTGCGCCGTCCGTTGCCACCCGGGGAACTCGAGACGCTGCGGCGCCTCGCGCGCGGCTCGCTGATGAGCGAAGTCAGGACCCGCAAACGCACCACGATCGTCGCCAAGTTGCGCGAGACGCCGGATGCGGACCTGCTGCCCTGGACCGTGATCGCGGCTCCCGTGCCTCATGGCGATGCGCCCCGGGGCCTGATCATGGCGTTCGCCCGGCGCGACGCACGGCGCCTGTCGACGCGCGACTCGCGACGCCTCGAACACATCATTCCGCGCGTGCTCGCGGCCACCGAGATGGAGCACGACCCGCTGACCGGCCTGCCCGCGCGCCACGTCTTCGAGGACAAACTGCGTGCAGCGCTCGCGCGGAGCGGTTCGCACGCCTGCGTGGTCTATGCAGATCTCGACCAGCTGCACGTCACGAACGACCTGTTCGGCTTCGCGGCGGGCGACGACGTGCTGCGCCGCATGGCGACGCTCTGGCGCGAGCATACGAGCGAGCGCGTCGAGATCACCGCGCGCTTTGCCGGCGACCGCTTCGTCGCGCTGCTGCGCGACTGCACGCTGAACCAGGGGCGCGCCTGGGCCGAGACCATGCGCCAGGCGATCGAGGCCCTGCCCGCTCCGCCGGAACGCACCGGCCTCAGGGTCACCGCGAGCTTCGGCGTCGTGTCCGCCGCCGCGGGCGAGGCGCCCGAGCACGTGCTCGCGACGGCCGAAACCGCCTGCAAGGCGGCCAAGGACCGCGGCAGGAATCGCGTCGAGATCTTTGCGCAGACCGACAAGAGCCTCGTGCAGCGCCGCGACGACCTGCAGATCTTCCGCGACCTGTCCGACGCCTTCGAGCAGAACCGCTTCATGCTGTACGCGCAGCCGATCGAACCGTTGTGGGATCCGACGCGGGCGCGCCGCTACGAGATCCTCGTGCGCATGCGCGACGGCGCCGACGATCCGGTCTCGCCATCGCGCTTCATTTCCGCCGCCACCCGCTACCAGCTGCTGCCGCAACTCGACCGCTGGGTCACGGCGCGCGCCATCGCGAGCCTCGACCCCTACGCCGATGCGCTGCGTGAGCGCAACACGACTTTCGCGATCAACGTGTCCGCGCAGTCGCTGATCCAGCCCGAGTTCGCCGACTACGTGCGCACCGCGCTGAAAGGCGCCGCAATACGCGCGGACCTGCTGGTGTTCGAGTTCACCGAGAGCGCGGCGATCTCCGACATCGCGGCGGCGCGGCGCTTCATCGACCGCATCGGCGCGCTCGGCGCGAAATTCGCGCTCGACGATTTCGGCACCGGCTTCTCCTCGCTCGCCTACCTGAAGTCGTTGCCGGTCTCGGCCCTGAAGATCGACGGCTCGTTCGTGCGCGACCTGCTCACCGACGAGCGCTCGGAGGGCGTGATCCGCGCGGTACTGCAGATCGCCTCGCAACTGGGACTCGACACGGTCGCCGAATACGTCGAAACGACCGCCATCGCGGATCGCCTGCGTTCGCTCGGCGTGACTTACGGACAGGGCTATGCCTTCGGCGCGCCGGTGCCGCTCGATACGGTGCTCGCGGGATTGCATGCCGATGTGGATGCAGGAAAGCAAGCCGCGCCCGGCCAGGTTGCAGTGTCCGGCTGAGCCCGGCACGATGCGCGCTCCCCCGCAGGAGCGTGCCATGACCGACCACACCGCACTCAGGACAATCGTCGACGACGCATTCGAGCATCGCGCCGAACTGTCCCCCGGAAAGGTGCCCGCCGACGTAGCCGCGGCGATCGAGCGCGCCATAGGGCTGCTCGATTCGGGCGAGGCCCGCGTCGCCGAACACGACGGCCGCCACTGGGTCGTCAACGAGTGGCTCAAGAAGGCGGTGCTCCTTTATTTCCGCACGCATGACAACACGGTCGTCGACGCCGGCTACGCCCGCTTCTACGACAAGGTGCCGCTCAAGTTCGCGACCGACGACGAGGCGAGCCTGCGCGCGAGCGGTGTGCGGGTCGTGCCGCCGGCCATCGTGCGCAAGGGCGCCTACGTCGCGCCGAACGTCGTGCTGATGCCCTCCTACGTCAACATCGGCGCGCATGTCGGTGCCGGCACCATGGTCGACACATGGGCGACCGTCGGCTCCTGCGCGCAGATCGGCCGCAACGTGCATCTCTCGGGCGGGGTCGGCATCGGCGGCGTGCTCGAACCGCTGCAGGCGGCGCCGACCATCATCGAGGACGACTGTTTCATCGGCGCGCGCTCGGAAGTCGTCGAGGGGGTGATCGTCGAGCGCGGCTCGGTGATCTCGATGGGCGTGTTCCTCGGCCAGAGCACCCGCATCTACGACCGTGAAACCGGCATCGTGCTGCACGGGCGCGTGCCGGCCGGCTCGGTCGTGGTGCCCGGCACCCTGCCCTCGACGGACGGCACCCACAGTCTCGCCTGCGCCGTGATCGTCAAGAAAGTGGATGCGAAGACGCGCGCGAAGACCAGCCTCAACGACTTGCTGCGCACCGACGACTGAGGGCTGGCCGTCGGGGCCCGGGGCTAGCCGCGGCCGTCGTGGTTCGCGCGCATGTACCTGACATCCTCGCCGCTGACGATGAACACGACCCGCTCGGCCACGTTCTTGGCGTGATCGCCGATGCGCTCGAGGCTCTTGAGCGCAAACACGGTATCGATCGTGCCGCGCAGCTGCGTGGGGCCTTCCATCGCGACAGTCAGCAACTCGCGCAATGCGGCGTCGAATTCGCGGTCGATCTCGCGATCCATGCGGGCGACCTGGTGCGCCGCCGTGGCGTCGCCCTTGTCGAGGGCGTCGATCGCGATGCGCAGCATGCGCGCCGACTGGTGCGCCATGTGGCGCAGGTGGCGGTGCACGGCCACCGACGGATCAAAGCCCGGCCGGGCCATCGCCGCCAGCGTAAAGCGCGCGATGCGCTTGGCCTCGTCGCCCACGCGCTCGAGGTCGGTCACCACATGCGCGATCGCCAGTACGCCTCGCAGGTCCGTCGCGACCGGCGCGCGGAGCGCGAGCAGCTCGAAGCCGGCGGCCTCGATCGCCGTGTCGTAGGCGTTGACCTGGCGCTCCCGGGCCAGCACGAGTTCGGCAGCGTCGCGGTCGTACTCGAGCAGCGCGCGCACCGCGGTGGTGACCTGATCGACCACGAGTCCGCCCATCTCGAGGACCTTCAGCCGCAGCGACGACATCGCCACGTCGAGAGTCGCTGCCGGTTCCATCGGCGCGGCGCTCAGCCGTAGCGGCCGGTGATGTAGTCCTCGGTGGCTTTCTTGGCCGGGTTCGTGAACAGCTTGCTCGTGACGTCGAACTCGACCAGCTCACCGAGATACATGAACGCCGTGTAGTCGGACACGCGCGCGGCCTGCTGCATGTTGTGGGTGACGATCAGCACGGTCACGCGGCCGCGCAGGCCGGTGATCAGTTCCTCGATGCGCGCGGTCGCGATCGGGTCGAGTGCCGAGGTCGGCTCGTCGAACAGCAGTATTTCCGGATTCGTCGCCAGCGCGCGCGCGATGCACACGCGCTGCTGCTGGCCGCCGGACAGCGACAGCCCGGAGGTATGCAGGCGGTCCTTTACCTCGTCCCAGATCGCCGCCTCGCGCAACGCCTTCTCGACCTGCTCCTCGATCTGCGCCTTGGAGCGCATGCCGCGCACGCGCAGGCCGTAGGCGACATTTTCGAAGATCGATTTCGGAAACGGGTTCGGCTTCTGGAACACCATGCCGATGCGCATGCGCACTTCGATCGGGTCGACGTCCTTCGCGATCAGGTCGATGTCGTCGGGAAAGAGGCGAATCGAGCCCTCGTAGCGCGTCATCGGAGTCAGGTCGTGCATGCGATTGAAGCAGCGCAGAAAAGTACTCTTGCCGCAGCCCGAGGGGCCGATCAGCGCAGTCACCTGCTTGTCGCTGATCTCCATGTCGAGGCTCTTGAGTGCCTGCACGCTGCCGTAATAGAAGCTCATCTTGCTGGCGCGCGCCTTGACCGAATTGCCGGCCGCAGCCGCCCGTTCGCCGTATACGGCCACCTTGAGCCTTTCGGTCTCCACACGGCCTCCCCCGCTCTTCGGCGACACTGCCACGGCCGCCCCCGTGGCAGCCTGCACTTGATTCTCGGTCACCAGTTGATCCTCTTGCGGAAGCGGTAGCGCAGCCAGATCGCGACGCCGTTCATCAGCAGGGTCATGCCGAGCAGGATCGCGCCGGCCGCCGCGGCGTTGACGCGAAAGCCGGGATCCGGGCGCGAGACCCAGTTGAACATCTGGATCGGCATGGCCGTGAATGAATCCCTCAGCCATGCGAAGGACAGGAACGGGAACTCGGCCGTGAGCGGCGGGCTCGGCAGGAACGCGATGAACGACAGTGCACCGATCGTGATGATCGGCGCCGTCTCGCCGATTGCGCGCGACAGGCCGATGATCATGCCGGTCAGTACGCCGCCCATCGAGTTGGGCAGCACGTGGTGCGCGGTGACTTCCCAGCGGGTGGCACCGAGCGCGTAAGCCGCCTCGCGGATCGTTCGCGGAACGGCACGCACGGCCTCGCGCGTCGCGACAATCACGATCGGCAGGATCAGCAGCGCGAGGGTCAGGCCCGCGGCCGCGATGCTCTGGCCGAGGCTGAACTTGTAGACGAAGAGGCCGAGCGCCAGAAGGCCGTAGATGATCGACGGCACGCCCGCGAGGTTGGTGACGTTGATCTCGATGATCGAGGTGAACCAGTTCTTCGGCGCGTACTCCTCGAGGTAGATCGCCGCGGCGACGCCGATCGGCATCGCGACGCAGGCGGTAACCACCATGATCAGCGTCGTGCCGATCCACGCGGCGAGGATGCCGGCATTCTCCGGCTTGCGCGAGGCGTACGAGGTGAAGAAGTCCCAGTTGAGGCGGGGGGCGCCCTGCATTACCAGGTCGAGGAACAGCACGAGCAGCACCAGCAGCGACGCGAACAGCACGACGAGCCCGATGATCACGAAGGCCAGGTCGAACAGCTTGCGCCGCGAAACATCGGCGCGCAGAGCGTGGATCGACGGATCCTCGGTGACCACGGCCATCAGTAAGCCTCCCTGAAGCGGCGCGTGAGCGCGAACCCGGCAATATTGAACACGAGCGTGATCAGCAGCAGCACCAGGCCTGCCGCGAAGATCGACTGGTAGCCGATACTGTCGTGCGGCAGGTCACCGAGGCTCACCTGCACGATGAACGCCGTGATCGTCGCCGCCGACTCGGCCGGGTTCCAGGTGAGATTCGGCTGCAGGCCCGCGGCTACCGCGACCACCATCGTTTCGCCGACGGCGCGGGAAATGCCGAGGATATAGGCCGCAGCGATGCCCGAGAGCGCCGCCGGCACCACGACGCGTGTCGCCGTCTGGAAGCGCGTGGCGCCGGTGGCGTAGCTGCCCTCGCGCATGTAGTTCGGCACCGCGCGCATCGCGTCCTCGCTGACCGAGGCGACGTAGGGCACGATCATGCTGCCGATCACGAGACCTGCCGATAGCATGTTGAAGCCCGGCAACCCGGGGAAGAACTTCTGCAGGAACGGCGTGACCATCACCAGCGCGAAGTAGCCGTAAACGATCGTCGGCACGGCACCGAGCATCTCGAGCGCGGGCTTGACGGTCTCGCGCAGCCGGTGGCTGGCAAACTCGGAGAGGTAGATCGCGATGATGGTACCCGCGGGGATGGCCACCAGCAGCGCCACGAAGGTGGTGACCAGCGTGCCGGCGACGAGCGGCAGGATGCCGTAGCGCGGCTCGGCGAACAGCGGGGTCCACATCGTGTCGGTGAGGAAATCGCGCAGCGGCACGTGCTCGAAGAACGGCAGCGCCTCGACGACCAGGATCCACACGATCGCGAGCGTCGTGAACACCGCGACCAGCCCGGCGGCCAGCAGCAGCGCCTCGATCAGGCGGTCCCGGACCCTGCGCCGCCGGATCGAACGACGCAGCGACGCAGGGCTGGAAGAATGGGCAGTCACGGCCGGGCCAGTAGATTAGAACTTCGCTTCGCGCGCAAGCAGCTCGTCCACCGTCAGGCCCACCTCGTTGTGGCCGCCGAACGCGGTGCCGGCCTTGCCGGCGCGGAAATTGGCCAGCGCCTTGTCGTAGGCGGGCTTCGCGAGCGGCACGTACTTCACTTCCTCGACGAGAGGCGCGCCCTTCTGCAGATAGAACTCGACGAAATCCCTCACTTCGGGACGCTGCGCCGACGCCTTGTTCACGTAGATGAAGATCGGGCGTGACAGCGGCTCGTAGCTGCCGTCGAGCACGCCCTGCGGCGACGGGCCGACCGCCTGGCCCTTCGAGTTGACGATCCTGAGCGCCTTGATCTTCGAAGAATTCGGCGCGTAGTACGCATAGCCGAAGTACGCGAGCGCATTGACGTCCGACTCGATGCCCTGCACGAGCACGTTGTCGTCCTCGCTCGCGGTAAAGTCGCCGCGGCTCGACTTCGACTTGCCGACCACCGCTTCGGTGAAGTAGTCGAACGTGCCGGAATCGGCACCCGGGCCGAACAGCTTGAGCGGCTGCGCCGGCCATTTCGGATTGACCTGCTTCCAGGTTGTGATCTTGCCCTGTGCGGCGGGCTCCCAGATTTTCTTCAGCTCTTCCACCGTGATCGAATCGACCCAGGTGTTCTTCGGATTCACAGCGACCGTCAGCGCGTCATAGGCAATCGGCAGCTCGATGTACTGGACGCCCGCCTTCGCGCAGGCCGCCATCTCGCCGGTGCTGATCGGGCGCGAGGCGTCCGAGATGTCGGTCTCGCCGCGGCAGAACTTCTTGAAGCCGCCACCCGTGCCGGAAATGCCGACCGTGACGCGCACCTTGCCGCGTCTTGCGATCTGGAATTCCTCGGCGACCGCCTCGGAGATCGGGAATACGGTGCTCGAGCCGTCGATCTTGACGACCGACTGGGCCGACGCGTCGCCAGGCGCGAAGGCGAGCGCCGCAATGCCTGCGGCGATCAGCGTGAACAACGATGTCAGTTTCATTTCAGGGTCCTCGATGTACGGATGCGATGTTAAGAGCGGTGTATGACGGTTGCGTGACAGCGGACGATCAGAACCTGTAGTTCAGGTCGAGCTGCAGGCGGTCATAGTCCCGCCAGGTCTCGCTGACCGCCGCGGCGCCCGGCGGCACGCGCTCGTTGAAGAAGTAGGTGCCGTTCACGGTCCAGTTCTTCGCCGGCGCCCAGGCCGCCTTGACGACGCTGCCCTTCGAGAACGTGGTGCCCGCGCCGAAGTCCGAATCGACGAACTGCGCGAACTGCGCGTTCTGCTCCATGTCCTGGTAGACATAGCTCAGCTCCCAGGTCCGCGGGTCGCCGGCCTTGCCGAGCGTCGCGCCGAAGGCGTAGCCCGTGTCGTTGTCGGCCGCTTCCTGGTTCCTGATGTAGTTGCCGAACACCGCGAGCGGCAGATCGCCGACCTTGAAGTCGAGCTGCGCCAGCGCCTCGATCATGTTGTAGTCGTCGCGCAGGCGACGGCAGCCGGCGACGACGTCGGTCCGGTTGCCTTGCGCGCCGCCGAAGAACACCTTGTTGGCGGCGCAGGCCGGCGTCGCCGACGTCAGCGTGATCTCGTTCTGCACGGCGCTGACGTCGAAATATCCGACTGCGCCGGTGAAGCCGATCGCGTCGCCGAGCCTCGTCTTCACGCCGATCTGGCCACCGAACACGTTGGCATCGGCGCCCGAGCTGGACTCGGACAGCCAGGCGCCCATCGCGCTGCCGAAGAATGCACCGCGCGCGAACCTGACCGCGCCGCCTTCCCAGGTCAGGTCGCCGTCCCAGAAGTAGCTGCCGACGCGCTGCCACGCGTACGGGATCTTGCCCAACTGCACGTTGAGACCCTGCACCGGGCGCCAGTCGGCGTAGGCGAGATCGAGACCGAGCCCCTTGCGCGTGAAGCCCTCGCCGAGCGTCTGGTTGGTCGAACGGGGATCTCGGTCGTCACCGGCCGTGGCGACCTGCACGACGGCCTTGACGGCGTCGTTGACCTTCGCTTCGACGCCGAGGCGCACGCGCACGCGGTGGCGCGTGCGGTCTTTCGCGGCCGTCGCGTCGTCGATGTTTTCGTGGCGATAGCGGAAATCGCCCTTCAGCTTGATCCTGCCCGCCCAGTCGGCGGCCTTGCCGGCCTTCTCGATGTCCGGCAGCCTCGCGAGCGCGACATCGGCCTCGGCGATCTCCTTGCGATTGGCCCGGGCATTGTCCTTCAGATAGGCGTTTTCCGCCTCGACGCGCTCGAGCCGCTGCGTCAGCGCCTCGAGGTCGCGCCGCAGCTCGTCGATGGTCGTCGACGGCACCTGCTGGCCGAGAGCCGGCATGGCGAGCAGCGCGCTGACGGCAATGAAGGCGGTTTTGTTCACGTGGGTCTCCGTTGATGTGACGGATGGCGTTATACGAACCGCACATGTCAGACGCATGACGCTGCCGCGACGATCCGATGACGGAGGACTTGCGGCGCCGCGGGCTGCCCCGTATAAGGCGCTGCCAGCCATGACCGATACCCTCGCCCTGACCCTCAACCTGATCGCCCGCAATTCCGTCACACCGACGGATAGCGGCTGCCAGCAGGTCATGATGCAGCGCCTCGCCGCCGCCGGCTTCGAGGTCGAACCGCTGCGCTACGGCGTCGTAGACAACTTCTGGGCGAAGCGCGGCACCGGGGGGCCGGTGTTCTGCTTCGCCGGTCACACCGACGTGGTGCCCACCGGACCGCTCGAGGAATGGCAGTCCGATCCGTTCCAGCCGACCATACGGGACGGAGTGCTCTACGGTCGCGGTGCCGCCGACATGAAAAGCGGCCTGGCCGCCATGGTGACCGCCACCGAGGCCTTCGTGCGCGAGCGGCCGCGGTACCAGGGCTCGATCGCCTTCCTGATCACGAGTGACGAGGAAGGCCCGTCTGTGGACGGTACCCGGCGCGTCGTCGAAGAGCTCAAGGCGCGCGGCGAGCATATCGACTGGTGCGTTGTGGGCGAACCCTCGAGCGAGCAGGAACTCGGCGACACGATCAAGATCGGTCGGCGCGGCTCACTGTCGGGACGACTGACCGTGCACGGCGTGCAGGGGCACATCGCCTACCCGCAGTTCGCCGAAAATCCGGTACACACGTTCGCCCCCGCACTCGCGGAACTCACGAGCCGCGTCTGGGACGAGGGCAACGAGCACTTCCAGCCGACCACGTTCCAGATCTCGAACTTCAATGCCGGCACCGGCGCGCCGAACGTGATCCCCGGCGAACTGAAGGCGCGCTTCAACCTGCGCTATGGCCCCGTGCAGACGCTCGCCGGCCTGCGTGAGACCGTCGAGGGCATCCTGCGCAAACACGGCGTGCGCTTCACGCTCGAGTGGTACGTGTCGGGCGAACCGTTCTACACGCCGGCCGCCGAACTGTCGCACGCGGTGATCGAGGCGGTGCGTGCGGAAACCGGCAAGGCACCCAGGCTGTCGACCGGCGGCGGCACCTCGGACGGTCGCTTCATCGCGCCGATGGGCGCCCAGGTGGTGGAACTCGGCGTCGTGAACGCCACGATCCACAAGGTCAACGAATGCGTGCGCGTCGGAGAGATCGACGCGCTGCATCGCATCTACCTCAGAGTCTTGCGAACCCTGTTCGCCTGAGCGCCGAGCGCGGGCCGGCGTTCACGGCGGCGCCGAAGATGCCGAGCACGGCCGACGCCACCAGCACCCAGGCCGGCATCGACAGGCCGAGGAACTGCCAGTCGATCCGGGCGCACTCCCCGCCTCCGGTCATCACGCGGCGCACGACCTCGAGCAGCGGGAAGGTGTCGAGCATGAAGTCGAGCGAGGCGCCGCAGGCCGGCACCGTGCCCGGCGGCAGGCTCTGCACGTACACGTGCCGCGCGGCCACCGCCACGGCCGCGCCCGCGGCGAGCACGATGAGTACTGCGTAGACGCGCCCGCCAGCCTTGCCCGGATCGTGCAGCGCCGCCACGGCGAATACGATGCCGAGCGCGAGGACCGCCGCGCGCTGGAACATGCACAGCGGGCATGGCGGCAGGCCGAGCACCTTCTCGGCATAGAGGGCGAAGGCGAGCATCGCGAACGCTGCGGCGGCACCCAGCGCATTGCCCAGCCGGCGATTCTCCATCACCGCGCGGTCCCGCCGCCCTTGGCGGAGCCGCCCGGGTGCGTTTCCACCTCGGCGATGTTCCGGTGCCGGATGTCCTGGCCGCGCACCAGGTACACCACGTATTCGCCGATGTTGGTCGCGTGATCGCCGACCCGCTCGAGCGAGCGGGCCGCCCAGCTCAGGTCGAGCATGCGCCGGATCTGGCGCGGGTCCTCCATCATGAAGGTCACGCACTGGCGCTGGATCGATTCGTATTCCTCGTCGACCTGACGGTCGAGCTGCGCGATATGCAGCGCCGCATCGACATCCATGCGCGCAAATGCATCGAGGGCGCTGCGCAGCATGTGCTCCACCAGCCTGCCGAGATGGCGCACCTCGCGGTAACGATCGGAGGGCTGCTCTAGCGTTGCGAGGTGCAGCGAAATATTGGCGATCTTGCGTGCCTCGTCGCCGATGCGTTCGAGGTCGGTGATCGCCTTGATGACGGCGATCACCAGGCGCAGGTCTCCCGCGGCCGGCGAGCGCGTGGCGAGGATGCGCAGGCACTCACGATCGATCGCGACTTCCATCGCGTTGACCTTGGCGTCGTCGCGTACGACCTCGCCGGCGAGGGTACTGTCGGCGTCAGTGAGCGCCGCGAGGCCCTTGCGCAACTGCTCCTCGACCAGCCCGCCCATTGCCAGCAGGTTGGCCCGCACCGCCTCGAGATCTTCGTTGAAGCGGCTGGAAATGTGCTGGGAGAGATCGGTGGCTTCCATGGCTTGCCCAATGATATCCGAGGGTCAGTGCGTCGTGTTGCTGCCTGCGCCCGGTGGCGCATGGCGCCGCTGCGGGAAGTGGCAGGTGAAGGTGCTGCCCCGCCCCTCGACGCTCGCGATTTCGAGTCGGCCACCGTGACGCTGCAGCACGTGCTTGACGATCGCGAGCCCGAGGCCGGAGCCGCCGGACGCCCTGGAGCGCCCGGCATCGACCCGGTAGAAGCGTTCGGTGAGGCGCGGGATCGCCTCCGCGGGAATGCCCGGACCCGTGTCGCTCACCGAGAAATGCGCGCCCGCCTCGTCGGCCCACCAGCGCATCGCGACGCTGCCATCGGCCGGGGTGTACTTGATGGCGTTGTCGAGCAGGTTCGAGAAGGCGGAATGCAGTTCGATCTCGTCACCCAGCAGGCGGCTGTGCGACTCGATCGTGAGCGTCACGTTCGCGGGACGCCGGGAACGAGCCAGCGCATCCTTCTTCAGCAGCGCCAGCATCGCCACGATATCGACCGCCTCGCCGTCGACCTCGCCCTCCTTCGCCTCGAGGCGCGACAGCACCAGCAGGTCGCCGATGATCGCGGCCATGCGATCCGCCTGGCGCCGCATTTCGGCGATCGGCGCCGCGTACTGTTCGCTCACCTGCTCGTCGCCCGCGAGCGCCTCGAGGTAGCCGGTGATGACGGTGAGCGGCGAACGCAGCTCGTGCGAGGCATTGGCGACGAAATCCTTGCGCATCGCGTCGAGGCGCACCTCGCGCGTGACATTGCGGATCAGCAGGACACGCTGGCCCTCGCCGTAAGGCAACACATGCAGCGACAGCCAGGTCTCCGGGGCCGTGCTCGTCTGCAGGACCTTCGGCGAAGTGAAGTCGCTGCCGGCGAGATACCCGAGGAACTCGGGCTGGCGCAGCAGGTTGTCGATGCGTATCCCGATGTCCTTGCGGCCATGCAGGCCGAGCATCTCCGATGCCATGCGATTGAGCCCGACGATCTCGCTGCGCGCATTCAACAGCACGACGCCATCCGGCAGCGCTTCGGTCGAGTCGCGCACCTCGTGCAACATCGCGAGGAAGCGCTGCTTGTGGTAGCGCTTGCGCCGGTTGAGGCGCATCACTTGCGTGACGATCTCGTCCCACACCCCGCCGAGTGACGGCGGGTCGGAGAAATTGCGCTTGCCGAGCCACTCGGCGAGGCGGTGGAGCTTCCACAGCTGCAGGGCAGTGTAGGCGAGCAGTGCGGCCAGCAGCCACAACGCAACCCGACCGGTGATGAGGCCGATGACGCCTCCGAGCGCCAGCACGCCCGCGAGTGCGAGCACCGTGCGCACCCGTGGCTTCAATGGGCGCGCACCGAGAACCGGTAGCCCGCGCCGCGCACCGTCTGCAGCAGGTGATCGAGGCCGAAAGGCTCGAGCGCCTTGCGCAGGCGGCGGATGTGCACGTCGATCGTGCGCTCCTCGACGTAGACGTTGCCGCCCCAGACACGGTCGAGCAGCTGGGCCCGGGAGTACACGCGTTCCGGATGAGTCATGAAGAACTCGAGCATGCGGTGCTCGGTGGGACCCAGCGGCACGGTGTCCTCGCCCGCCGAGACGCGGTGACCCGCACGATCGAGCACGAGCCCGCCGAACTCGATGCGGTCGTCGCCACCGCCCGGCTCCATGCGGCGGAGCACCGCGTTGATGCGCGCCACGAGCTCGCGCGGCGAAAAAGGCTTGGTCATGTAATCGTCGGCACCACCCTCGAGGCCACTCACCTTGTCGGCCTCCTCGGCGCGCGCCGTGAGCATGATGATCGGCAGTTCGCGCGTGTCCTTGTCGCGCTTCAGGTGCTTCGCCAGTTCGAGGCCGCTCATGTCCGGCAGCATCCAGTCGAGCAGCAGCAGGTCGGGCTGCCGGTCGGCGAGTTGCTGCTTCGCCTCACGGCAATCCTCTGCTTCGCGCACCTCGAAACCCGCGCGCCGCAATCCGTAGGCGATCATCTCGCGAATCGGCCGCTCGTCCTCGACGATCAGTATTTCTCTGGCGGACATGTCCCTGCCACATCGCGCGCCCGGCGCGGCGCGAGAGTATTAGAGCCGGCGATTATTGCAGAACTGTGAATCCGGCAAGTTCTTTTCAAACCAATGGCTTGGCGACGGCGACGTTGTCACGCAGGTAAACGGGCTGCAGCGCGTCCGCCGCTACGCCCTCGCCCGCCGCCAGGCGCGCCGCCGCGAGCCGGACGATCGCGCCGGCATCCGGCAGCACGGCATCATCGATGTAGCCGAGACTCGCGCGCAGGCGCTGCGCGAGTTGCGGGTAGGCCCGAAAACCCCGCCCTGCGCCGACGGCCGCTCCCTCCGGAGCGGCGACGGCATCGGGCGACAGCACGCGTTCAGCGCCCGCGGGCACGGCGAGCCCGTCGCCACCGCGCCGGTAGAGCCCCGTGTACACCTCGTTCATGCGCGCATCGTTGCAGACCAGCACCTTCTCGACCGCGGGATCGCGATCGAACATCGCCTGCGCCACGGCAGCGAGGTTCGACACACCCACCGCGGGCAAGTCCGCGCCCAGGGCCAGCCCTTGCGCAATGCTGACCGCGAGTCGCAATCCGGTGAAGCCGCCCGGGCCGCAGCCGACGGCAATGCCATCGAGATCGGTGAGCCGCAAGGCGTGCGCCGCGAGCAGCGCGTCGATCATCGGCAGGATGCGCTGCGCATGACCGTGCGCGAGTTCGATGGCGTCCAGCACCACCTGCCCGTCGAGCCACAAGGCCACGGAGCACGCCTCGGTCGCCGTATCGAGCGCGAGGATCTTCATGGCGCGCGGTGTCCCGTGAGCCGTCATGCCGCGCGCCGCGCGAGGAAGCGGCTGGCCGCGTCGCGCTCGCGGGTGACCGTGAGCGCCGGCAGGCTGGCGCGCAGCACACGCCCGTAGCCGCGCGAGACGAGCCGCGGATCGCAGATCGCGACCACACCGAAGTCGTCCTCGCTGCGGATCAGCCGCCCGACGCCCTGCTTCAGCGCGAGCGCCGCCTCAGGCAGCTGGTAGTCGCGGAACGGATTGCCGCCGACGGCGTTCAGGTGGGCAATGCGTGCCTTGACGAGCGGATCCTCCGGCGAGGCGAACGGCAGCTTCTCGATGACCACGAGCCGCAACGCCTCGCCCTTGACGTCCACGCCCTCCCAGAAGCTCGCGGTGCCGAGCAGCACCGCATTGCCCTGCGCGCGGAAGTCGCGCAGCAGCTGCTCGCGCGGCGCCGTGCCCTGCACGAGGAGCGGGTATGGCAACGGCCCCTCGGCGCGCGCGGCAATCATCTGCGCGGCGCGGGCCAGCGCGCGATGGCTCGTGAAGAGCAGGAAGGCCCCGCCGCGCGCCGCCTCGATCAGCGGCAGCGCTTCACCGAGCACCGCCGCGAGATAGTCCGGGGCGGATGGATCCGGCATCGCCGGCGGCAGGTAGAGCAGGCCCTGGCGTTCGAAATCGAACGGACTGTCGATCTGCAGCGTCTCGGCATCCGCCATGCCGAGGCGCGAGGCGAAATGGGCGAAGTCCTCGCCCACGGACAGCGTGGCGGACGTGAAGATCCACGCGCAGGGACGCGCGTCGACGATGCCGCGAAAGCGTGGCGCGACGTCGAACGGCAGCATGGACAGGGTGAAGCCGCGGCCGTCGCGCTCGATCGTGCGTGCCGCTTCGTCCTCGCGCGCGTGCGATATGCGCTCGAGGGTTTCGGCGACTCTCGCCGCGCGCGCCGCGCAGTGCGCGAGCGCGGCCTCGTCGCCATGGGCGGCGAGCGCGCTGTGCAGGGTCCCGAGCGAGTCGGCCAGCGTGTCGAGCGCAGCCTCGAGCGACACCGAGGCCTCGTCCCATGCCATGCGCAGGGTCGCACCGTTGCCGGCGCGTGAAGGTAGCGCTGCACGCACCTGCCCGAGCGCCCCGTCCACCGCGGCAAGCGCCTCGCCCGCTGCCGCATCGCCGCCGACGCGCGTGAGCTCCGCGCGGGCGTCGCCGAGCAGGTGTTCAACCTGGCGGCTCGACGCCTCGACGCCGAAGAACTGCGTGACCAGGTCCGGCAGCTGGTGCGCCTCGTCGAGGATCACGGCATCCGCGGTGCCGAGCAGGTCGCCGAAGCCGTCCTCCTTCAACGCGAGGTCCGCGAGCAACAGGTGATGATTGACGATGACGATGTCGGCGTCGTTTGCGGCGCGGCGCGCTGCCACGACGTGGCAACGGGCCCACTCCGCACAACGCTGGCCGAGGCAGTTCTCGCGCGTCGAGGTGATGGCCGCCCGCGTGCTGCCCGCATCGGCGAGCTCGGGGACTTCCGCCAGGTCGCCCGTCTTCGTCACCGCCGCCCAGCGCTCGATGTGCGCGAGGCTCCCGCCCTCGAAACCGGCCAGCGCGCGCTGCGCGGTGGCCGCGAACAGGCGCTGGCGGCACAGGTAGTTCGCGCGTCCTTTGAGCAGCGCCACGCGCGCGGGGCGGCCGATCGCGGCGGCGACCAATGGCAGGTCCTTGCCGAACAGCTGATCCTGCAGGGTGCGCGTGCCGGTCGAGATGATCACGCGCCGGCCCGAAAGCAGCGCCGGCACGAGATAGGCAAAGGTCTTGCCGGTCCCGGTACCGGCCTCCACCAGCAGCGAACGGCAGGCCGCGATGGCCTCGGCGACACGTGTCGCCATGCGCCGCTGCGAACGGCGTGGCGAATAATCGGGCAACGCGCGCGCCAGCGGTCCGCCGGCGCTGAAAACCTCATCGACATCCGTCATGGCCCGGCACGCTAGCGATGCGCATCGCTGCTGTCGAGGTGCATTTCCCCCGCGCGATTCGACATATTGCGGTGCATCATCGAGGCCGGCCGCCCGCAATGCAGCGTCGGCCGCTATACTTTGCGGCTCACCGAACGAGGAGAAAGCATGGCCACAGCGCCGCGCGCACTCACCCCGCTTTCGCAACTCGCGAAACCGGTTGCCGACTGGGTGGCGGATGTCGCCAGCCTCACGAAACCGGACCACATCCACTGGTGTGACGGCTCGGCGGGTGAAATCCGCCGGCTGCGCAACGAACTGGTCGCCTCCGGCGAGCTCCATGCCCTCGAAGAGAAGAGTTTCCCGGGCTGCGACCTGTACCGCTCGCACCCGGGCGACGTGGCGCGGGTCGAGCAAGTCACCTTCATCTGCACGACGAAACGGGACGACGCAGGCCCGAACAATCTGTGGATGTCCCCCGCCGACGCCCACGCCCGCATGCGCGAGCTGTTCAGCGGCTGCATGAAGGGCCGCACGCTCTATGTCGTGCCCTATTGCATGGGTCCGATCGATTCGCCGCTCGCACGCTGCGGCGTCGAGATCACCGACAGCGCGTACGTCGTGCTCAACATGGCGATCATGACGCGCATGGGCCGCCCGGCCCTCGAGCGCATCGCGTCCGGGGAATCCTTCGTGCGCGGCCTGCATTCGATCGGCGAGCTCGACCCGAACCGCCGCTTCATCATGCACTACCCGGAGGAGCTCGCGATCGAAAGCTTCGGCTCCGGCTACGGCGGCAACGCCCTGCTCGGCAAGAAGTGCCATGCGCTGCGCATCGCGAGCTGGCAGGCGCGCGACGAGGGCTGGCTCGCCGAGCACATGCTGATCGTCGGCCTCGAAAACCCGGCCGGCGAACAGCATTACATCGCCGCCGCCTTCCCGTCGGCATGTGGCAAGACCAATCTCGCGATGCTGGTTCCGCCCGACTCGCTCAAGGGCTGGAAGGTCACGACCGTGGGCGACGACATCGCGTGGCTCCATCCCGGGCCTGACGGGCGCCTGTGGGCGATCAATCCCGAGGCGGGCTACTTCGGCGTCGTGCCCGGCACGAACCGGACGACCAACCGCAACGCCTACGACTTGATCCGCCATAACACCCTGTTCACCAATGTCGCGGTCACCGCCGACAACCAGCCGTGGTGGGAAGGCCTCGAGAACGGCACGCCGGTCATCGACTGGCAGGGTCGCCCCTACGATCCGGGCAACGGACCGGCCGCGCATCCGAATTCACGCTTCACGGTCTCGGCCACCCAGAACCCGAGCTATTCACCGCATGCGGAAGACCCCCAGGGCGTGCCGATCTCCGCGATCGTGTTCGGCGGGCGCCGCCGCAGCGTCGCGCCACTCGTCTACGAGGCGCGCGACTTCAACCATGGCGTACTCGTCGGCGCGGGCATGGCCTCGGAGCAGACGGCGGCGGCCGAAGGCAAGGTCGGCCTCGTGCGCCGCGACCCGATGGCGATGAAGCCCTTCTGCGGCTACAACTTCGCCGACTACTGGGCGCACTGGATCAAGGTCGGTGCCGGGCTCGCGAATCCGCCGCGCATCTACCACGTCAACTGGTTCCGGCGCGATGCCAACGGCAAGTTTCTGTGGCCGGGCTACGGCGACAACCTGCGCGTGCTCGCCTGGATGCTCGATCGCTGTGCGGGACGCGGCGGCGCCACCGAGACGCCGATCGGCAACCTGCCGCGTGCGAGCGACCTCGACCTCGCGGGCCTCGATATCGCGCCCGATGCGCTCGCGGCGCTGCTCACGGTCGACCACGACGACTGGCGCAAGGAAGCGGCGGAAATTCGCGCCTACCTGGACGAGTTCGGGGAGCGCCTGCCGGCGGCACTGGCGCGTGAGCTCGACGCGCTGGAGCAGAGACTCGGAGCTTAGCTCCAGACCCTCAGCTTTCCTCGCAGACGTAGCGGATGGTCTGCGGCGATCCGTGCTCCGGCGTCCTGCCGAGGCCGATCATGCCCTCACCCTTCAGCTGCATGCTGTCGCGGCGCACGAAGGCTTCCTCGCCGCTCGAGCCCTGCACGAAGGTGCCGTTGGTGCTCTGGTCGATCAGCACGAACTTGTTGCGGCTGGTCTCGATGCGCGCGTGCAGGCGCGAGATCAGGTTGCCCTTGACGACGAGGTCGTTGTCCTCGGCTCGACCGATCGACGCCTGGGGCCGATGGTCGTCGAGCACGACCTCCTGATCGAAGGTACGCAGGCGCAGTCGCACCGAGCGGCGCGACTCGCGGCCGGCAAGCGCAATCGCCGGCACCATGCTGGTCACGTCCTCGGTCTGCCACAGCACCTCGAACAGTGTGACCTCGCTGCCCTGCCCCTTGAGCGTGGCGACATCGATCTGGCGCACCGAGGCACGCCATTCGGGCGCCAGCAGCTCGACGGTCGTCGCGGTGGTGACGATCTGGCCGGCCTTGGCCTGGCTGGTCATGCGATTGGCGGTATGCACGGTCGCGCCGAACACATCGCGGTTCTCGAGCACTACCGGACCAAAATGGCAGCCGATGCGGATCGCGACCGGGTGGCCGTCGTTCTTCAGGTGGGCGTGCACCGAGATCTGCTGCTGCATCTGCGCCGCGGCGCTCAGCGCCTCGTCGGCCGAGGGGAAGGTCGCCATGACCTCATCGCCCATCGTCTTGATGACGGTGCCGTTGTGCTCTTCGGTGGCCGTGCGCATCACGTCGATGCAGGTCGCGATCGTATCGCGCGCGCGCACATCCCCCAGCTCCTCGAACAGGCGCGTCGAGCCGACGACATCGGCAAACAGTATGGCGAGCTCGATATCCTTGCCCATGGCCTGCTTTGTTATAGGGGCTGCGCGATTATAGCAAGCGCTCGGCCTGCCGGGCGGCCGTGACGAACAGGCTCGGAGACGCGCCAGGCTCGCGCGCGCCCTCGCTCAATGTGCGGCGGAACTCGCGCGCCCCGGGCTGGTGCGCGTAGAGGCCGAGCGCGTGCCGCGCGATGGTCCCGAGGCTCCCGCCGGGCCGAGCCTCGCGCGCGGCGTACCCGGCCATGCGTTCCGCCATCGCGAGGCGCGACGGCGGCACCCATGCATCCTGCGGCCAGACGGCCGCGTGCAGCTCCGCGAGCACATGCGGGCGGTGATACGCCTCGCGACCGAGCATCACGCCGTCGCACCAGTTGAGCTCCGCAGCGGCCGCAGCCGCCGTGCGCAGGCCGCCGTTCAGGACCATCGGCACCCCGGGCAGCGCATCGCGCAGTTGCCGCACGACATCGAAGCGCAGCGGCGGCACCTCGCGATTGTCCTTCGGCGACAGGCCGCCGAGCACCGCCTTGCGCGC